>Ga0207864_1000531_pt1 | contig 51584 bp, 40 predicted proteins | sample HigsolmetaAR202D_FD_184834 | JGI IMG/M metagenome (GOLD analysis project Ga0207864, IMG submission 184834) | Ionic liquid and high solid enriched microbial communities from the Joint BioEnergy Institute, USA - AR20-2-D (SPAdes) (version 2) ...
ACCGCCGCAACCACCGGAACGCCCCCAACCCCACCCCCGACTCCCCTCCCACCACCTCCTAATGTGGCCCTTTGGCCCTTTGCCCTCTGACCATTTCCCCTCCCACATCCTGACCCGCCCCTCTCCCTGGGAACACAACCCCACCCCCCGGCTCTTAGACTAGAGCCATGTCAAACTCGCGAGCCCGCTCCGCACTGACATTCCTCTTCTTCTACATCCTCCTCGCACTCCCCGCGATCGCGGCCCAGCCCGGCGGCGGCGAGGTCGTCACCCGCGCCCTCCCCTCCCGCTCCGAGGCCGCCCCCGGCGACCAGGTCGTCGTCGCCGTCGTCTTCGAGCATGCCGACGGCTGGCACATCTGGCCCGCCGAGCACGTCGAACTCCCCCCCGCCATCGCCGAGGTCGCGATGCGGACCACCATCACCCTCCCCGACTCGATCGACTGGATCTCTTCGATCGACGGCATCCAGTGGCCCGACGCCAAGCCCACCCCCGTCGCCAACCCCATGGGCGGCGCCCCCATCGCCGCCCCCACCTACGGCGGCCGAGCCGTCGCCTACATCCCCATCACCATATCCCCCGCCGCCGAGCCCGGCCCCAAGTACCTCGACCTCTCCCTCTTCTACCAGGCCTGCAACGACACCGTCTGCCTCCCCCCCGAGGAGCCCACCCTCACCGTCACCCTCACCATCTCCCCCACCGCCGCGGCCACCCCCAACGCCCCCGACCTCTTCGCAGCCTTCGATTCATCCAAGGTCACCCCGGCCGACCCGCCCGCACCAGACGCAGCCCCCAAGCCCGGACCCTCCACCACCACGAACGGCGCCGCCGCGGCCACATCCGCTCCACCCGCCACCCCATCCTCCCCCAGCCTCTTCGGCTACCAACTCGGCAACAGCGTCGTCATCCTCCTCCTCGCCAGCATCCTCGGCGGCGCGATCCTCAACCTCACCCCCTGCGTCCTCCCCGTCATCCCCATCAAGGTGATGACCCTCGTCCAGCACGCCGGCGGCTCCAGGCGCCGCGCCCTGTTCCTCGGCCTCTGGATGGCCCTCGGCGTCGTCTTCTTCTGGGTCGCCGCCGGCCTCCCCATGGCCATCTTCAGCGCCGCCCTCGACCCCTCCCGCCTCATCTTCGGCACCTGGTGGATCACCCTCGCCCTCGGCCTCCTCATCGCCCTCATGGGCCTGGGGATCATGGGCCTCTTCATGATCAACCTCCCCCAGTCCGTCTACATGGTCAACACCAGGGCCGACTCCCCCTCCGGCTCCTTCATGTTCGGCGTCATGACCGCCGTCCTCGGCCTCCCCTGCTTCGGCTTCGTCGCCGGCGGCCTCCTCGCCGGCGCCGCCACCCTCCCGCCCCTGCTGATCATGGTCATCTTCCTCGGCCTGGGCGTCGGCATGGCCGCCCCCTACCTCGTCCTCTCCGCCTACCCCAACCTCGTCAACAAGGTCCCCCGCACCGGCCCCGCCTCCGAACTCGTCAAGCAGGTCATGGGCCTCCTCCTCCTCGCCGCCGCCGCCTTCTTCGTCGCCGCCGGCGTCAAGGCCCTCCTCCTCGAGAAGCCCTGGCTCAGCGAGTCCATCGCCTGGTGGGCCGTCGCCTTCTTCATCACCATCGCCGGCCTGTGGCTCGCCTTCCGCACGCTCCAGATCGCCCGGAAGACCTGGCCGAAGGTCGTCATGCCCGGCCTCTCCCTCCTCGCCATCGTCGCAGCCGTGCTCTTCGCCGACGGCTTCTCCGCCACCGCCCGCGAGGACTACCTCGCACGCGCGGCCGCGGGCGGCGCCGACGACTCCATCGTCCCCGGCGCCTGGCTCCCCTACACCCCCGAACGCATGGAGAAGGCCCTCGCCTCCGGGAAGGTCGTCATCGCCGACTTCACCGCCGACTGGTGCATCAACTGCAAGGCCCTCAAACGCGGCGTCCTCGACCGCGACCCCGTCCGCTCCCGCGTCACCACCGGCGGCGACGTCATCCTCATCGAGGTGGACCTCACCAGCAAGACCGCCCCCGGCTGGCGGTTCCTCGCCGACCTCGGCCGCTCCAACGTCCCCACCCTCGCCATCTTCGGCCCGGGCCTTGATAACCCCATCATCCACAACGCCTACACCCCCGAGACCGTCCTGGCCTCCATCGCCCAAGCCGCCGGCAACCCCTCCCAGACCTCCCCTCCCCCCACTCCAGCCCCCTCGACGCTCGGCCGATCCAATTGACTCCCCCCTGAACCCCGGTACAGTAAACCCCCACCCCGATGACCCCACGGGCCACCAGGGGTGAGACAACCGAAGATGCGGGCGTAGCTCAGTGGTAGAGCGACACGTTGCCAACGTGTAGGTCGAGGGTTCAAGCCCCTTCGCCCGCTTTCAAAAAGAAGGCACGGGCCCCCAGCCCGTGCCTTCTTCGTTTTTGCCCCCCCTTGTTGCATGGGCTTCCAGCCCATGCCTCCCCCCCTCCCCAACCTCCCCACCCCCGTCCCACGCCCCCCGCCCCATCCTACACCCGTTTTGATATACCCCCCAGGGGTATAATCCCCCATGCCCCCCACCACTCCCACCATCCCCGTCGCCCTCACCATCTCCGACATGTCCTGCGACCACTGCGTCGCCCACGTCCGCCGCGCCCTCGAGGACCTCCCCGGCGTCCGCGTGGACCACGTCGCCATCGGCTCCGCCCGACTCACCATCGATCCAACCCGCACCACCCCAGAAGCCGCCGCCGCGGCCGTCGAAGCCGCCGGCTACCCCGCCCAGATCACCCCCACGTAACCCCCCCTCTCCTCACCCCCACACCTGCTCACCTCTTCACCTTCACACAGTCCCATGGATCACCCAATGCCCCCCACCACCACTCCCTGCGCCTGCGGCCGCTCCCCCAACGCCGACGCCGACACCGACGCCCGCAAGGCCGTCGCCGTTGACGCCGACGCCAAGGCCGCCAACCTCGCACGACTCCGCCGCATCGAGGGGCAGATCCGCGGCATCGCCGGCATGATCGAATCCGACCGCTACTGCGCCGACATCATGGTCCAGATCTCCGCCGTCCAGGAGGCGCTCCGCGCCGTCACCCGCAACCTCATGCGCAACCACCTCAAGCACTGCGCCTCCGCCGCCATCCGCTCCGGCCCCGAGCAGGCCGAGGCCATGTACGACGAACTCATGACCCTCATCCACCGGCACATGCGCTGACCCCGCCTCTCCCTGTGCCCCATGGACACAACCGCTCCACGCCACGCCCGCACCACCCCCGACGGCCACGCCGAGCGCATCGACCTCCCCATCACCGGCATGTCCTGCGCCGCCTGCGCCCGGCGCGTCGAGAAGGCCCTCGCCTCCCAGCCCGGCGTCCGCAAGGCCGGCGTCAACTTCGCCACCGGCCGCGCCACCGTCGAGTACGACCCCGCCCGCACGTCCCTCCGCCCCCTCATGGCCGCGGTGGAGAAGGCCGGGTACGGCGCCACGCCCCCCGCCGCCGCCGAGTTCATCGTTGACGACTCCGCCCGCCCCTCCGGCTCCGCCGCGCTCCTGGAGCGCCGCCTCGCCTCCATCCCCGGCGTCATCAGCGCCGCGTTCAACCTCGCCACCATGCAGGTCCGCGCCGAGTACCTCCCCGGCGCCGCCGACGCGGCCACCATCCGCCGCGCGATCGAAGACCTGGGCTACCGCGTCCGCGAGGCCCCCGGCGCTGGAGCGGGCGGGGGCGACGCCGCGGCCGAGGCCGCCGAGCAGGAGGCCCGCGACGCCGAGTACCGCGACCTGCGCTTCAAGTTCATCCTCGCCGCGGTCCTCTCCCTCCCCGTCCTCGTCATCGCCATGTCCCACGGCCGGATCCCGTGGCTCAACTTCCGCGGCGTCAACTTCCTTCAACTCCTGCTGACCACCCCCGTCGTCTTCTACTGCGGCTGGCAGTTCTACCGCGGCGCGTTCCTCGCCTTCCGCCACCGCGCCGCCGACATGAACACCCTCATCGCCGTCGGCACCGGCGCGGCCTACATCTACTCCGTCGTCGCCACCTTCTGGCCCGGCCTCTTCATCACCGCGACCGGGCACGAGGCCGCGCACTCCGCCGGCGACGCCCCCGTCTACTTCGAGGCCGCGGCGGTCATCATCGCCCTGATCCTCCTCGGCCGCATGCTCGAGTCCCGCGCCAAGGGCCGCACCGGCGAGGCGATCCGCCGCCTCATCGGCCTGCAGGCAAAGACCGCCCGCGTCCTGCGCGACGGCGTGGAGATGGACATCCCCGTCGAGGAGGTCCTCCCCGGCGACGCCCTCCTCGTCCGCCCCGGCGAGAAGATCCCGGTGGACGGCATCGTGACCGAGGGCGTCTCCGCCGTGGACGAGTCCATGCTCACCGGCGAGAGCCTCCCCGTCGAGAAGCGCCCCGGCGACGAGGTCTTCGGCGCGACGATCAACAAGTCCGGCGCCTTCCGCTTCACCGCGACGAAAGTCGGGCGCGACACCGCGCTGCAGCAGATCGTCCGCCTCGTCGAGCAGGCCCAGGGCTCCAAGGCCCCCATCGCCCGCCTTGCCGACGTCATCTGCGGCATCTTCACCCCGGTGGTCCTCTGCATCGCCATCGTCACCTTCGTCCTCTGGTACGTCCTCGCCCCGGTGGACACCCGCCTGACGCAGGCGCTGGTCGCCTTCGTCTCCGTCCTCATCATCGCCTGCCCGTGCGCCCTCGGGCTCGCCACGCCGACCGCGATCATGGTCGGCACCGGGCGCGGCGCGGAGCACGGCATCCTCATCAAGGGCGGCGAGGCCCTCGAGACCGCCCACAGGCTCACCACCATCGTCCTCGACAAGACCGGCACCATCACCCGCGGCGAGCCCTCCCTCACCGACGTCCTCCCCGCCGACGGCGTTCCCGAGAACGACCTCCTCCGCCTCGTCGCCGCCGCGGAGCGCCGCAGCGAGCACCCCCTCGGCGAGGCGATCGTCCGCGCGGCCAACGAGCGCGGCCTGACCCTCCCCGAGCCCACGGAGTTCGCCGCCGTCGCCGGCCACGGCATCGAGGCGGCCGTGGACGGCCGGCGCATCCTCATCGGCAACGCCAAACTCATGGCCGACCGCGGCGTCGATCACGGCGCGGACGATGACGCCGCCTCCCTCGCCGCGGCGGGCAAGACCCCGATGTACGTCGCCATCGACGGCCGCTTCGCCGGCCTCGTCGCCGTCGCCGACACCATCAAGCCCGAGAGCCCCGAGGCCGTCCGCGCCATGAAGGAGATGGGCCTGGAGGTCGTCATGCTCACCGGCGACAACCGCCGCACCGCCGAGGCGGTGGCGAAGCAGGTCGGCATCGAGCGCATCCTCGCCGACGTCCTCCCCGCCGAGAAGGCCGAGCAGGTCCAGCATCTTCAGAACGAGGGCAAGCGCGTCGCCATGGTCGGCGACGGCATCAACGACGCCCCCGCGCTCGCGCAGGCCGACGTCGGCATCGCCATCGGCGCCGGCGCCGACGTCGCCATCGAGGCGTCGGACGTCACGCTCATCCGCGGCGACCTGCGCTCCGTCGTCGCAGCCATCCGCCTCTCCCGCGCCACGATCCGCACGATCCGCCAGAACCTCTTCTGGGCCTTCTTCTACAACGTCCTGGGCATCCCCATCGCCGCGGGCGCGCTCTACCCCTTCACCGGCCTGCTCCTCTCCCCCATCATCGCCAGCGCGGCGATGAGTTTCTCCAGCGTCTCGGTCGTCGCCAACAGCCTGCGGCTCCGACGCTTCCGGGCCGCGTAGTCAGGGAGCCCGACCATGGACGCCAGCGAGGTCATCGTCGCGCTCGTCGGGGCCGGCGCCGCCGCGTTCGTCCTGTGGTACTTCTTCGGCGCGCGAGAGGCCGTCCGCGCGACCGTCGCCGGCTCGGGCGTGCAGGAGGTCAACGTCACCGTCAAGGGCGGGTACTCGCCGGACGTCATCGTCGTCAAAGCCGGCCGGCCCGTGCGGCTCAACTTCTACCGCGACGAGACCAGTTCGTGCAGCGACCGCGTCGTCTTCCCTGACTTCGGGATCTCCCGCGACCTCCCCGCCTTCGAGACCACCACCATCGAGTTCACCCCGGACGCCGCCGGGGAGTTCACCTTCGCCTGCGGCATGAACATGCTCCGAGGAAAACTCATCGTCGAACCCGACTGATCCCCGATCACCCCCTCCCGCCAACGGGATGAAAAGGGAGGCGGCTCATGGATACCCCCCCGGCTCGGCGGCACCTGCACCGCCGGGCGGCCCCACCCGGCCGCCTGCCTCGCACCCAGAATCGTGTTCATCTACATAACTTTGTGTTCTGAGGGCGAACTTCCCTTGCATCCTGAGCGGCGCACTGGTACTCTCACGCCATTCCTTCGGAGAGAGAGGCGGGGGGGCCGGGTCCGGCCGCGACGCCCGGCCGGGGGGATCCGAAGGCTGCCACCCGTGAGACGCTGGCGCCGTGCTGGGTGTTGCACGCCTCGCCCGAACGAGGCACGGGAGATGTTGTTATGCGCGCAGAGCCTTCGACGGCTGGGATTGTTCTCGTGGCGGTCGGTGCGACAGGGCTGCTCGCGGCCCCGGCGCTGGCCGGGCCGGACTGGGTAGAGATCGGCGACGCGGGCTCCTCGGTGCTGACGGCGCAGGCGCCGCTGCGGCCGCCGGGAGCGCCGCAGTTGACCTCGATCAGCGGGACGCTGGGGGGGCCCGGGATCGATGAGGAGGACCTGTACGTCGTGCGGATCACCGACCCGGTGATGTTCAGCATGACGACCGGCTCGGCGGACTTCAACCCCGTGCTGTGGCTCTTCCATGTCACCGTGACGAACGATGCGCTGGGGCTGCTGGCGAACGACGATCAGGCGGCGGGGAACCCGCTGCCGCGGCTGGTGGGGGCGGCGACCGACGGGACCGGGGTGGTGGTCAGTTCGCCCGGTGATTACATCGTGGGGATCACGGGGCGCGGGCGCGTGCCGGTGAGCGCGACGGGGGAGATCTTCAACCTGGCGGGCCTGACGGAGATCTCGGGGGCCGACGGAGTCGGCGGGCTGAACGTGCTCTCGGGGTGGACGGGCGAGGGCGAGACGGGGACGTACCACCTGAACTTCGAGTTCATTGATTTCCCGGTCTTCCCCGCGCCGGGGTCCGTCGTGCTCCTGGCACTGGCGGGCGCTGCAACCGGTCGCCGGCGCCGCCCGGCGAAGGGCTGACGTGGAGCCAACGGCGCGAGCCTGCCGCGGCCGGCGTGTCTGCGTCCGGTCTCCGCGACGATGCACGCCGGCAGAAGACCGGAGACGACGACGAGGACCGCGAGCGCGGCGGCCGTGGCGGTGGCGACGGCGCGGTTGCGCCTGATCCAGCGTGCGAGGCGGCCGAGCGGGCCGATGCGGCGGGCGAGGATGGGCTCGTGGCGGAGGAGGCGCCCCAGGTCGGCGGCGAGGGCGGCGGGGGAGAGGCAGGCCGTGGCCGGACTGCGCGGCGCCCACAAGAGGTTGCCGTTCGCAGACGCAGTGTATCCGGGGGGGGGATGCGGGGATGCACGCAGATTCGGGTAGCGTCGGAAGGCCGCCGCCGGATTTGCCCAGTTTCACACACACGACGTCGGGTGTGCGGCGACGAAGTGAAACGGGCGAGATAAGGCGAGTGGGAGTTTCCGGGATGCGGTTCCGGGCGTGGGGGAAGCGATCGGCGGGGCCGTCGGGGGTTCCCACGAGCAGGGAACCGGCTTCGGCGGACATCATCCCCTCTTCATGTGCCGTTCAGATGATCGGGCAAACTCAGGGGTGCCCGCCGCCGGATATGGTATTCTTACGCGGCGACTCAGGAGTGGCGACGATGGACGGGAACCAGAGATTTGTGGCCGGCGCAGCAGTCGCTGCCGGCCTGGTGGTCGGTGCGACGGCGCCGGCCGTCGGGCAAGCGCTCCCGGCGCCGACCTATAACGACATCCAGTACGGGGACGGGCACGTCCGGCAGACGCTGGACATCTACATGCCTCCGGGGGAGGCGGTGCGGCCGCGGCCCGCGGTGCTCTGGTTCCACGGCGGTGGGTGGCGGAACGGGTCGAAGGCGGGCGCGGCGGAGCGGGCGCCGCGGCTGCTGCAGCGCGGGATCGTGGTGGTTGGGGTGAACTACCGCTACAGCACGGACGAGAGGTTCCCGGCGCAGATCCACGATTGCAAGGGTGCGATCCGGTGGCTGCGGGCCAACGCGGAGACGTACAACATCGACCCGAACCGGATCGGCGTGTGGGGCGCATCTTCGGGCGGGCATCTCGCGGCGCTGGCGGGGACGGCGGGGGACGTGGAGGAACTGGAGGGGACGGTCGGGGGGAACCTGGAGGAGTCGAGCCGCGTGCAGGCGGTGGCGGACTACTACGGGCACACGGACTTCTTCGCGGTGCACCCGGAGCAGGCGCAGTGCGGGAGTTCGGAGTCGCGGCTGCTGGGCCAGTGCCTGAGCCTGATCCAGGAGAACCGCGATCATCCGGAGTGGGCGGAGTGGGTGACGCTGGCGACGATGGCGAGCCCGGTGGCGCACGTGACGGCGGACGACCCGCCGTTCCGGATCCTGCACGGCGCGCTGGACACGGTGGTGATCCCGCTGCACAGCGAACTGCTGCACGAGGCGCTGACGCAGGCCGGGGTGGAGTCGCACCTGACGGTGCTGGCGGACGCGGGGCACGGGACGGACCTCATCCACGACCAGACGACGGCGGACCTGCTGGCGAAGTGGCTGGCGAACCCGGACTGCACGGCGGACTGGAACAACGACGGGCGGGTGAACTCCACCGACATCTCGGTGTTCCTGAGCGTGTGGCTGGCGAGCCACGGCGCGGCGAGCCCGGGCGGGGACTACGACGGGGACGGGGCGCTGACCAGCGGCGACATCTCGGCGTACCTGCAGGACTGGCTGGAGCAGATCGGGGGGTGCTGAGCGGGGGGGACGGCTCGTCGGCGGGGCGGTCCCCCCACCGTTGCAGCGCGCGCCGAGCGAAGGGACTCCGGGCGAACCGGGCGCGGGCCGGGCGTTACTCGCGGGCGCGGTCGAAGGCGGCGACGGCGTCGTCCACGGAGTCGTAGCGGGCAAAGCGGCTGTCAAGCTTGAGCTGCCGAAGGAAGGCGACGATCGAGGCGGGGACGCCGGCGAGCGCCATGCCCGCGCCGAGGCGCCGGCAGTGGTCCTGGATCTGGAGGAGGCAGGTGATGCCGATGGAGTTGACGAGGTAGACGTCGCGGCAGTCGAGGACGACGGCGGCGCCGTCGGCGTTGGGGAGGCGGCGGACGACCTCCTCGCGGATGGGGACGGCGGTCTCGTCCACCACGGCGCCGGGGAGTTGCACGACGAGGATGGTTCCCGTCTGTCCGGTTGTCTCGCTGCGGATGGGGGTCATGGGATGATCGCGATTCTATCCCGGGGCGACGGGGCAACCGCTCAATCTCCGACCACGGATCGGTTGAAGGAGCGTGCGCGGGGTATGGGACGTGCGCTCGGGGCGTGGGCGGGTCGGGCGTGGCGGGCGGTGACGGAGGGCGCCCGGCGGGTGTGGCCGTTTGACTGAGCCGTGCGCCCGCTCGTACTATTTCCTGACATTTCGGAACGATCTGCGTTCGAAGTCCGGGACCTTGCTCCATGTTCACGACTCCCGATCATGTCTGCTGAGTGGCGCTTCATCGCGTGCACTCGGGGGCTGCGCGTGCGGCCCGCCGGCGATCCGGTGATCGCCGGCCTTCCGGGCGGCCTCCAAGGCGAGGCTGTCCGCGGATGGTCCGGGGCTGTGCCGTCCGCGTGCGGGCGGCGGGCCTCTGGCAGGAGGCGGCCATGACGTGAGTCAAGGCACAACCCGCTTTCGGCGCCCGCATCCAGAGCAAGAGCGGGCGTCCGGCCGCGGCCCCGGACGTGCCGAGCGCGTTCGAGGCCGATGCTGTTTTTGGAGGTTCCCGGCGGCCGCGGGGCCGGCGGGGCCGGACGGAAGAAGACGACGGAACGAGACGAGCCGGCGGCAGGCCGGACGACAACTCAACAACTCAACAGCCCGGAGAAGCCCGTGAACCCTCAAGAAATGCTGCGCATTCTGGATTCCATCGCCCGCGACCGGCGGATCGAGAAGTCGCTGCTGGTGCGCGACCTGGAGCAGGCGATGGTGTCGGCGGCGCGGAAGTACTTCAACACGCTGGACACGGAGGAGTTCGCGTGCACGCTGGACCCGCTGACGGGTGCGCTGACGCTGACGCGTCACGGCGAGCCGCTGGACATGAACCCGCAGGACTTCGGGCGGATCGCGGCGCAGACGTTCAAGCAGGTGATGATCCAGCGGTTCCGGGACGACGAGCGCCAGAGCCTGTTCGAGGAGTTCAGCAAGCGGGTGGGGGAGATCCACACGGGGACGGTGCAGCGGTACGAGGGGGGCGCGCTGGTGGTGACGCTGGACCGCGCCGAGGCGTTCATGCCGCGGAGCGAGCAGATCCCCGGCGAGCAGTTCCAGCCGGGCGACCGGGTGCGGTGCCTGATCCTGGACGTGCGGGACGCGGGGAACCAGGTGAAGATCGTGCTGTCGCGGTCGCACCCGGACTTCATCAAGCGGCTGTTCGAGGTGGAGGTGCCGGAGGTCGCGGAGCGGATCATCGAGATCAAGGCGATGGCGCGGGAGGCGGGGTACCGGACGAAGATCGCGGTGGCGTCGATCGACTCGAAGGTGGACGCTGTGGGGGCGTGCGTGGGCGTCCGCGGGAGCCGGATCAAGAACATCGTGGATGAACTGAACGGGGAGAAGATCGACATCGTCCGGTGGAACGAGTCGAGCCAGATCCTGATCCAGAACGCGCTGAAGCCGGCGGAGGTGCAGGAGATCAGCCTGTGCTTCGAGCTGGGGCGCGGGACGGTGGTGGTGCGCGACGACCAGCTGAGCCTGGCGATCGGCAAGCGGGGGCAGAACGTCCGCCTGGCGGCCCGGCTGACGGGGTGGGACATCGACATCCTGACGCCGGAGGAGTTCAACCGGGGGCTGGAGATCCTCTCGGGCACGCTGCTCGGTGTGGAGGGGGTGACCGAAGAGCACGTGGACCGGCTGGCGGCGCTGGGGATGATCAGCGTGTTCGACATCGAGGAGGTGGGGCCGGACGTGCTGGTGACGGAACTGGGGGTGGAGCGGGAGACGGCCGAGGCGATGGTGCAGGCCGCGGCGGCCAAGGCCCGCGAGGTGGCCGAGCAGCAGGCGAAGGAGAAGGAGGAGGCCGAGCGCCGGCGCCGGGAGGAGGAGGCGGCGGGCCGTCGTCTGCTGGAGGGGATCGGGGCGGAGGGCGTCTCGCCGGAGGCGCAGGCCGCGGCGATCCTGGGTACGGGAGGGGGCGCCGGGGGGGAGGCTGGGGCGGCGTCACCGGTCGGGGAGGAGGCGGAGGCCCGGGCGGCGGACATCCTGGGGCTCGCCACGCCTGGGTCGGGGGAAGAGAGCCAGGAGAAGCCCTGATCGGGGAGCGGTGAGAACGGTTGCGGGCGGCGTGAAGGCGCGGCTCACACGGGTAGACATAGTTGAGACACGCGGGCGAGAGCGGTCGCGGCACTGGGAAAGTTGAACGGAGCGCGGTTTGGCCAAACGAATCCACGACATTGCCAAAGAGCTGGGGATCAAGTCGAAGGCGATCATCGAGAAGTGCCTCGCCGAGGGGATCCCTGCCGACAAAGTGAAGAACCACATGGCGACGGTGTCTCCGGGCCTGGAGGCGACGATCCGGGAGTGGTTCACGTCGGGGGCGGTGACCACGGCGGTGGAAACGGCCGAACAGGTGGACCTGGAGGCGGTGCGCGCCAAGCCGCGCCGCAAGGCCAAGCCTCTGACCACGCCCGCGTCGAAGGATGGTGAAGCCGGCGGCGGCGACGCCGCGGGGGGCGTGGGGACGGAGACGGCGGTGGCGACGGAGACCGCCAAGAAGGCGGAGCCGGCGATCCCGACGCTCGCGCAGCCGGCGCGCCGGGCGGAGCCTGCGCCGACCGAGGCGGCCACGACGGTGGCGGACCTGAGGCAGCCGGCGACGCCGAAGGAGCCGGCCGTGGCCGCGCCCGCGGCTCCGGCAGCGCCGGCGGCCCCCGCGGCTCCGGCGACCGCCCCGGCTGCGCCGGCGGAGGCGCCGGCCGCGGCGCCGACGCCGATCACGCAGCCCGCGGAGCCGATGCGTCCGGCGGCGGCGGCCAAGGCGACGCCGCAGCAGCCTGAGCCGCCGCAGGGCGGCGCGAAGCCGGGGGATCAGGCTCGGCGCGGGCCGGAGGGTCCGTCGCGGCCGACGCCGGCGCCGATGAACGTCCCGATTCGGCCGAAGATTGTGGGCCCGGCGGGGCCGACGCTGAAGGTGCAGACGCCGGTGAAACTGACGGGGCCGAAGGTCGTGCGGATCGAGGCGCCGGAGGTGATCGATCGTCCGAAGCCGCGGCGGTTCGGGCCGGTGGACGTGGGGCTGGGGCGCGACATGCCGATGATCGGCATCGACGACGAGGGGCGGGGCCGGAGCCCGCGGCGGTCGGTGGGCGGGGGCGCGAACAAGCGTCGCGCCGGGGCGCTGGCGCCTTCGGCGAAGCCGGGGCGCCGCCGGTCGATGGCGGACGAGCCGCCGGCGGGGGTGTGGTCGGAGCAGGACCTTGCGGAGCGCGAGGCGCGGCTGCAGCGCGCGGGCGGGTTCCTGAAGAAGCGGCGGCACGACCTGAAGGCCCGGGGTGCGGGGACGGGCCCGAGCGGGTCGCCGGCGACGGTGGGCGGGCCGGTGAAGATCGCGGCTCCGTTCACGATCAAGGACCTGTCGGCCGCGACGGGGGTGAAGGTCTCGGACATCGTCAAGAAGCTGTTCATGCAGGGGGTGATGGCGACGGCGAACTCCGGGATCGACCCTGAGAAGGCCCAGGAGATCATGCTGGACTTCGACATCGAGCTGGAGGTGGCCGAGGCGAAGACGGCGGAGCAGGTGGTGTCGGAGCGGTTCGCGGAGCGGCCGGCGGTGGACGTGCGTCCGCGGGGGCCGATCGTGACGATCCTGGGGCACGTGGACCACGGGAAGACGTCGCTGCTGGACCGGATCCGCAACTCGAACGTGGCGGCCGGGGAGGCGGGCGGGATCACGCAGGCGACGAGCGCGTTCAAGACGCCGGTGGTGATCGGCGGGGAGACGAAGCACATCGTGTTCCTGGACACGCCGGGGCACGAGGCGTTCACGTCGATGCGTGCGCGCGGGGCGAGCATCACGGACGTGGTGGTGCTGGTGGTGTCGGCGCCGGAGGGGGTGATGCCGCAGACGATCGAGTCGATCAACCACGCGAAGGCGGCCGGGGTGCCGATCGTGGTGGCGCTGAACAAGATCGACCGGCCGGACGCGACCGAGGCGCGGATCAACCAGACGCTGAGCCAGCTGGCGGAGCAGGGCCTGAACCCGGTGGAGTGGGGCGGCTCGACGGAGGTCGTGCGGACGAGCGCGACGCAGGGGATCGGGATCGACCACCTGCTGGAGATCCTGGACCTTCAGGGCCAGCTGCTGGAGCTGAAGGCGGACTTCGGCGGGCCGGCGCGGGGGACGGTGGTGGAGAGCCGGATGGAGGAGGGGCGCGGCCCGGTGGCGAACGTGATCGTGCAGGACGGGGAGCTGAAGGTCGGCGACTTCATCGTGGTCGGCCGGGCGTACGGCCGCGTGCGCGACATCATCGACGACCGCGGGGAGCGGCTCAAGCGGGTGGGCCCGCCGAGCCCGGTGCAGATCTCGGGGCTGGACGAGCTGCCGGACGCGGGCGACAAGTTCTACATCGTCGAGTCGCTGAAGGAGGCGCAGCAGGCGGCGGAGCAGCGGCGGCAGCGCGAGCGGCAGATGCAGCTGGCGCAGCCGAAGGTGACGCTGGACTCGCTGTTCAGCCAGATGGCCGAGAGCCAGCTGAAGGAGATCCGCATCGTCCTGAAGGCGGACGTGCAGGGCTCGGTGGACGTCATCAAGAACGAGGTGGAGAAGGTCTCCACGAGCGAGGTGAAGGTCCGGGTGCTGCACGCGGCGGTGGGCGGGATCACGGAGGGGGACGTGCTGCTGGCGGACGCGTCGAAGGCGATCGTCATCGGGTTCAACGTGATCCCGTCGGGCAAGGCGCGTTCGATGGCGGAGCAGAAGGGAGTGGAGATCCGCTCGTACCAGGTGATCTACGAGATCATGGACGACGTGCGGAAGGCGGCCGAGGGGCTGCTGGAGCCGGAGGTCCGCCAGGAGGTCCTTGGGCACGCGGAGGTGCGCCGGGTGTTCAAGGTGTCGAAGGTCGGGACGATCGCCGGGTGCTACGTCACCGACGGGACGATCGAGCGCAACGCCCTCATCCGGGTCACCCGCAACGGCATCGTCATCGAGAACGACCGCGTGCTGGAGCAGCTCAAGCGGTTCAAGGACGACGCCAGGGAGGTCAAGATGGGGATGGAGTGCGGCATGAAGATCGCCGGGTACGACGACATCAAGGAGGGCGACATCCTCGAGTGCTACAAGCGGGTTGAGGTGAAGAGGACTCTGTGAGAAGAGAAACGGCCGGATGGCAGATCGCCATCCGGCCGGATCCGGCCAGATGATGATCGCCGCCTGAGAGCCGACGAGCGTCCCTCCTCCTGATTTGGCCCTTTGGCGCTTTGCCATTTGGCGATTTCCCAGTGGTCATCGGCATCCTCCAGTTCGAGCTGCTCATCCGCGGCGCCGAGTCGATCAAGGACAAGCGGCGCGTGGTGCGGTCGGTGAAGGACCGGCTGCACCGGGAGCACATGGTGTCGGTGGCGGAGGTGGGGATGCAGGATTCGATGGGGGTGGCGCGGCTGGGGCTGGCGGCGGTGTCGGGGGACGCGCGGCACCTGGCGTCGGTGCTGGACCGGATCACGGAGAAGCTCCGGGGCCTGCACGACGCCGAACTGGGGGAGGTCTGGCGGGAGGTGCTGCACGGGGACCAGTTGCCGGGGGAGTACGAGGACGAGGAAGGGCGTCCGCTGTGGACGCCGGAGGAATCGCGGGAATGGGACGCCGGGGAATGACCCGGCGGGGCGGGGGGCGCTAGGCTGTGGAGGTCCATGTCGCGGCGTCACGAACAGGTCGGCTCGGTGCTTCAGCAGGCGATCCAGGATTTCCTCGCGCGCGGGCTGCACGATCCGCGGGTCGGGGGGCTCGTGACGGTGACGGCGGTGCGCGTGTCGGAGGATTTCGCGACCGCGGACGTGATGGTGTCGGTGCTGCCGGCGGAGCGCGAGCAACTGGCGATGCACGGGCTGCGTCACGCGGCGGGGCACATCCGGCGCGAGGTGGGGGACAAGGTCGCGCTGCGGCAGATGCCGCGGCTGAACTTCAGGCTGGACCGGAGCCTCAAGAAGGAGGCGGAGGTGCTGCGGGCGCTGGCGAAGGCGGCGGAGGTGACCCCTCCCGCCCCCCCCACCCCCCCCCACCCTCCCACTGCTCCCGCCTCCCCCACTTCTCCCACTTCCCCCATCTCCCCCGCCGCTGAGGATGCGGGCTCGGCGGGCGCCGCGAGTTCGCAGACCGGCGAGACTGGAGAGAGCGCCGCGGGGGGAGGCTCGGGGGATAATGCCTCCCTGGGGAACTCCGGGAACGGGAGGCAGGAGGAGACGGCGTGACGACGTCGGACACGGGCAAGGCGCTGGCGTCGCTGCTGCAGACGCTGGAGGGGCGGGCGCCGGCGTGCGAGACGCCGGCATGCCCGGACCCGGCGCTGATCGATCCGGCGGAGCCGCTGCTGGCGGAGCTGCTTCGGTCGTTCCTGCTGTGGGAGGCGGGGACGGAGGCGGCGCAGGCGGGGCTGAAGCGGATCGCGCGGCGGGTGGTGGACTTCAACGAACTGCGGGTGTGCCTGCCGGACGAGATCGTGTCGATGCTCGGCGCGGACTACCCGCGGGCGCAGGAGCGGGCGCTGCGGATGCGGGCGGCGCTGACGGAACTGTTCGTGCGCGAGCACGCGGTGACGCTGCAGCCGATCGCGGCGATGAGCAAGCGGGACGCGAAGGCGTACCTGGACTCGCTTGAGGGCGTGCCGCCGTACGTGTCGGCGCGGGTGTCGCTGCTGTGCCTGGGGGTGCACGCGGCGCCGGTGGACGGGCGGATCCTGCACCGGCTGGCGGAGGCGGGCGTGGTGGGAGCGGACGCGACGGAGGCGTCGGCCGCGGCGGTGCTGGAGCGGAAGATCCGCGCGGGGGAGATGCAGCGGTCGTACGCGCTGCTGCAGTGGTGGGCGGACCAACTGGAGGAGATCCCGGCGGCTGAGGCGGCGACCGATGACGGCGCCGCGAAGGGCGCTGCGGCGAGCGACGGCGCGTCGAGCGGCGGGCGGAAGCGTTCGTCGAAGGGATCGGCCGGGGGAGTGACGGCGCGTGCGGCGCGGACGCCGCGGCCGCGGAGCAGCAGGACGCCGCGGAAGAAGAAATAAAGGGAGTTCGGGGGGCTTGGTCCGGGGCGGGCGCGGACCCAACAATGCTCGTGATGCGCACCGAAGAAGGGTCCGACCCTCAGATCCGCCGCGGCCGAAGTGTTCAACGGGATCGTTCCAGGGTGAGGACGGCGCCGCGCTGGGGGGCGGCGGCGATGCTCGCGCTGGCGGCGGGGCTGGGGCAGGGAGGGTGCTCGGTGTCGCGGGCGCCGCTGCCGCCCGGCGTGCTGGCGACGGACGCGGCGGCGAGCGCAGCGCAGGAACTGGCTCGCCTCGACGCGGCGCAGCGGCAGTCCGGAAAGGCGCCGGCGGAACTCCCGGCCGCGCTGGACCTGCCCGCGCTGCACGCGCCGGAACCGCTGCCGCCGGGGGCGACGGTCGATCTGGCGGGGGCGCTGGAGGCGGTGAGGGGCGTCGTGGCGGAACGGAGGAACGGGGCGGGGGACGCTGGCGCGGCGCCGGTGGACGCGGCGGCGCAGGAGACCGCGCTGCGGCACTACGTCGCGGGGCGGCTGGAGTTGGAGGCGGGGCGGTACCGGGAGGCGATCGAGAAACTGCGGGCGGGGGTGAGGCTCGATCCCTCGTCGGCGTCGCTGTGGGAGGCGCTGGGAGAAGCGCAGCAGAGGAGCGGGCTGGCGCGGCCGGCGGCGGAGTCGTTCGCCAGAGCGGCGGCGCTGGGGTCCGTGAGCCCGGCGGCGCTGCTGCCGCTGGCGAGGTCGGCGCAGCGGGAGGGGCGGCACGCGGAGGCGGCGGGGTGGCTGGCGACGCTCGCGGGGGACGCCGGGGCGATGGAGGATGCCGCGCTGTCGGCGGCGGTGCACACGATGTTGGGGGAGTCGCTGATCGAGGCGGGGTACCTGGCCGCGGGGGCGGCGGCGCTGGAGCGCGGGCTGGACCTGCCGCGGTCGTTCACGGGGCCGACGCCGTACTCCGAGGAGTTGGGGGAGGTTCTGCGCCGGCGGTCGGACCTGTGGCGGCTGGCGGGGGACACGCTGTGCCGGGTCGGGCGGTACGAGTCGGCGCTGTCGGCGTACGAGGAGGCGGGGAAGCACCCGTCGCTGGATGCGGCGGGGCTGCTGCCGCGGCGGGTGTACGCCGCGGTGCGGCTGGGGAGGCCGGCGCGGGCGGCGATGGCGATCCACGAGGAGGTGACGCGCGAGGATGGGGCGCGGCGGCTGGAGGAGAGTCACGTCGCGCTGATCCGCGCGCTGGCAGCGCACGATCCGAAGACGGGCGAAGCGCTGGGGACGGCGATCCTGGCGCAGCGGGAGGTGCTGGGAGCGGAACTGGCGGATTCGCTGCGCGGACGATTGACGCGGGCGGGAGCGGCGGCGCTGGGGGCGGATCAGGCCGCGGCGGTGCTGCGGGAACGGCTGGCGGAGAACCCGCTGGACTCGGCGACGCTGGCCGCGCTGCTGGCGCTGACGCCGGAGGGGGACGCCACCGGGGCCGCGGCGGCGCTGGCGGAACTGGTCGAGCGGGCGCCGATGCACGCGGACACGATCGCGGAGACGGTGACGCGGCCGGGGGCGAGGTCGGTGGATGAACTGGAGTCGGCGCTGGAGGGGCAGCGCCGGGCCGGGGCGCGGATGCTGCTGGCGGGGATCAAGTCGCGCACGGGGGACGCGGCGGGGGCGGCGGCCCTTGTCGAGCGGCTGCGGGAGGGGCGCGGGGAGAAGGACATCGCGGTCGGATCGCTGGCGGCGGCGGTGGGGGCGAGGCTGGGGCGGTGGGATCTTGCGCTGCCGGCGCTCGCAGTGCTGGAGGCGGACCAGGGGACGCCGCGGGCGGTGCTGGCGCGGGCGCTCGCGGCGGCGCAGCGGTTCGAGCCCGCGCTGGACGCCCTGGATGCGGCGCTCAACGAGGGAGGGAAGGGCGCTTCGGCGGAGGACATGCTTCTGGGGGCGGAGATCGCGGCGTCGCTGGGAAGGGTCGCGGACCAGGAGCGGTACCTGCTGGCGGCGATGGATGCGGACCCGTACAACGAACGGGCGCACGTGCCGCTGCTGCGGCTGTACGCGCCGGGGGGCTCGCTGGAGGACCGGACGAAACTGACGGAGATGGTGCGGCGGGTGCGGGAGGCCGCGCCGTCGAGCCGTGCGCTGCGGCTGATGCGGGCGGAGGAACTCATGATGGTGGGGCGGGTGGCGCTGGGGCAGCGGGAACTGCTGGCGCTGGCGGAGGAGGACCCGTACAACCCCGCGCCGCTGCGGAGCCTGGTGACGGGGTGGCTGAGGCCGGGTCAGGAGAACAACGGCGCGGCGTTCGACGCGGCGGCGCCGGCGCTGGAGGCGATGATCGCGGCGCACGGCGATGCGGACTGGCCGGTGGCGACGCGGGCGATTCTGGCGGCGATCCGCGGGGACGAAGAGACGGTGGCGCGGCTGGCGGAGGGGCGAGCGCCGCTGCGGACGCCGGGGGCGGCGGCGGTGCTCGAGGATGCGCTGCGGCGGGTGGGGCGCGTGGAGGAAGCGGACGCGATGACCGCCGCGAGGCTGGGGGCCGCGCCGCCGAACATCGCGAACGCGGCGGAACTGGCGGCGGTGCTGGCGCGGGGCGGGAACCTGGCGGAGGCGGAGCGGGTTCTTCGGGAGCGGGTGCCGGAGGGGGCGGTGTTGACGCCGGGGCAGGCGGCGCCGCTGCTGCTGGCCGTGGAGGTGGCGGCGGCCCGCGGCGCGGCGGGAGCGGAGGCGGGGGCGGCGCTGATGGACCGGGTGGTGGGGCTCGTGGGGCGAGCGCCGCTGGGGCTGCACGCGCTGCGGATCGCGTACCTCGCGGCCGCGGCGGAGCCGTCGGTGGACGCGGTGCTGGCGGCGGCGGAGCGGGCGGCGGAGCAGCACCCCGGGGACGTGGAGGAGGTGTACCACCTGGCGGCGTCGCGGCTGGCGGAGCGGGACCCGAGGGCGGCGCTGGACCTGCTGGCGCGCGCGGTGGTGCGGGCGGGGGATGGAGCGGACCCGGCGCTGTACCGGCAGTGGGTGCGGTGGGCGGTCCAGGTGGGGACGCCGGCGGACGCGAGCGCGGCGGTGCGGGCGGCGATCGAGGCGAGGATGACGCCGTTCATCCTGCCGCCGGACCCGGACGACCCGGCGGCGGGCCCCCCGACGCCGGCGGAACTGGCGTATCAGCTCGGGGTGGTGGCGGCGTCGTTGGGCGAGGGGCGGGACGAGACGGCGATCGCGCTGTACGAGATCGCGCTGGAGCACGAGCCGGGGCACGGGTGGGCGTGCAACAATCTTGGGTACACGCTGCTGGAGCGTGACGGGCCGGTGGAGCGGGCGGCGCAGTTGCTGGAGGCGGCGTACGCGGCGCTGCCGAACGAGGCGAGCGTGATCGACTCGCTGGGGTGGCTGCGGTACAAGCAGGGGATGCTCGACGACGAGACGGACGGGGAGGGGAACGTGGTGCGGCAGGGGGCGCTGTCGCTGCTGTTCCGGGCCAGCGGGCTGGTGGGGGAGGACAACCCGGTGATCACGGATCACCTGGGGGATGCGCTGTGGGCGATGGGGGACGGGCAGGGGGCGGTGGCGCACTGGCGGATGGCGGAGCAGCAGGCGCGGCGGCAGATCCGGCTCATCGAGCGGAGCGGGCTCGGGGAGAGCGGGGCCCTGGCGTCGCTGCGGGCGCGTCTTCGGGCGCTGGAGCGGGCGGCGCGGGGGAAGCAGTTGTCGGCGGAGCGGGGGCAGCCCCCGGCGGTGGCGCCGATCCCAGGCCGGGAGGTCCCGGAGCTGGGGCCGGTGAAGCCGGGCGGCGAGCCGCACGACGCATAAGGTGAGTTCAGGCAGAGATCTTGGAGATGGCGTCGGCGCGGGAGCGGCCGGCGCTGACGTAAGGAGCATCGAGCGTGGCCGGTCATAGCAAGTGGCACAACATCAAGCACCGGAAGGCGGCGGCGGACGCGAAGCGGGGGAAGATCTGGTCGAAGTGCGCCCGCGCGATCATGGTGGCGGCGAAGAACGGGGGGCCGGACCCGGAGACGAACCTGGCGCTGCGGTACGCGATCGACGAGGCGCGGTACGCGAACATGCCCCGGGAGACGATCGAGCGGAACATCAAGAAGGGCGCTGGTGAGGTCGGCGGGGAGGACTGGGAGAGCATCCGCTACGAGGGGTACGCGGCGGGGGGCGTGGCGGTGGTGGTGGAGGCGCTGACGAACAACCGCACGCGGACGGCGGTGGAGGTGCGCAACGCCTTCAGCAAGCACGGGGGGAACCTGGGGACGACGGGGTGCGTGTCGTACATGTTCGAGACCCAGGGGGTGATCACGGTGTCGGGGAAGGGGGCGACGGAGGAGCAGGTGATGGAGGCGGCGCTGGAGGCGGGGGCGGAGGACGTGACGGCGCCGGAGTCGGAGGGGGGGGACTGGATCGTGACGACGCCGCCGGGGTCGCTGCACGCGGTGCGGGATGCGCTGGAGAAGGCGGGGCTGTCGGTGAGCGACGCGCGGCTGGACAACATCCCGACGACGAACGTGTCGGTGAGCGGGGAGACGGCCAGGAGCGTGCTGAAACTGATCGAGGCGCTGGAGGACAACGACGACGTGCAGAAGGTGTACGCGAACTTCGACATCCCGGAGGATGAACTGACGGCGATGGGGGCGTGAGGGGCGAGGGGGCGGGATTCACCACAGAAGTGCGAGAGCGCAGAGAGAAGAGGCGCGTGTGGTGGGCGCCTTGATCGTGGGCGGGGCGGCGGGCGCCAAGCGGTGAGTGGAAAAGGAAAGCCCCGAGCTTGCGCTCGGGGCTCCCTTTTGGGTGAGTCTGATGGTGTGGTGTCGGGCGGTCAGTCGCGGGTGCGGATGACGACGAAGCGGGTGGTGTCGCCGTTGCGGACGAGCATGCGGACGCCCTCACGGAGGTTCTCGGTGGAGAAGGCGCGGCGGAGCGCCTGGAGGTCGGTGATGGGCTTGCCCTGGACCTGGATGATGACGTCGCCGGGGCGGAGGCCGGCGCGGGCGGCGGCGCTGAGGGGCTCGACGCGGGTGACGACGACGCCCGTCTGGCCGCGCTCAAGGCCGAGTTGAGCGGCGAGGTTGCGGGTGAGGGGCTGGACGGTCAGGCCCAGGCGCTCCTCGGAGGCCTCGGCGGGGCGGGAGGAGCCGGCCATGACGACGGAGGAGGGGAGTTCGCCGATCTCGACCTCGACGGTCTGGGTCTGTCCCTCGCGGAAGACCTCGAACTGCGCCCTGGTGCCGGGGGGCGTGGAGGCGATCTTGAGGCGCAGCGAACTCATGTTGCGGATGGGCTCGCCGTTGAAGGTGGTGAGGATGTCGCCGGTCTGGAGCCCGGCCCTGGAGGCGGGGGAGTCCTCGTTGACCTGGCCGATGAGGACGCCGCCGCGGCCGTCGTAGCCGAAACTGGAGGCGAGGTCGGGGGTGAGGTCCTGGAGGACGACGCCGAGGTAGCCGCGGACGACGCGGCCGTCGGTGATGAGGCTCTCCATGACGTGGCGGGCCATGTTGATGGGGACGGCGAAGCCGATGCCCATGTTTCCGCCGGTGCGGGTGAAGATGGCGGTGTTGATGCCGATGACCTCGCCGCGGAGGTTGACGAGGGGACCGCCGGAGTTCCCGGGGTTGATGGCGGCGTCGGTCTGGATGAAGTCCTCGTAGCCGCCGGAGCCGAGGATGCCGACGGAGGTGCGGCCCTTGGCGGAGATGATGCCGGCGGTGATGGAGGAGGAGAGGCCGAAGGGGCTGCCGGCGGCGACGACCCACTGGCCGACGCGGATGTCGTCGGAGTCGCCGAGGCGCGCGGGAGTCAGACCGGTGGCGTCGATCTTGAGGACGGCGATGTCGGTCTGCGGGTCGGTGCCGACGACGCGGGCGATGAACTCGCGGCCGTCGTCGAAGCGGACGGTGACCTCGGTGGCGTCCTCGACGACGTGGTTGTTGGTCAGGAGGTAGCCGTCCTCGCTGACGACGAAGCCGGCGCCCTGGCCCTGCTGGATGTAGTCGCGGGAGCCCTCGCCGCCGGGGAACCGGAACTGGCGGAAGAAGAAGTCGTCGCCGAAGTGGTCGCGGAGGAGGTCCTCGAAGGCGGGGGGAATGGTCTGCTGACGAGTGCCGACGCGGACTCGCTTGATGGAGGCGATGGAGACGACGGAGGGGCGGATGGCCTCGGCGGCGTGTTCGAAGGCGTTGGAGAGTTCGTCGGCGAGGCGGATGGCGCCGTTCTCGAGGGCGGGGGGCTGGGGGGCGGGGTGCTCGGGCTGGACGAGGAAGGCGCCGGCGGAGCCGAGGCAGAGGGCGGCGCCAGCGAGGCCGGCGGCGAGACCAACACCGATGCGCTGCGTCATGAGTGACCTCCGTGAGGAAGAACCGCCGTCGCGGCGGGGCCGCGCCGGCGGGGCGGAGCGGCCGGGGTGTTGCGGGGATTCGAGAGCCGGGGCGTTTGCGCTGCGGCGTGCCGCCGGTTCTCAGGAACAACTATTTCGGGCTCGCGGGGCGAGTCCAACGCGCCGATTCCGGGGCGCGCCGCGGCCGTGCGCCGGCGGCGGCTCATGTCTGTGCCGGCGCGGCCGCGGCCGAGATGAACGCTCGGGAGCCGGGCGTGTTGCACCCGTGTAGGACGCTTGGAGGGGCGGAAGGGTTCGGCGACGCCCGGATGAGGCATGGCGGGAGGTGTAACAACCGGTGTGCCGGGCGGGGCGAGGTGGTGTTGGGGGCGTGTCAGAAATCCGGCTGCCGGGTGGCGGGGCACGCGGCGAGGCGGGCTGCAAGATTGGCAGGGGCGGCTGGGGGGTTGGGGCGGGTCGAGAAGAGAGAAGAGAGGGAAGGCAGAGGTCGCGGAGGGGCGCGGGGAACGCGGAGAAGCCGAGGAGGAGGATCGGGAGGGGATGGATGGATTGCGCTTTGGGGCGAGAGGCATTCAAGCGCCCGGCGGGACGAGCGGGGCTCATCGTGCGTGGGGGAGTCGCGGGGGCGTGGGGACGGATGGTCCCGCGCCGGCGCTCGGGGCTCCCTTTTGTGTGATGGTGTGCGGTCGGTCAGGTGAGGAGGAGGTTGCGGCCGTGGTCGCCGGGCTCGAAGAGGTGGGTGTGGGTGGGGTCGGTGATGTGGAGCGCAACGCGGTCGCCGGGGCGGGCGGGGGTGTCGGGGGGGATGCGCGCGGCGAGGATGGTTCCGGCAGGGGTGGCGCCGACGAGGTCGATGGCGTCGCCGCGGTGCTCGACGGCGGTGATGGTGATGGAGATGCCGGAACAGGTGGGATCAGCGGGGCCGGGGCGGAGGGCGTGCGGGCGGACGCCGAGGGTGGCGGGCCTGCCGATGTGAGCGGCCGCGGCGGTGGTGAGGCGCTGGGGAATGGGGATGACGGCGCGCGGATCAGCGCCGGGGGCATCTGCGATGAAGACGAGGTCAGGGGCATCTCCCCCCCGATCCCCCCCACTGCCGCCGCTGTGCACCGTGCTGCCGCGTTCGATGCGGCCAGGGATGAGGTTCATCGGGGGAGAGCCGATGAAGGCGGCGACGAATCGGTTGGCGGGGGCGCGGTAGAGGTCCAGGGGCGGGCCGACCTGCTGGAGGGCGCCGGCGTCCATGACGGCGATGATGTCGCCGAGGGACATCGCCTCCTCCTGGTCATGGGTGACGTAGAGGGTGGTGGCGCCGAGGCGGGTGAGGAGGGCTTTCAGTTCGGTGCGGGTGGAGAGGCGGAGGCGGGGGTCGAGGCTGGAGAGGGGTTCATCGAAGAGGAAGGCGGCGGGCTCGCGGACGATGGCGCGGCCGAGGGCGACGCGCTGGCGCTGGCCGCCGGAGAGGTGGGCAGGGCGGCGGTGGAGGAGGTCGGAGAGGCTGAGCATGGCCGCGGCGGCATGAACGCGGCGCTCGATCTCGGCGCGGGGGACGCGGCGCATCCGCAGGGGGAGGGCCATGTTGTGGAAGACCGAGAGATGGGGGTAGAGGGCGTGAGACTGGAAGACCATGGCGACGTCGCGGTCGCGCGGGGGGAGGGCGTTGACGGGGCGGCCGGCGATGAGGATCTCGCCGGCGGTCGGGGCCTCGAGGCCGGCGATCATGCGGAGGGTGGTGGTCTTGCCGCAGCCGGAGGGGCCGAGGAGGGCGAGGAGGGCGCCGTCGGGGATGCGGAGGGAGAGGTCGCGGACGGCGGGGGCGTGCGGGGGCGAGCCCGGGTAGACCTTGTGGAGGTTGTGGAGGGCGATCTCCGCCATGGGCCGGTTGACTCCCGCTCATGCCGCGTGGGGGCGGGGCGCATAGTACATGAGAGTCGGTACGGCGTGCCGCGGGGGGCGCGTGCCGAGCGCCGAGCGGGTAGACCAAGGCCGTGACGCACGAGGATCATCCTGCCGTCTGGAGCATCGTCGAGGAGAGGTTCGATCCGGCGGCGGCGCGCTCGTACGAGGGGCTGTTCACGCTGGGATCGGGATACCTGCACGTGCGGGGCTCGGTGGAGGAGCACTTCGCGAACGCGCCGCAGAACATGGAGTACATCCGGGATCCGCTGACGGGATCGGGGGAGCCGTTCCGGCGGGCGGTGGCGCAATGGGGGACGTACATCCCCGGCGTGTACGGGCACCACCCGCTGCTGAACACGGAACTGATCAACCTGCCGTACTTCCTGGGGCTGGCGCCGATCATCGACGGGGAGCGGCTGGACGGCCGCACGAGCGACATCGAGGCGTGGCGGCGGGTGCTGCGGCTGGACACGGCGAGCCTGCATCGGACGGTGCGGTGGCGGACGGCGTCGGGGAAGCGGGTGGAGGCGAGGTTCGACCGGTTCATCAGCGCGGCGCGGCCGCACCTGAGCGTGCAGCGGATGACGCTGCGGAGCGACGCCCCCGCGGAGGCGGTGATCGAGGCGGGGCTGGACGCGGACGTGCGGACGAACGGGTACGACCACTTCAAGGCGATCCTGATGGAGCCGGTCGGGGAGGCGGGGCTGGCGTGCCGCCTGCGGACGGACGCGGGGGACCGGGTGGAGGTGCGGACGCGGCTGGCGCTGTCGGAGGAGGCGGAGATCAGCCGGGAGGTGGCGACGCGGACGGCGACGCTGCGTGCGGAACTCGCGCTGTCGGCGGGTCACGTGCTGACGGTGGAGAAGCGGTCGGCGATCGCGACGAGCCTGGACGGGGACGAGCGGGGAGCGGAGGACTACCTGAAGGAGGCGGCGGGGAAGCCGTACGAGGAGTTGTTCGAGGAGCACCGGCGGGTGTGGGAGGAGCGGTGGCGGCGGTCGGATGTGGAGGTGGACGGGGATGAGAGTTCGCAGCAGGCGTTGCGGGCCGCGCTGTATCACCTGCACCGGGCGCACCCCGGCCGGGATGCGAAGGTGTCGATCGACGCGAAGGGGTACGCGGGGGAGGCGTACTGGGGGCGGTTCTTCTGGGACAGCGAGGTGTACCTGCTGCCGTTCTACCTGTACACGGACCCGCCGCTGGCGCGGACGCTGACGCGGTTCCGGGTGTGCACGCTGACGGGGGCGAAGGCGAACGCGGCGCGGTACCGGTACGAGGGGGCGAGGTACCCGTGGGAGGCGGACCACCGGGGGGCGGAGTGCTGCCCGGCGTGGCAGTACCGGGACTTGCAGGTTCACGTGACGGCGGACGTGGCGTTCGCGCTGGCGCACGACGTGGCGGCGACGGGGGACTGCGAGTTCCTGGAGCGGGAGGCGGCGAAGGTGTGGGTGGAGACGGCGCGGTACTGGGTGAGCCGGATCGACCGGAGGGAGGGGGACGATCGGCCGCACCTGCTGGGGGTGATGGGGCCGGACGAGTTCACCATGCTGAGTTCGAACAACGCGTTCACGAACCGGATGGCGTCGCTGAACCTGAACCTGGCGGCGCAGTACGGGCATCATGGGGGGGCGACGGAGGAGGAGCGGCGCGAGTTCGTGCGGATCGCGGAGGGGCTGACGATCCCGCGGCTGCGGGCGGCGGACGGGGAGGGGCCGGACCTGGTGCTGCAGTGCGAGGAGTGGCCGCATCTGGCGGAGTTCCCGTTCGACGAGCAGTGGACGGACCGGACGAGGTCGATCGCGGGGCAGGTGAAACTGGAGCGGCTGTTCCGGTCGAGGGTGAGCAAGCAGGCGGACGCGCTGCTGCTGATGGCGCTGTTCCCGCAGGAGTTCACGGACGCGGAGGTGCGCCGGGCGTGGGACGAGTACGTGCCGCGGATGGCGCACGACTCGTCGCTGTCGGCGGGGGTGCACGCGCTGGTGGCGCTGCGGCTGAACCTGGACGACGATGCGCTGGAGTACTGGCGGGTCGGGGCGCGGGTGGACCTGGACCGGCACTACGGGGGCGCGGCGGAGGGGCTGCACATCGCCGCGGCGGGCGCGACGTGGACGGTGGCGGTGCTCGGGTTCGCCGGGATGAAGTCCGCGCTGCACCGGCGGGTGCTGACGCTGTCGCCGCGCCTGCCGCGGGCGTGGACGCGGATGGCGTTCCGGGTGGTGTGGCGGGGGCACCCGGTGAGGGTGGAGGTGACGCACGATCACGTGACGCTGACGAGCCTGATGTCGCCGGATGAGGCGGAGTTGGAGGGGGAGGCGGCGGAGTTGGAGGCGGAGGTGGCGGGGACGCCGGTGACGGTGCCGGCGGGGGAATCTCGGACGGTCACGTACGAGGCGGCGCCGGCGGAGCACACGCCGGCGGCGCCGCTGACGCACGTGCTGGAGTACGAGTGATGGTCCGGCGCGGGGTGATCTTCGACCTGGACGGGGTGCTGGTCTCGACGGACGAGATGCACTACCGCGCGTGGAAGGCGCTGGCGGACGAGGAGGGGATCCCGTTCACGGAGCAGGACAACGACCGGCTGCGGGGGGTGAGCCGGATGCAGAGCCTGGAGGTGCTGCTGGAGCGTGCGGGGCGGGAGTACACGGCGGAGGAGAAGGAGGAACTCGCGACGAGGAAGAACCGGATGTACCAGCGGATGCTGGAGGAGTTGACGGCGGCGGATCGGAGGCCGGGGGTGGACGGGCTGCTGCGGGGGCTGCAGGCGCGGGGGGCGCGGATCGCGGTGGCGTCGGGGAGCCGCAACGCGCGGCGGATCCTGGAGCGGTTGCGGCTGGCCGGGGCGTTCGACGCGGTGGTGACGGGGGAGGAGATCAGCAGGGCGAAGCCGGACCCGGAACTGTTCCTGCTGGCGGCGGAGCGGCTGGGGTTGTCGCCGCGGGAGTGCGTGGTGGTGGAGGATGCGGCGTCGGGGGTGGAGGCGGCGCGGCGGGCGGGGATGCACGTGGTGGCGGTGGGGCCGCGTGAGCGGTTCCCGAGGGGGGTGGAGGTGGTCGGGAGCGTGGGGGAACTGGACCCGGACCGGCTGCTGGGGCTGGCGCGGGATATGGCCGCGGGGCGGGATGCGCCGTGGGAGGGGAGGGGTGGAGGCGAGGGAGCGGGGCCGCGGCGGTCAACGGCACGAGATGCGGCCAAGCGGGAGGAGGAGGGGAGGGTGTAGAGGGGCCGGGGGAAGGCGCGGTCGGGAGAAGTCCAGGACCAGGCGCATCTCGGATGGGGTTCTGCCGGGTGTGGGTGCGTGCGGGCGAACGGGACGCTGACGGTTCCCGGGGTACGGCGGCGTGCGCGGTGCGGGGCAAGTTCGGGAGGAGGGAAGGGCGCAGCGCCGTCGGGGCCGCCGGAGGAGGGCGGGAGGTGGCGAAGTCTGACAGAAGTGGTATCTTCCACGAGCCATGACGGCGGCGCCGGCTCCGGCGCCGCGGATGGCGGACGGGTTCGTTCGACCTGATCTTCCGCGGTCGCGGCGTTTTCTCTCTCGCCGCGGCGGAGTGGACTCTGCGTGATCCCGCGGCGCTGCGTCGCACCGCATCATGGGAGATTGTTCGACGCACAATCATGAGGAGGAGTCTGTGATGCCACGTTACGCATCCCGTCTTGCGTTTCTGATCGCCTGCGCCGGTGCATCCGGCGCGCTGGCGCTGCCGCCGGAGGTGTGGGAGACGCCGAGCCCGGTGGAGGTTGAGGCCATGATGGTGGAGGTGGACCCCGGGATGCCGCCGGCGGGGGACCGTGGGGGGACGGACGCGCGACGTCCGGGTGCGAAGCGGGGAGTGGGGTCCTGCCCGGACATCGTCGGCGATGTGTTCAACTGTCATCCGGCGGTCCTGAACCTGGGGGCGAACTTCTCGGGGACGCGCGCGGGGGCGTACCGGGTGATGGACAACGTCACGCCTGCGAGCACGAACCCGACGCGGGTGTGCTGGATCGGGCGGTACACGGACCGGGTCGGCCCGGCGGTGGAGGACGAGTCGTTCCTGATCCGGATCTTCGCTGACGCGGGGGGCTTCCCGGACCTGTCGGCGCCGCTGTTCGAGCGGACGTTCCGGCAGACGGGGACGGCGGGGGTGGACCTGCTGGAGATGGACTGCCTGGACGGGGACGAGTGCCCCGGGAGCACGCCGAGCAGCGGCGGGAACTACGTGTACTCGGCGGAGGTGGCCACGGGGCTGCCGATGAACGCCAACGGCTGCTACTGGATCGAGATCGCGTGCGTGGGGTCGTCGGAGGCGGGGCTGAACTGGGGATGGTGCGCCTCGACCGGGGGGACGGACCTGGCGTGCCTGCAGGCGATCGACGGGGCGTACACGCTGTTCACGCGTGCGACGAACGACCGGGCGATCTGCCTGAGCGGGGGCGTGAACCCCGCCCTGGGCAACTGCATCATCGCGGACCTTCCGCCGGTGTGCACGAACCCGGACACGAACGGGATCCCGTACGACGGGGCGCACAACACGGGCGGGCGGGCGTCGTGGCCGGGGTCGGACGGGCGCGGGTTCTGGACGCCGTTCCAGCGGGCGGACAGCTTCACGTTCGACGTGCCGACGACGGTGACGAACGTGTGCTTCCGCGGGTTCTGGGTGGGCGTGACGAGCAGCGGCGGGTCGGGGACGCCCGTGATCCCGGACAACCCGGAGTTCCGCGTGGCGTACTTCGCGCATGACCCCAACAACGCGGACCCGGCGGACGGCGTGGCGCCGATCGCGGAGTTCGCGATCGGGGACCCCGGGGTGTCGTTCGTGTGGGACGGCCGGGACGTGAGCAGCTTCACGCACCCGCCGGTGGAGTTCGAGGCGGGGCGGTGCTACTGGATCTCGATCGGGCGCATCCAGAGCACGCCGCTGCCGGGCGAGCCGACGGCGCCGATCTGGGTGTGGCGGCTGACCACGGGGCCGGGCGTGCCCACGGCGGACGGCCGGACGGCCAGCCGCGACATCTCGACGGCGACGCCGGGGAACTGGACGGTGACGTACTTCCGGTCGGCGGCGCCGGAGTGCGCGACGACGTACTCGAACTACGTCTTCCTGCTCAACGGCGGGCCGACGCACGCCGCGGCGTGCCAGCCGCTGCAGTGCTCGCTGACGATCCCGCCGGACGCGGCGCCGAACGCCGAGCCGAACTGCGCGCTGGCGGGGAACCTCAACGGCGGGTGCAACCTGGCGACGCCGGTGTTCACGCCGCTGGCCTGCGGTGAGACGCACATCGGGTCGGGTTCGACGCTGGTGACGGCGACGTGCGGCGGCACGCGCGACACGGACTGGTACCACCTGACGCTGACGGAGGAGACGGAGGTCACGTTCACGGTGACGAGCCAGTTCGCGGGGATCGCCGGCTTCGGCGGGCTGGTCCCGGGCGTGGTGAACCCCACGGGCGACTGCAGCGAGTTCTCGGGCGGCATCACGCCGTACGTGGAGATCGGGTCGTGCCAGCCGGTGACGCTGACGCGGACGCTGCAGCCGGGGACGTGGATCTTCTTCGTGGCGTCGATCTTCGGCGACCCGATCCAGTGCGACAACTCCAACAACCTCTACCTGCTGTCGGTCGAGTGCTCGGGCGGCCCCGGGGCGGACTGCAACGGCAACGGGATCGACGACAGCGCGGAGATCGCCGGCAACGCGGCGCTGGACTGCTTCAACCCGACGGTTCTGGCCACCCCGCACACGACGGGCGGGCCGGACGGGGCGCTGGACGAGTGCCAGTGCCAGGCGAACTGGAACCGTGACGCCTCGGTGAACTCCAACGACATCAGCAGCTTCCTGACGAGCTGGCTGGACGCGGTGAGCGGCGGGACCGCGAGCGCGGACCTGAACTGCGACGGCGCGACCAACTCGAACGACATCAGCGCGTTCCTGACGGTCTGGCTGTCGGCGGTGCAGAACACGGCGCCGCACAACGGGTGCCCGTGAGCCGCGGCGGCGACGATTGAGGTCATGAAAGCGAGCCCCCCGCGCGTGGCGCGGGGGGCTTGTCTTTCTGGGCGGACCGGGAACAAGGGGGCGCCGGAAACGAGGAGGCGGCGGAGAAGGGGGAGGGGAAGAGGGCACGGGCTGGAAGCCCGTGCCGCACGGGTTACTCGCGGCGGAAGGACTGCATCTGGGCCATGGCGCGGTCGAGTTGGCGCTTCAGGAGGCGGACGCGGAGGAGGGACTTGACGCGGGTGAGGAGTTCGAGCCGGTTGACGGGCTTGGTGAGGAACTCGTCGGCGCCGGACTCGACGGCACGCTCGACGTCGCCGACCTCGTTGAGGGCGGTGACCATGACGACGGGGATGTCGCGGGTCTCGGGGTTGGCCTTGATCTTGGCGCAGGCCTGGAAGCCGCTCATGCGGGGCATCATCACGTCGAGGAGGATGATGTCGGGGCGGTGGGCCTCGACGGCCTGGAGGGCCTCGAGGCCGTCGCGAGCGGTGTGGACGGGGAGGCCGAGTTCCTCGAGGTAGGCCTGGAGGAGTTCGAGGTTCTGGAGGTTGTCGTCCACCACGAGGATGGAGGAGTTGGCGGCGTCGGCCTCGGAGAACTCGCCGAGGGGCGCGGCGTGGTCGGGGTGCGCCGGGTCGCGTCGCTGTTGGGGATCGTCTGCCATCAGGCCTCCGGACGGGTATCGCCGTGTGGTCTATCCTATCAGGGGCCAGAGGCCGGCGGGGCGGGATTGGGGCGAGCCCGGGGGCAACGGCGCGGGCTCCGGGGGGTATACAACCGGGCGGGCGCGGCCACGGGATCTTGCCGCGGCTGTTCTTCTGCGACCGCGATTCTCAGTGGGAAGTCCGGTGATGGGTACTGGAGGCGCGTTCCAACCGAAACTGTCGTGGGCGAACAAGTTCCTGCGTCCGACCGCGGAGCAGCTGGTGTCGCAGTGCGCGACGAAGCAGCTGGGGCAGCTGGTGGAGGCGGCGAGGAAGGAGTTGTCGGCGCTGGCGGGGGTGACGGAGACGCTCTCGTGGCAGGGGGTGCCGTGGCGGTGGAGTTTCGTGTACACGGTGGCGGGGGAGGGTGAGGGAGGGCAGGGGACGGGGGGGCACACGACGCTGCGGAGCCAGCCGCTGGCGTACCTGATCCCGGACCCGCAGCGGCCGCAGGTGTCGGTGCCGCTGACCTGGCAGATGGTCGAGGCGCTGCCGATGCGGCGGCTGAAGCGGTTCGTGCGGGATGGGATCATCAACAGCCGGCTGGTGGGGGAGATTCACTGGCCGTTGTGGGATTTCTCCGCGCGGTCGCAACTGGACGAGATTCTGGATCTTGTCGTCCGCAAGCACAGGCTGGTCGGGGCGGCGAAGCCGGAGGCGGTGGCCGAGGGGGCCTGAGACGATCGCCCGGCGGGGGAACGGCGGCGTCGCCGACGCGGGGATGACCCTGTGAAGCGGCGGACGGCGGGGTGCCGATAGCGTCGTATTGCGGCGCTCAAGAGCCTGATAACGCGGTCGTTCCGTTGGCGGACGCGCCGGTCCAGGAGATGCGTGATGGTGGAGGAGCGGGCGACCCCGCGGCGGGCGGTGGTGGCGGCGGCGGCAGCGGCGGTGTTGGCGGTGCTGGCGGTGGTGTCGCCCGCGCTGGCGCAGTCGCTGAGCAACGCCGACGTGCTGGAACTCCTGGGGAAGGCGAAGCTGGGGACGTCGCGGGTGGGGGTGAGCGTGGTGGACCTCAGCAGCGGGCGGAAGCTGGTGGCGATCCGGGAGGACGAGCCGTTCATCCCGGCGTCGAACATGAAACTGCTGACGTCGGGGACGGCCGCGGCGGTGCTGGGGCCGGATTTCGAGTTCCGGACGACGCTGTGGCAGAGCGGGGACCGGCTGATCGTGGAGGGGGCGGGGGATCCGGCGTTCGCGGACCCCGCGCTGCTGGACGAGATGGGGCAGAACGTCGAGGCGTTCCTGGACCGGCTGGCGGAGGCGGTGCGGACGGGATGGGACGCGGGGGCGGGGCCGATCCGGGAGGTGGTGGTGGACGACCGGGTGCTGGACCGGGAGTACGTGCACCCGACGTGGCCGGCGGACCAGCTCGGGCTGTGGTACTGCGCGGAGGTCGGGGGGCTGAACTTCTTCGCGAACGTGGTGCGGCTGTACGCGCGGCCGGCGGATCAGGAGGGGATGTCGCCGTCGCTGCGGCTGGAGCCGTCGGCGGCGTGGCTGACGGTGGAGAACCGGGCGCGGACGGTGAAGAAGAACGAGTCCACGACGCTGCACCTGTCGCGGGTTGGGGAGAACAACACGTTCGTGCTGCGGGGGTCGATCCGGTCGGCGCTGGTCCGGCCGATCGAGGCGACGACGCACGAGTCGTCGCTGCTGTTCGCGCGGCTGCTGGCGGAGCGGCTGGGGGCGGGGCGCGGCGGGGGGCCGTCGTGGCGGCTGGCGGGCGCGGACGAGGACCTGGGGGATCGGGGGGCGCGGCGGGCGCTGGCGGTGGTGCGGACGCCGCTGAGCGTGGTGCTGGCGCGGTGCAACATGGACTCGCACAACCTCTACGCGGAGGCGTTGATCAAGCGCGTGGGGCACGAGGTGACGCGGCAGCCGGGGAGTTGGGCGAACGGGGCGGCGGTGGTGCGGATGCAGATGCGGGAGCGGGTGGGGCCGGAGGCGGCCGCGGCGGTGTCGGTGGCGGACGGGTCGGGGCTGAGCCGGGAGAACCTGATCACGCCGGGGGTGATGACGGCGTGGCTGGGGGCGCTGAGCCGGGACGCGCGGGTGGCGCCGGCGTTCATCGCGTCGATCCCGGAGGCTGGGGTGGAGGGGAACATGGCGAAGCGGTTCCGGGGCCGCGAGTTGATGAACGAGGTGCGGTGCAAGAGCGGGTACATCAACGGGGTGCGGACGCTGTCGGGGTACGTGATCAACCGGGAGACGGGGCGGAAGGCGGCGTTCAGCATCCTGGTGAACGACACGCCGGCGAACGTTCCCGGGGCGCAGGTGCGGGAGTTCCACGAGGACGTGGTTGAACTGGTGGACAAGTGGATGACGGGGGTGGTGAAGAAGGAGATGGCGCGGGGGGCCGCGGCGGAGGCGGCGGCGCCGTAACAGGGGGAGGCGGGGAGGGGATCGGGCCTAGAGGCCGTACTCGCGCCAGCGCTGGGTGACGCGGTCCTTCATCGCACGGGACATCTCGATGATCGGGGGCCAGGAGCGGACGGGGTTGCCATTGACCTCCTCGCCGGGGATCTTGCGGGTGGCGTCGAAGCCGATCTTGTGGCCGGCGCCGAGGCGCGGGGCGGCGTGATCGAGGATGTCGAGGGGGCCGGCGACGATCTCGACGTCGCGGCCGGGGTCCATGTTGGCGGCGAGGTGGAAGAGGACGGCGTCCTGGTCGTGGACGTCCACGTCGTGGTCCACGACGACGATGATCTTGGTCCAGGCCATCTGGCCCGCGCCCCAGATGGCGTGCATGACGCGGCGGGCCTGGAGGGGGTACTCCTTCTTGATCTTGACGAAGGCGCAGTTGTGGAACGCGCCGAACATGGGGAGGTCGTAGTCGATGATGTCGGGGATGATGGTGCGCAGCAGCGGGAGGAAGAGCCGCTCGGTGGCCTTGCCCATGTAGTAGTCCTCCTGCGGGGGGAGGCCGACGATGGTCGCCGGGTACACGGGGTCCTTGCGGTGGGTGATGGCGGTGACCTCGAGGATGGGGTAGCGGTCGGGGAGGGAGTAGAAGCCGGTGTGGTCGCCGAAGGGGCCTTCGAAGACGGCGCCGGGGCCGAGGGGGGAATACGAGGGTGCGTGGGGAGAGGGGCGGGGGTCGTAGTTGGGGTGGCCGGCCTCGTGGGAGACGTAGCCCTCGATGACGATCTCGGAGTTGGCGGGGACGTCGAGCGGGACGGTCTTGCAGGGGACGAGGGGGATGGGGCCGCGGTTGAGGAAGCCGGCGAGGAGGAGTTCGGAGATGCCGGGGGGCATGGGGGCGGTGGCGGCGTACGGGAGGACGCTCTCGCCGCCGAGGGCGATGGCGACGGGCATGCGCTCGCCGCGGGCCTTCCAGGAGCGCCAGTGGCGCGCGCCGTCGTGGTGCATGTGCCAGTGCATGGCGAGGTGGCGCTTGCCGACGAGTTGAAGGCGGTACATGCCGATGTTGCGCGAGGGGGGCGCGGGGTTGCCGACATCGTCGGCGTGGATGGTGTGGATGGTGCCAAGGGTGATGTAGCGGCCGCGGAAGCGGGCGTTCCAGTCGGCGTTGGTGGAGGGCTCGATGCCGGGGATGCCGTCGTTGACGTCGGCGGGGTAGCCGAGGGAGGCGAGGTCGCCGTCGAGGGGCCAGCAGCGGAGGATGGGGAGCCTCGTCAGGTCGATCCCCCCCCCGCTTCCTCCCCCCCCACTGCCGTCGGCGGTGTGGACGACCTCCTGGCAGATGCCGGTGCGGACCCGCTTGGGGGGGATCTTGGCGAGTTCCATGAGCTCGGGGAGTTTCTGGAGTTTGGCGAGGAGCGTCGGCGGGGGCTCGGGCTTGATGAGCCTGGCGAGGCGGTCGGCGAGGGCCTCGAAGCCGCCGGGGGTGTGGCCGGGGTCCGTCCCCGGCCCGCGGTCGTTGCAGCCGAGGGCCATCTCCATGCGGCGGTAGGAGCCGAACTGGTTGATCAGGACGGGGATGTCGGAGCCCTCGACGTTCTCGAAGAGGAGCGCATGGCCGCCGCCGGCGTGGAAGCGGGGGTCGGTGCGGCGGGCGGCGTCGGAGGGGAGGTTGGGCGCGGGGGACTTGCTCACGCGGTCGGCGATCTCGGCGATCTCGAGGACCGGGGAGACGGGGGCCTTGATGCGCTTGAGTTCGCCGGCGCGGTCGAGAGCGGCGATGAAGTCCTGGGTGGTGTCGTACATTGCGGGGGAGGGTATCAGGTTCGGGGCGGTCCGCGGCGGGGGCTGGAGAAAGACGTGCCGGGGGAGCGCGGCGGGGAGAAGGCTTGAGGGATGCTGAGCGCCGGCGCGGGTTTCACGCGGCCGAGGCGGGGCGATAGGCTGGTGGGGTGAGGGGGGAGGCGGCCAAGACGTTGATGCAGGAATCGGTGCGGGCATGACGAAGTTGCGGGCGCAGGACTATGCGGCGGTGGGCGACTGGCCGGGGTACTTCTCGGTGATGATGGGGAAGCCGGCGCGGGAGACGCTGCTGGCGGCGCTGGAGAGGTTCGAGCGGGAGCACGGGAAGGGGTGGGCGGGGGTGGCGGTGGACCTGGGGTGCGGGGAAGGGCGGGACACGCGGGAACTGCTGACGCGCGGGTGGCGGGTGGTGGCGATCGACGGGCATCCGGAGGCGCTGCGGCTGCTGCGGGAGCAGTTGCCGGCGGGCGTGGAGGGGCGAGTGGAGACGGGGCTCGGGGCGTTCCACGAGGTGGAGTGGCCGACGGGGGTGGACCTGCTCAACGCGAGTTTCTCGCTGCCGTTCTGCCCGCCGGAGCACTTCGCGGCGGTGTGGGAGCGGATCGTGTCGTCGATCCGGAGCGGGGGACGGTTCGCGGGGCAGTTCTTCGGGGATCAGGATGACTGGGCGTCGATCCCGGGGCGGTCGCACCAGTCGCGGGAGGAGGTGGAGCGGATGCTGGCGCCGTTCGAGGTGGAAGAACTGCGGGAGGATTCCAAGCAAGAAGGTCCGGAGGTGGAGCGGCCGAAGCGGTGGCATGTGTTTCATGTGGTGGCGAAGAAGCGGTAGAGGGGGGTGAAAGGGCCAGATGGCGAAGGGCCAACATGGCCAAAGAGGAGCAGGCCTGAGTATGAGCGCTGGCGTGCGGCAACATGGCGGGGAGTGGGCGATGGACCTGGAGGAGGTCGCGAAGACCTACCGCGGGCGGGTGCACGCGCTGCGGGGGGTGTCGATGCGGGTGCGTCGCGGGGAGGTGTTCGGGCTGCTGGGGCCGAACGGGGCGGGGAAGAGCACGCTGGTGAAGATCCTGATGACGGTGATCCGGCCGTCGCGCTGCCGCGGGGAGATGCTGGGGGCGCCGGTGGGCGACAAATCGGCGCTGCGGCGGGTGGGGTATCTGCCGGAGCACCACCGGTTCCCGGAGTACCTGACGGCGCGGCAGGTGGTGGACTATTTCGGGGCGCTGGCGGATGTGCCGCGGCGGGAGCGGCGGCGACGGGGGGAGGAGTTGCTGGAACTGGTGGGGCTCGGCGCGTGGAGGGACAAGAAGGTGCGGGGGTTCTCGAAGGGGATGCGGCAGCGGCTGGGGATCGCGCAGGCGCTGATCAACGACCCGGACCTTGTGCTGCTGGACGAGCCGACGGACGGGGTGGACCCGGTGGGCCGGCGGGACATTCGAGGGATCCTGGTGGAACTCCGGTCGCGGGGGAAGACGGTGTTCCTGAACTCGCACCTGCTGAGCGAACTGGAGATGGTGTGCGACCGGGTGGCGATCCTGGTGCAGGGGCGGGTGTGGAGCCAGGGGACGCTGGAGGAACTGACGCGGGAGTCGCGGCGGTACGAGGTGGTGGTGCGCGGGGAGGCGCCGGCGTGGGCGGGTGAACTGGAGGGGGCGGAGGTGCGGGCGGAGAACGGGTCGTCGCGGCTGGTGCTGCGGGGCGTGGAGGTGGAGGGGGTGCAGCCGGTGATCGACCGGCTGCGCCGGGAGGGGCGGATGGTCGTGTCGGTGGCGCCGATGCGGGAGTCGCTGGAGGAACTGTTCATGCGTGCGGTGACGAATCCGGCGACGGGGGGCGTGCTGCCGCCGGGGGCGGCGCGGGGAGAAGGCGAGGGCGGGGCGTGATCCGGCAGACGTGGGCGATCTTCTACGACGCGTACCGCGAGCTGAACGCCAAGCGGCTGTTCTGGTTCGTGCTGGCGGTGTCGGGGCTGGTGGTGGCGGCGTTCGCGGCGATCGGGATCAACGAGAAGGGGATCACGGTGCTGTGGTGGCAGCTCGAACTGTTCGGGGTCACCAGCGACGTGCTGCCGCCGGAGAAGTTGTACAAGGCGATGTTCGTGCAGTTCGGGATCGGGTTCTGGCTGAGCTGGCTGGCGATGATCCTGGCGCTGGTGTCCACGGCGGGGATGATCCCGGAGTTCGTGGCCTCGGGGTCGATCGAACTGGTGCTGAGCAAGCCGGTGGGGCGGCTGCGGCTGCTGCTGACGAAGTTCGCGGCGGGGCTGCTGTTCGTCGCGCTGCAGGTGAGCGTGTTCAGCGTGGCGTGCTTCCTGGTGATCGGGATCCGGGGCGGGGCGTGGGAGCCGGGGCTGCTGGTGGCGGTGCCGCTGGTGGTGCTGGTGTTCAGTTACCTGTACAGCGTGTGCGTGGTGATCGGGCTGCTGACGCGATCGACGATCGCGACGCTGCTGCTGACGCTGCTGTTCTGGTTCCTGGTCTTCGCGGTCAACGCGGCGGACGGGCTCGTCCTGCAGGGGAGGGAGGCGAACGCGATGTGGCTGGAGCGTCTGCCGGGGCAGATCGAGGCCAGGGAGCAGGCGGCACGAGCGAAGATCGAGCGGCAGAGGGCGGAGGGGGATGAAGCGAGGGCGGAGCCGACGGACGAAGAACTGCTGGCGGTCGAGCCGCGGCTGGCGGACCTGCGGGAGCGGCTGCAGCGGGCGGAGCGGAACCGGGGACGGTGGGAGGCGGGGGCGCTGGCGGTGTGGGCGGTCAAGACCGCGCTGCCGAAGACCGGGGAGACGGTGGAGATCCTGAACCGGACGCTGAAGGACCGGGCGGACCTGGAAGAACGGGACCGGGCCGCGGCGGGTCCGCCGGCGGAACTGGGGCAGATGGCGGGGCCGTTCGGGGTGGACCAGCGGGCGCTGGCGGCGCGGGTGGAGAAGGCGCTGCACGCGAGGTCGGTGTGGTGGGTGATCGGAACGTCGCTGGCGTTCGAGGCGGTGATGCTGGGGATCGGGGCGTGGATCTTCTGCCGGCGGGATTTCTGAGGGGAAGGGAAGATCACGACAGAGACGCAGAGGGAGCACAGAGAGGAGATAAGGAAGAAAGAAAATACAGGAACACGGAGGTCACAGAGATCCACAGAGGCCACAGAGGAAGGCAGGGATCAGGGAGGGGGGGCGGTCGAGCGGCGTCGAGGTGTGATGATGAGGTGGCGTCCGCACGCCCGTGCGCGTGCGAGGTTCCGAAGCCACTCCAATCCGCTCCTTCTCTGTGACCTCTGTGGCCCTCCGTGACCTCTGTGTTCCTGCCTTTCTCCTCTTCCCCACGCTCCCCGCGTTGAGGTTGGCTTGGCCGAACGAAGAGCGGGGGGCGGCGTGAGGAGGGTCAGTGGTTGGCGAGTTCGCGGCCGCGGTCGCGGGCGGCGGTGATGGCGCGGACGATGGCGTTCATGACGCCGGCGTTGTCGAGGACGGTGGTGGCGGCCTCGGTGGTGCCGCCCTTGCTGGTGACGGCGGCGCGGAGGTCGGCGGGGGATTCGGAGGACTGGGCCAGGAGCGAGGCGGAGCCGGCGAGGGTGGCCTTGACGATCTCGCGCGCGGCGGTCTCGTCGAAGCCGAGTTCTGTCGCGGCGCGGGTCATCGCCTCGGCGAGGTAGAAGAGGTAGGCGGGGCCGGAGCCGGCGACGGCGGTGAAGGCGTCCATGAGGGATTCGTCGATCCGCAGAACGAGGGGGCCGATGCCGCGGAAGAGGGCGAGCGCGAAGTCGTCGTCGCCGGGAGCGGCCCCGTCGCCGAGGCAGATGGCGGTGGCGCCCTGGCGGATCCGCGCGGGGAGGTTGGGCATGGCGCGAACGACGGCGGCGTTCGGGCCGAGCAGGTCGCGGATGGTGCGCGTCGGCGTGCCGGCGAGGATGGAGATCACGACGCGGCGGCGGTCCAGATGGGGCCGCAACTCCGCGGCGACGCCGGGGAGCGACTGGGGCTTGACGGCAAGAAGAACCTGCCCGGGGAGGTCGGGGGTCTCGCGCTCGCGGAGCCAGCGGAGGGCGGCGGGGCCGTCGGGGACAACCGCATCGGCGAGGGGGGCGAGCCGGGGGTGCTTCGCGGCGTCCGGCTCGGCGACGGCCGCGGCGAAGGCGTGCGTCGGGGCCGCGGCGCGGAAGCCGGCGAGGATCGCCTGGGCCATGTTGCCGCCGCCGATGACGGCCAGGGGTGGGGAAACGGGTGTTGATGTCATCGATCGGACTCCCGGGCTGCCGATGGCCCGCATCTGGCCGCGGCCCTGCCCGCACGATAGCAGGCACCAACATGGGGCCGTGCCCGGGTGGGCCGGCACCTACACTTCCGGATCATCTCGGCCGCGGTCGGTGCGGCCGGGATCGGGCCTTCCCACGGGCCATGGAGCGTCTGCCGGACCATGAGCAAGTACTACAAGCTCGACTTTGAGAAGCCGCTGGAGGAGACGGAGCGCCGGATCGAGGCGATCGAGGAGCGGCTGCGGCGGGTGTCGGCGGGGCAGGAGGTGCTCGCGGAGTCGGGTTTGCCGAGCGATCCTGGGGAACTGGCGGGGATGCTGGAGGATCTTCGGCGGGAGTACCAGGAGAAACTGGCGGAGATCTACGCGGGTCTGAGCCCGGTGCAGGTGGTGCGGGTGGCGAGGCACCCGGACCGGCCGCAGACGCGGGACTACATCGAGCGGATCTGCAAGGACTTCTGCGAGCTGCACGGGGACCGGCGGTTCGGGGACGACCCGGCGATGGTGGTGGGGTTCGCGCGGATCGGGTCGGTCAAGTGCCTGCTGGTGGGGCACCAGAAGGGGCGGACGACGCAGGAGAAGATCGCGTGCCACTTCGGGTGCGCGCACCCGGAGGGGTACCGCAAGGCGCTGGCGAAGATGAAACTGGCGGAGAAGTTCGGGCTGCCGATCGTCACGCTGGTGGACACGCCGGGGGCGTATCCCGGGGTTGGGGCGGAGCAGCGGGGGCAGGCGGAGGCGATCGCGGTCAACCTGCGGGAGATGAGCCGGCTGCGGACGCCGATCATCAGCGTGGTGATCGGGGAGGGGGGCTCGGGGGGTGCGCTCGGGATCGCGGTGGCGGACCGGGTGGCGATGATGGAGAACTCGTGGTACACGGTGATCAGCCCGGAGGGGTGCGCGGCGATCCTGTGGAAGCAGGCGAACGAGCAGACCAACGCGGCCGCGGCCCGGGCGCTGCGGCTGACGGCGCGGGACAACCTGGAACTCGGGATCATCGACGACATCGTGCCGGAGCCGCTGGGCGGGGCGCACCGGGACCCGGCGGGGGCGGCGGGGAACCTGGAGCGATGGATCCTCAAGTCGCTGGACGAGTTGCGATCGCAGAACCCGGCGACGCTGCCCGGGCGTCGGTACGAGCGGTTCCGGCGGATGGGCTCGTACACGGAACTGGCGGGGGCCGGTGCGGGGAAGGCGTAGCGGCGGGCGGGAGATCGACGGGGGGCGTCGTCGCGGATTTGCCCACTTTCACACCGGCGGTCCCCCCAAGGCGGGGTGCTTTGACTGGTTCGGGTGCCGGCCGTAGACTTGCCCCGCTTTTGACTGCCACGGATCGCCCGTAGCAACCCACCGGACCCTGGCCCCCGGCGGCGTCCCCGCCGCATGAGGTGATTGAGACCGTGGGAACGACAAAGAAGACAAGCAAGACGACGAAGAAGACGCCTTCCAAGACGTCAAAGTCCGCGGCCAAGCCGGCCAAGGCGTCGGCGTCGAAGGGGGCGGCAACCGCGCGCGGCACGGCGGCGGTGAAGAAGGAAGCGAAGGCTTCGAAGGAGTCGAAGATCAGCAAGGAAGCAAAGACCGCCAAGGACGTGAAGGTCACCAAGAAGGCAGCCACGACCGGCACTCGCAAGGCGGCGGGGGGCGAGGCGGCGGCGAAATCGGGAGCCGGCGCGAAGTCGAACGAAGCGAAGAGCAAGGGGAAGGTTTCCGCCAAGGCCGCGGCGGCGGCGCCCGCGAGCAGCAGCAAGGCGCCTGCGGCGGCCCCTGCGCCGGCTGCGGCGCCGGAGGCGGCGGCGGAGAAGGGGACTGAAAAGAAGAAGGCGGGGCCGAAGGGGATCACGATCGTCCAGCAGAAGCCCAGCAAGCCGAGCAAGCCCAAGGTGAAGTTCCAGCTGCCGCAGGGGGAGCCGCTGCTGAAGCCCGGGGCGAAGTGGAAGCCGCTGATCCCGTCGGGCCCGAGCGCGCCGCCGCGGAACGATCTGGAGCAGAGCGGGCCGGTGGACGGCGAGCCGATCAAGACGAAGTTGTCGAAGAAGGAACTGGAGAAGTACCGGCAGATCCTGCTGGCGAAGCGAGCGGAGCTGGTGGGGGACGTGCGGAACATGGAGAGCGAGGCGCTGCTGCAGAGCAGCGGCTCGCTGTCGCACACGCCGCAGCACATGGCCGAGCAGGGGACGGACGTCTTCGACCAGTCGCTGAGCCTGGACCTGGCGGCGGTTGACCGGACGCTGATCCGGGAGATCGACGCCGCGCTGGAGCGGATCGACGCGGGGACGTACGGGATCTGCGAGTACACGGGCAAGCCGATCAGCACGGAGCGGCTGGACGAGTTGCCGTGGACGCGGTACTCGATTGAGGCGGCGCGGGAGCGCGAGCGCCGGTCCTACCAGCCGTGACGCAGCCAGCGGACAAGCCGGGCGGAGGGGGCGATCAGGCGGGCGGCCCCCCCCCCCCCCCCCCCCCCACTGCCGCCGCGACCGTGCCGGCGTCGCTTGAGAGATGGACGCCCGCGGCGGGCTCGCGCAGCGCCTGGCTGGTGCTGCTGGTCGCCACCGCGGCGAGCATCGCGCTGGACCTGGGAACCAAGTGGCTGGCGTTCGAGCGAGTCGCCGGGACGCCGGTGCACGTGACGCGCGAGGACGTCATGGCGATCAGCGCCAGCGACGCGCGGAACGTGGGGATGCTGATCCCGCCGCACGAGCCGGTGGTGGCGGCGCCCGGGGTGCTGGAGTTCACGCTGGTGCTGAACCCCGGGGCGGTCTTCGGGATGGGGCCCGGGCAGCGCTGGTTCTTCGTGGGGTTCACGCTGATCGCGCTGGGGTTCGGGGTGTGGATGTTCGCGAAGTGGACCCGGGCGCGGGATCACTGGGCGCACGCGGCGATCGGGATGCTGCTGGGGGGCGGGCTGGGGAACCTGTACGACCGGCTGACGATCGGCGTGGTGCGGGACTTCCTGCACCCGCTGCCGGGGCTGAAGTGGCCCTTCGGGCTGCGGCCGCTGGGGGGGAATGGGGAGATCTGGCCGTACGTGTCGAACGTGGCCGATGCGCTGCTGCTGGTGGGGATCGTGATCCTGCTGGGGTACCTGTACCGGCGGGAGCGCGAGGAGCGGGCCGCGACGACGGCGCGGGGTCGCGGGGAGAAGGAAAAAGCATAAGTCCTCGGGGTCTTCGGAGACCGAAGGGACCTCTGCGACAGGACTCTTGAACCTGCTTAACTTGCCGCCGGCGCGTTCGCCTCGGCGAGGATGCGGTCCATGAGTTCGCGGACCTCGGTGGCCATGCGGGTGTTGGGGAACTCGTTGATGATGCGGCGGCCGATGGCGGCGGCGGCGGCCCAGCGGCGGTCCTGGACGGCGAGTTTGAACTGGGCGCCGAGGTTCTCGCGGGCCTTGCTGATGACGCCGCGGGCGACCTCGCGGTAGGGAGCGGCCTCGGTCTCGGTGAGGTAGGTGTCGAGTTCCTTCAGAAGCTCCATGGCGTCCTCGACGCGGTTCTCCTGCGCGGCCTCGAGGAAGCGGCGCTCCAGGTCGGCCTTGTAGACGGTGCGGGCCTGCTCGACGCGGGCGCGGAGGTTCTCCACGCGCGGCGAATCGGGGAAGAGACGGCGGATGCGGGCGGCCTCGCGCAGGGCGGTGTCCCAGCGGCGCTGGACGATGAGGCCGTCGAGTTGAGCGATGGCGTCGGCGACGCGGCGCTCCTGGACGACGGCGCGGGCCTGCTCGATGCGGGCGCGGAACTGCTCGGCCTCGACGCGGTAGCCGAAGCGCTCGGCGAGTTCGTTGCACAGAATGGTCGCGGCGTCCCACTCCTCGGCGGCGATGTCCTCCTCGATGGCGCGGACGAGCAGTTCCCGCTCCTGCGCGCGGTTGAGGAGGCGGCGGGCGTCGTCCGAGAGGAGGGAGTGCTCGTTGAGGCGGCGGACGGCGAGGGCGAGTTCCTCGATCTCGCGGCCGATGCGGCCGTCCACGACGGAGCGGCGGACGGAGCCGAGGGCGCCGATCACGGTCATCGCCAGGACGATCAGGAAGGCCGCGGCCGCGCAGCAGATCAGGGCGACCTCGACGGGAAGAGCGCCGGTGGCGAAGAGGGCGGCGACGAGGGGGGCCGCGCCGCCGACGAGGATCAGGCCGTACTGCCAGAGGGGCATCGGCCGCCGACGGGGGACGGCGTGCTGCGCCGGCGCGCCGCCGGGGCTGAAACTCACGGGCTGGTTACCGGGGCCGAGCGGGTGCGCGGACATGGGCGATGCTCCTTGGCTGCCGCCGGCGCGGCGGGGCCGGGGCCGCGTGGGCCGCGGAGTGGGCGGCGGGGCCGGATCCTCAGGATCCGGGGGTGGGATCGCCGCAGTTGCGGTTCACGGGCACCAGACACAAGAATCGGAGCCCTTCGGGGCCCGCCTTGAACTGGTGCTGCTCATCGGCGGGAACATAAACGACGTCGCCGGGACGGATGGGACGTTCGGCGCCGTCGAGGTAGACGGTGCCGCCCCCGCCGACGACGAAGACCTCGTGCTCGTAGTCGTGGCTGTGGAAGGGGGAGTGGCCGTGGGGCTCGACCCGGAACTGGCGGAGGGCGAAGTTCGGGGCGCCGTGCTCCCGCCCGACCATGACGGCCATCTTGACGCCCTTGACGCCCTCCATGACCACGGGCGTTCCCTCGACCTCGTCGATGTTCCTGATCAACACGTCGTTGCTCCTGATCGGTGCTGCGGATCGGCGCTCGGCGGCCCGCCTGCCGCGGGGGGCGGAAGCCGGGTGAGGCCACAGGGGTATTATGGCCTCGTGACGCCCTCCGTGCCCCCTTCTGACGACGCGCCGCGGCCCCCCTCCCCCACTGCTCCCCCGGACAGCCTTACCGGCGTCGGGGCTCCGGCACCGGTGATTGAGACGTTCACGCTGGGGGAGTTCCAGACAAACTGCTACCTTGTGCGGGTTCCGGGGGCGGAGCCAGGTGAGACGCCGGGGGCGTGCTGGATCGTCGATGCGGGGTTCGGGCCGGAGCGGCTCATCGGGCGGGTGAAGGAACTGGGGCTGCGGCCGGCGGCGGTGGTGCTGACGCACGCCCATGTGGACCACATCGCCGGGGTCGGGGAGGTGCTGCGGGCGTTCCCTGGGACGCCGGTGCTGGTGCACCACACGGAGGCGGCGTGGCTCAACGACCCGCTGCTGAACCTCTCGGCGATGATGGGGATGGCGGTGACGGCGCCGGGGCCGGCGCGGACGCTTCGGGACGGGGAGGAGTTGGAACTGTCGGGGACGCGCTGGCGCGTGCTGCACACGCCGGGGCACTCGCCGGGGGGGATCACGCTGTATCACGCCGCGTCGCGCCAGGCGCTGGTCGGAGACCTGATCATGGCCGGGTCGGTGGGAAGGTTCGACTTCCCCGGCTCGGACGGGCAGGTGCTGGCGCAGTCGATCCGGCGGCGGATCTACACGCTCCCCGAGGAAACGACGCTCTACCCGGGGCACGGGCCGAGAACGACGGTTGGGCGCGAACGGCGGACCAACCCGTTCGTGCGCGGGGAATAAAAAACCGCGCCGGTGCGGGATGGCCGCGCCGGCGCGGTGAAGGACTGTCGAGCGAGTGCGCGGCGGTCAGTTGGCCGCGTCGGGGTGGGTGGCGTAGGCGGGGGCGCTCAGGGCGTTCATCAGAGCGGTGGCGGAGGCGTTGCCGGGGTCGATGCGCAGAGCGGCGGCCAGGCTCTCGCGGGCCTGCTGCGGACGGCCGAGGTCCTGCTGGATGAGGGCGTGGAGGATCCAGGGGCCGGGGTCGGACCTGGTGAGTTTGACGGCGGTCTCGGCGCTCTTGAGGGCGCCGGGGAGGTCGCCCTGACGGCGGAGGTGCAGGGCGCGGAGGAAGTGCCCCTCGTAGGCGTCGGGGGCGAGGGCGATGACGCGGCCGGAGGCCATGCGGAGGCGGGCGGTGTCGTTGAGGGTGGCGGCGACGTTGCCCAGGAGGATCCAGGCCTGCAGGTCGCCGGCGCCCTCGGCGGAACTGGTGAGTTCCTGGAGGATGGAGCGGGCCTCGACGGGGCGGTCGAGTTTCATGAGGCAGGCGGCGCGGAGGTGGAGGAGGTCTCGCCGCGGCTGAGCGCCGGCGGCGGTGATGAGCCGCCCGAGGTTGAACTCGGCCTCGGCGTAGCGTTTGGCGGCGAACTGGGCGCGGGCGAGGTCTTCGAGGATGGCGAGGTCGTCGGGGGCGAGGACGCGGGCCTCGTCGAAGAGCCTGGCCGCGGCCTGGTAGTCCTTGCGGATCATCTTGACGTGGCCGAGGGTCTGGCGCAGGGCGGCGTTGTACTGGAAGTCGGAGCGTCGATCGGTGAGGAGGGACTCGGCCTCGTCGAGCATGCCCATCTGGATGTACATCTCGGCGGCGGCGACGACGTACTGGGCGTTGGCGGGGTCGTGGGACATGGCGGCGCGGTAGCGCTCGAGGGCGAGCGGGGCCTCGTTGAAGCGCTCGTGGATGATGCCGAGGTAGTACTGGGCGTCGGCGAGGGTGGGGTCGAGCTTCTCGGCCTCGAGGAAGGAGTTGCGGGCGTCCTCGAGCCGGCCCTTCTCCATGAGGATGCGGCCGCGGAGGAGGTGGCTCTTGGGGACGTTCTGGTTGAGGGCGATGGAGCGGTCAACGCTCTTGAGGGCCTTGTCGAGGTCGCCGGCCATGAACTGCTGGTGGGCCATCTGCCACTCGGTGCCGCTCTTGAGGAGGCTGAGTTTCTCCTGGGCGCCGTTGATGTGCTCCTGGGTGTAGGCGCCGTGGCCGGAGCAGCCGGAGAGGGCGGCGGCGGCGACGACGGCGGCGGGGAGCAGGGCGAGGGTGGGGGCGAGTCGGCGGGCGGGGTGGCACGGGGCGGTCCGCATGTTCATGCTCCTGAAAAGCGGCACGCCCGTGTCGGCGCGGGCGTGCCGTCGAGGTCTGGATGTCATCGACCGTCCGGGGGAGCGGGTTAATCCAGGTTGTCCGGAACGTTCGTAATGGTCGTGCGGGCGTCTCCGGACTGGTCGGCTGGGGTGTTGAGGGTGAAGAAGTCGCTCGTGGAGACGCTCCAGTTCCAGCTCGTCAGGCCGGTGAACCAGGGGGAGAACTGCGGCTGGGGGATGAGGAAGTAGGCGATGGGCTCAAGGGAGCGGGTCGTGCGGCTGCCGGCGATGCCCAGGTCGGAGGGGGAGACGCCGGACTTGCGCACCAGGGGGGACTTGACGGAGTCGCCGGGCTGCGAGCCGCTGATGGACTGCTCCTGGGCCGCGACCTCGTCGAACTCGGGGAGGTTCTGGTCGAAGATGGCGGGGTCCAGGAACATGGAGGTCTCGCCGGCGGGCGCCGCGCTCACGGGCTCCGGGGCGGGATCGGCCGGGGGGCGGAGGGCCGGGGGAGCAACCGGGGTGCGCGGGACCGGGTGGTGGCCGTAGGGCTGCATGTGCTCGGGGACGAAGTCCGGCGGGACGATGGAGTCGAGGGCGCGGCGGGTCTCGTCGCCGATGGCGTCGTCGAGGAGGCTCCGGTCCGGCCAGCGCTCGCGCTCGCCGGTGATGCGCTCGCGGAGGCGGAAGGCCTCGGGCTGGTTGGGGTTGAGGGCGAGGGAGCGCTGGATGTGCCAGAGGGCCTTCTCGTACTCGCCGCGGCGGGCGAACTGCTCGGCCTCCATGTTGTGGATGGAGGTCATCTTGTCGCGGCTCCAGGGGAGGAGGCCCTGGCGGGAGCCGGCGCGGAGGCGTTCGATGTCGGCCTGGACCATCTGGGCGGCCTGGTCGATGATGGCGTCGTTGATGATCGTCGGCGTGATCATGAAGATGATCTCGCTGCGATCGGTGTCGTTGTCGTGCCCGCGGAAGGCGGCGCCGATGACGGGGATGTCGCCGAGGAACGGGACCTGGCGGCGGGCGAACTGGGTGGACTCGCGGAAGAGGCCGCCGAGGACGATGGTCTGGCCGTCGTTGACGATGACGTTGGTGGTGATCTCCTGGGTGACCTCGTCGGGGATGGAGACGGCGGCGCCGGTGGCGTCGGCGGCCTGGCGGATGATGGCCTCGGAGACCTGCGGCTTGAGCTCCATGCGGATGGAGTTGTCCCTGCCGACGAAGGGGCGGAAGAAGAGCTGGGTACCGGTGTCGAGGAACTGGACGGTCTGGGTCGTCGAGGTCTCGGTGGAGGTGGTGTTGAGGTAGCCGACGCGGCGACCGACGAGGACGCGTGCGGGCATGCGGTTGAGCGCGAGGACCTTCGGGTTGGAGATGATGGTGGTGTCGGAGACCTCGTCGAGGAGCTTCATGAAGATGGAGACGTCGTCGGCGATGACGCCAACCTTGAAGGTGGAGCGGCCCTCGGTGTTGCCGGGGTTGGAGCTGACGGCGGTGCCCCGGTTGTCCGCCGGGGAGAGGCCGTCGGGGGCCTGGCCGGAGCCGCCGAGGACGAGGGCGTCCGCGGCGCGGCGGGGGCCGCCGACGCCGATGAAGTCGGTGAAGTTGAGGTCGCCGATGATGGAGAAGTCAACGCCGAAGGCGTTGGCCTCGGTGAGGGAGGTCTGGAGGACGGTGGCCTCGACGAGGACCTGGGCGGGCTTGGTGTCGAGCTCGCTGAGGAGCTGCTCGATGGCCTCGATGTTCTGCTCGTAGTCGATGACGACGAGGGTGGCGCCCAGGGCGTAGGAGTCGGCGCCGACGGGGGCGGTGTCGGGGATGGAGAAGTCCTCCGTCTTGGCGGAGGTCTTGATCTCGCCGCCGGGGGAGAGGAGGGGCTTGACGAACTCGGCGGCGTCGGCGGCGTTGAGGTAGCTGAGGTGGATGACCTTGGCGATGCGCTTGGAGAGGGCCTTCTCGATCTCGTCGATCTCGGCGAGGGTGTAGACGTAGATGAAGTTGCCGCGCTCGATGTAGCCGAAGCCGTTGACGTGGAGGATGGCGTCGAGGGCCTCGTAGAAAGTGACGTTGTAGAGCGTGGCGGAGACGCGGGCGGAGACGCTCTTGCTGGGGATGATGTTCTTCTGCGTCTGGATGGAGAGGAGCTCCAGGACGCTGGCGAGGTCCTCGTCCTTGACGTGCAGGTCCACGGTCATGTGGTCGCTGACGCGGACCTGGGGCCCGCCGGCGGGCTGGCCGGCGTCGGGCTGGCCGAAGCCGGGGACGGAGATGCGGCTGATGGGGGCGTTGCCGCCGGGCACCGGCGCGGCCGAGTCCTGCGCGGCGGCGCCGCCGCACGCCACGGCCAGAGTGAAGGCCGCGGCGATGGGGAGGCGGCCCGCGTTGCGGGCGAGGTCGAGGGGAGTCGGACGGGTGGTGCTCAAGGCCATTTGGGGTGCTCCGAGGGGAGTGCTGTCGGGACTTGGGTTCGGCGGCCGCCGAGCGCCGGGTCAGGGTGCGGAGAGCGACTGGGGCGCGTCGGCCGGCATCAGCACATTTGTCGTCCGGCGGAGACTGGCACTTTGGGAAACTGAGCGAATTCTGGAAATCTGGGGGAGATAGGCGAAGTTCCGAGCGGCGCGCGGAGATGTTCCCGGACGTGCAGCATCGGCGCGGCCGATATCGCGGGCGCCGCGCGGCGACGCGGCTCTCGGGAGGACTTCTGCGTCTGTCGCTGATCAGAAGGAAGGCGGGGGAACCTGGCCGGCGGGCTGGGGCCGCTCGTGAGGGGCGGGCTCGTCGGCCGGCTGGTCAACCTGGGCGGCCGCGGGAGCGAGGTCCGGCTTGGGATCCGCGACGGCGGTGCGCGGATGGTTGGTGACCAGGAGGAGCTTGGCCCAGAGGAGCAGGCCGAAGACGAGCGCCACGACCAGACCGCCGAGGCGGTTGGAACGGGAGCGGAAGAAGGCGGGCCTGGTCTGCGGGGTGCTCATGGTGCTCTTTGAGAGAACGCGGACATGGATGGAGCGAGACAGAGGCTCAGGGATTCGGCGTGGGCTCGGGCTCCGTGTCGCGTTCGACCGTGACGCGGCCGGTGAAGGCCTCGACGGTGATGAGGTACCGGGAACCGGAGCCGGAGAGGCGGATGAAGCCGCCGTTGCCGGGCTCGTTGCCCGCGGGGTCGCGGACGGGGCCGCCGAGGGCGTCGAAGATGAGGTACGACTCGCCGTCGAAGTTCACCTCGGTGATGCGGGAGCCGCCGAAGCGCTGGTCGAGGAAGTCCACGATGTAGAGGCCGCTCGGCCGGGCGGGGTCGTACATCGTGTTCTTGTCGGGGTCGAGTTCGTCCCCGGGGACTTCGATGAGGCGGTAGGTGGAGGTGGGGACGTCGAAGAGGATCGCCCGGCGCTCCTGGAAGGCGACGGCCTCGGACTGGGCGAGGGTGATGTCGGCGACGATGGTTCGGACGGCGGCCTGGACGCGGAGGACGTGCGACTCGCCCATGGCCGGGATGACCAGCGCGCCGGCGAGCCCGAGGATCGCCACGGTGATGAGGATCTCGATGAGCGTGAAGGCTCGTCGGTCGGCGCGTGGACGGGGGAGGCGGTGGGCGTGGGGCACGGTCGGCTCCTGCCGGGCGCGGCGGCCCGGCGTGGGGACGGTCAGTTCCGCGGCTCGGGCATCTCCGTGATCTTGACGGCGGGCATGTCGGTGACCTTGACGGAGAGGCCCTTGTCGAGTTTGTTCTCGATGCTGGTGAGGCGGCGGTTGATGGCGTCCAGGGCGACGATCATCTGCTTGCGCTGCTCGGCGGCGTTGGGGATCTGAGCGACCTCGGGCTGCATGAGGGGGGAGTTGGCGTGGGCGGCGGAGGGCCCGGCGGGGAGGTTGGAGACCTGGAGGAGCAGGTTCAGGCCGAGCAGGACGGCGATGACGGTCAGGACGGCGTTGAGGTACTGGCGGCTGGGCATGGGGGGCTCCCGGAGTTCACGCGGTGGTGTTTTTCAGCTTATCGCCGCAATCCGGACGGGCCTGAAGTCGGGGCGTGAAGACCGGGGACGGCCTCAGGGGTTCCGGGGGATGGGCTTGTCGTTGGCGTCGAAACTTGCGGCGTAGACGGCGCCGGTATCCGGGTTGTAGATCCACCCGTACTCGGTGTGGAACTCGGCGTCGGGGCCGGACCCGAAAACGACGACGCGGCCGTTGGCGCCGCCGACGTAGGCGTTGACGGGGGCATTGAGGAAGTACTCGCCGGAGTTGCTCACCAGCGGGCCCCAGGGGCCCTCGCCGTCGGCCGCGCCGTTGGCGTCGCCCTCCACGATCGGGGGCAGCACGCCGTTGTTGCGGACCTGGTAGACGCCGACGGCGCGGCGGAGTTTCTGCAGGTCGGCGTAGGTGGCGTTGACGGAGGACTCCTCGGCGGCGCCCGTGAGGGAGGGGATGATGATGGCGGCGAGGATGCCCAGGATCACCACGACGATGAGGATCTCGACCAGGGTGAATGCGCTGCGGTCCTGCTTGGACATGGCTCGATCTCGCGATCAGGAACGGGTGCCGGCCGCCTGGTCTTCGCCTGTGAATCCTGCCGGCCCCCGGTGGGAGGCCGGCAGCGAGAGGAGTTTCGTCAGGCGAGAGGATTGATCAATCGTCGCCCTCGTCGCCCTCGAGGACCCAGGTGTTGGTGGACTCGTCGAAGCCGACGGCGGCGAACTCGCCGGTGCTCTTGTTGTAGAACCAGCCCGGGCCGTCCGCGGTCGCGGGGGTGGTGGCGGCGGTGACCTTCGGGGTCGGGTCGGCGGCGACCTTGAAGCTCTTGTTGCGGGGGTTGAGGGGGAGCGTGCTCATGTAGATCTTCTGCTCGTTGCCGTAGCTGTTCTCGACCTGCAGAGCCTGGTCGGCGGCGTTGGTGCCGACGCGGAGGTCGATGAAGGCGGTGGCCGCGTCTTCGCCCTCGAGCTCGGGGGCGTTGCCGTTGTTGCGGACGCGGAAGAGCTCGATCTGGCTGCGGATGGTCTGGAGCTGGGTCTGGACGTTGCCGACCTGCGCCTCCTCGCTGGCGCTGGTGAACTGCG
>Ga0207864_1000536_pt1 | contig 51325 bp, 33 predicted proteins | sample HigsolmetaAR202D_FD_184834 | JGI IMG/M metagenome (GOLD analysis project Ga0207864, IMG submission 184834) | Ionic liquid and high solid enriched microbial communities from the Joint BioEnergy Institute, USA - AR20-2-D (SPAdes) (version 2) ...
AACCGGTAGGCGGAACCGTGAATGTACGTTCCCGCTCTACCGATTACGTGATGCGATTGCTCGCTTATTTGCTGCTGCCCTCCCGCCTCCGGGGACCATTCCCCTAAAAAGTTCGGGATGACTCATGTTTAGTCCTTGTTACTACTCGTTTCTAAGCCTAATATGAAATCTTCTTACCCAGTTCTATTTTTTGGCATTCAGACTAACGGCCCCCTTATTTGCTAACCAAGGGCAGGTAGACCGTGAAGCTAGCACTGGTCTGGATCTGGGTCTTGACCGGGCCGTACCAGTTGCTGTTTTGGTTGAGATCAAGCTCGACCAACCAGTAGCTGTAGCTCTTGCCAGCTTGGGCCGTGGTATCGGTCCAGGTGTAGCTGGCGCCCGTGCTGCTCGAGCCTTTGCTTGCGATCAGGTTCGGAGTGACCTGAACAGCATCGGCGCGCTGGCCGTTCTCGCTGCGATAGATCAGGAAGCCGTAGCTGTTCTGCTCTGCAGCGGTGACCCAATCGAGGTTGATGCCCGTTGTGCTGGCGCTGGCCTCGAAGCGCAGCAGCTTCACAGCAGTCGGCGTCAGCGTATGGATACCAGCGTAGAGCGTCGGGTTGTATTCGCCCGGCATCAAGGTGACCTGTTGGGTCAAGCCGGTCTTGCGATTGGCGTCGCTGTCGATGCTGGTATCGCTGCCTTGGTGCTGCAAGGTGAACTCGTAGCCTGCGGGCAGGTTGCTAAAGCCTACGCTGTAGGTGCCAGCCGGCAAGTTGATGAACTGGTAGAAGCCGTTGTTGTTGGTGGTGGTGGTCGCCACGGGAACACCAGCCGCGTTGTAGAGCGTCACGGTTACATTCGGGACGCCTGCTTCACCAGCATCTCGGATACCGTCTTTGTTGAGGTCATACCAGACCTGGCTGCCCAAGCTGGCTGGCATAAACACGCCAAAGTCGATCGTCAGGTTGCTGTTCGGATCGTTATCGCCATCGTTGGTCGGCTCGTCGTTCGAGCTGAGCGTGATACCAGGCGCCAAGATGCCTTGGTTGTTTGTGCTGCTGCCGTTGTCGTCGTTGTCGACATCGTTGTTAGCGTTGGGCGCAGGCTCGTAGGGGCCGGTCGCGTTGATATGGGTGCCAACGCTGCCGGTGCTGCTGATGTAGCCCTCGAGCGGCCCACCGCTGGCGAAGTTCGATGGGTCAAGCTGGACGATGTATTGGCCCGGCACGAGATTGTCGAACAGGTAGAGACCGACAGCGCTTGTGGTTGTGCTGCCAACCAGTTCGCCCGGATCGATCACGTTGTTTTGGTTGCGGTCGTGGTAGAGGTTCACAACCACGTTATCGATGCCGCTTTCGCCGCTATCGACGACGCCATTGTTGTTGACATCGTACCAGACCAAGTTGCCAAGGCTGACCGGCAGGTAGAGACCTAGGTCCCAGCTCGGATCGTGCTCGTTCAGCGCGATGTTGGTGACGATCGTGCGGCCGGTGTTCGGATCGACATCGCTATCGGCTTGATCGTCGCTACCCACATCTTGGGTCGTGACTTTATAGCCGTTCGGGATATCGAACTCGACATAATAGTCGCCGGGAGGCAGATGCTTGAAGCTGTAGTTGCCGTTCAGATCGGTCACCACGCTCTCCACCAGCGTGCCGTTCGAGGTATAGAGGGTGACGGTGACATTGGGTACACCTACCTCACCGTTATCCTGAATACCGTTGCCGTTAGCGTCGAGCCAGACACGATCGCCCAAGCTGGCTGTGTAGTAGATACCAGCGTCCCAGGTGAGATCGCTTTCGCCCGAGCTTAGCTCGATGATAGCGGTGCGTCCGGTTGTGACATCGGCGTCGCTATCGTTGCTGCTAGTGCTGTTTGCACTGTTTTGCGGGCTGCGCTCGTAGCCGATGGGCAGCTCGAACTCGACATAGTACTGGCCAGCGGGCAGGTTATCGAACAGATAGCTACCGTCGATTCCGGTGGTTTGCGTGTCGACAAGTACGTCGTCGGCAGTGCCTACCAGACCGTCGGGGCCAGGTGTGTAGAGCTTGACCGTAACGCCCGGCACACCCTGCTCACCCTGATCTTGGATACCGTCGCGGTTGCTATCCAACCAGACGATATCGCCGAGTTGGGCCGGAATGTAGAAGCCGAAGTCGAGCGTCAGGTTACCGTTGGTGTCGTCGCCGTCGTCGCTGTTGCCGGGTTCGTCGCCCGAGCTGAGCGTGATCGGCTGGCTATAGACTTGGTTGCCGTTTCCGATACCGTTATCGTCGTTGTCGACGTTGTTGTTGGGCGTTGCACTCGTCGCGATATCGCTGCTCGATACATAGCCGCTCGGAGCGGTGACGCGCACCACATACTGGCCCGGAGGCAGATCGGTGAAGAGATACTCACCGTTGGCTGTGGTGGTTTGGCTCGCAACCGGGTTGCCGTTGATATCGAGGGCAGGAGTGCTGCCATCGCCCATAAAGAGCTCGACCAGCGCGCCAGCCAGCGGTGTATCGATGCCGGCATCGAAGACGCCGTTGTTAGCCATGTCTTCGAAGATCAGGTTGCCCAGACGCAGCGGGTGGAAGAAGCCGAAGTCGACTGTCATGTTGCCCATGGTGTCGTCGCCATCGGCGGCTGTGTCGGGTTCGTTCTTGGCAACCAGCTTGATAACGTTGCTCTCGACGTAGCCGTTCTGCAGCAGACCGTTATCGTCGTTGTCGATATCGTTGTTCGGGTCGAAGCTCGAGACGATATCGCTGCTCGAAACGAAGTCGGAGCCAGCGGGCGGCGTGACACGCACGATATACTCACCCGGCATCAGGTTATCGAATAGGTAGAGACCGTCGGGGCCCGTAGTTTGCGGGGCGACAGGCGTGCCATCGGGATGGGTCGCTGGGGTGACGCCGTCGCTCAGATAGAGCTCGACGGTGAAGCCAGCCAGCGGGCGGTCGCTTCCGGCATCGTAGACGCCGTTGTTTGCGACATCTTCGAAGACGAAGTTGCCCAAACGAACCGTCTGATAGAAGCCGAAGTCGAGCGTCAGGTTGCCGTTGTTATCATCGCCATCGTTGGTCGGCTCGCTGTTCGAGATCAACTCGATGGGATTGCTGCGAACGACATTGCCGCTACCGATACCGTTGTCGTCGTTATCGGTGTCGTTATCGGGTGTGGCCGTGCTGGCGATATCGCTGCTCGAGAAGTAGCCGTTGGGCGCGCTCACTTGGACGATGTAGCGGCCGGGGGCCAGATCCTCAAACAGGTAGCGACCGTCGGGGCCCGTGGTTTGCGGGGCGACCGGTGTGCCATCGGGATGGGTGGCAGGCGTGCCATCTTCGAAGAGCAGCTCAACCGTAGCGCCCGCGAGCGGCGTGTCGTCTCCGTCGAAGCGTCCGTTGTTGTCGAGATCCTCAAAGATGAGGTCGCCGAGCCGCAGCGGCTGATAGAAGCCGAAGTCGAGCGTCAGGTTGCCGTTGTTGTCGTCTCCGTCGTTGGTCGGCTCGCCGTTCGAGCTGAGCGTGATCGGATTGCTGCTGACGACATTGCCGACGCCGATACCGTTATCGTCGTTGTTGACGTTGTTGTCGGGCGTAGCCGTGCTGGCGATATCGCTGCTCGAGCGATAGCCGTTGGGCGCGGTCACCTTCACCACATACTGGCCCGGATAGAGGTTTGTGAAGTTGTACAAGCCGTCCGATCCGGTCGTCTGCGGGCTAACTGTCGCTCCGGTAACGTCGACCACCGGAGTTACACCGTCAGCTGCGAAGAGCTCAACGGTCGCGCCAGCCAAGGGGCTATCGACACCGTTGTCATAGACGCCGTTATTGGCAACGTCGATGAACACCAGATCGCCCAAGTTGACTGGCTGGAAGAGGCCGAAGTCGACCGTCAGGTTGCTGCGGTTATCGGCGGTGTCATCACCGATATCCGGGGTTGGAGGCTCGCCCGTCGGTTCGCCGTCGACCGTCAGTTCGACCGTTGCGCTACGGATGACGCTGCCGAACGTGGTGCCGTTGTCGTCGTTGTCGCTGTTATTGCTATCGGCGTTAGGAGCGGGCTCGTATGGTCCGCTTGTTGCCATCGCACCCGTGCTGGAGAGATAGCCAGCCGGAGGCACGATCTCGACGATGTACTTGCCTGCGCTCAGGTTCGTGAAGAGATAGTAGCCGCCGCTATTGGTTGTGGTTGTTGCGATCGCATCGGCGCTGTTCGACGTGTTATCGCCGTTCAGATCGTCGGGGATACCATCGCCGTTGTCGTCGCGATACAGGCGCACGGTTACGCCAGCGATACCAGTCTCGCTGTTATTGATAGTGCCGCTGTTGTCTGCATCCAGCCAGACCTGATTGCCCAGCGAGAGCGCGGGATAGAAGCCGAAGTCAACCGTGAGGTTCGAGTTCTCATCTTGCGCATTATCGGTCAAGCCGGGCATTGAAGGCTCGCCGGTCGGCTCATCGCCCAAGCTCAGGGTTACCGTGCCACTACGGGTTACTGAACCGGCGCGGCTACCATTGTCATCATTGTCGATATCATCGTCGGGATCTGGAGCGCTCTCATATGGTTGCGGTAGGGTTAAGCCGGTACTGGTTGTCATACCATTGGGCGTTACCACTTCGACAATATAGTTGCCTTCGCCCAGATCGGTGAAGAGGTAGTGACCATCGGCATTGGTGGTTGTTGTGCGAATAGCATCCGCTACAGTTACGCCACCGCCGTTGATGTCATCTGGAATACCGTCTTGGTTATTATCGACGTAGAGCCGTACCGTTACGCCAGGGATTCCGGCTTCACCTGGATCGACGCGACCGTTGTTGTTGAGGTCTGCCCAGACAAGGTTACCCAGCGATAGCGGTTGATAGATACCGAAGTCTACGCTGTAGTTGGAGTTGTTATTGTTTGCGTAGTCGTTGTAGCCAGCGGGCATAGTGCCATCGTTGGTTGGCTCTGCAGCGAAGCTGAGCGTGACCGGAGCGCTGCGAATAACGCTGCCAACTGTGGTGCCGTTATCGTCGTTGTTGACATTGTTGTCGGGATCGGGAGCTGGCTCATAGGGATAGCTGCCAGACGAAGCGGTTCCCTTGCTGCTTTGGTAACCAGTGGGCAGATCGTCGATCTCGACGATATAGGTGCCTGCTAACAGCTCTGTAAACAGATAGTAGCCGTTTGCATCGGTTATTGTTGTGGCGATCGCGGCGCCATCGGGTGTACCATCGTTATTGCTGTCGAGGTAGAGCCGCACGGTGATATTGGCGACACCTAGCTCGCCAGCATCGAGCTGACCGTTGTTGTTGCGGTCATCCCAGACTTGGTTGCCCAAGCTGAAGACCGGGTAGAAACCGAAGTCGACCGTTAGGTTCGATTGGTTGTTGGGTGCTCCATCACCGTTCGGTTTGTCAGCGCTAGCTTCGTTGGTCGGCTCGCTGAAGCCGTTGCCCTCGCCTAGGCTAACGACATCGCTGCGCACAGCGCTACCAAACAAGTTACCGTTATCGTCGTTGTCGATGTCGGTATTGGGGTCGGGCGCAGGCTCGTAGGCGTTGTTTTCACCTGTGCTGCTGCGCATGCCGGTCAGCGCACCAGAACCAGTCAGGTTCGAGCTTAGAATCTCGACGATATACTCGCCAGCGGGCAGGTTATCGAAGCGATAGTAGCCTTGGGCGTTGGTGGTTACATCAGCTACTTGGGCGCCAGCGATATTGGTAGCACGAGTCACACCGTCGGCTTTGTACAAACGGACGGTGACGCCGCTGATACCCACTTCGCCGTTGTCGATAACGCCATTGTTGTTATCGTCGCGCCATACGCGGTTGCCCAACGAGTAGTTGCGCACGATACCGAAGTCGATGGTCGGGTTATTGGTCGAACCGCTCGCAGGTAACACCACATTGTTATTGAGTGTGCCAGCATCGCCCGGATTCAGGGTAATTGTGCCGCTCGACACCGTACCCGAGCCGGTTCCGATACCGTTATCGTCGTTGTCGACGTTATTGTTCGGCGACGAGGTGGTGTTAATGTCGCGTGTGCTGACATAGCCCGTCGGGGTGGTGATGCGAACGATATACTGGCCCTGTGGCAAGCCGCTGAACTGGTAGTTGCCGTTGGCATCGGTGATTACCGCGCCTGGTCCATCGTCGGCGGTGCCCAAAATGCCGTCGGGCCCAGTTAAGATCTGGGTGCCATTGCTGCTATAGAGCCGTACTGCGACGCCCGCTACGCCCGGCTCGCTACCATCACGGATACCGTTGGCGATAGTTCCACCGCCAGCGCCGTTATCCGCCCAGACCAAGTTACCGATCGAGGTGGTGTAGAAGCCGAAGTCGATCGTCAGGTTGCTCGCGCTATCGGCGATTGGGTCGCCTGTCAGCGTTGTGCCACGGGGGTCTCCTTCGCCTTCTGGCTCGGTGTAGCCCACAAAGACGGGTTTAGAGAGCACGCCACCTTGGTAGAAGGCCCCGCTGGTGCGAACCATCATTCCGTTGTCGTCGCGGTCGATGTCGTCGTTGCTGGCTGCCGCCTCAGCTTCGACGATCACGCCTGCATTGGTGATGGTCGTGCCGCTGCTGTGGTAGCCTGCCAAGGGACCGCCGGGCGCGAAGTTCGAGGCCGGGATGCCGATGAAGTATTGGCCCGGATAGAGCCCGACCGGCTCGGGCAGGGCTACGCCGCCTTGATGCGTTTGGCGATCGAAGCGATAGAAGCCGTTACCGTCGGTCGTTACGGTTGCGAGCGGATAGATCTCGTTGCCCGTGATCTTACCATCGCCGTTGACATCTAAGAAGAGCTCTAGGGTTACGTTCGCGATACCGATGCTCGAGCCGAGGGCACCGCCTGGGCCGTCGTTATCGAGCGAGTCGTTGTTGGTATCGAACCAGACGCGGTTACCGATCTCGATCTCGGGCGCATGGAAGCCAGCGTCCCAAGTGAGATCTTGCTCGTCGGCCGTCAGCTGGGTGATGGGCGTTGAGAAGCTAACCGGGTCGATATCGCTATCGAGCGCATCGTCGCCGCCCATATGCGGGCTGGTAACTGTGAAGTCCGCAGGCGGCACAAAGTTCGCAAAGTAGTAACCCGGCTCCAAAGCGGTGAACAAGTAGTAGCCCGGATTGCCGTTCGAGTCGTTGCGGGTGATCTGCGTACCCACTAAGACTTGGTCATCGGTGGTCAAGGGATCACCGTCGGCATCTTTGTACAGATTGACCGTGATACCGTTCAGACCGCGATAGGGCGGCTCGTCCTGAATACCATTCTGGTTGACATCATTCCAGACATAGTTACCGTACGATGCCAGTGTGGCGGGCGGAGGTACCACTTCGATACCGACGCGTGGCGGCTGGGCGACAAGTTGCGTGCCATCATCTGCACGGGTCGCACTGTAGGCGAAGGTGTTCCAAGCGATATTGCTATCGTCAACCGTGCCGAGCTGCCCGTCGGGTCCGGCTCCTGCGACCGGAGCGTTGTCGGGCGCAAACATCGGGAAGGTGAACTGAACCGCCTCATTGGCCTTCAGCTGATAGTTGCCGAAGTCGAACAAGACCGAGCGAACCGTAGTGGGGTCTTGTGGCAGGTTCAAGCTCCACACACCCGGTCCCGGCTCTACACCGTTCGTCATGGGTGTACAGCCCGGGTTGTTGCTCGCCAAAGCCGGTCGACAGGGGTTGATTTCGGTGCTATAGCGAATCGTCAGGCCCGGAATAGCGGGCGTGATCGTTACGGGGCCAGCCAACTGGGGAGTCCAAGCGGTGCCCAAGACGGCTTGGTCGCGCACACCAACGTTGCCGGGTGCAGGATCGTTATAGGGCAGAATATCGACGATCTGCAGATCGCGGAAGTCGACGTTGCCAGTGTTGGTCAGCACCATCTGATAGGTGATCAGACCGCTCTGAACGGTTTGACCGATCTCGGGGTCGCGCGCGAAGCGGGTATCGAGCTGGCCCTTAACCAGTTTAGCTGAGCTGATCGAGGCCGCCGCCCGGATGAGGAGGTTGCTCGGCGCCGAGAAACAGAGCTTGCTGTTGTTGTAACCACCGTTGGTCAAGATCGTGCGCTCGCTGACTGGCGCATTCACACAGTTCGAGATACGTACTTCGTTGACCGGGGTGGAATAGTCGAGCAACACCGAGCGGTTTTGCAGGGTGCCCGGATAGGTTCCGGCCTTGACCTTGGCTTTCAGCTCGATCGTAACTTGTTCGCCCGAAGGAATCGAACAGGTGCTGCCGGCCCAACTCCAGCTCAAGAAGGTGCGGCCCGAGCCTTGGAAATCGCTTGTAGTGCTAAAGCTTGGCTGAACAGCACAACCAACAATGTTGTTGATAAGTGTCCAAGAACCGTCAACATACTCAAGCTCGGCTGGCAACAGGTCACCAAAGACCGGCTCGTCGAGCGGCTTAAAGTTGCCGTTCGCCAAGGTCAGCCGATAGGTAACGATCTGTTCGGGCAGGGCCGGGTTGCCGTTCACAATCGTCTTTTGCGGAATCGGTCGAGCTTTGGGGATATCGACTTCGGTTGTAGCGCTTGCAATCGAGGTTGTAAGCGGGCCGAGAATCGAATCGCCCGTCATAGTCGCCGTATTGGTGACATTGTGGGGCAAGCTGTAGCTGTTGCTTGCTTCGTGGGCTGGGTTGATCACCGTGCTGGTGATTTGGATATCGCTGTTATCGAAGCCGACAGGAATCGAACCCATCTCGAAACGCAGGTTCGACACATAGTCGCCCGCCACAAAGCCCGGGAAGCTGCTTACCAACACATTGCTGCCCAGCGGAACGCCGCTGATCCAGCTATCCACGCCATTTTTCTGGTAGGAAACAGCGAGCGCCAAGCCAGTATTGATCTTGGTGACATTGTACTCGTTCGGAATGGGATCGGTCACCACCACGTTGTTGAGCTGGACATTACCCATGTTGCGTACTCGCAAATAGGTCTCAACCGTCCCTCCCACGATCGTATCGCCGTCGGCGCTCTTACTCAAGCTGAAGTCAGGACCTGGTGCCGCCAAAGTATGGTTGACACTGCTGACCTTGGTGACTTCACCTTGACCAAAGGGTGTGCCGGTCACAGAGACCTCATTGGTCTTGACCGCCCCGATCGCATTGCTTGGGTCGCTGTCGGGGAAGCTCACCGTCACTTCGAAGCGTTCGCAGTCGGGAACTTCAACGTTCACGCCCGTCCAAGTTACCGTCTGGACGCCCGCAACAGTCTCTACTGAGCTGGCGGGAGGATTCGACGATACGTACACTGCCCCTTCAGGCAGCGTATCAACCACCGTGACATTGGTCAGATCGAGCGCTCCGATGCTACCGGGACACACATTGATACGGTAGGTTGTGAGATCGCCACTAGCCCCACCATAAGCCACAATTTTCGAAACTGTGCTCTTATCTTCAGCATCAGAAACCGTCTTGATCGGATCTGTGGTATAGGGCACTGCCCCATCTGCCACGATCTCGGCGACGATCTCGGCCTCTGTGCCGTCGGGAGTAATGCCCGGCACGAAGCGTACTTCGAACTCAAGCTGACCCGTTGTTCCCAAGGGCAAAACCGAGTTGAAGCGCCAGGTGGCAGTGCGGGTTGCTGGATCGTACTCAGCGAGCTCGATATCGCTGTTACCAACAACCGCCACGCCCTCAAGTTCGGGCGGCAAGGTGCTTGTAACAACCATATTCTCGCACTGATCGCCTGCCATCGACGAACTACACTCGTAGGTGAGGCGCATCGTAAACGACTGCCCTGCAGGGATCGGATTGGGAGTACCTGAGGCCAATTCAAGGGTTAAACCGAGAATCGGCGCAGCATATACGGGTGCTATTGGAAGAAAAAGACTGCAAACGAAGAGCAGTAGACTACCTACAAAGAGGTGTACAGCAAAAAGTTTTGGACGCATGCTTGAACGCGATCGATGTCTCATGACCTCGGCCTTATCAGTATGAAAGCTGTAATGCAACCGTCTAAAATCTTAAAAAAACTTTAAGAACAGGAAGATTACATTGAACTACACGTTGGTTTATTCGCAACACAACTATAGCTACTACTTGTTACGAAAATATAACACAAAAACACGATTAACTAAAAATGAACGAATTTAACCTAATTTAAATAAATTTATTGAGTTTGACTCTGATTATGTATATACCAAACACAAATACAAGCATATTCGAGTGCTGTTTAAGATTTGTCTTATATGCTTGTTTGATGGCCTGTGAAGCAGGTGTTGGTAGCCTAGTATGCAGCTTACTATGGAGCCGGTATCCTTTGTTACAAAGCCAAATAATCCTATTAATACAGATCCAGTATAGCCTCTATTGTGCGATTTATGCGTTAGCATTTATGGACTAAAAAGAAGATCTTTTATAACTGACGGAGTAAGGCCGAGCTATCTGAGTATGGGCGGTTAGTCTACACGGCGAGATATGAATTTCTCTTTATATTGTTAAGTTTGTGGGGAACATCTCATATAGTTGAGTTCATTTTAACTATCTAGTGGTGAATACTATTCCATATAGTTGTAAAAATGCTGCTTCCTTTTTTCTCTCCTAGAATTTGTTGCCTAACACACTTGCTCATCTTGGCCGCACGACGGCGCAAACCTTACAACTACCGTTATGTCGATTTTTCGCTCTGGGAAAAGATATTTTAGAGGTCGATAGTTTCAATGCTCGTCTAGCATTTCGGGCTGACCTGTATGGCAGACTGCTTGTTTATAAAAAGTTTGGCGTGAATAAAAAACCGGAAAGGTGGCCTAATAACCAATGATATCTCTATCGGAAAATTGAAATTTCGCTCTGTTGAAGGCTAGAAAAGCCAAATCGTTTGTCTAGATGCCTTTGCGATTTTTTAGCGCTTTTATTGTGGAATAGGGCTATATTACAATCTTCTAGAGGGTGTTATGAGGAAAACACATAAAAGGTTTGAAGTATGGTTAATATCGAGTCTGAGCAGGTGTTTAATCAGGGTTTAGCCAGCTTGAAGGCGGGCGATCGCGCCAATGCGTTCGCCTTTATCGCGCAAGCGGCTCTGCTGATCAATCGGGTTGCGATGCTTGGACCGCGTGCAGCACGCAGTTTATATGCCGCGATTGCCGTTACCCTAATCATCTTTATGATCTTCCGATCACTGCGTTTATCTGATTCAAAGGCCAAGTTGAGCCTTATTTGCCTTTGATCTCGATCAAAAGCCTATGTGGGAGCGAGCATGCGAATCGAAAGAGATTGAGATTTTATCAGGCGCATTGCCCTAAAACGTGGTATGCTCCTAAAGGACACTGTGCTAGATACGAAGGAGTGGAGCATGCCAGCACGAAATGAAGACCTGCATGGCAGCGCGCCGGATACAGCCGATGTCGCTCTCTTGATCATCGATGTGATCAACGATTTCGACTTCCCCGAAGCCGAAGCGCTGCTCGAGCACGCCAAGCCTATGTCCGAGGCGATCGCCAAGTTAAAGCAGCGCGCTCAAGCCGCCCATATCCCGATCGTGTATGTGAACGATAATTTTGGTCGTTGGCGTTCCGATTTTCGCAGCCTTGTGGCGCACTGCACCCGCGAAGGAGCCAAGGGCAAAGAGATCGTCGAGCGCCTCCAGCCCGACCACGACGACTATATTGTGATCAAACCGAAGCATTCGGCCTTCTTTTCGACCACACTCGACACCTTGCTCCACTATTTGCGCTGCTCGACCCTGATCATCACCGGCATGGCTGGCAATATCTGCGTTCTATTCAGCGCCAACGACGCCTACATGCGCGACTTCGAGCTAGTCGTCCCTTCCGATTGTGTAGCCTCAAACACGCTCGAAGAGAATCGCTACGCCCTCAAGCAAATGCACGATATCTTGCGGGCCGATATTCGCCCTTCGAGCGAGCTCGATCTTGAAGAGCTGAAAGAACAGGCCAGCCGTACTTTACACACCGCTCGGCCGAAAAAAGACGGTCGTTTGTAATCCAGCATTCGCTTACATGCGCTCGAAAGCCTTTTGTTTCCGCAACATCTTGATGACTTGCAGGCGGATGAGGTCGCTACCCTCGAAGAGGGCATAACCGCGTCCGCCTGCGGCTACCAAGTCACCCTCCCCCAAAAGAGGCAGCATTGCGCTGCCTTCGTTGCGCTCTATGCGCTGCACACAGCCTGCAGCGCCAAACAACGCCTTCCTAGATCGGTCTGATCATATCAAATTCGCTTACAGAGTCGCGTTCTTGTAACGCTAAAACGGGAAAAGAGTTGTGAGACATTTCGCGCTATCGCACGAAATGTCTCACAACTAAAATGGTAAAGTTCCACTCTGCCGAAGGCCATAGAGAACCTAATCAACCGGATTTGGTATCACTTGATTGCTTTGTGGCCTTGAATAAAAGCTGTACATTAGCCACAAATCGACATACGGTCAGCGTTATCTGCCCTCACCCCCCCGGCCCCCTCTCCCGCACTGCGGGCGAGGGGGTGAATGTTCTCTGAGTTCTGTGCTCTCAAGGATACTCTCGCGATGCTATGCGAACGATCGCCTGTTGCTGCCGACACGACTTTTGGCTAATGCATAGGAATAAAAGTGGGGGATGCTGTATCGCTTGAGGTATGGCAAAAGCAGCGAGACGCTGGAAGGATTGGATGCGAGGGAGGGATGTTGATAGCCGTAGGCGGACGCGCTAGAGGTCGAATGGAAGATAGAAACGTGACCGCTAACGAGCCATAACAACATGTCGTGAGAGTTTGGCGCTCGAGCACCTCCCTCTCACGACACAAAACGAGCTTTACTAGGGCGATGGCCTAGCCTTTACGCAAACCAACGCCTGTAGCGAAAACGAATTAGTGTGCAGCCTCGATCGAAGGCAGCGATTGGGTCGAGAATGATTTGCTGGTCGATATGCTTGGCGCTGTGCCGAGCTTGCGCCCCAGAGCATGGATCGTATCAGCCACAATGGCAACCACCCGATCGGCGTCTTCTTGAGTGATATTGAGTGGCGGAGCTAACTGAATAACCGGTTCGAGGCGATCGTCGGCGCGGCAGATCAGACCGCGCTGCTTGAGCTGATCGCTGAGCCACACCATCAACTTTTCTTCCGCGAGCGTCTCGCGGGTATGGCGATCTTTGACCAGTTCGACCGCCATAAACATGCCCATGCCGCGTACTTCGCCCACATTGGGGTGTTCGCCCACGGCGGCGCGTAGCTCGCTCATCATATATTCGCCCAAGCTACGAGCGCGCTCGTGTAGCTGTTCGCGTTCGATGATGTCGATGTTTGCCAAAGCCGCCGCGCAGCTGGCAGGGTGCCCACCGAAGGTGACACCATGCATAAACTTGTCGTCTTCTTCGCCGATAAAGGCATCGGCGATATGCTTGGCGACAACCGTAGCGCCCAGCGGGGCATAGCCCGAAGTGATGGCCTTGGCGGTGGTGATGATATCGGGCTTCACGCCATATTCGCTGGCACCAAACCAGCCGCCTACGCGTCCGAAACCACAGATCACTTCGTCGGAGATATAGACAATGCCATAGTGATCGCAGATCTGGCGCACCCGTTCCAGATAACCCGGTGGTGAGACGATCGCGCCGCCCGAGTTCTGAACCGGCTCCATAATGATCGCTGCGATCGTTTCGGGGCCTTCAAATTCGACCAGTCGCTCGATCTCGTCGGCGCAGGTGCCGGCGCAGGCCTTGGATAGCGCGCAGTAGTCGCAACGGTAGCGGTAGGGCAGCGGCACATGGCGCGCGCCGGGCACTAGTGGCCCGAAGCCGTTGCGAATGCTGGTCAATCCGTTGACCGAGAGCGCTCCCATCGTTGTGCCGTGATAGGCGACACGGCGCGAAATGGTTTTGGTGCGCTGCGGATAGCCGCGTTTGAGTTGGTAGGCTTTGGCGATTTTCAGAGCCGTCTCGACCGCTTCGCTGCCGCCGCTCACAAAGAAGCTGCGCGAATCGGGGCCGGTCGGGCTAAGCTGGGCAAGTTTTGCGGCAAGGTCGATGAGAGGGAGGCTGGGGAAACTGAAGGGGCTTACAAAAGAGATGTCTGCGAGCTGAGCTGCGATGGCATCGATGATTTCACGGCGGCCGTAGCCAGCGTTGACCGCGAAGAGACCAGAGAGACCATCGATATATTCACGGCCTGTTTGATCCCAAACGCGCACGCCTTCACCACGAACCAGCACCGTCGGTTGGCCTGATGCCATACTACCCATTTGGTAAAAGTGCAGCCATACGTTATCGCGCAGAGCTTGCTGCTGCGTCTCAGACAGTGTAAACATACATTATCCTGGACTAACTTTCAGGCCCTAGGAGGGGAGCACGGCTCGTTACCGGAGTAGACATAGCATCGTTGGCTGTTACTCCGACCCTCTAGTTTTTTTGCACTGAAAGTGGCTTGTACAAAGAATTTATTCGGCTCTACGTACCATCGATTGGGGGTCTGTTGCTCATAGTCTTACAGCCACCAGCAGGCTGGCGACGGCAAGCTATGCAGATGATCCTTGCTTGTCTGGTCTGAGTCCTCTCCTTTGTATGCGCCTTGCGGATAATGTACCTCATGCGAGAGCGAAGTGGTGAAGTGACTTTCGCTTCCTAGCGATGGGTTCATGTTCAAGGGCGGGCCGTTGGAAGGCATCACCAACGGAACGTCCTGGGATCTTGCACTATCGAGTGCAGGGCTAGCGTAGATGTAGCAGTCTTGTGCTACGGGTGTTACCTCCGTCCCAGGCAAGGGCAACTACCCAAGGCGAGAAGCGGCTTACACAAGCGTGTAGGCTTCTGGCCTTAAGCGGAAGATAGGTAACGGTAACTCGACGATATCTGCCCTCCTTTCGTGACCGGACGCCACCCTGTCCTTGTGGGAGGCGGGGAACCAACCCGCCTCCCAGCTCGAACAGATCGTGCGTCTAGCTCCTGCGGAATGTCATAACTCGAAAACCTTCGGCCATCGGCATACCGGCGGCTTTGCCGTCCTCGATTGCCCATTTGCGCACGCCCTCTTCTACCTCTGGCCCGACTTGCGAGCGATGGCAGAGCAGCGCTTGGATCTTACGATCGATGCTCGAAGTGATGTCGACGTAGTGGTTGGGAGCCATATTCATCATCAGGTAGAGTTCATCTACGTGGTGTGGCTCGTAGCCTTCAGCAAGCAGTTCTGGGAAGATCGGGCGGGTTTCTGCGCTGGGGAAGACGGCGTAGATCGCTGCTTCACCGGCGGCCCGATGATCGGGATGGTTGATATAGCCGTCTTCGACGAAGACGGTTGTTGGGTCTTGGCAGAGCACGCGCTGAGGCTTGAGCTCTCGGATCAAGCGGGTCAGTTCGCGGCGGAGCTCGATGCTTGCTTGCAGTGTGCCGTCGCGATAGCCCAGAAAACGAACATCGCTGATACCGAGCACTGCGGCGGCTGCGCGCTGCTCTTCTTGGCGCGTCTTTGCCAGCTCAACAGTGTCGACGTTGGGATCGTTGCTGCCAGCTGAACCATCTGTGACAAGACAGAGGGTTATAGCTGCGCCCTCATCCGCCCAGCGGGCTAAACTGCCACCGGCGCCGAATTCGATATCATCGGGATGCGCCGCGATCACTAAGATGCGGAGCTGTTGTTGCTTCGTTTCTTGTTCCATAATCTAGTGTACTACGTCCTTTGCTGTCTTGTCTAGAGGGTTCACACGAAAATTTTGTATAGATTTTGAATACTCTAGATTTGACGAGAACAGCTTTTTAGGCTCTGGAGGAGCTTATCGAGCCTTCGCCTTTCCTCAGAGTTTCGCTATACTACCGTCTAGTCTAGCTGTTTAGCTAGCGTTTCGCCTTTGAAATCGATAGCCACGCCCAAGGCGTGTCGACGATCGAGCCTATTTCAACATCATGTGGACTGCTATGCCAGTATACTAGCGCAGAATAGAGTGGCTAGCAAGAGGAGCGGTACTACTATGAGCCTGAACTTTCGTACAGCTCGCCCCGACGATCTCGATGGCCTTTTAGCGCTCTATCGTCAGTTGCACAGCGATGATGAAGCGCTTCCCGATCTGGGCGAAGTCCAGCGTGTGTGGCAGAGTATGCTTTCGTTGCCCAACCACAGTTGTTATTTTGCCGAGCTCGACGGCCGTTTGGCGGCGACCTGCGTTCTAACGATCGTGCCAAACCTCACGCGCGGCGCTCGCCCTTATGGCCTGATCGAAAATGTTGTAACCGATGGCGCCTTTCGCAGACAGGGCATTGCAACCCGTCTGTTGCAGCATGTGTTGCAGGTCGCTTGGGAGCAGAACTGCTACAAAGTGATGCTTCTGACGGGCAACTCCAAAAACGTCTCCTTTTACGAAGGCGCTGGCTTTCAGGCAGGCTCTAAGGTCGGTCTGATCGCCTATCCGCCCTCAGAGCGCAAACGGTAAGCCTGGTTTGTAGCTCGATAGCACATCTGCTATTGGTGGATGCGCTATCGAGCAGTAGAAGCGGATGAGGAATCGCTCAGGTTCTTGAGGGGTTGTTGGGTCTAGCACGGGCGCGCTCCCTTCTCCCGCATTGCGGGAGAAGGGTCGGGGATGAAGGCTTGTAAGCCATTTGGTAGCCGTAGGCGGACGCGCCAAGGACTGAATGGAGGCTAACAACCTTGCCGCCAGAGCTTTTTCTGCTGGAGCGCGCTTCTAGTCGCTCTTGGCGACCGCAGCGTGTAGCTCGATCTCGCGCAGGCGGATAGGATCGAGCTTCGAGAGCCGCACGATGTCGGCCAGCAAGACCAGCTCATCGCCGAGCTGCAGGCGCGTGTCGAGGCTTAGATTTTGAATCGGCTGCTTGTCGCGTCGCACGGCGATCACCAACAGGTTGTGCTGTTCGCGCAGCTCGGCGATCGATAGGCCGATAAACTTATCGCCCGGGTGCAGGGCGATGGTGGCCGCCGAAAAGACCTGCTCGCCGATCTCGATCGCGTAGTCGATACCATGAACCACACCTGCCGCTGCCAAGGTAGGCGCTGCCAGAGCGGCGATACTGAAGGTAGTGTGAACACCGAACAGCGTGCTGAGGCGTTCGGCCAAGGTATCGCTGAAGACCCGCAAGACCAGATCGATATCTTTGTGGAGACGTTGAGCGGCCAGACCGATCTGCAGATTGATCAGGTCGTTGCTGGTGACGGCCACCACCGAACAGGCCCGATCGATGCCAGCCTCTTGCAGAATGCGGCTGCGGCGTGCGTCGCCAAAGATCACAGGAACGCCCATCTCTTGCAGCGACTCGAGGAATGGGCCGGGCGTATCGTCGTTTGAGCAAACCACCACTACACGAGGGCGCGGTTCGAGCGAGAGCAGCTCGCTGACCACGCGATAGCCGACTTTGCCCAGACCACACACGATCACACTGTCGTAGGCGCGATCGTGGCCGGGCAGCGGTTCGAGGCTGAAGCTGCGCAGCGGGGCTTGCTGCTGATTGTGATCGTGCTCGTTTAACTGGCGCAACTGTTCGAGCGTCGCCATCGGCCCTAAGAGCACCACAATATCGCCGGGCGCTAGCTCGGTGCTGATTTGGCGCGCTGTGCGCGGCTGGCGCAGACGAACGCCGTGTTTGCGCAGATCTTTGGCTTTGATATGGCGCAGAATCCGAACGCCGAAGCGATCTTCACAGGCTTGGGGCGGGCCTATGAGCTGGCTGTTGCGCGCGATGGTGAGTTGCATCACGCCTAAAAAGGTGACAGACGGATCGCCGACAGTGAAGCCGGGCGGCAGCGGCAGCACGTGGGCGATCGATCGGCCCATCGCAGCTGTGGCGAAGGTAGGGGCCGCCAAGGCCGAGGCGCTGAAGGCGCTGTTGTGACCGAAGCGATTTTCGAGGTTGGTATCGAGCTCGTCGTTGAAGATGCGCAGCACAATCGGCAGTTTGCTTTGACGTCGCCGCGCCGCCAAACCGATCTCGATATTGATCAGGTCTTCGTGGGTGGCCGCGATCAGGCTGTGGGCGTGCTGAATGCGTGCTTGTTGCAGGGTCTGAGCGTTGCGCGCATCGCCCAGTATCACGGGCACTTTCAGACTCAAGACCGAATCGACGTACTCGCTATCCCAGTCCTTCTCGATCACAACCACATCGCGCTTGGCCTCGAGTAGTTGCAAAATGACGCGATAGCTGACATTGCCCAGCCCGCAGACGATGATATGGTTTTTGTAGGTGTGCGCCAGCGAAACCTGCCAATATTCGATGCGACTGCTTTTATCGAGCACCAAGCGACTAAAATTTAAAACGCTTTGGAAGACCAAAGCCAGTCCCAACACGGGCACAATAAAAAAGAGCGCCTCGCCCAGCGGGTCATTGATCGGCAAGGGCAGGCCGCTCTCCAACGACATCAACAGCATGGTCTCGTAGAGCGCTGTATCGACATGAAAGGCTTCTACCTCGGCACGCGCGTGATCGTTGTAGAAGAAGACCAGATAGCAGGTGCTTACCGCGGTAAGGAGCGCAAAACCGAGCAGCGAGAGCCAAGCGTCGCGTAGCAGCAAGAAGAAATCCCAAATGCTGGCCCGAATCAGGCGTCCGATCGGGTGCCGACGACGCTGCAAGCGTTCTACTCGGGTGTCATAGTCGTGCAAAATGGCGTTGTAATGGATATCGTGAATATCTTGTAGGTCTGGCATGGATCAACACAACTCTATATCAAACATAGAATCAGCAAGGCCTATAGCGCTTAAGTGCTCTCTGCTAGTATACTCTACCAATCGAAGTAGTATGCGGCCATTTTGTAGTGTTTGAAGCGTTTCGTCGAGATCTGCCTCTCGCCTTCCTTGCTCTGCGTGTGTATTTGCATCACTTTGGCGGAAAGGCATTTACCCTCAAAACGTGCCATGGCGCGTCCGCCTACGGCTACCAAATGGCTTACAAGCCCTCATCCCCAGCCCTTCTCCCGCCATTGCGGGAGCTGTACATTAGCCACAAATCGACATACGGTCAGCGTTATCTGCCCTCACTCCCCGGCCCCTCTCCCGCACTGCGGGCGAGGGGCTGAATGGTGATGTTGTATGCGATTTCGCGTAGCGAAATCGCATACAAGCTCTCTGCGTTCTGTGCTCTCAAGGATACTCCCGCGATAGTATGCGAACTATCGCCTCTGCCAAAGGCCAAAATAATGAAGCTCAGCCGCATCATAGGCAGCTGAGCTTTCAGTTTGAAGATATTCCAATTGCTTAGGGCCTTGGCGCGCAGGAAGGAGCGCTGCGCAGCCAATTCGAATAGTCGATATTGGTGCCGACCGCCTCGCCGCGCCCTTCCGGGTTGCCCGTGGGGTGGTAAGGGCCAGAGGGGTCGCCCCACCAGTTCTCGCGCATGTCGAGCACCACTTCGCTGGCGGCCGCTCGTCCGATGCCATAGCGCAGGTACTCGGGCACGATCGTGGGCGTATGATCATCGAAGAAGTTATTGCGCACCAGCAGGTTAAAGCCCGGGATCTGCTTGGTTTCGGTGCGCAACTCTAACCCGATCGTATCGTTGCGCAAGGTGTTGCACAACAGTTGACCTTGAATCGGCCCATCGGTTGTGATCAGCAGATTGCCGCCGCCGCCGCCCACAATGTAGTTGCCTTGGATATCGAGGTTCAGGGTGTCGAAAGGTGTGGTGTTGGCGATCCGCACATTGGCTGCCGTCTCTTCGAGCCGATTGCCGCTAATGCGATTGCCGATCATCGTCACGAAGTTGCCGTATTCGTAGCTCAGGTTGAGCGCCGCGCCGAAGGGCATATCGTTGCCTGCGATCTCGCTATCGCGCATTTCGAAGCGGCTGTCGTTGACATAGATCGTGCCGCCGTTATCGTTAAAGCGCGAGCCGCGAATCAAAATCTGGGCGTCGTCGCTGGTCAAGAGCGTACCGCCCGAGCCGCCTCCGCTGATGTAGGTTGTATCGAGGATAATGTTGCTGTTCGCATTGCCGAAAATACCCTCCCAGCGCTGGCCGGTCAGCGAGGTAATGATCACCGGCGCATCGGGTCGCCCAGCCGAATTGAGCGTGCCATCGACGTAGATCGAGACGCCCGGGGCTAAACGCACCTCGGTGCCCGGCTCGATTGTAAGGGTAGCGCCGCGCGGAATAGCGATATCGCGTGTTACCACAATCGGGCTGTTAGATGCCATCCACGTCTGCGAGCCGCGCACAATATCGATCGGCCGCGTGGTTGGCGCAGGCGTGTGGGTTTGGGTCGGTGTATTGGTTGGCGGCCGTGTATTAGTCGGCTCGCGCGAAATCTCTTGAGTAGGTGGCGGCGGATCGGTTGGTATCAGGGCTGGCGTCTCGCTCGCTATGGCCGTTTGGGTCGGCATCTCGGTCGGCTGAGACGCATCAGGAGTACTGGTGACCCGCACCACATCGGTTGTGGGCGCATCGCCCGGAGCGGGGTAACCCGAAGCAGTGGTGGGGGTGGCACTTGGCTCGCTGGTCTCATCCAAGGTAAAATCGCCCTCTGTGGTCGGGCTAGCGGTTGCTGTCGCCTCTTCGAGCGGATCACCCGTTGGTATGTTGTTGGCTTGCTGACCGCTGCCGGGCGCTGGGTAACCATCGGGCCCAGGGTAACCATTGGGCGCCGGGTAACCATCGCTGCCATTCGGTGCAGGATAGCCGTCTCCGCCCTGAGGGATCGTTCTGGTTGGAATAAACGGCTCTTCATCGTCAGAAGAACCAGCTTGAGTTGGAACGAGAGTTCCAAGCGTGGCCTGACCGACTGGCCCATCACCATTTTCGTCAGAACCTGTGGGAATAAGCAGTGCGACTAATATAGCAAGCACGAGAGCGCTTAGAGCGCCTGTTAACAACAAGCTGTCACGACTGAAACGAATATTAAAGGCTCGTTCCTGTGGCTCTTGGTTTTGATCTTCTGTTTCAAAAGGCACAGTTTATCCTTCTGCACACACCGATTCTGAATGTCATCTTACCATAAGCCTATAGGGCAAGCAATATCTAAGCGCTCAGCTTTGTTTCATGGAGCCAATCTTTCTGAGTGTTAGCGCCCCAAGTGAACGATCGGCAACCAGATCTGTTCTGGATCGATCAGAAGTGTAAGATCGAGCTTGCGTTCTTTATCGCCTGCCTGCGCGACCAGACTGATTGTAGCGAAGCGTGCTTGGCTCGAAGCTTGTCCAAGCCGATCTTTGGCTATCAGCGTCACTTCGGCGGGCGGCGTCACGCTGCTCTGCGAAAGCTGAAGCTCGATATCAGCTGAGCTGCTGCTGACGCTTAGTTGCAAGGGCTGGTTAAATTGTCCGCTCCGTTCGATCTTGATGCGGTAGCGGAACTCCCCTCCGCCGAGCATGATGCCCGCGCTAGGCTGTGCTTCAAGGCTGAAATCATCGACGACCGGGCTGGCGACGCCGTTGCGCAGCATACTGCCGCGTCCGGTACACCAGAGACAGCGGGCTTGAGCGCTATTGGGCAGATCGTAGGCCACAATGCCGCTGGAAACCGTGCCGATGACCACCTCGAAATCGGGGTCATCATCGATATTGGCGACCGTTGGCGCGCCCAATGCGCCGTTCCAAATTCTGCCCCGTGGCTCTGGCAGGTCGATGGCGTGCAGTTGTTGGCCTTGATAGTTGAGGATATGGAGTTGACCGACCAGCCCGGCCTTGTTTTCGGGCCACGAAGTAAAGATCACTTCGGCTTTGCCATCGCCGTCTAGATCGACAACGGCCGGTTCAGAAGCGAAACGGATGCCGCTACCCGGCACCGCAAAAGGCCACTGACCGTGTTGCGTTTTGTCGAGCCAATAGGCATGTAGACGCCCATCGTAGGAGGGGTAGAGGATCTCTTGTCGCCCGTCGCCGTCGAGATCGGCCAGCACCACATTGCTGACGCTATTTTCAATTCGACCGTAATCTTGCGAAAGCGGTCCGCTGTTGGGGCTGGCTTGGGGCAGCACTGTCCAATCGAAGCCACTAGCCTGCCAGCGCGTGCGGTCGTAGTTTAAGATCCAAGGCAGATAGTACATATCGCCCTCGGGATCGCCGATCGCGCAGTTATAGACATCGCCTGTCACCACCAGCTCAAGGCTGCCATCGCCATCGAGGTCGCCGATGGCTGGCGCGCTGTTGGCGAAGTTCGCTCGATGCTCGCTGCCGCATTCGGCGTAGCCGCGCAGATCGACAGCATGATCGACATGCACCCCAACCTCGCTCCAATATTGGCGTTTGCTATAGATCGGATTGACCCGCACTTGGTCGCCATTGGCCTGCAAAGCCGTAATGTAGTGCGTATCGGTTGGGGCATAGATCTCTTTCAAGCCATCGTTGTTGAGATCGCCGATCGCCACGTTTTGGTTATACATATTCGCGCCGTAGCCGGGCTCTCCCTCGCGACGGGCGGGCCAGCCCGGGCGCAGGCTGCCGTCGGCTTGATAGACCGCCACCTGCTTGATGCTGCGCTCGCCGTTGCGCTCATTGTTGGCGCGCCCAACGATAACCTCGTACTTGCCATCGTTTTCAAGGTCATCGAGCGCCAGCGTGCGCAGTTCGGCATTGCCTCCAAACGGGCTGGCCTGCCAGGCTATGCTGCCATCAGCCTTGTAGACCGTCAGCGAGTCGCCGTTTCGCCCGACCACCACCTCCAGCGAGCCATCGCCGTTGAGATCTGCCACCGCGATCGCGGGCCAGATCCTCCATTTTGATGTGTCACGCCAGACTTGGCTGCCATCGCTGCCGCGCACCACCACTAGATCGTGACCGCCCCAGATCACTTCGGCTTTGCCATCGTTGTTCAGATCGGCCACCGCAGGCGAGGCATACCAGCCTGGTGGGCATGCGCTCGGGCTACAGCCAGCATAGGCCCATTTGAGAGTAGGCGCCGCTACGGCTTGAATCTCTTGAGCGTTAGTTGCCAATAACAGACACGAGCTAAAGCCGAACAATACCAGCAAGGCGAAGAACTGCTTCAATGACATCATTGAGCTCCTTTGATCCTCACGGCGGGCCAGCACGAGTGGCAAAGCTATTGTGGCAGATCAAAGCCCGCGAGGTCAAGCCACCCATGGTCCTGATTCTGCTCCGAAGCCCCGATTCAAACTTGCATTATTTGGGCAGATGTGGTATGATGTTGCGCGTCGGAACGAGACATTCTTCCCGCCAATGTAGCTCAGTTGGCAGAGCAGCTGTTTCGTAAACAGCAGGTCGTGGGTTCGAGCCCCACCATTGGCTCCACACAAAACAACCCTAGGGTTTAAGATCCCTAGGGTTTTTGCTTGTCCTCAAACTTCTTCAGCTTGTCACTGGCGGCAAGTTCCCTAGCCCTCATTCGATCCTTAGCGCGTCCGCCTACGGCTATCAACATCCAGCCCATTCATTCAGACCATCATCCATTTCGCTGCCTTCGTTGCAGCCCTTCGTGCTTGCTAAGTGGCTTCTTCGTCTCAACAGCGCCTATCATCGACAAGCGAACAGGCTTCACATGCTGCATTTCAGTATCGAAGGCACCTCTTAAACTAGGGTGCAATCATATGCTGTCGCTCTATAGCCCAGTTTACTTTTTGTTGCAATATGGAAGGATTGGCTCGGGTTTGGAGGATGAATCCGGCTTTCACAGTGTGAACATAGTTGTCGATTTGAAAAATCGCGATGTGAATATACATCCCATCTTGAAAGTCGCTTATAAGGTAGAACTCGTCGACGCCTGGCTTTGTTATCTTTGTCTTTGTTCTCCCTGCAATCAAGCCTTGTAATCCTAAAGAAGCTCCTTCAGGACGTACATAGAGAATCACGAGGTGTTCGAAGTACTGATATCCTCCATCTGCTTCAAAACGACGAAAGAAGGCATTGATCCTGCCTTGTGCTTCAAATGCGGCTCGGGTTGCGTCGGGGTTGTCCGATTGCTTGATCGCCTCCTCGTTGGAGATGTGGTAATTGGCGGTGATTTGAGCTAAGGGCAAATGTTCGGGTTGGAGAACGAGCATCTCCGGGTCGATCATCCAGATCTTCTTTATAAAAACGGCAGGCAGATAGGCTGTGTATTGCGGAGATTGTGCTTGGACAAGCGTAGTGGATAGCGTACAGAGAAGCAGCGCTACTATAACTGTTAAGCGACGCATACAGGTCCTTTCTTGCTAGAGCACTCATAAATCTCCAATAATCACTATTTATGCTCAGCTTACGCTTTCTAGAAGAGATTTGTAGTCTTCAAATGACTATTTCAAATGAACGAGTCGCAATTAAGACTATTTGATGGCAATGAACTCGGATTGTATTGTGGGTTTTTGGGAGGTCTTTCGACGCGGCTAGCAGCCCGTTTCGAGGGGCGAGATGTTGGTAGCCGTAGGCGGACGCGCTATGGACCGAATGGAAGGCAGGGACCTCGCCGCTAAAGCGCTGAACAGATCAAGTGGAATGTGTGATAAGCCAACAAGCACAGGGGAATGGCCCATTTGGTTGTAGCGAAGTCAAACAAATAGAGCCAGAACGATTTGCAAACCTGTGCGATCGTTCTGGCTCTTGTATTGCCCGCTTAGCTCTAGGCTAGCGTCGTTGATCCGAGATCATCGAGGTATCTTGATCTTCGGCGGCCAAACGCTGAATCAAGGCCGGGCCGCCCGGAGTGTAGTACTCCGGATCGTCGTGGCAGTTCAGGTTGTGGTTGATCGGGTTATAGTGGCCGCGCAGCTCGTTGATAACCGTGCCCTTCCAGAGCGGCACACCCACGAAATAGGAAGCGCGCCCGATCAGGTGGGCGGTTACTGGCGTGGTCAGGAAGAAGAAGATGATCGCCACCAACACGCGCGCGTTCACGCTCACGCCCGGGAAGTGGAAGGCCAATGCTAGCAGAACGCAGGCGATCCCAAGCGTCGAGGCTTTGGAGGCCGCTTGCATACGGGTATATAGATCTGGCATGCGGATCATACCTATGCCAGCTAACATCAGCAGTAACGTGCCTGAGAGCAAGAGAAAATCACTGATAAGCTCACTCATCACGCGCTCTCCTTTCGATATAAAGTGCAAAGGCGACTGTGCCCAAAAAGGCGATCAGGCCCATGACGATTGCCACATCGAGATAGACCAATTGGTTGGTGTCGATGGCATAAATTGTTAGAAAGGCCGCCGAGAGAATCGCAAATAGGTCGAGCGCAACGACTCGGTCGGGTAGAGATGGCCCGCGAATAAGCCGGATGAAGACCAATATCATGGTGACGGTCAACATGCCGAAGGCCAAGATTTCAACGCTAATGCCCGTCATCGCAGCACCTCTAAGACGCGTCGCTCGAAGCCCTGTTTAATCTGATTGCGCAGCTTCTCGGGGTCTCGGGCATCCATAATGTGCAGATACAGCTCTCGACGGTTGGTAGAGACGTCGATCGCGATCGTGCCAGGAGTTAACATAATCATATTAACCAACAGGAAGATGCCAACGTCGCTGCTTACATCGAGCGGTACGGCGATGATACCGGGATTCAGCTTTTGGAGCGGGCGTACCACGTCGATCGCGACACGGATATTGGAAGCGATCATTTCGTAGATCAGGTAGATCAATAGGTCGAGCACGCTCCAGACTTTACGAACATAGCCTGGCTTGGCCGTAATACTTTGGCTAAACAGCAAGAGCACAAAACCGATTGCAAAGCCCATGCCAAAGCTGCTTGGGGAGAAATCTCCTGAGAGCGCCACCCAAGCCAACGCTAGAATAATGTTTAGTAATAATCCACTCATAGATTCTCTCCTAGCACGGCTTGAATATACAGGCTTGGATCGTAGAGCTGTTGACCAGCTTGGCTGCTAATCGCAAAAACAGGCCCGATCACAATGCCCAAGATAAACAAACTGGCGGCTAGGCCGATCAGAGGCCCCCAGATCGGCAGGTTGGTGAAGCTAAATGCTGGTACGCGAATCGGTTTTGGTCGCGGGTTGGGCTTCCAAAAGACCTCCGACCAGATACGGGTTACGGCCAATAACGAGAGAATGCTGGTTATGATGGCTGCCGTTACAATGCCATAGGCTTGGATTTCGATGCTGGCTTGCAGGAGAGCCAGCTTGGCGAAGAAGCCCGAGAAAGGCGGCACACCCGAAAGTGAGAGGGCTGGAATAAAGAAGAGCAGTGCAAAGATCGGTGAGGCTTTGTAGAAGCCGCCCAGCTCGTAAAGGTCGTCGCTGGTTGAGCTTTGGCGGATCACGCCGCTCGCAATAAAGAGCGCGGTCAGCACCAACATGTCTTCGATCAGATAGAAGACCGCTCCGGCCAGACCTTCGGGAGTATAAAGCCCAAGCCCCATCACCGCGAAACCGATATGGCTCACAATTAAGAACGAGAGAATGCGGCGCACTTCGGTTTGTGCCAAGGCCCCAAGCACACCCACTACCATTGTAATGCCCGAAGCGATCAAAATGATCAGATGGGTGTAGGGAATATCCAAGACGAAGATCAGCGTGAAGGTGCGCAGCAGGGCATAGACGCCGACTTTGGTCAGTAGACCCGCGAACAACGCCGAGACGGCGGGCGGCGGGGTATGGTAGGCGGCTGGCAGCCAGAAGTAGAGCGGGAACATCGCGGCTTTGATGCCGAAGGCGATCATAAACATGCTGGCGATCGCTATGATCAGGCCGTTATTGGGGGCCAAGGGCAAAACGACCGCTAGATGGGCCATATTGAGCGTGCCGACTTCGGCATAGAGGAGGCCGACCGCCACCAGAAAGAGCATAGACGAGATCAAGTTGATGGTGACATACTTGATCGCGCCTTCCATCTGGGCTCGCTCGCTGCCTAGCGCCAAGAGCACAAAGGAAGCGATCAGCAGCACTTCGAACCAGACGTACATATTGAAGATATCGCCGGTCAGAAAGGTGCCGCTCACGCCCATCAACAACATCTGTACAAGCGGGTAGTAGCCATAGCGTTCGCGTTGTTCGTTGATGGCCACAAAGGAGTAGAGGACCACGCAGAGCCCGACGATTCCTGTTAAGATCACCAAAATTGCGCTCAGCAGGTCGGCTACAAAGGTGATGCCGAAGGGTGCGGGCCAGTTGCCCACATATAAGACCAGCGGCCCGTTTCGCAGCACGATATTGAGCAGAATCACGCCAACAAGCGCTATTCCGCTCGAGCTGATCACCGAGCTGAGGCGTTGCACGTTCTTATTGGTGCGGAACAAAAGAGAGAAGGCAGCTCCGATAAATGGCAGAAAGAGGGGAAGGATGAGTAGGTTCGCCATCATGAAGTGCCACCTTTCTGCGCTTCATAATCGCGATGGTGGGCCTCATCTGCCAACTGCTGCTGATGAACGGGGTCGGATGTCTCGTGATAGGCTTCCATCAAGTCGGTTTTCTTAACTGGTACGAGGGCATCGGTCGAGCGCATGCCATCGATGTCATCGATATCGATCACTTGCATCGTGCGGAAGGCGAGCACCACCATAAAGGCGATCACGCCGAAGCCGATCACGATCGCGGTCAAAATCAGCGATTGCGGCATGGGGTCGGCAACCGGAGTCGGTGGCTCTGACATGCCTTCGGGAATAAGCGGCGGTACAGCGCGTGTTAAGCCTCCAACCGTGAAGATCAACAGGTTGGTCGCATTGGTGAGCAATGACAAGCCGATGATGACTCGCGCGATGGTGCGGCGCAGAATCAGATAGATCGAGACGGTAAAGAGGCCACCGATCAGGAGGGCGAGCACAAGTTGCATCTATTCTTCCTCCATGGCAAACAGAATCGTGAGCGTGACACCGATGACAGCGATATAGACCCCGATATCAAAGAAGATCGGTGTGCCAAGCTCGATCTCGGCGCCAAACAGGTGGAACTTACCCCACAGACCTGTTAGGAAGGGTTTGCCAAAGATGATCGGGAAGAAGGCACTCGCGCCTGCTAGCATTAGTCCTATCGCGATCAAGCTGCGGGTATCGGTGTAGAGCGCTTGTCGTGCGGAAGCCTCTGAATCGGACAGACCATACAACACAAAGGCGGCGGCCGCTACCAGTGCGCCGATGAATCCGCCGCCCGGCTCGTTATGGCCTCGTAAGAGTAAGAAGATCGAGAACAGCAACATCAAGCCAACAATTAAGCGGCTTGCTGTGCGAAGAACTATCGAATTCATAGTTTCTCTCCTTTGGCGTCTCTCGCTCGTCGCAATACAAAGCGTCGTCCTCGAGGCAACGGGCGTCCATCTTCAAAAACGCCCTGTTGTTTCGTTCTGCCAAGCTTGAGTAGGGCATACACTCCAAAAGCAGCCATACTCAGCACCGTGACTTCGCCAAAGGTATCGAAGCCTCGGAAGTCGACCAGAATGACATTGACGATATTGCTGCCGTGAGCGACTTTTTTACTATTCTCAATAAAAAAGTCCGAGATCCGCGAATTGGGAGGTGTGGCGGTTGAGACTAAAATCAAGACCGTCATCAGGCTGCCAACACTAGCGGCGATCAGGGCGTCGCGCAGCCGTTTTGGAGGAGTCGAATAGCGCTTAAAGCGAGGCAAATGGTGGAAGGCCAAAACCAAAAGCAATAAGGTCAGCGTTTCCACTAAGATCTGAGTCATGGCGAGGTCGGGTGCGCCATAGAGAATGTAGATCAAGGCGACACCGTAGCCAACAATGCCTAAGGTAGCGATGGTACTCAGGCGTCCAGAGGCGCGTAAGGAGAGAATCGCCGAAAGCAGCATCAGAACGACTAGGGCGATCTCGTAGAAACGAACCTCTGTCCAGGTGACTTGGGTCGGAAAACCGTCCTTGAAGACAAGGGTGAGGCCGACAAACACAACAGTGACACAAAAGATAATGATCAAATAGTGGCGGAGCAAGCCATCTTGGGTATTGCGAGTCACACCACGGGCGATGCGGTTGGTTGCATCGAGCGACAGGCGGTAGAGCTCGGCGGGCCAGAAGCCAAGTAAGCGCTCGACAAGGGCGCTCCGTTTGCGTAGTTCGATCCAAGCATAAAAGCCGAGGATACCGACCACAACGGCCAACAGCGTCATTCCAAGGGCAGGAGTCAGGCCGTGCCACAGGCCCAGATGAAACTCAACGTGCTCGTTGCGAACAGCGCTGCTCGCCGAAGCCGTCAGTTGCTCGAAACCGAGGCTTGGCATCAAGCCAGCGACTACGCCTAAAATGACCAACACAACCGGGCCGAGCCACATGCTCAACGGAGGGTCGTGTGGATGTTTGGGTGTCTCTTTGGCAGCGCCGAAGAAGGGTTTGATCGCCAAGATCAGCGCTTCGGTGACAAACAGCGCGCTCGCCAAGACCGCCATAATCGCATAGATCCAGATCTGCGATTCAAGTACGGCCTCGAACAGCAACTCTTTGGCGATAAAACTGATCAGTGGGCCGAAGCTTGCCAGCGAAAGCGTCGCAACGAAGGTGATCCAGGCCGTAATCGGCATCGACTTAAAGAGTCCGCCCAGCTTCTCTACATTGCGCGTGCCGGTCTCGTGGTCGATAATGCCTGCCAGCATAAAAAGCGCTCCCTTGTAGAGCGCATGAGCAAGCAAAAAGACCATTGCAGCACTAACAGCGTGTTCGCTGCCAAGCCCGATCAGCAGCATAAGCGTTCCCAAGGCGCTCACCGTGGTGTAGGCAAGAATGCGCTTCAGATCGGTCTGATAGAACGAAAGAATACCGCCAACCAGCATGGTGGTTGCGCCGAAGGCGCTAACGCTGATCGTCCAAGCGCTAGTATCGCCCAAAATAGGGCTCAGGCGCGCCAACAGATAGACGCCCGCCTTGACCATGGTCGCCGAGTGCAGGTAGGCACTGACTGGGGTTGGCGCTTCCATAGCGCCCGGCAACCAGAAGTGAAAAGGGAATTGGGCCGATTTGGTGAAGGCTCCTACCAAAATCAAGCCTAAGATCCAGCCATAGAGTGGGTGGGCACGTACAAGGTCGCCCTGATTAAGCAAATAGCTCAGTTCATAGCTGCCGCCAACCGATCCTAACAACAGCAGACCGGTAAAGAGCACCAAGCCGCCGCTGCCTGTGATCATCAAGGCTTGGCGTGCAGCCGCGCGCGATTCCGCTCGTTCGTGGGTGAAACCGATCAACAAAAAGGAGCTGATGCTTGTCAACTCCCAAAAGATAAACAAAGTCAGCAGATTATCGGCCAACACCACCCCGAGCATGGCAGCCATGAAGAGCAGCAGAAAGCTATAGAAGCGACCGAGGTAGCTATCGTGGGCCAAATAACCGCCAGCATAAATCAAAACCAGCGCGCCGATTCCGCTGATCAGCAACACAAACAATAGGCTTAGGCCGTCTAAAGCAAAAGAGAAGCTGATGCCTAACTCAGGAGACCACTGCCATACGTTGGTGAGGCGTTCGCCTTGTTCCATACTCTGTATGTTGGAAAAATAAAGAGCGATAGCTGCTGGCACGGTCGCCAACAGCCAGCCTGTCGCGCCGCGCGCGACTCTATACAGCAGTGGAGCGAGGAGTGCAAGCATACAAATAGCTAGGATCGCTATAATCATAAGGCTACCTCACCCAAACACAAAGAGGATACTATGGGAAAAACCGCTGGAATTAAGTTCTTCCTGCGCATCATTATCCTACCATAGGTTTTACGCAAACGGTGCAGATCCCAACGCGGATTTTGCGAAAAAGAGCTCTACTATGCGATAATCCTTCAAGGCAGCAAGCTTGTTAAGGATTCTCTATGTCAAGCACCTCATTAACCATTCCGCGCATATGGCTCGAGACGATTCGCAATGCCCAGCGGATCGTTGTCTTAACCGGAGCCGGAATCTCAGCCGAGAGTGGCATTCCGACCTTTCGCGACCTCGAAACGGGCCTATGGCAAAACGTCGATCACGAACAGGTCGCATCGCTGCGCGGCTTTCAGCAAAATCCGAGTCTAGTTTGGCGCTGGCACGCCGAATTAGCCCAAAAGATCTCGCAGACTCAGCCCAATCCTGCCCATTACGCCCTCGCAGCGCTCGAAGAGCGCGTGCCACAGCTCGATATTCTGACCCAGAACATCGATGGCTTGCATCAGCGAGCTGGCAGCAAACGTGTGGTCGAGCTGCATGGCTCCTTGGCTCATGTGAAGTGTTCTCAAGATGGCCTGCCTGTCGAGAGCTGGGATTCTCAGGAGCAGCCGCCGCGCTGCCCGCGTTGTGGGGCTTACCTACGTCACGATGTGGTTTGGTTTGGCGAAATGCTGGCGAGCGATCGGCTCGAATACGCTTACAATGCGATCGATCAGTGCGATCTTTTGTTTGCGATCGGCACCTCGGGCCAAGTTGAACCGGCCGCCTCCTTCCCCATTCGCGCCTTCGAGCGTGGCGCGCATGTTGTGATCATCAACCTCGATGTCGAAACGAGTGTTAGCCTACAGGTTGCTAAATTCAACGCTCCAGCTGGCAAGTTTCTACCTGCGCTCTTCAAAGCGGTTTGGCCCGATTTTATGAGTAGTGAGCCTGCCTGATAGCGCTTCGCTCGCCGACTTTTTCAAGCTCTGGCGGCTGGGTCTCTTCCTTCCATTCGGTCCTTAGCGCGTCCGCCTACGGCTACAAAAGGCTCGCCCGTTAAAATACGCTTCTATCTCTCCCCAGCGGAGCGACTGCCTGAAAACCCAACGCTTCGGGCAGCTTTGCTCTAAACTTCAAACGATAGAAGGAAATCCTTCAATAGCGGAAGGATTCTTACCGCTTTGTTTGCTAGAGTCTGCTTAAAAGATCGATCAGATCAATTCAGAGGAGCAGTATGAGCAAAATCAATCTCTTAAAAGAGCTAGCGGCGAGCTATAGCGCCGATCAGACCTTCCGCGTGCTCGAGATTCCGCGTTATACCTACCTGATGATCGACGGCGAGGGTGATCCCAATACGTCTCAGCAATATGCCGATAGCGTTGCTGCGCTTTATGCCTTGTCGTATGGGCTCAAGTTTATGAGCAAAAAAGAACTAGATCGTGACTACGTGGTGCCGCCGCTCGAAGGCCTGTGGTGGGCCGAGGACATGAGCAGCTTCCACAGGCGCAACAAGGCCGAGTGGTGCTGGACAATGATGCAGCTTGTACCCGATTGGATCAGCGGAGATATGTATGCCGAGGTCTATCAGAGCGTGATGCGCAAAAAGCCGCTCGCTCTGCTTGATCGAGTACGCAAACAGGATTATCAGGAAGGCTTATGTGTGCAGATCCTGCACATCGGTTCTTACGATGATGAAGCAGCGACCCTCGCACACTTATATGACGAATGGCTACCCGCTCATGGTTACAGACTGCGCGGCAAACACCACGAAATCTACCTGAGCGATCCTCGGCGGGTGGCGCCCGAAAAGCTTAAAACCATTTTGCGCCAGCCGATCGCCCCGGTCGCAGCCGATCTCAAAAGCCAGTGAACCAAATACGAAAGCGGCTTGTTTGCTGACGGCCGATCTTTGTGTACAGCCCCATACAAGCCCTTTGTGGCGGGCGGGATGTTGGTAGCCGTAGGCGGACGCGCCACAAGCCTTGTGTGGGCCAGAGACCCAGCCGCCAAAGCGCTGATATGAACGATACAGCATCGATCGTTTTAGGCGCGCCCAAACTGGCGTTCGATCTGATGAGGGGTCATCAAAATCATGGTCGGGCGGCCGTGCGGACAGGTGCGCGGGCTCTTGCAGGCATCGAGCTGCTTGATCAGCTGGCGCATCTCTTCGAAGCTGAGGGTTTGGCCCGCCCGCACTGAGGTGTGGCAGGAGAGCGTAATCAAAACCTCTTCGCGCCAGTCTTGAGGCGTCGAGCCGCCCCGCCCGGCCAAGTGGTCGGCGATCTCGAGCAGGGCCGCTTGCAGGTCTTCTTTGGGCAGCGTTGCCGGAATGGCCCGCACCCGCACCATACCTTCGCCCCAGGGCTCGATCTGCAAACCCCACTCGCTGAGGGTTTCGGCCTCGCGCAGCAGCAGTTCGGCGCTGGCGGGCGGCAAAGTCACGCTGATCGGCAGCAACAGACCTTGGCTTTCGATGCGGCCCTCGCCGCGCTGGCTCATCAAACGCTCGTAGGTGATGCGCTCGTGGGCGGCGTGCTGGTCGATCAGGTACATGCCTTCGGGCGCCTCGGCCACAATGTAGGTCAGGCCGACTTGGCCGACGATGCGCAGCGGCGGCAGCGAAGAGGTCTGCACCACTGTCTCGCTTGGCTCGTCTTCAGGGGAGGGGCCGGGCTGTTCTAGCTCTGGGCTCGTTTGGAAGGGGCCGATTTGGGGCTGATAGCTCGGCTGGCTGCTCGGAGCACGAAACTCCTCGGGACTGAAGCTTGGACCGCTTTGGCTGGGGAAGAGCCGCTCGGACTGGCCGAAGGAGCTGCCGTTTGTGAATTCTCGCTCGGGTTGCGGCGCGCTGTTGCCCGCATCCCAACGGCTGCGCTCGCTATCCCAAGCGCTGGCTCCAACGCCCCAGGCGCTGGCCGAGCGCCCCGAGCTTTGGCCTGCTTGGCGTAATTCGAAGCGGCGCTGCACGCTATCGTTGCTCAGCGGGGTGCTGCTGCCGTCGTCCCAGCCGTGAATGGCTGCACCCTCGACCAGCGCAGAACGCACCGCGCGGCTGAGCACGCCCAAGACTTGGCCTTGGCGCAGAAACTTCACTTCGCTCTTGGTGGGGTGCACGTTGACATCGACCGCGCCCGGGGCCAGGCGCAGATCGATCACCGCCAGCGGAAAGCGCCCTTTCATCAGCATGGTGTGGTAGGCCTCTTCGATCGCATAGCTGAGCGGGCCGCGTGCCGCCACAGCTCGGCGGTTGATGAAGATATGCAGATAGCCGCGTGAGCTGCGCGTGATGCCGGGCGGCGATACCAGCCCGTTGATGCTGATGGCGTTCTCGCCTTCGCCGTATTCGGCTTTGACCGGCAGTAGTTGGCGCGCCACATCGACCCCATAGATATCGACCACCACGCTCTGGAGGTCGGTGCCGCTGGTTTGCAGCGCCAAGCGCCCGTCGAGCAAAAGGGTGAAGCGCACTTCGGGGTAGGCGAGGGCGTATTGCTGAACGATACTGGTGATCGCGCTCATTTCGGTCGCTTCCGAGCGCAGAAATTCGCGTCTGACCGGAGTGTTGTAGAACAGATTGCGCACGCTGAACGACGTGCCGACCGAACAGCCGCGCGGCGCGATATATTGCACTTCGCCGCCTGCGATGCGCAGCTCGGTGCCGACCTCTTCGTCGCGGGTGCGTGTGATACAGACCACTTGCGACACACTGGCGATCGAGGGCAGCGCTTCACCGCGAAAGCCCAGCGTGCCGATGTTCCAGAGATCGTCGGCGCTGCGCAGCTTCGAGGTGGCATGGCGCTCAAAGGCGAGCTCGACCTCGTCGGCGGGAATGCCGCAGCCGTCGTCGACGACTTTGAGCTCTCGGAGACCGCCGCCACGCGCTTCGACGCTGATCCGGCGTGCTCCGGCGTCGAGCGCATTTTCAAGCAGTTCTTTAATGACCGAGGCTGGCCGTTCGACCACCTCGCCAGCTGCGATCTGAGCCGCAACCGTTGCATCAAGCACCTGAATCGGCATGAATCTCCCCTTTGTACGCGCTAGCACAAGTTTGCTGTTCTTTGTATTGTACCAGTTTTAAGACGCCGCGACAAGCAGCCCGCTCGCTTCCAACCAGCTCTGTCTACGCTTAGGTGGGCTTGCTGGTTAGGCTTCGGCAGCTTGTGCCACCTCAAAACAAGGTGCCGTAGAGATCCTTCTCTACAGCACCGTGAGTGCTTTATGATCTTGGCGGAAGCAGCTTGTCCTGAAATAGCTTCCCTAGCGCGTCCGCCTACGGCTACAAACAGCCAGCCCAGCGAAATGGGCTGCTATTGCTGCGCCGAAGCGACTAGCTGTCTCCAGCTTCCTGATTTGACCTATTTCTTTCTATTGGATTTGGGATAGGAACCGACGGTAGGCTTGCATCTCCGTCTGTTGGAAGCTCTGAAGGCTCTGGAGCGATTGCGGTCGCATCTGTTGGAACGCTGCTAGGCGCTGTTGCTGGAGCCGTCGGAATAGCTGCCTCTGTAGGGCTAGGTGTTGGGCTTGCTGCCTCTGTAGGGCTAGGTGTTGGGCTCGCTGTCTCGGTGGGCGCAGGGCTTGCTGTGGCTGTAGCGGTGGCAGCGAAGGAACCTAAACCGCCGAAAATGCTGCGCGCTTGCTCGGGCGCGATCAGAAGGTAGCCGACGGCCACCAAAATCAGCAAGACCAATCCAGCCAAGAGCAGCCCTAAACGGCTGCCGGGGCGCTCGCCCTCTAGCACAGCGCGGTTGGAAGGAGCCTTGGCGGTGGGGACACTGCTTTGCAGATGGGCGGGCGGCTCGCTCGGACTGGGGTCGGCCGGGTTGACCGTCTCGATCGCAGGACCTGCAAGATGAGCGCTTAGGTCTGGCTCGGTATCGACCTCTTCTTCGTTAATCGGTTCCAAGCGGCGAGTCGTGAAGTCGGGGTCAAGCTCGAGCACTTGGGCCAGCGTGACCGTGATGTTATCGACTCCGCCCCGTTCGTTAGAAAGATCGATCAGGCGTTGGGCCGCTTCATCCAAAGGCAGCTCGTTGATGATCTGCGCGATCTCGTCATCTTCGATCGCGCCGTGCATGCCGTCGGAAGAGAGCAGAATAATATCATCGACATTCAGCGGCACCTTGAAGAGATCGACGCGCACATCTTCTTGGTAGCCCAAGGCGCGCGTGATAATGTTTCGCACCATCGAGTTGCGGGCCTGTTCGGGGGTGAGCAAACCCGCCGCGACCTGTTCAGATACATAGGAGTGGTCGCGTGAGATCTGGTGAATACGGCCTTTATGAATAATGTACGCCCGGCTATCACCAACGTTGGCGATATAGGCATGGTTTTGAAAGAAGAGTGCTGCTACACCTGTGGTGCCCATGGTGCCACGACCGTGGGCGAAAATGCGTTGATTTGCTGTGGTAAATGCGCTACGTAAGGCTTCGGGCCTGTCGTCTCTCGGGTCTTCGTAATAACAGGAGAGGATGTTTTCGACCGCCATGCTGCTAGCCACCTCGCCCGAGGCGTGGCCGCCCATGCCGTCGCACATCACCATGACATAACCCAACTCTGTTGCCTGACCCTCTAAGCTTTCGGGGCCATAGCTATCTTCGTTAATTTCTCGCTTTTTGCCAACGTCTGTGCGCGCACTATAGCGCAACTTCATTGCTTATTTCCTTACAGGCTGCTGTATTTGAAGAACGAGTATAACATGTTGAAGTATTAGGCGCAAGAATGTATAGAAAACTTCTATCATTTGTATAGTAGCATTTATACATCACATCTGGTATACTATCAACTATATTCTCGTGATTAACACGTGATACCCTTATTCAAATCTCAGTTGTCCCAAGGAGTTTAATAATGGCAACTATTGAGCGGGAACTCAAGACGATTTCGTTTGTGCCGCAGCCATTAGTCAATGTACACGAGAGCGCAGCTCAGCGCTTGAGTGCCATGATGCAAGAAAAGCAGCTTGAGAACTATGCACTGCGTGTGTTCGTATCCGGTGGTGGTTGCTCGGGCCTTCAATATGGCATGACCTTTGATAACGAAGTTCGCGAAGATGATGCCGACTACGTTGTCAACGGCCTGCGCGTGCTGGTCGATCCGGTGAGCGCTCGCTATCTGCGCGGTGCTTCGATCGAATACAGCGAAGAGCTGCTGGGCGGCGGCTTCAAGATCGATAACCCCAACGCCATTTCGGCTTGTGGTTGTGGTCACTCCTTCCGCGCTCGCGAAGACGGCGACGAAGGCGACGAAGAGAGCTACGGCGGCGCTTGTGGCTCCTGCGGCTGTCACTAAGCCAAAAACTTGCTACAATAGAGCGGTCATCCAGTCTCTGGGTGGCCGCTTTTATTATGAAAGGCTGAGCTATGTTTGAACAAGTGAGCCCTGAAGAGGTCAAGCGACGCCTCGATGCAGGCGAAGACTTCTTGCTGATCGATGTGCGCGAGGAATCCGAGTACGAGATCGCCCATATCGAGGGCAGCGAACTCAAACCCATGAGCCAGATCCAGCAGTGGGCCTATGACTTGCCGCGCGATAAGCCGATCGTGATCTTCTGCCACCATGGCGGGCGCAGCGCTCAGGTCACGATGGCCTTGAGCCAGCAGCTCAACTATACCAATGTGGCCGATATGCCGGGCGGTATCGACGCTTGGTCGCAGCGCATCGATCCGAATGTGCCGCGTTACTAGCTACGTGCAGGGAGATGGGGCGTGCCAGAGCAGAGCCGATCGGGCCAGCCCGATTTAGATGTTGAAGCTGCCTATCGCGAAGGGATGCGCCTGTTCAATGCGGGCCACTACTGGCATGCTCACGAACAGTGGGAGCTCTGTTGGCGTCAAAGCGCTCAAACAGATGCGGAGTTTTATAAAGGTCTGATTCAAGCGGCCGCCGCTCTGGTTCACTGGCAGCGCGGCAATCCGCGCGGCCTACACCTCAACTGGGCTAAAGCACGGCCACGCATCGTGGTTTGCGGCCGATCGTATCGCGGGCTGAAACTCGCCGTGTTTCTCGAAGTGATGGATGCGTTTGTGCTGGCAGATGGTTCCTCGTCTGTGCCCTGCCTTATGTGGGACAAGCTCTGAGGGCCACTGCCAGCTCTCCCCCTGAAACTGCGAACCTATTCCCGACCTGACTCTGGGCTTCAAGCTATTCATTCCAGAGTTGGCTCAGCGTGGTATTGCGCCCCAAGCGGTTTAGAATGTTGCGCTTGATGTTATAGATCTCGGTCACGCTGCTGAATAGGTGGCTGTATTGGGCTGCGATCGCGCGCGGGGCCATACCCAAGACGAACGAGGCATAGACCAAGGTGCGCTCGCACTCGTCGTTAAGCAATTCGTTAATGATCCTCCAGAACTCCTCGCTAGACACATGCTGTAAAGCTTCCTCATCGGGCGATGTATGCGGAATACGCTCTCCCACGGCTGCCTCCTCTGGTAACATCTCACTCCACGAATGGGCGCGAACGCTATCGATCACAACGCTGCTGGTGCAGAGTTGCAGGTATTGCAGCAGACTTGCAAGGGTAGGGAAGGTCTCGAAGCGCTCGGGCGTTACGGCGCGCCAGAACTTCATAAAGGCTCCCGAGACAAAGAATTCGCTGCTCTCGCCGCTGCTGGCGAAGGCGCTGCTGCGCCGAACCCAGCTTTCGACGAGCGGGCTGTAGTGCATGTAGAGCAGCTCCCAAGCTTGTTCGTTGCGCTCGACCAAGGCGCGGCGGAAGAGCTCGTAGCTATAACGGGTGTCGTGTGACTTACCTTTGTAGAAACGATCGCTCTCGGTCGCACAACGATTCATCAGGGTAACGATGTCGAGAGCCTCGACGCGAACCTCGCGTTCGCTGTGGCCGCTCTGGTGTGTATGGGCACTGCTGCTGGGCAGATGAGATACGACGGTGGCACTAGTCATTGCTTGCAAAATCATACGAGCCTCCTCGTTTATCTGAGTGCCCCATACGATCGGAGCACTTGGTTAGCCTCGAACTTGTGAACAGACTATCATGCCGACACTGCGGCAGTGGTGCGGAGCAACTGCGGTAAAACTGCGGTAAGCGAATATGCCTTCCTGATACGGAATGTCTTCTGACTGCGGAGCTTCTGCGGGGCGCGGGATGGCCGTTTTTTCCTCTCTAAGGGCTGCTTAGAGGGGGCTTTTGCATGCCCGAATCGGCCCGATTTTTGGCCGTTTTTCTCACTCCTAGCCAACCTGCCCCATCCTTCTAACGACAAAACTGCGTCTTGTTTTGTCTTCCTTTGACGGAGCGCTCTTTAGCTCTCATTCCTTCCTTGGCGCGTCCGCCTACGGCTACCAGCATCTCTCCCCGCCATGCTGTACATTAGCCACAAATCAACATACGGTCAGCGTTATCTGCCCTCACCCCCCGGCCTCCTCTCCCGCACTGCGGGCGAGGGGGTGAATGCACCCCGTTCTGTGCTCTCAAGGATACTCCCGCGATGCTATGCGAACGATCGCCTTTTGCTGCCGACACGACTTTTGGGTAATGCATAGCCCCGCCATGTGGGCGGCTCGCCTGCGGCAGCGCCCAGCTCGGTCGCTCCTCGCTGTTCATCGGCCTGCATTGTGTTCGATGCTGTTCGCTGCCCGCGCTTGGCAGCTCGCTGTATGCGCAGCGATATATTCGATAGCACGCATGGGAGGGCAGGAGCTTGAGTAGCCGGAGGCGGACGCGCTTGAGCCCGAATGGAAGGAGAGGGACTTCGTCGCCATAGTAAGAAAGCGATCGAGTGGATTTAGCCGAGTGCTGTGGATGTTGGCAGATGCGCCAGCTTTGTTATAATCGCACGACAGCAAGATCTCTTCGAAGATAAGGAGCAACGATGCAACTTTCAGGACGAGTCGCACTTATTACGGGCGGAGGCACGGGTATCGGCGCGGGGATCGCTCGGGCCTTTGCTGAGGCGGGCGCGCAGGTGATTATCGTTGGGCGCCGTTTGGAGCCGTTGCAAGAGACGGTCGCTCAGATCGGCAGCGAGCGGGTGCGCCCCTTGGCGCTCGATGTGTCGGATCGGGCGGCGGTGCAGCAGCATATTGCAGCCCTGCTGCAAGAGTACGGCAAGATCGATATCGTGGTGAACAATGCGGGTATCAATATTCCCAAGCGCCGTATGGCCGAGCTTGATGCCGAGGATTGGGATGCGGTGCTCGAGGTGAACGCCACCGGACCGTTCAACGTTATTCACGCGGTGCTGCCCTCGATGCGCGAGCGACGCGACGGCTTGTTTATCACGATCTCGTCGATCGCTGGCTATCGTCCCAGTGTGTTGGGCGGCGCGGCCTATAGTGCCTCGAAGTCGGCGGTGATGGCACTGACACAGGTCTTGGCTCTAGAAGAGGCCGAAAATGGCATTCGTGCCACCAACATCTATCCGGGCGAAGTGGCGACCCCGCTGCTCGATAAGCGTGCGGTGCCGGTGACCCCTGAGCAGCGCGCCAAGATGCTGCAGCCCGAGGATGTGGCGGCGGCGGCTCTGTTTGTGGCTTGTCTGCCTCCTCGCGCGGCGGTGCCCGAGTTGATGATCACACCTTCGATCAAGCCCACCGCCTAGCCTTTGGCTTAGGCTATCCTGTGGAGATTAGTTTGGGCGAACTCCCTCCGAGCTGAAAAATGGATAAGTTCTACTCTGCGAAGGCTAAATAGAACGTCATCGAGCGGAATTTGCTAGCGGCTTCGCCCAGCTTGGAACGGCACTTTTTTTGAATAAAACCCCGTTTCTGCGTACAATAGCAGTACGGACGATTTGCAGAATTAAGGAGACGACATTGGAGTATCGACAGCTTGGCAGCGCCGGTGTGCGCGTTTCTGTGATCGGTTTGGGCACCAATCAGTTCGGCGGCAAGGTTGATCAGGCCGGTGTCAACAATATCATCGATGCTGCGATCGACTTGGGCATCAATTTGATCGATACCGCCGATGTCTATACTGGTGGTAATTCTGAAACGACTTTGGGCGTGGCGCTGAAGGGCCGCTGGGATAAGGTTGTGCTGGCGACCAAGGTCTTTAACCCGATGGGCAGCGGCCCCAACGATAAGGGCTCGTCGCGCTACCACATTATGAATGGGGTTGAGGCCAGCCTGCGCCGCTTGCAAAGCGATCATATCGACCTGTACCAGTTGCACCGCTGGGACGAAACGACGCCGATCGAGGAGTCCTTGCGGGCTTTGGACGATCTGGTGCGCAGCGGTAAGGTGCGCTATATCGGCGCTTCGAACTTCGCCGCTTGGCAGTTGGCGCGCGCCAACCTGCTGGCCGAGGTGCGGGGCTGGAGCTCGTTTGTGACCATTCAGAACCACTACCATATGTTTGAGCGCGGCATCGAGCAGGAAGTGCTGCCTTATGCCACGCAGTACAAGGTCGGCGTGCTGCCCTACTTCCCCTTGGCTGGCGGCTTCTTGACCGGTAAGTACGAAGAGGGCAAACCTGCTCCGGCTGGTTCGCGCGGCGAGAATAACGCTTATGTTCAGCGCTATATGACGCCCGAGAATTATGCCAAGGTGCGCCAAATGACGGCTTGGGCTGAAGAGCGCGGCCACAGCATGGCTGAACTAGCTCACGCATGGTTGCTGGCGCATCCGGCCGTTTGTTCGGTGATTTCGGGCGCTACCAAAGTGGAGCAGATTCAGGCCAACGCGAAATCGGCTGAATGGGCCCTTTCTGAAGCCGAATTGACCGAAATTAACCAAATATTGGATGCATAACATTTAAACCATTTAAAAACCAATAAAAACAGCGGAATGGAGTCCAAAGTGATTCCATTCCGCTGTTTTTTGATTATTTTTATACATATCAGCAAATCATAATTATTGTTTAAGGTGCTGTGTGATATACTATCGCATATCGTAAAAATCAGATACCTCACCAGAAGTGATCGCTATGCAGACGTTATCGGTCGTTTCGAAACAAATGCCCAAAACAACTATTCAGCAGACGCTTCAGTCGCTGGATAGTGCCGCCGCCGATACGAGTCTTGCAACCTTGAGTGGTTTGGATATCCCCCAGGTACGTGCCCTCAAGTATGAGTTAGCGCAGATTTTCCCAGCTTCAAACCTACCAGGCTTTCTCTTGCAAGGCTTGTTACAACTCAAAGGTCGAAAATTAGATGCCGAACGTGTAGCATTGGATCTGCGGGTGCTCTTTCGCGAGACACGCCAGTTGAGTCTTTATGGTACCTTTCTGGCGGCTCCAGCAGTCATCATACACGGCTATCAGACTCTGCTTACGCTTGCTGGGAAGGATCTTAAAAGCGCCTTTCCACATGGAACTTGGCAGTTTTACACGGAGTTTGGTTTACGCGAAGATGCTGCTCGCCACGCGGTTGAGACGCGCGGTTTTAGTGAATTTGCGCATACATTGAACGATATCGATGCGGCCACCTGCTGGGTCGCGGCTGCGATCTATACCCTGTACGCCTACGAGGATCTGCTCGCCAACGAGTGGTACGAACGAGTAGCTCTGCGCTGTGTCGATCTGGCTTTGAACGAGGCTGCCATCGCTCAGCTTGGACGCAAGCTGCCGCGTAAGGCTGAGGAGCGTGAGCGAGCGATCGCGGAGGTTGTGGGGGAACTGCGCGAGCGCTATGGCCTGAGCCAGTTGGCGAGTGATTGGGCTATGCGACGCCCATTTGCTGGGCCAGCAGGCGATATGATTGAAGGTTATCCTCGTTCGCGGCGGCGCAGCTTCGAAAACTATTTGCATCGGCGTCTGAGCGAATTGCCCGATTCGTTGCGGACGCGTATGCAAGAGCTGCTGCACGAACGCATGCAGACCGAACTGCCCGAGTTTCAGAGCCAAATGAACTTGTGCCAGACCTTGCGGGCCGATCAGTACAGCGATGTGCGCGAGCCGCTTTCGCCCTTGGAGCTTCAGGTCGGCTTGATCGTGGGTGGCATCTATCATCTGATCGATGTGTGGGAGCGCGATTCCCATGGCCATGTGGTGATAACGCCGCGCGGTTCGAGCCCGAGCGATCCCGGTCAGAGTATCCCTTTGATCGAGCATTCGCCCGGCAACTGGACCGACCGTTACGGCCAACCCGTGACGATCAATCGACGCGGCGATGTCTGGATCGCAGGTATGCATATCGGGCGTTTGCGTTGCCTGCCGCTCGAACGTATCCACGCCCAGGTTGCGACCATTATGCGCCAACACCGGCCGATCAGCGTCGGCGAGCTTGAGCCAAACCAGTTGACCGATATGCTTTTGGCCAGCGCTTTTCGAGGGAAACAAGAGACCTTGCGCGGTCTGCTGAGCGCTACCACCCGCGAGGAGTTAGAGATTTTGCGCAGCGCGCCGATTCTGGTCAATTGGGATATTCAAGAGCCTCATTTGCCTTTGGGCCAAGTGCGGCGGGTTCAGCGCGGCGTGGGCGACCACGCCATCACCATCATTCGAGCTGGCGATCGCGTTATCTTCGATATGTCGCATATCTTTTTCGACGGGATCTGGGGCGCGATTTTGACCGAGATCGTCACCAGTTTCGCGGTGGCGCTGGGCGAGCAGGTTCGCCAGATGACGCCCGGGCGGGCTAAGATCGCGAAGCCGCTGCGCTTGAGCGCTTCGCCAGCCTTTTTAAAGGCAGCGCGCAACCGCGAGATGCACGCCCCGATCGAGGCTGATGCCGAGACCACAGCGGTCAGCATTAACACTATCAACCGTTTGCGCAGGCGTTTGGCCGAGCGTGATCTACATATGACGGTGAACGATGTGCTGCTTTTGGGGCGCTATTTTCATGCTGCGACCTATCAACCCGGCCCAGTGGCGATGGCAGCCCTAAACGATTTAGAGGCCCGAGGCGGCGAGGCCACTCGGCTGCACGCTCAGATCATTCGTGCCCTCGAAGAGCAACGCGATTTGGTACCTTCGATCTTGATTCCTATGGATGCGAGTTGGATCGACCCTCGTCAGCGTTTACACCCTGCGACCTTGCGCAACCCTCAGCCCGAACTCTTGCCCCGTCTAACACGCTGTTACGAGTTGTTGCGCCAGCTTACAACTGATCCGAAACACCAGATCAAAGAGCAGTTTGAGAAAGAGCGGATCAATTTATGGCTCGATTTGGTGCGTTTTTCAAACCTTCTGCGCAGTTTGCGCGACCTTACCATGCGCGGCGAAAGTTTTGCCACAGGTGCTTTGCGTTTGTTGGGCCATTTGCCGCGGCCCATGCAGAATTTGATGGATCAGATTCCGCAGAAGATCGATATTTTGAATGAGATTGTGAAGGGCAGCGAGGTCTTTTCGAATATTGGCCAGGCGCCGCGTAGCTCGACCTTGGGGCGATTTATGAGCTCGCGCGATGATGGCGATACCAAGCTCTTGGTGTGGGGCGTGATGACAACTGGCAACGGGCAGTTGGTGATCAGCCTGCGTGATTTTCGCCCGCATGTTGGCATGTTGCACGAGGCGGGTTTCGGTGTGGTGGCCGAAGTTTTGGTGGCCGATTTCCTCGATTCGTACGCTCAGGGTATCAATACCTTAGTGAAACGTATTCAGAAGATATTTTCCTACAAATAGATTATGACTGATCAACTGATAGGCCAGAAACTGGGCAGCTACGAGGTACGCGCGCTTTTGGGTAAAGGTGGCATGGGTCGCGTCTATCGTGGCTACGATGCAGCGCTCGATCGCGAATGCGCCATTAAAGTGATGGGAACGCGCAATCTGCTGCCCGACTATATCGAGCGATTTCGGCGCGAGGCGCGTCTGGCGGCCGGGCTACGCCACCCCAACATCGTGCAGGTCTATAGTTTCGGCGAGCAAGATGGACTGCTCTATATGGTGCAGGAGCTTTTGCCGGGCCAGACCCTTGCGCAGCAGTTGGCGCGTATGGGCAAGCGGCGTTTGGCGGCGGGTAGCATCCACCGCATTTTGAAGCAACTGGGCGATGCACTCGACTACGCCCATGCCCAAGGGGTGATCCATCGCGATGTGAAGCCTGCCAATGCGATCTATAACGCCGATAATCTGTTGGTATTGACCGATTTTGGTTTGGCGCGCGACAACTCGAGCAATCAGACCGATACTGGGCCGGGCGTGGTGATGGGCACCCCGGCTTATATCGCACCCGAGCAGGCCGTCAGCAGCAAAGGCATCAGCAAGGCCAGCGATATCTATGCTTTGGGGGTGGTGGCCTACGAGCTGGTAACGGGCCGCCTACCCTTTGAAGGCGAGACCCCTATGGCGATCGTGCTTAAGCATCTATACGAAGATGCAGAGCGGCCCAGCAAGCTCAATAACAATCTGCCCAAAGCGCTCGATGGCGTGATTCTGCGGGCTATGCATAAAGAGCCGAGCCAACGTTTTTCGAGCGCGGGCGCCTTTGTACGAGCCTTCGCCGAGGCTTGGCCGACTACTCGCAGCGTTAGCCAGCCGACCCGCAGCAGCAAAACGCGCGCAAATGGTATAACCGAGCAGAGCCGAGCAGTCGGTGAAGCGCTCAGCCCCAGCCCAAGCCCGCGCCGCAGCACGACTACGCGCTCTGGCACTGCGAGCCGCAGCAGAGCCGATACGCCCAGCTCGGGCACGAGCCAGTCGCGTACGGCGAATCGCTCTGCAAGCGGCGGCAAGCTTGTTGAGGTCGGTACGGCGGCGCGAGTCGCGGCACCAGCGAGTGTTAGAACGGTTCAAGCTAGCCCGCAGGTTGCCAATGGCAGCAAAGCGGCTCGCTCAGCCTCTCAAGCTGCAAGCGAAGCGAAAACTCCTTCCAAGACGAGCACAACGCCAGAGACCACTCCGAAAAAGCCCACGAAGCGTTTGTTGGTGGCGCTTTTGACGCTTTGTGTGATCGGTATCGCTCTGCTTTTTGGTTTCGGCATTGACCCGCTCGTGATCGAGCGCGGCTGGTATGTGCTGCAAAGCCTTGTGCTCGATACCATAAATTCGTTCTTGCGACGGACTTGACCGCGCATCGTATCGATGATAGGCTAGCTTTAAATTAAATTGTTAGATACAAGGAGGCGCTACCATGACAATCCTATTCCACAATTTTTCTGAGCCGAGCCTTTGCGCTTGCTGCTCTAGTGTGGAGTGCGCCTTATAACATATTTCGCTACTCGAATCGCACGCTGAAGCTTATGATGGGCCTCAAGTTGACTGGCTAGCTTCGTTTTGCTTGCCGATATGCTTGTTCCCTGTAAAGCTCGCGTGGCATAGCTTGCTCTCCTTTCTGCCATGGCTGGCCAGGCCGCTGAGTGCGCTCGGCCGGACCGTGTAGGATTATTGCAAGCTGATGCGGAAACGAAACGTGTAGTTAGATTCTAGCCACGGGCGTATATCCGCCCGTGGCTGTCTGTTTTAAATAGAGTTGAACTGATGCGGCCATGGGGTTCGAAAGACCTATGGCCGTTCTGTTATAGAGCGGCAGGGGCGGGTTGCCCTATGCCGTTTTTGTTTGAATGAGGTGGATGTGTTTCATTCTTTGCAACACTACTGGCGATTGTTGGCGACCTATCTGCGCGATCAGGTCGTGGCGGTCTCTGTTTTAGCGGTTTTGTTGTTGACCGGAATCGGTGTACAGTTGCTGCACCCTCAGATCGTGCGCAGCTTTATCGATGCCAGCCAGAACCAAGTGGCACATCGGCTGTTGCTCACGATCGCGGGCCTCTTTGTGGCGCTCGTTGTGATCCAGCGCTTAATCGGTGTCGCTACCACCTATCTGGGCGAGCAGGTTGCTTGGCGCGCTACCAACGCCCTGCGTAGCGATCTTTTGCTGCACTGTTTGCAGCTCGATCTGCCCTTTCATCAGCGCCACACTCCGGGCGAGCTGATCGAACGCGTCGATGGAGATGTGACCGCTTTGGCGAACTTCTTTTCGCAACTGGTGATCAAGCTGCTCGGCAATGCCTTGCTGGTGCTGGGCGTGCTTGTGATGATTGTGCGCGAAGATTGGCGGATCGCCTTGGCGCTTTTGGTCTATGTGCTTGTGAGCATTTTGGCGCTGATGGCCCTGCAGCGCGTGGCGGTGGCGCGTTGGGCCAGAATGAGCGAGCTGCAGGCCGAGCTGGCGAGCTTTGTCGAAGAGCAGATCGCCGCCAAAGAAGATCTGCGTGGCAACGGCGGCGAAGGCTTTGTGATGCGACGCTTCTTTGAGCAGATGCGCCGCCGCCTGCGGGCTTATCGCAGCGCTTATGCGATCAATCTGATCAATCAAGGGCTTGCACGCCTACTCTATCTGGCCTGTTACCTGCTCAGCTTGGGAATGGGCGCTTGGTTGCTGCTGCAAGGGCGGGTCACGATCGGCACCGTCTTCCTGATCGTGAGCTATATCGCTCTGTTGTCGCAGCCCTTGGCCGAGATCCGTAGCCAAGTGGGCGATCTGCAGCAGGCCACGGCCAGCATAGAGCGGATCAACCAGATCTTACGGCGCCAGCCCGTGGTTAAAGATGAAGGCCAGGCGCGCCTACCAGCCGGACCTCTGAGCATCGAATTCGAGCGCGCCAGCTTTGCTTACAACAACGAAGACGACCAGTCTGCCGATCTGGTCTTGAACGAGCTGAGCTTAGAGCTGAAGCCGGGCCGCATCTTGGGCGTGCTTGGGCGCACAGGCAGCGGCAAAACTACGCTGACTCGTTTGCTATTGCGCCTCTATGACTTGCGTTCGGGCGAGCTGCGTTTAGGCGGTCTGCCGATCAAACAGATCGCCTTGGAGGAGCTACGCGCGCGTGTCGCTTTGGTGACCCAAGATGTGCAGCTCTTTCGGGCTAGTGTACGCCAAAACCTGACTCTCTTCGATGAGAGCATCAGCGACGCGCGCGTGCGAGAGGTGCTGAGCCAGCTCGGATTGGATGCTTGGTTAGACAGCCTTGAGCATGGACTCGATAGCCAGCTCGACGCTGAAAGTGCCGGACTCTCAGCCGGTCAAGCCCAGCTTTTAGCCTTTGCGCGAGTCTTTCTGAAAGATGCAGGCTTGGTGGTCTTAGACGAAGCCTCGTCGCGGCTCGACCCGCTCTCGTCGCGTTTGATGGAGCGGGCGCTCGACAAGCTATTTGAGAACCGCACTGGTGTGATCATTGCCCACCGTTTAGAGACGCTCGAACGGGCCGACGACATTCTGATTTTGGAATATGGACGGGTGCTCGAATATGGCGAACGCACACATTTGGCGGCTGATCCGGATTCGCATTTCGCCCGCTTGCTGCGGACTGGCATCGAGGAGGTGCTCTAGTGAGTGAGCTATCGAATAGTCGCCGTTTAGCGACACTTGCCTTTAACTGGCGCGAAATCCTCTTTCAACCCTGGCCCTATCTGGCTTATTCGCTGCCGATCATTTTAGAGGCGCTGTTGCCCTTAGGCTTGGGTTGGCTAGAGAAGCTGCTCTTCGACAGCCTGAGCGCTGGCAGCGCGGCCAGCAGCAGCATTTGGTGGATCTTGGCCTTAGTCGCTGGCATTGAAGTCGGGGCTATTCTCAATAGCTTCCTTGCAGGCTACGGCTACAGCACCTTTTGGAGCAATATCAGCACCCTGCTGCGCAGCAACCTGTTGAGCAGCATTTTGGCTCAGCCCGGCGCCCAGAGCTTGAAGGTTTCGACGGGTGAGGCTGTGACCCGCTTCGATAACGATGTGGGCGAGGTGGCCGACTTCCCGCTTTGGTTCCCGAATGTGATCGGCGGCCTGCTGGCCGGAGCGATCGCCTTGGCGATTATGGCCTCGATCGACCCTTGGATCACCTTTTGGGTTTTTGTGCCGCTCTTGCTGTTGGTCGCGCTGGGCCGCTTGACTTGGCGTCTGATGCTGGCCTATCGGCGGGCCGCGCGCGAGGCCGATGGACGGGTGGTCGATACGCTCGGCGAGCTGTTTGGGGCCGTGCAAGCCCTAAAGGTTGCCAACGCAGAACGCAATGCTCAGCGCTATTTCAATCATTTGAGCGATCTGCGCCGCAGGGCAGCCATTCGTGATCGTGTCTTGAACGATCTGGTGGAAGCCTTGGGGCCGCTCTCGGTCGATCTTAGCATTGGCATCACCCTGCTGTTAGCCGCCAGTGCTATGCGCCAAGGCAGTTTCACTGTGGGTGATTTCGCCTTGTTTGTGACTTATCTCGGTTTTGCGGCTTCGTTACCCTCGATGTTGGGCAGCTTTATGGGCGATTACGCTCAGCAGGCCGTCGCGCTCGAGCGCCTCGACGAGTTGGTTGCTCCCGAAGCGCCCGAGCGCTTGATCAGCCATCGTCCGATCTACCAAACGGGCGAGCTGCCCACCATTCGCCAGCCAGCGCGCCAGAGCGGCGATCATCTGCGCGAACTGCGGGTGCAGGGCTTGAGCTTCCGTTATGCGGGCGGCCAAGTGGGCATTGATTCAGTCGATCTTAGCCTGAAGCGGGGCGAGCTGCTAGTGATTACAGGCCAGATCGGTGCGGGCAAAAGTACGCTCTTGCGTTGCATGATGGGTCTGCTGCCCAAACAGGCCGGAGAACTGTATTGGAACGGCGAGCGCATCGCAGAGCTCGACCGCTTCTTTCAGCCGCCGCGCGCCGCCTATACCCCTCAAGTGCCGCGCCTCTTGAGCGCCTCGCTGCGCGATAACCTGCTGCTGGGTCTGCCGGAAGAGCAGCACGATCTGGCCGGAGCGATCCACAAGGCTGCTCTAGATCAAGACCTCAAGTTGATGGAGCGCGGCCTAGAGACCTTGGTCGGTACGCGCGGCCTGCGCCTGTCGGGCGGCCAGATCCAGCGAGCCGCCACCGCCCGTATGCTGGTGCGCGATCCCGAGCTGCTGGTGGTCGATGACCTCTCCAGCGCGCTCGATGTCGAGACCGAGCGCCAGGTCTGGCAGCGCCTGCTCGATGGTGAGCGCACGATTGTGGCGGTTTCGCACCGCAAGCTGGTTTTGCAGCGCGCTGACCGCATTGTTGTTTTGAAGGATGGCCGTGTAGAAGCCCAAGGCGATCTCGCCTATCTCTTGGAACATTCGCCCGAAATGCGACGGCTTTGGTATCAGGAGGAGGCTGAAGAAGTGAGCATGTCGAGTGCAAAGGAGCTAGCATGAAACGTCATAAACGCCATTTCGATGATGATCGACTGGATCGCCAACCGCTCGAACGGGTCTTGAATCAAGCCGCAGCTCAGCGCGAGAAGACGCCGATACGCAAGCAGAGCTACGAGGCCAGTCAAGAGGTGCAGCTCTGGCTGCGTGAGCAAGCGCTCGACGCCAGCCACAAGCCACCCTTCGAGCCAAGCCTGTTCGCCCGCCACCGCGAGGCCGAGTGGATTCTCTCCTCGCTGCGCCATTTCTACGAGCTAGACCTGATCAGCGATGTGATCGGCACGGCCAAGAGTGGCAAAGAAGCGACCGTCTACTGCTGCGTAGCCGATTCACGCACAGGTCTCGACTATCTGGCAGCCAAGGTCTACCGCCCACGTATGTTCCGTAGCCTGAGCAACGACGCCATCTATCGCAATAATCGCGTTCAACGCGACGAACGTGGGCGGGTCATTCGCGATGGGCGCAAACGCAACACTAAACAAACCCGCGCGAAACTTGACCAAGTCAGCAACTGGATCAGCTACGAGTTCCAGACCCAGCAGCGGCTTTATAACGCGGGCGCAGATGTGCCGCAGCCGATCGCCCAGATCGGCAACGCGCTTTTGATGAGCTTTGTGGGTACGCCCGATCAGCCAGCGCCGCGCTTAAACGAGGTTCGCCTCGACGCCGAGGAGGCCCAGCGCCTCTTCGAGCAGATGCTGCGCAATATCGAGCTGTTTTTGGCCTGCGACGCCATTCACGGCGACCTATCGGCCTACAACATCCTCTACTGGGAGGGCCGCGCCACGATTATCGACTTCGCCCAAGCGGTCGATCCACGCCAGAGCGATGAGGTCTACCAACTGCTCGAACGCGATATCGACCGTGTGTATCGCTATGTCGCGCCCTATGGCGTGCGGGCCGATCCGGCTGCCTTGGCCCACTCGCTCTGGATGAAGTATCTAACTGGCAGTTTGGAAGTGGAGGTGTGAGCCATGCAGAAGCACTTTTATCAAGAGCTGCTGAGCGAGCTACAGGCGTTGCGCGCCCTGCGCCAGGCCTGGCAACGGCCCAGCCTCGCCGCTATGGGCGAGCGTGAGAGCTTAGCGCTTCCTGCGCGCGAGCAGGCCCGCTTGGCGCGCTACGAGCGCACCTATGCGCGTGAATGGCACGAGCGCACCCGCGAGCGAGTAGCGCGCGAACGCCAGCGCAAGCCGACTTGGCGCGAAGAGGATGTTGGATCGATCCATAAGCGCAGTTGGCTGGAACGCCGCGAGCGCGATTGGATGTTGATCGACGCCCGCGAGCGAGTATGGCAAGAGCAGGCTCACGAGTTAAGCCGCTTTCTGCCGCTTTATCGGCGACGCTTGGCCGAGTTAGCTCAGCTCGATGGCAGTGCGGCGGAGTGGTGCCGCCAGATGGAGCGCGATGAGCTTGAGCCGCCCAGTGCTGAGGACCTCGATGCGCTTTGGCTGCGTTATCGGACGGCCTGCCAAGCACGCGCCAAGCAGCTTTTGCAACAGCAGGAGTGGAGCGGGCTACGCCAGCGTTTGCAGTTAGCCAGCGAGGCAGAACAGCTCAGCATGTTGCTCGCTGAAGTTGAGCAGGCACGAATCGATCGGATAGCTGGGCTTGTGGCAGCCTTGATCTATGAGTTAACATAAAATAAGAACGAAGTCTGTGCTAGTGGCTCCGCCCTTTGGCTTTGATACCATATTCGTTTGATCGCTTCAGTACAGCGGATTAGTCTCTTCCCCAAAGAGGGTGGCTAGCGCGTCCGCCTTCGGCTACCAACAGCTCGCCCGGAAGCAGGCTGGTGTAGTTGTGTATCGAGAGACCACGCTAAAATCCAACAGTTCAAGCGGATTTCGAATGACTTCTTTTTATCCGCTCGATCAGGCTCGGTTTTGGTCTTCGTTAGGGGTGCAGCTCGTTGTATGGCTTGCGTAGCGCTCCCTTCTCCCGCATTGTTGTACATTAGCCACAAATCGACATACGGTCAGCGTTATCTGCCCTCACCCCCCGGCCCCCCCCCCCCCCC
>Ga0207864_1000540_pt1 | contig 51283 bp, 56 predicted proteins | sample HigsolmetaAR202D_FD_184834 | JGI IMG/M metagenome (GOLD analysis project Ga0207864, IMG submission 184834) | Ionic liquid and high solid enriched microbial communities from the Joint BioEnergy Institute, USA - AR20-2-D (SPAdes) (version 2) ...
TGCCGCCCAGGGCGCAGGCCAGGCTGGCGCCGACCAGGCCGCCGCCGGCGATCAGCACATCGTAGTCGACCGCGCTCATCCCTTCCGGCCCGCCGCCATCAGCGCCTCGATCTCGGCCACGGTCTTTGGCACGTCCTTGGTCAGCACTTCGTTGCCGTCACGGGTGACCAGCACATCGTCCTCGATGCGCACGCCGATGTTCCACCACTTGGGGTCCACACCCTCGCTGCCGGCGGCGATGTACAGCCCCGGCTCGACGGTGATCACCATACCCGGCTCGAGCACGCGCCACTCGCCGTCGACCCTGTAGTCGCCGACGTCGTGCACGTCCATGCCCAGCCAGTGGCCGGTGCGGTGCATGTAGAAGCGGCGGTAGTCGCCCTGCTCCAGCGCCTTGTCCAGCGGCCCTTCGAGCAGACCGAGATCGATCAGGCCCTGGGTGAGGATGCGGGTGGCGACCTCATGGGCGTCGTTCCAGCTGCGGCCGGGCTTGACCTGGTCGATCGCCGCCAGCTGCGCCTCCAGCACGATCTCGTACACCGCCTTCTGCTCGGGGCTGAAGCGGCCGTTGACCGGGAAGGTGCGGGTGATGTCCGAGGCGTAGCATTCCAGCTCGACGCCGGCGTCGATCAGCAGCAGGTCGCCGTCCTTGAGCTGCTTGTCGTTGTTGACGTAGTGGAGGATGCAGGTGTTGGCGCCGGAGCCGACGATGGTCTGGTAGGCCGGCCAGCCGTTGTGGCGGCGGAAGATGGCCTGGAACTCGGCCTCGATCTCATACTCCATCATGCCCGGCCGGCAGATCTCCATGGCCCGGCGGTGGGCGGCGGCGCTGACCTGGGCGGCGCGGCGCATGATCTCGATCTCGGCCCGGCTCTTGATCAGCCGCATCTCGTGCAGCAGGTGCTGCAGCGACACAAACTCGCCCGGCTCCTTGGCGCCGCTGCGGGCGTTGCTGCGCACCTCGTTGACCCAACCGATCACGCGCTGATCGAACTCAAGATCCACACCCATGGTGTAGAACAGCTTCTCCCGCCCCTCGATCAGGCCGGGCAGGATCTCGTCGATGTCGTCGATGGGGAAGGAGTCGTCGGCGCCGTAATCGCGCACCGCCCCCTCCTGGCCGGCGCGCGGCCCGTCCCAGACCTCGCGGGCCGGATCGCGCTCGCGGCAGAACAGCAGATACTCGCCGTGCTTGCGGCCGGGAATCAGCACCAGCACCGCCTCCGGCTCGTTGAAGCCGGTCAGATAGTAGAAATCGCTGTCCTGGCGATAGGGATAGTTGGCGTCCCGGTTGCGGATACGCTCGGGCGCGGCGGGCAGCACGGCGACGCTGCCCGGGCCCATCATGGCCATCAGTTCGCGACGGCGACGTTCGAATTCAGCGCGGTCCATGGACTCTCCCGATAAAACTCCGGCGCCGACGCCTGGATCGACGGCGGCTAGTGCAACTTCTTGCCGCTCTTGCTCGGCGCGGCCGGCGGCTGCCCGCGCAGCGTCGTGCGCACCAGCATCACCGCCACCCGCACGTACTCCACCAGCTCCGCGTAAGCGCTCTCGTTCTCCTCGTCCTCGACGGCATCGAGCTCGACCTGCGAGATGGCGCCGAGATCGCGCAACGCTTCGCCGACCTCGCCGGTCAGCGGCGTATCCTGCTTCAGCCCGCCGAAGCCCATGCCGGCCAGGAAGCCCTGGCACCACTTACCCAGAGCCCTCGCCCGCGCATCCAGCGGCGCCTCGTCGGCGGGCAGCAGCAATTCCAGGTCCATTTCCAAGGCATCGAGCTGACGCGCGGTGCGCTCGAACAGCTCGGCCAGCGCCGTCAGGCACTCCTTGGCGGCGTCGCCGCGCGGCTTGGTATCGGCCAGCACCTGGGCGATCCACTCGGCCCGCCCGGCATTGCCCGGCGCGCTGAGCATACCGCACAGCAGCCCCTGCGCTTCGGCCGCGCCGATCTCGGCATCGACCGCCGCCAGCGCGCGTTCAACCCGTTGGTACCGCTCTGGGTCTTGCATCTGCCGCTCCACACCAATAAACGCGCTATCCTACCATTGTTGCGGCGGCGCTCGGCCAGCCGATTGACCGCCATGCGGACACAATCCTAGTATTCTCGAATACTTGCTGGGTGGGGCTGACAAGTGGCTGATTCCATTGCCGAACAACTTGCGCAACTGGAGCGACGGGTCGAGCTGCTGCTGGCCCAGAATTCGCGCTTGCGCGATGAGAACCAGATCTTGCGCAACGCCCAGGAGCAGCTCGTCGCCGAGCGAGCCCAGCTGCTGGAGAAAACCGAGCTGGCGCGTGCCCGCATCGAATCCATGATCAGTCGCCTCAAGGCGATGGAGCATCACTGATGGCCGAGACGGTACCGGTCAAGGTTCAGATACTCGACAGGGAATACCTAGTGGCCTGCCCCGAGGAGGAGAAGGCCGCGCTGCTGAAATCGGCCGCCTACCTCAACCAGCGCATGCAGGAGATCCGCGACAAGGGCAAGGTGGTGGGCATAGATCGCATCGCGGTCATGACCGCCCTTAACCTCGCGCACGAATTGCTGCAGGGCAACCAGGACCAAGGCCAGCTGTCCGAGTTACGCCAGCGCCTGCAGACGCTCAACGACCGGCTCGCCGCCGTGGTCGGCACTTGAACGTCCCCCTTTAAATGCGAGCCGGAAAGGCCTAGGCTTGTATACGACGACGGCGAAACGCCGACGTCACCGAACAGGCATCCCCTGCGGTGTTCGAGACCGGGCAAGTGTTCCTTGAGCCTCATAGTATGCCCAGGGAGTCGTTATCGGACGCTGGTGTGCAAGTCCGCTTCGGCGGAAAGCCTAAAGCCCCGTGTCGGCTCCCACTTGAACCTTTAGGGTTCAAGGGCTAGGCCCGAACGGCACAGGCGGGGGATGTCTCCTTATTATGCTCGCATGGCGTTGAAGGCCGAGGCCTCCAACGTTTAACGTCGGCGCCATGGAATCCCGCTTCGACATACGTCGCGCCATGCGTCAGCGCCGCCGCAGCCTCAGTCCGCGCCAGCGCCGATTGGCCGGGCAGGCCCTAGCCCGCGCCCTGAGCCGCAGCCACCTGTTCCTGCGCGCCCGCCGTATCGCCTGCTTCATCGCCGCCGACGGCGAGATCGACACCGCCCCGGTGATCCGCGCCGCCTGGCACGCGGGCAAGGAACTCTACCTGCCGGTGCTGGCGCCGTTCAACGGCCGTCGCCTGTGGTTCCTGCGCTACCGCCCCGACAGCCCGATGACCCGCAACCGCTTCGGCATCCCCGAGCCGCGGCTGCGCGACAACCCGCGCCTGCCGGCGCACCGCCTCGACCTGGTGCTCACCCCCTTGGTAGCCTTCGACGGCGCCGGCAATCGCCTGGGCATGGGCGGCGGCTACTACGACCGCACCTTCGCCTTCCTGCATCACCGCCGGCACTGGCAGCGGCCGCGTCTGCTCGGCTTGGCCTACGCCTTCCAGCAGGTCGACGCACTGCCGGGCGAGCCCTGGGACGTGCCGCTGTGGGGCGCGGCCACCGAACAGGGCCTGATCCGCTTTAGCCAACGACAACCGGAATAACGATGAACTACTGGCTGATGAAGTCCGAACCGGACGTGTTCGGCATCGAGGATCTCAAGCGCCGTCCCGATCAGACCGAGCCCTGGGATGGCGTGCGCAACTACCAGGCACGCAACATGCTGCGCGACCAGATGCAGGTCGGCGATCTGGCCTTCTTCTACCATTCCAACTGCGCCCAGCCCGGCATCGTCGGCATCATGGAGATCGTCCGCGCCGGCCGCCCGGACCCGACCCAGTTCGACCCGGACAGCAAGTACTACGACCCGGCCAGCCGGCCCGACAATCCACGCTGGTATCTGGTGGAGGTGCGTTTCCAGCGTCAGTTGCGGCGCACCATCACGCTCGATGAGCTGAAAACGCACCCGGAACTGGCGGACATGCCGCTGGTGCGACGCGGCAACCGGCTGTCGGTGATGCCGGTGACGCCGGAGCAGTGGCAGTTCATTCTCTCCCTCGAATGAACCCTGCCGCGCGGCAAGCGTAGGCTCCCATCGGTCGAAGGGCTTCTTAAGTCACCATGCCCGCGACAAGCCTGCCCCTGCGAAAGCGGGGGCGGGCATCCAGACGCACGGTCACCCACTCAGCCTGCACGCCCTGTGGAGCAGGCTTTACCGCACGATACTCCCTGACAATTAACGCGTTGCGCTTCGCGGTTGGTTTCCCCCCCTCTCCCTGCCCCTCCCTCGCGAGGGAGAGGGAGAGGGGGGCGATCGCTCTGCCTGACCCAAGCGGCAGCACATCCACCGAACATCCACCGCTAGCCGATCACGCCCGATGTGATGCGCGCATGCGCTCGCCGCGCGCGGCGAGGGGCGTAGTAACCGGCTGGCCGCACCGCCCCTCGCCTCAGGAAGCGCGCTCGCAGCCCCTGGGGCCTGACAGCGCGTGTCCGCGCTAGGACGCCGCGCGGCCGAGCAGCCGGCGGGCGGCGGCGAGCAACGCAACGAAGCAGGCCAGGGTCGCGAGCAGCAGCAGCACGGCGATGGCGCCGAACAGATCCGGCGCCTTCATCAGGGTGGTCATCAGCGATTCCTGATAATAGAAGAACCACTGCTCGTTCGGCGGGAACACCCAGACGTGCAGGGTATCGAACACCCGCTGCGGCCCGATGGCCAGCACCGCGCCCACCCCTGCCGCCGCCAGCGCGGTGACGACCAGCAGCACCCGCCGCAGTGACGGCAACCCGATGGCCAGCGCCCGGCATAGCGCCGCGCTGACCGCCAGCACGCCCAGCATCACGTACGAGAACCGCCGCAAGGCGCTTATCAGCCGCGCCACCGACTCCAGGTGCACGCGCTCGGGCGGCCGCAGCAGGGCGAAGCTGCGGCCGTGCCGGTCGCGGTAGCGGATCTCGGCCAGGCCGGCGCCGTCTCGCTCCACGGCGCGGACGATCTGCCCGAACAGCGCCAGCCGCTGCGCGCGGTCGGTGTCGGCAAAACCGCTCTTGTAGTGGTTCTGCGGTGCGTAGAAGTCGATGTGGGCGCCGATGTCGAGCAGGTCGTACAGCAGCGGATAGCCGAAGTCGACCCGGCTCAGTCCGAGCCAGGCGCAGAACAGCGCCGTCCAGAACAGCGACAGCAGCAGCAGCGCCTGCAGCAGACCGGCGGCTGCGCGCCGGACGAGCGGGGTGGCGGTCGCGACCTTGAGAGCCATGCCTCATTATGGCCAGCCCCGCCGCCGCGGCAACCCGACCGACCTCGCGGAGTGTGCGCGAGTTTGCGCCGAGGGTCGGACGGAGGTCGAAAAATGATCAATATGGTGATCAGAGGCTTCTAACGCAACGGCAAGTCGGGTACAGTCCGAGCCCGACGCAGGAAGCCGCCGCCACGGCGGCCGATCGCAGCGTAGCGCAGCGCCTCCCAGCGCCGGGGAAGCCAAGGTCGCACGGTCAATAGTGCGGCGGTGGCGTCTCCTCCGCCGCCGAGGCCACGGGCGAAACCGCGATCGCCTTCAGGCGCGCTTCCGCTGTCTCCAATCGCCGCGTGAGCTGATCGATCAGGCGTTGGTGCTCGTAGAGCGCCTTCCCCAGCTCCTGCAGCGCGTGTTCCTGAAAAGCTAGTCGAGTTTCTAGGTCAATCAAGTGATCGTCCATTTCTAGAACATTCCTCAGCCCAGCGTTTGTTGATCTGTATCAAGAACCCTCACCGCGGTGCCACTGAGAATTTTTCGGCAGTACCTGCGGTAGGTACTACAACCCTTTTGGAAGCCACCCAGCGGATCTGCACCTATGGAGTTAACACCGGTTTATAACGACAAGGTGGTCCGGCAGTTCGCCATCATGACCGTGGTTTGGGGTGTCGTCGGCATGGCCGTCGGCGTCTACATCGCGGCACAGCTGTACTGGCCGGCCCTCAACTTCGATCTGCCCTGGCTGACCTTCAGCCGGTTGCGTCCACTCCATACCAACGCGGTCATCTTCGCCTTCGGTGGCTGCGGTCTGCTCGCCACGTCCTACTACGTGGTGCAACGCACCTCCAAGACCACCCTGTTCGCGCCCCGTCTCGCCTCCTTCACCTTCTGGGGCTACCAGGCGGTGATCGTGCTGGCGGCCATCACCCTGCCGCTGGGTATCACGCAGGGTAAGGAGTACGCGGAACTGGAGTGGCCGATCGACATCCTGCTGGCTGTCGTCTGGGTGGCCTACGCCATCGTGTTCTTCGGCACCGTGGCCAAGCGCACCGTCAAGCACATCTACGTGGCCAACTGGTTCTACGGCGCCTTCATCATCGCCGTGGCGCTGCTGCACATCGTCAACAGCATGGCCATCCCGGTGAGCCTGACCAAGTCGTACTCCATGTACGCCGGCGCGATCGACGCCATGGCGCAGTGGTGGTACGGCCACAACGCGGTGGGCTTCTTCCTGACCGCTGGCTTCCTCGGCATGATGTACTACTTCGTGCCCAAACAGGCCGGCCGTCCGGTGTACTCCTACCGCCTGTCCATCGTCCACTTCTGGGCGCTGATCTCGGTCTACATGTGGGCCGGCCCGCACCATCTGCACTACACCGCGCTGCCGGAGTGGACCCAGAGCCTGGGCATGGTGTTCTCGCTGATCCTGCTGGCGCCGTCCTGGGGCGGCATGATCAACGGCATCATGACCTTGTCCGGCGCCTGGCATAAGCTGCGCACCGATCCGATCCTGAAGTTCCTGATCGTCTCGCTCTCGTTCTACGGCATGTCCACGTTCGAGGGCCCGATGATGTCCATCAAGACGGTCAACGCCCTGTCCCACTACACCGACTGGACCATCGGCCACGTGCACGCCGGCGCCCTCGGCTGGGTAGGCTTCATCACCATCGGCGCGATGTACGCCTTCATTCCCCGCCTGTGGGGCAAGCAGGCCATGTACAGCATCAAGGCGATCGAGGTGCACTTCTGGATCGCCACCATCGGCGTGGTGCTCTACATCGCCTCGATGTGGATCGCCGGCGTGATGCAGGGCCTGATGTGGCGCGCGGTCAACGAGGACGGCACGCTCACCTACACCTTCGTCGAAGCCCTCAAGGCGACCTACCCCTACTACGCGGTGCGCCTGCTCGGCGGCGCGATGTACCTCACCGGCATGCTGATCATGGCCTGGAACGTCTGGAAGACCATCACTTCCGACGAGAAGGCTCCGGCCACCAGCACCGCGGCCCAGGCGGCGTAAGGAGTCGTACGTCATGAAGAAGCATGAGACGATCGAGAAAAACATCGGCCTGATGGGCTTGCTGGTCTTCATCGTGGTCAGCTTCGGCGGCCTGGTGGAGATCACTCCGCTGTTCTTCCAGCAGGCGACCACCCAGCCGGCCGAGGGCGTGCAGCCCTACACCGCGCTGCAGTTCGCCGGCCGGGACATCTACGTCCGCGAAGGCTGCTACAACTGCCACTCGCAGATGGTCCGTCCCTTCCGCGCCGAGACGGAGCGCTACGGCCACTATTCGGTGGCCGGCGAGTTCGTCTACGACCATCCGTTCCAGTGGGGCTCCAAGCGCACCGGCCCGGATCTGGCTCGCGTCGGCGGCCGCTACACCGACGACTGGCACCGCGCGCACCTGCTCAACCCGCGCGATGTGGTGCCGGAGTCCAACATGCCGGGCTTCCCGTGGCTGGATAAGAACCTGGTCGACGGCGAGGAGGTTGCCCGCCGCATGAAGGCGCACCGCGACTATCTGGGCGTGCCGTACACCGACGAGCAGATCCAGAACGCCGCCGCCGAGGTCAACGGCAAGACCGAGATGCAGGCGCTGATCGCCTACCTGCAGGGCCTCGGCGTGGCCTTCAAGAACAAGAGGTAAGCAGCATGGAGTTCGACATCAACACGCTCCGCGGCCTGCTGACCGCCGTTCTGATGTTCGCCTTCATCGGGATGGTGTTCTGGGCCTATAGCGGCAAGCGCAAGCAAGACTTCGAGGAGGCGGCGGCGCTGCCTCTGAGTGACGAGCATCCGGCCGAGAGAGCGGGGAAGCGGTCATGACTACGTTCTGGAGTGCTTTCATCATCGTGATCGTGGTCGTTCATCTGATCGGCTACGTCTGGCTGCTGCGCTCGACCGCGAAGATGCCGGAAGGCGCCAAGGTGGGCGAGACCACCGGTCACGTCTACGACGACGATCTGGAGGAGTACAACAACCCGCTGCCGCGCTGGTGGCTGTATCTCTTCTACATCACCATCGCTTTCGCCGTGGCCTACTTCGCGCTCTATCCGGCGCTGGGCAACTTCAAGGGCCTGCTCGGCTGGAGCCAGTACAAGGCGCACGCCGAGGAAGTGGCCGAGGCCGAGGCCAAGTACGCGCCGCTCTATAAGAAGATGGCGGCGACGCCGATTCCGGAGCTGGCCAAGGATCCGCAGGCCATGCAGACCGGTCAGCGGCTGTTCGGCAACAACTGCGCGGTGTGCCATGGCGCGGACGCCCGCGGCGCGATCGGCTTCCCGAACCTGACCGACGGCGACTGGCTGTGGGGTGGTGATCCGGAGACGATCAAGGAAACCATCATGAACGGTCGCCAGGGCGTGATGCCCGCCTGGGGTCAGGTGCTCGGCGAGCAGGGTGTGGAAGAGGTCGCGGCCTACGTCTACAGCCTGAACGGGCGCCAGGCGCCGGCGCATCTGCTCGAAGCCGGCAAGGCCAAGTTCGAGGCGACCTGCGCGGCTTGCCACGGCATCGACGGCAAGGGCATGCAGGCGGTCGGCGCGCCCAACCTGACCGATAATGTCTGGCTGTACGGCGGCTCCCTGACTAGTATCAAGGAGACGATCCGTAACGGCCGCACGGGCACGATGCCCGCCCACAAAGACCTCCTTGGCGAGGACCGTGTCCATATCGTGGCCGCTTACGTCTACAGTTTGTCGGCTAACAAGGGGCACGGCCGTGGAGAGCAATCGCGCTAAGCAGACCATGATGACGGGCTCGGGCCTTGCGCCCGAGCCCCAGGAACGCATCCGTCGCTGGGGGGCCGTACTCTGGCCCTCCTTCCTGATCGCAGGGATCGCGACCATGGTCTTTTTCGCCAACATCGATCCCGAGGAGTTGCGTAGCGCCACATTCCCTTACCTCGAGATCTCTCGCAAGCTCGGCTACACCATCGGCTTTTTCATGTTCTGGGGCGCAACGGCTTGGTCGAGCTTCCTCACGATGGCACTCCTGTCACCGCCCACCGACAGGCAGAGAATCCCCGAATCACACGATGCAAGACGGTAACGCAGCCAAGAAGCTCAAGAAGATCCCGGTCAAGGTAGAGAACAGCGACAACGCTCTCTACGTAGCCCAGCCCAAGGTTTACCCCCGCGAGATCAAGGGGCGTTTCCAGAATCTGCGCAGTCTCGCGGTTTACGTACTGCTCGGGCTTTACTACATCCTGCCGTGGGTGCCGTGGGATGGCCGGCAATCGGTGCTGTTCGACCTGCCTGCCCGCAAGTTCTACGTATTCGGGTTGGTGTTCTGGCCCCAGGATTTCTTCTATCTGGCGCTGCTGCTGATCGTCGCCGCGCTGGCCCTGTTCTTCTTCACCGCCCTCGCCGGCCGCATGTGGTGCGGCTACGCCTGTCCGCAGACGGTGTGGACCGAGGTGTTCATCTGGATGGAGCGCTTGACCGAGGGTGACCGCGCCAAGCGCATGAAGCTCGACGCCGGCCCCTGGAACCGCGAGAAGATCCTGCGCAAGACCGCCAAGCAGGTGCTGTGGATCACCTTCTCGCTGTGGACCGGCTTCACTTTCGTCGGCTACTTCACACCGATCGATGTGCTCGGCCAGGAGCTGCTCTCCTTCGAGCTCGGCCCCTGGGAGACCTTCTGGGGCCTGTTCTACGGCTTCGCCACCTACGGCAACGCCGGCTTCCTGCGCGAGCAGGTGTGCAAGTACATGTGCCCCTACGCCCGCTTCCAGAGCGCGATGTTCGACCGCGACACGCTGATCATCGCCTACGACGAGAAGCGCGGCGAGCCGCGCGGCCGGCGCAAGCGCGGCGAGGACCACAAGGCCAAGGGCCTGGGCGATTGCATCGACTGCACGATGTGCGTGCAGGTCTGCCCGGTCGGCATCGACATCCGCGACGGCCTGCAATACGAGTGCATCGCCTGCGGCGCCTGCATCGACGCCTGCGACGAGGTGATGGACAAGGTCGGCTATCCGCGTGGCCTGGTGCGCTATACCACCTACAACGCCATGGCCGGCACCAAGACCCGCATCCTGCGGCCGCGCATCCTCATCTACGGCACGCTGCTGCTGGCCATCGTCACGGCCGCAGTGGTGTCGCTTGCGGTGCGCCAGCCGCTGGCGATGAACGTGCTGCACGACCGCCATCCGCTCTATCGGGTGCTCGATGACGGCCGCCTGGAGAACACCTACCAGCTGCGCATCATGAACCGCGACCAAGTGAACCGCACCTACGCGGTGACGGTCGAAGGCTTGCCGGACATGGAAATCGTCACCGAGCCCGCGGAGATTCAGGTCCCCGCCGGCGGCGTCCTCACCGTGCCCGCCCGCGTGACGACCTATCCGGAGCACCTGCACGGCGCTGGTGTGGACATCTACTTCATTTTGCAGACCACCGACGGCAGCGAGCAGTCTCGTAAGGAGAAGAGCCGCTTCCTCGGCCCGGTCGGGAGATAAGTCTTGAGCTCGAACGTCTGGTATCGGCAGCCCTGGGCTTGGTTCGTGTGGATTCCGCCGCTGGCGGCGGTGATCGGCGGACTCATCACCTTGATGATCGCGATCAAGTCGGCCGACGTGGTCATCACCGACGATGTCCGCAAGGAAGGCATGGTGATGGCGCCGGACCTCAGCCGCGAGAACGCCGCCGCCGCGCGCGGCCTGAGCGGTGAGCTGCAGCTGCAGCGCGATCAGGGCACGATCGAGGTCCAGCTCCAGGGCGAGGCGCCCGAGCGGCTGCTGGTGCGCTTCGTCCACCCCACCGACCCCGACCGGGACCTGCTAGCCCTGGTCCAACGCACAGAGGAGGGCGTCTACAGTGGCGCCCTCCCCGGCGCCGCCGCCGGCGGCCGCTGGCGGCTGCAAGTCGAGCCCGAGGACCGCAGCTGGCGACTCAACGGTGGGCTCGAGAAGGATGCCTCCTCGAGTGCGCTCCGCGCGGGCGCAAGCGGGTTATAAGTGAGCGAAGTGTCTACCTGTTTCCATTGCGGCGACCCCATCCCTGCTGGGGAGACCCGCAGCGTCGTCATCGACGGCAGCCCCCGGCCGGTGTGCTGCGCCGGCTGCGAGGCGGTGGCGTCGCTGATCGCCGGTTCCGGCCTGGAGAACTTCTACCGCTACCGCACCGGCCCATCGGCGCGCCCGCAGGATCCCAGTGACGGCCCCGACGAGTGGGACGCCTTCGACCGCCCCCGGGTCCAGCAGAGCTTCGTGCGCGAGCTGAGCGGCGGACAGCGCGAGGCCGCCCTGCTGATCGAGAACCTGAGCTGCGCCGCCTGCGCCTGGCTGATCGATCACTGCCTGCGGCGCCTGCCCGGCGTAGCCGAAGTCACCGTCAACCCGGCTTCGGGCCGGGCGCTGATCCGCTTCGACCCGGCCCAGGTACAGGTCAGCACCCTGATGCGCAACCTCGCCCGCCTAGGCTACCGGCCGCATCCGGTCGGCGCCGGCCAGGCGGAGTCGGCGGCGCAGCGCGAGCGCCACGCCGCTCTCAAGCGGCTGGTGGTGGCCGGCTTCGGCATGATGCAGGTGATGATGTTCGCCGTCGGCCTGTACTTCGGGGCCTTCACCGGCATCGACGAGGTCTATCAGGAGCTGCTGCGCTGGGTCAGCTGGGCGATGGCCACCCCGGTGCTGTTCTACTCGGCCTGGCCGTTCTACAAGGGCGCGCTCCGCGATCTGCAGGCGCGCCGGGTCGGCATGGACGTGCCGGTGGCGCTGGGCATGACCATCGCCTACCTGGCCAGTTGCTGGCAGACGCTCACCCGCGGCCACGAGGTCTACTTCGACTCCGTGACCATGTTCGTGTTCTTCCTGCTGGTCGGCCGCTACGTGGAAATGGCGGCGCGGCACAAGGCCGCCGCCGCCACCGACGTGCTCACCGCGCTGATCCCGCCCACCGCCCGCCGCGTGATCGACGGCGCCGAGGAGCGGGTGGCGGTGGAGGAGCTGGAGATCGGCGACGTGGTCGCGGTGCGCGCCGGCGAGACCGTGCCGGCCGACGGCCGTATCGTCTGGGGCCAGTCCCGCTTCGACGAATCCATGCTCACCGGCGAGTCGCTGCCGCAGGCGCGCGGCCTCGGCGACACCGTGGTCGCCGGCAGCCTCAACGTCGCCAACCCGATCCAGCTGCGCGTCGAGCAGACCGGCCAGAACACCGTGCTGTCGACCATCGGCCGCCTGCTCGACCGCGCCCAGGCCGAGCGCCCGCGCTTGGCCCGGGTCGCCGACTGGATCGCCGGCCGCTTCGTGATCGGCGTGCTGCTCATCGCCGCCGCGGTGGCGGCTTACTGGCTGCCCAGAAGTCCGGAAATGGCGCTGCTCACTACGGTGGCGGTGCTGGTGGTGAGCTGCCCCTGCGCGCTCGGCCTGGCCACCCCGGTGGCGCTGGTCGCCGCCACCAGCCGGCTGACCCGCGAGGGCCTGCTCACCGTGCGCGGCGACGCGCTGGAGAATCTGGCCAAGGTCACCCACGTGGTGTTCGACAAGACCGGCACGCTCACCGAAGGGCGCATCGCCGTGGACGAGGTGCGCCCGCTCGGCGCGCTCGACGCCGACCGCTGCCTGCGGCTGGCGGCGGCGCTGGAACGGCACTCCGAACACCCGATCGCCAAGGCCTTCACCGAGATCGAAACCGATGACCGCGCCGAGGATGTGGTGGTCACCGCCGGCGCCGGCCTGGAAGGCATCATCGACGGCCGCCGCCTGCGGATCGGCACGGCCGAGTTCGTGGCGGCGCTGAGCGGCGCGCCGCTGCCCGCCGCCGATCAAGGCGGCGACAGCTGGATCGCGCTCGGCGACGAGCGCGGCGTGCTGGCGCTGATGCGCCTGGCCGACCGGGTGCGGCCGGACACCAAGGCCGTGCTGGACGAGCTGCGCGGACTGGGCCTGCACCTGGAAATCGCCAGCGGCGACAGCCATGAGGCGGTCAGCGCCCTGGCGCAGCGGCTGGGCATCCGCCGCTTCAGCGCGCGCATGACGCCGGCCGACAAGCTCACCCGCATTCGCGAGCTGCAGGCCGCCGGCGCCGTGGTGCTGATGGTCGGCGACGGCATCAACGACGCCCCGGTGCTGGCCGGCGCCGACGTCTCGGCGGCCATGGGCAGCGGCACCGCCTTGGCGCAGACCTCGGCGGCCATGGTGCTGCTGGGCGAATCGCTGACGCCGCTGGTGCAAGGCGTGCGCACCGCGCGCATGACTACCCGCATCATCCGCGAGAACATCGGCTGGGCGCTGAGCTACAACGCCACCACCATCCCGCTGGCCGCGATCGGCGTGCTCACCCCGTGGATGGCGGCGATCGGCATGTCGGTCAGCTCGCTGGTGGTGGTGATCAACGCCATGCGGCTGTCGCGGCGCCGCCGCACCGAAGTCTGTCCCCCGGCCGCGCTGCCCGGGGCCGTGAGCGAGGTAAGCTGATGGAAATCCTGTTCTTCATGATCCCGCTCGGCGTGGTGCTAGTGGCGTTCGCCATCTGGGCTTTCTTCTGGGCGGTGGGCAACGGACAGTTCGACGACCTCGACACGCCGGCCTATCAGATCCTCCTCGACGACGACCAGCCTCAGCCGCAGAAGAAGGCGAACGAGGAGCGCAAGGAGGAGCCGTGATCAGCGGCGAGCTCACCCTGCTCGCCGCGCTGATGGCCGGCCTGTTCGGCAGCGTCCACTGCCTGGGCATGTGCGGCGGCATCGTCGGCGCGCTGAACATGGGCACGCCGGCTGCCCGCCGTAGCCCGGTCAGCGGCGCCGCCTACAGCCTGCTGTTCAACCTGGGCCGCATCACGAGCTACGGCCTGGGCGGCCTGGTAGCCGGCGCCTTCGGCATGTGGCTGGGCAACGCCCTCAACTTTTCCGCCTGGAGTGGCCTGCTGCGCGTCCTCACCGGGCTGATCATGGTCGCCATCGGCCTGCAGCTGGCGATCAACTGGCGCGGCCTGCGCCATATCGAAGCCGTTGGCGCCGGGGTGTGGCGGCGGCTGGCGCCGCTGACCCGGCGGCTGCTGCCGGTGCGCTCGCCGGCGGCGGCGCTGACGCTGGGCGCGCTCTGGGGCTGGCTGCCGTGCGGCTTGGTCTACACCATGCTGCTGGCCGCCGCGGTCGCCGCCGACCCGCTCCAGGGCGGGCTGATCATGATCGCTTTCGGCGTCGGCACGCTGCCGACCATGGTCGGCGCCGGCGCCGCCGCCGCCAGCCTGGCGCGCTACGCTGGCCGCCCGGGGTTGCGCCGCGCCAGCGGCGCGCTGCTGCTGGCCTTCGGCGTCTGGACGGTCGCCGCGCCGTGGTTGCTGCACGGCCATGGAGCCCACGATCACGCCGCGCTCGGCGATATCGATTGCGTCGTGCCCGCTGTTGCACATTAGCAACAGTTGGCATCGGATTGTTGCGTCCCCACCATACCTCATAAGCCATTACTGATCTTCGCGATCCGTAACGGCGGACGCGGCGGCGGCGCCGACACGGCACCCCGCCGCCGCGATTCACGGCTTGATCGCAAAGGACGCGCAATCATGAAGACGACGACGCTGTTGGGGCTTGCCCTGGTCGGCCTGCTGGCCAGCGTACCGCTCGCGGGCAACGCTCAGTATCAGCAACGGGGTGGCGAACGCGTACCCAGCTTCTACGGCGGCATCGGCGGCGGCTACTACGATGCCGACGGCGATGCCGACAACTTCGACATCAACGACGACAACGCCGCATGGCGCGCCTATGCCGGCGTGACCTTCATCCCCTGGCTCGGCGTCGAAGGCTTCTACGCCGACTTCGGCGACATCGGCGGCTCCGGCGCCGACATCGATGTCGACGGCTGGGGCTTGGCGGCCGTCGCCCAATGGCCGATCGGCAACTTCGCCCCCTACCTGAAGCTGGGCAATTTCTGGTGGGACCGCGACGGCAGCAGCCCCTTCGGTCCCGGCAGCGACAACGGCAACGACTGGTTCGGCGGCGGCGGCGTACGCTTCAATCTCGCCTCGAACGTCGACCTGCGGGTCGAGTACGCCCGCTTCCAATTCGATGACGTCGATGCCGACTCCGGCTGGATAGACGTGCAGTTCCGCTTCTGACCGGCCTCGGAAGTCGGTATCGCGCAGCCGACCTGGCGAATACGCCAGGTCGGCGTCTCACCGCCAAACGCCTGTCCGCCCTTGAGTCGGGCACGGCGGCGCCCACTACACGCTTCAGCAGCAACAACACCAAAGGCGGAGGCTTGCATGACCCCCCGGTCGGTATGGCAGTCGCTCCTGATCCCCCTGTTCGTTGTCCCCTCGGCCGCGCTGGCCCGTATCACGCTCGAACTGCCGCCCAACCTCGCCGGCCTACTGACGACGGCGACGGCCGAAGCCACCCACGGCGCCCCCTATCGGCAGCCCCCCGCGAACGCCTATCAGCGCCTGCGCGCCAACCACCCGGACCAGCCCGAGCGGCGAACATGGAACCATGCCACGCCCGCTAGCGCCTTGCGCCTGGCGCTCGGCCAGGACGTCGACCTGCGCTTCGCCTACCATCGGCTGGCGATTGACCATGCCTTCCTGGACGCCGGCTCGATCAGCCTGGATATGCGCTTCTGAGCGGTCAGCGCGGCCGCAGCAGATAGGCCGCCTCGTGCAGGGAACGCAGGCCGCGGGCGAGCAGGCGCGGGTTATCCGCCAGCACGTCCTCCCGCACCAGCGGCTCGATCACGAAGCGCCCGGCGTGCAGCTCCTGCACCGCCCGCGGATCGACCGAGAACGGCGGCAGCGTCTCCTCGGCCGGCTCGTAGTCGAGCGTCACCAGCAGTCCGGGCGCGGCCGGAGCCAGCCGGGCCAGGTGCTCCACGTAGCGGCGCCGCATGGGCGACGGCAGCGCGATCAAGGCGGCGCGATCGTAGAAAGCCGCCACCGCGCCCACGTCCTCCGGCTCGACCTGGAAGAAATCGCCGCAGAGGATCTCCAGCCCGGCCGCGCGGTAGCGGCAGAACGCGTCATTCCGCTCGCGCCGGAAACTCAGCGAGTGCTCGGCGAAGAACGCCTCCACCGCCTGCTCGCTGAGCTCGATGCCGATCACCCGCCAGCCGTTGGCGTGCAGCCACAGCAGATCCAGGCTCTTGCCGCACAGCGGCACTAGCACCGTCGCGCCCGGCGGCAGCCCTAGCCGCTCCCAGAACGCCGTCAGCAGCCGGTTCGGCGCCGGCTCGTGAAACCCGATTTCGTTGCGCTGCCATTTCTGGCGCCAGAATTCCGCCTCCATGGCCTTCCTCCTCCGTCGATTCGACACGATTCTACGCCCCACGGCGCCGATGCGTGGAAATCGCGCCGGTCGGCCCCACGTTCCGGTAACACGCAGATAGCGGAGATCGGCGATGAGACGGCTTTACTTTCTGTTGCCGGACGTTGCGTGCGCACGCAAGGTGGTCGACGCGCTGCTGCTCAATCATGTCGAGGAACGCCACATCCACCTGCTGGCCAAACGCGGCACCGAGCTGGAGGATCTGCCCGCGGCCTCGGTGGCGCAGCGCACCGACCTGATTCCAGCCCTCGAGCGCGGCGTCACGGTCGGCGGCGCCACCGGCGCGCTCGCCGGACTGGTGGCGGTCGCGGTTCCGCCGGCCGGCCTGGTGCTCGGGGGCGGCGCGGTGCTGAGCCTGGCGCTGGCCGGCGCCGGACTGGGCGCCTGGATGTCGAGCCTGATGGGCATCTCCACCCCCAACAGCCGGCTCAAACGCTTCGAGCAGGCCATCGAATCCGGCCAGCTGCTGATGATGGTGGACGTGCCGGTAGAACGCGTCGACGACATCGAAACACTGGTGCGCGACATCTATCCGCAGGCCGAGATCGGCGGCACCGAGCCCACCGTTCCGCCCTTCCCCTAGCCCGAGCAAGGCTAGGCGTATCAATCACGTACATTGTGACCAGGTCCGCGCGGCGCGCCCGCGCGGGCCATTCCGCCGCAGACGGGGGGGTGTATAATCGATCCACCTTCTGTAACTCTTTGCCCGTCCTGGGCTCCAGCAATGCACACCATCGCCAAATCCAACAAGCTCGCTCATGTCTGTTATGACATCCGCGGCCCGGCGCTCGACGAGGCCAAGCGGATGGAAGACGAAGGCCAACGCATCCTCAAGCTCAACATCGGCAATCCCGCACCTTTCGGTTTCGAGGCACCAGAAGAGATTCTCCGGGACGTCATGCTCAACCTGCCGCAGGCGCAGGGTTATTGCGACTCCAAGGGCATCTTCTCGGCCCGCAAGGCCATCGTGCAGCAGTACCAGTCGCGCGGCATTCTCGATGTCAGCCTGGACGACGTCTATCTGGGCAACGGCGTCAGCGAGCTGATCGTGATGACCATGCAGGCGCTGCTCAACAACGGCGACGAAATGCTGCTGCCGGCGCCCGACTACCCGCTGTGGACCGCGGCGGTGAGCCTGTCCGGCGGCAAGCCGGTGCACTACCTGTGCGACGAGAGCGCCGGCTGGGAGCCGGACATCGACGACATGGAGCGGAAGATCACCAAGAACACCAAGGGCATCGTGGTGATCAACCCCAACAATCCGACCGGCGCCGTGTACTCGCGCCAGACGCTGGAGCGGATCGTCGAGCTCGCCCGCAAGCACAACCTGATCATTTTCTCCGACGAGATCTACGACAAGATCGTCTACGACGGCGCGCAGCACATCCCGATGGCGACGCTGGCCGAGGACGTGCTGATCATCAGCTTCTCCGGCCTGTCCAAGGTCTATCGTGTGGCTGGCTTCCGCTGCGGCTGGATGGTCATCACCGGGCCGAAGCACCGGGCGCGCGACTACATCGAGGGGCTGAACATGCTGTCGTCGATGCGCCTGTGCGCCAACGTGCCGGCGCAGCACGCGGTGCAGACGGCGCTGGGCGGCTACCAGAGCATCACCGCCTTGATCCAGCCGGGTGGGCGGCTGTACGAGCAGCGGCTGAAGGCGTGGCAGATGCTCAACGAAATCCCCGGCGTGAGCTGCATGAAGCCGCAGGGCGCGCTATACCTGTTCCCGCGCCTCGATCCGGCGGTGTTCAAGATCCGCAGCGACCGTCAGTTCATCCTGGATCTGCTGCGCCAAGAACGCATCCTGGTGGTGGAAGGCACGGCGTTCAACTGGCCGCGTCCCGACCACTTCCGCATCGTGTTCCTGCCGCATGTCCACGTGCTGGAAGAGGCCCTGACCGGCCTGCGCCGCTTCCTCAGCAAGTATCAGCAGTAAGCGGCCGTGTGTCCGCGCCGCCGGGGCCACGCATGCCTCGGCGGCCGCTTGCCGCGCTTTACGCTGGCGGTCCCCAGCCAGCCTTTTCCCCGCTTCCGCCGACAGGATCGGCCGCGCCCCGCGGCCTCAGCGCCTTCCCGATGTCGCAGCCAAACGAAATGGAGCGACTGGGTTTGAACCCGTGGTAACGACCGATTAATGAACGACAGAACCCGGCGGCGGGCCGCGTCGTGCCCGCACCGGGTCGCCGCGGGCAACGGCTATTTCTTGATCACATCGACGTCGTCCGCCTGCAGGCCTTTCTGGCCTTGGACAACGGTAAACTCCACGTGCTGTCCCCCTTCCAAGGTGCGAAATCCCTCGCCACGAATGGCGCGGTAATGCACGAACACATCATCGCCTTGCGGACGCTGGATGAAACCATAGCCCTTGGCGCTATCGAACCACTTCACAATACCGCTTTCGCGCTCTGCCACGGCTGGACGACCTCAGTTACTTCGCCAACATAAGCAATTTAGACCAAATCCACGAACGTACAAGCAACGACCATCACCGGTTATTTTCCCCCTCCCCAGTCAAGCACTTATGTCTTTATCGAACGCCCGTGAACGAGGCGTCTGGCGATTTATCCGTGGAAGAGCGCACCGCACAGCGCGAATCGGCAGCACCATTGACGAGAGCTTTGCAGCCATATTCCTACAGTGCCGCCGGCAGTTCAATTGCCGTAACGTCAATCGCCGTCGTTCACCGTAACGACGCGAGCAACTGGGAACGAGCGTGGACTGACCTCGCCAAGGACCTCCCCTAAGCACGTGAAAGAAAATTCCTCATGACGCGCCGACAGGGCGCTCATCGCGATCGTTCGCCGGTAAAGGCGGCGCCGAAAAGATCGAAAGACCTGCGCCGGGGGCGCTCGAGCGATGCCGCCGGGAACACGGGGCTAATGTGAGGCGATAGCTCGACGGCGCCGGGATGAAGCGCGGGAAGACGGTCCGAATCGCACGGAGCGGCGGCACGGGCAGCATCCCGCGCCCGCGGCCGCCCGTACGCCATTCAGCTCAGGAAGATGCGATAGGCGGGATTGGCGGTTTCCTCGGCGTACTCGTAGCCGAGCTTGTCGAGGAATTCCTGGAAGCGGGGCCGCTGCTCCGGCGGCACCTGGATACCCACCAGCACCCGGCCATAGGCCGCGCCATGGTTACGGTAGTGGAACATGCTGATATTCCAGCGACCGCCCATCTTGGACAGGAAATTGGACAAAGCGCCGGGCCGCTCGGGGAACTCAAAGCGGTAGACGATCTCATGGGCCACCTTGCCGTGGCCGCGACCGCCAACCATATGGCGCACATGCACTTTGGCCATCTCGTCGTCGGTGAGGTCCACCACGGGATAACCGCGCTGGCGCAGATCCTCGATCACCTGGTTGCGCTCCTCCGCGCCATCCCGGAGCTGAATGCCGACGAAGACGTGCGCCTGATCGACATCGGCATAGCGGTAATTGAACTCGGTGATGGAGCGCGCGCCCAGGGTCTCGCAGAACTCGCGGAAGCTGCCGGGACGCTCGGGGATGGTCACGGCGAGCACCGCTTCGCTGTGCTCGCCGATTTCCGCCCGCTCCGCCACATGGGCCAGGCTGCCGAAATTCATGTTGGCGCCGCTGTTGATCGCCACCAGGCTCTGGTCGCGAATGCCGGTGCGCTCGACGTACTTCTTGAGCCCCGCAGTGGCGAGCGCGCCCGCCGGCTCCATGATCGAGCGGGTATCGTCGAAGATGTCCTTGATCGCGGCGCAGATCTCGTCGGTGCTGACCAGCACCACCTCGTCGACGTGCTCGCGGCAGATCCGGAACGGCTCCTCGCCGATCTGCCGCACCGCCACGCCATCGGCGAATAGGCCGACCTGTTCGAGCACCACCCGCTCGCCGTGGCGCAGCGCCTCGTACAGGGTCGGCGCATCCTCCGGCTCTACGCCGATGATGCGGATGTCCGGACGCAGCTGCTTGATGTAGGCGGCCACGCCGGCGATCAAGCCGCCGCCACCCACCGGCACGAACACCGCGTGCAGCTTGCGCGGGTGCTGGTGCAGGATCTCCATGCCCACCGTGCCCTGGCCGGCGATCACGTCTGGATCGTCGTACGGCGGGATGTACACCATGCCGCGCTCGGCCACCAGCTTCTGGGCGTAGGCGGAGGCCTCGTCGTAGCTGTCGCCGTGCAGCACCACCCGTCCGCCCAGGTTGCGCACGTTGTTGACCTTGATGCTCGGCGTGGTGCGGGGCATCACGATCACCGCCTTGATGCCCAGCCGCTTGGCGGCCAGCGCCACGCCCTGGGCATGGTTGCCGGCCGAAGCGCAGATGACGCCGCGCTCGCGCTCGGCGTCGCTGAGCTGCGAGATCTTGTTGTAGGCCCCTCGCAGCTTGAAGGAGAACACCGGCTGCAAGTCCTCGCGCTTGAGCAGCACGCGGTTGCCGAGCCGGTTCGACAGATTCTGCGCCAGATCGAGGGGGGATTGGATGGCTACGTCGTAGACGCAGGCCGTGAGGATCTTTTCCAGGTAGGCCTTGGTCATTATTTAAGGTACACGGTGGCAAGTGAGCAAAGTGTACGGGAATCCGCGGTAGTCTGGTAAGGCGAAATGGAACGCGCTTCCGCAACGCGGTCGCGCCCCTTTATCATGCCGCTGCCAACCTCAGCAGGAGATCACCATGACCTCGGACGCCCAGAAAAAGGCGGCCGCCCAGGCCGCCCTCCAGTACATCCAGCCCGGCACGGTGGTGGGTATCGGCACCGGGTCGACGGTGAATCACTTCATCGACGCGCTGGCCGCCAGCCGCATTCCGATCGCCGGCGCCGTCTCCAGCTCGGAGGCGTCCACCAAGCGCCTGCGCGCCCATGGCATCGAGGTGCTCGATCTCAACGAGGTCGACGACATTCCGGTGTACGTGGACGGCGCCGACGAGTCCAACGAGCTGCTGCAGCTGATCAAGGGCGGCGGCGGCGCGCTGACCCGCGAGAAGATTATCGCCGCCGCCAGCCGGCAATTCGTGTGCATAGCCGACAATTCCAAGCTCGTGCGCGTGCTCGGCCGCTTCCCGTTGCCCGTGGAGGTCATCCCCATGGCGCGCGGCTATGTGGCGCGCCAGCTGGTGGCGCTGGGCGGCAAGCCGGAACTGCGAGTCGGCTTCACCACCGATAACGGCAACATCATCCTCGATGTGCACGGCCTGGAGATCGCCGAACCGATCCGGCTGGAGCGGGAGATCAACGATATCCCCGGCGTGGTCACCAACGGCCTGTTCGCGCTGCGTCCGGCCGACGTACTGCTGCTCGGCCAGGACGACGGCAGCGTGCGCACCCTGCGGGCGCCCTAGCGACCTATGTCGATGCCGAAGCTGCTCATCGTCCTGGGCTTGACGCTGGTGCTGGTGGGTGCGCTCTGGCCATGGCTGTCCAAGCTCGGCCTGGGCCGCCTGCCGGGCGACATCGCCATCCAGCGGCCGGGTTTCTCGTTCTACTTCCCGATCACCACCTCGATCATCGTCAGCATCGTGCTCAGCCTACTGTTCTGGCTGCTGCGCAAATGAGGTCGAACGGTCGACAGCCCGTGCCGCGGCTCGGCCCCGGCACGGGCGCCGCCGACGCTCCGTCGGCAGCATGGCGAGCACCCCTCCCCACCCGGCCAGGGTTGTCCTTAAATTTCAAAGATTTGCGTCAACGCAATGATGAGAAAAGAGTTTCTTTACGCGCCGCTTTGGCCAATAATGCGCCTGGCGACACGGGCGCGCGGCGCTCGGGTCGTCGCAAGCCTGGAGCGGTAGCGGCACGCGCGGCCCTAGGCTGACCAGACGCGACCGGTGGTGGGCTGATCGGTCGGCTCAAGGATCGACCGGCGCAGCCGCGCCACCGCTGGCGTCAGCCGCTGACCGCGGCCGATCGGCCATGCCCGGCGCAACCCGTCGCGGCTTGGTCGTCACTCACGAGCGGACCTTTGGAGCAAACCCGATGCACAAGACTCTGATCGCTGTCGTTCTTGGCCTGGCGGCCGCCACCTCGGCCAACGCCGCCGGCGACGCCGCCGCCGGCAAGACGAAGTCGGCCACCTGCGTTGCCTGCCACGGCACCAACGGCAAGGGCATCATGCCCATCTATCCGAACCTGTGCGGCCAAAACGAGGCCTACATGGTCAACGCGCTCCAGGCGTACAAGAACAAGCAGCGCGGCGGCGGCCAGTCTGCGGTGATGACCCCCATGGCGGCCAACCTGTCCGACCAGGACATGGCCGACCTCGCTGCCTACTACAGCCAGCAGACCTGCAAGTAACGGCACCCCTCCTCCCCCGAGCCCGGCCCTCGCGCCGGGCTTTTTCCGCGCGCCAGCGCCCGGCTCGGTGCGCACCGAGGCCCTTCATGGGCTCATGAGCGGTAGCGCCGTCTTTGGGCCATCACGACGGTCACCATCGCATGCGCCCATCGTAAGGCCTGAAGCTGCTCCACATACTTGTGGGGATAGCTTACGCACGCGTGCCTGGCGATGTGGGCATGCACCGCCACGATGGGTCAGCAAGAAACCTCTGCCGCACCGCCTGGACAGGCCTAAGGCCCTGTCTCGGGCGCTCCTGATAGCGATTTCTCCGAGCAAAAGAAGAAGGGGCTACGCTTTCGCATAGCCCCTTCTGTATTGGCTGGGGGACTAGGATTCGAACCTAGATTGACGGAGTCAGAGTCCGCTGTCCTACCGTTAGACGATCCCCCAAAGGAAACCAGACCGGCCTTAGCGCTTCGAGAACTGGGTCGCGCGGCGGGCCTTGTGCAGACCGACCTTCTTACGCTCGACCATACGCGCGTCGCGGGTGACGAAGCCGGCTTTGCGTAGTGTACCACGCAATTCGCCATCATACTCCATCAGCGCGCGAGTGAGACCGTGGCGAATCGCGCCAGCCTGACCGGAAATACCACCGCCAGCGACGGTGACTTCCACGTCGAACTTATCGGTCGCGCCGATCAGCTCCAGCGGCTGCCGCACCATCATACGCGAGGTCTCGCGGCCGAAGTACTGATCCAGCGGCTTGCCGTTAATCTTAATCAGACCGCTGCCGGGCTTCAAGAACACGCGAGCCGTCGAGGTCTTGCGGCGGCCGGTACCGTAGTGCTGCTGTGCCATTCGCTCTATCCGTTTACTTTAACCGGACTCTTAGATTTCCAGCGGCTTGGGCTGCTGGGCGGCATGCCGATGCTCAGTGCCCTTGTAGACCTTGAGCTTCTTGAACATGGCGCGGCCGAGAGGATTCTTCGGGAGCATGCCCTTGACCGCGATCTCGATCACCCGCTCAGGGGCCTTGTCGATCAGCTTCTCAAAGGTAATGCTCTTCAGACCACCAATCCAACCGGTATGGTGGTGATACACTTTGTCGGTCTGCTTACGGCCGGTCACCGCCACCTTCTCAGCATTGATGACGACGATGTAATCGCCGGTATCAACGTGCGGAGTGTACTCCGGCTTGTGCTTGCCGCGAAGGCGCCGGGCGATCTCGCTGGCCAGACGCCCCAGGGTCTTGCCCTCGGCATCCACGATGTACCAGTCGCGTTTTACGTCGGCTGCCTTTGCACTAAAGGTCTTCATCACGCCTACTCCGAAGCGGCTGTGCTCTGTCAGAAGGCCGGCAATCATACAAAACGGGCCGCCATCATACAAGCACTCTGCGGTCGGGCCAAGTGGTGTACAAAAAAAAGGCGCGGCAAGTGTACCGCGCCCAACAAAGAACACCAAAGGAGGATGGAGGAGTCGCCCGAAGCGATGCAAGCGCAAAGCTGTCGGACAAGCCCATAGTCCAATGTTGCACTGCACATGTCAAGCGCCAACTTTCGACGACTTCAGCTTGATTGGCCGGCACTTACCTCAACGCTGCAGCGCAACACAAAGCATGCCGCACAGCGCCGCCGCCCCAGCGTCTCCCCCCTTGGGGCTGCCTTGCGGGCGCCAACTGGGTATCCTTACCGTTCATCGACACCGAACCCAGGCGTGCCTCCGGGCAGATCGGGGCCGCCGCAGGAAACCGCGTCATGACCCCGAATCGAGCCTACACCTTCGCCGACCGCCTGCTGATGCAGATCGACCAAGGTCTGCGCACCGTGTTCGGGCGCCCGATCACTACCGGCCGCCCCTACCCCGGCGACCGCCACGACGAAGCGGAGCTGAACGAGAGCGAGCGCCAGGAGGCGATTCGCCTGATCCGTATCGACCACTGTGGCGAGGTCTGCGCTCAGGCTCTGTATCAGGGACAGGCGCTGACAGCGCGCGACCCGGCGGTGCGGGAAGCGCTGACGGAGGCGGCGGAGGAAGAGAACGACCATCTCGCCTGGTGCTCGCAGCGGCTGGAGGAGCTGGGCGGGCGCACCAGCTACCTGAGCCCCTTCTTCTATGTCGGCTCACTGGCGCTGGGGGCGGCGGCGGGATTGGCGGGCGACCGCTGGAGCCTGGGCTTCCTGGCCGAGACCGAGCACCAGGTGGTCAAGCATCTGGACGGCCACCTGCAGCGCCTTGCGCCGCAGGATGCACGCAGCCGCGCGGTGCTGGAGCAGATGAAGGAGGACGAGGGCAAGCACGCCACCACCGCGCTGAACGCGGGCGGCGCGGAGCTGCCCGCGCCTATCCCGCAGCTGATGAAGGCGGCCTCGAAGGTAATGACCGGCACCACCTACTGGCTGTAGACGCCGGAAAGCAAAAAGGCCCTATTGCACTGGGCCCCCGCTCACGTCAACGCCACAGCCCGATGCCGATCTCCTTCCCCGGGTCCATGTTGCGGCCGTAGAAGATCTCGGCCATCTCCCGCCGCAGCTGCATGCGGATCTCCATCTTCTCCTCCTCGGACAGCTCGTCGGCGGACTCGCCGAACAGGTAGTTGTCGAGGTTGAGGTCCTTCAGCAGCATCTTGGTGTGGAAGATGTGCTCCGGGTAAACGTTCACGTCGATCATGTGATACCGCTCTTTGGTATCCGCCGACATGAAGTTCTGGATCGAGTTGATCTCGTGGTCGATGAAGTGCTTCTTGCCGGCCACGTCGCGGGTGAAGCCACGCACCCGGTAGTCGATGGTGACGATGTCCGAGTCGAAGGAGTGGATCAGGAAGTTCAACGCCTTGAGCGGCGAGATGACGCCGCAGGTGGACACGTCGATGTCGGCCCGGAAGGTCGACACACCCTGGTCCGGATGGCTTTCCGGATAGGTGTGAACCGTGATGTGACTCTTGTCGAGATGCGCCAGCACGGTCTCAGGCAGCGGACCCGGCGCCGGGTTGACGCCCACCCGCTCCTTCTCGACCAGCTCTTGCTCGGAGATGAGGATGGTGACGCTCGCGCCCTGCGGCTCGTAGTCCTGGCGCGCGATGTTGAGGATGTTGGCGCCAATGATGTCTGACACCTGAGTCAGGATCTGGGTCAAACGCTCGGCGTTGTACACCTCGTCGATGTACTCGATATAGGCTTGGCGCTGCTCAGCGGTTTTGGCGTAGCAGACGTCGTAGATGTTGAAACTCAAAGATTTGGTCAGGTTGTTGAACCCGTGGAGCTTGAGCTTCTCAGAGACCAAATCCCCGCCCTCCGATCAAACAGCGACTGAACATGCCCACGCAGGGGCCCCTCTCTGGCGGTGCCGAGGCGCGCAATTATGCACATAATCCGCTATCGATCCAGCGGACATTGGGCAGTTTTAGACCTCGATCAACTCGTAGTCGTGCGTGAGCTCGGCACATTTGCCCAGCATGATGCTGGCAGAGCAATACTTGGTCGCGGACAGCTCGATGGCGCGCTTGACGGCGGCCTCCGTCAGCCCCTGTCCGGACACCTTGTAGTGGAGGTGGATTTTGGTGAACACCTTGGGCGGGGTGTCGGCGCGCTCGGCTTCGATCTCGACTTCGCAGTGACTGACCGGATGGCGCCCTTTCTTGAGGATGTAGACCACATCGAAGGCGGTGCACCCGCCCAGGCCGAGCAGCAACATCTCCATGGGGCGCGGCCCCAGGTTGCGTCCGCCGGCTTCGGGCGGCCCGTCCAACACCACCGTGTGACCGCTGCCCGCGGTGGCCTCGAAGGTCGCCTCACCCACCCATTTGACAGTCGCGCGCATCCGACATCCCGCTGGCTAAGTTACTCATAAACTAGGCGGATCGCGCAGGACGGGGAACTTGGCATAGGTTTCCGGCGTCCCAATGTGATCCGGTAGGGGCGCAGTATAGCGACTATCGGACGGCATCTCCAAAGGGGGCGAGCCCGCACCGATGCTTGCTTCCAAGGACGCCTTGTACTACCAATAACGGCAAGGGAGATCCCCAGTGGGCGCCAATGCCGAAGGATTGAGAATGTTACAGCCGGCCCAGAAATCGACGGGCAATACGTCCATCGACAACCTGTTGCAGCACTGTCACAGGCGGCGCTATCCCCCCAAGACCGGCATCATCTACGCCGGCGATCAGTCGGATGCGCTGTATTACATCATCGAGGGGTCGGTGACCGTGCTGATGGAAGACGAGAACGGTCACGAGATCGTGCTCGCCTATCTCAACGCCGGGTCGTTTTTCGGTGAAATGGGGCTGTTCGGCGAGAGCAGCGAGCGCAGCGCCTGGGTGCGCACCCGCACCGCCTGCGAGCTCGCCGAGATCAGCTACAGCCGTTTTCGCCAGATCGCTAAGCAGGATCCGGAAATCCTGTTCCCGGTGGTCGGGCAGATGGCCGACCGGCTGCGACGCACCAGCCGCAAGGTGGGCGACCTGGCCTTCCTCGACGTCACCGGCCGCATCGCTCGTACCCTGCTCGACCTGTGCCGCGAGCCCGACGCCATGACCCATCCGGACGGCATGCAGATCCGCATCACCCGCCAGGAGCTCGGCCGTATCGTCGGCTGCTCGCGGGAGATGGTCGGGCGCGTGCTCAAGGAGCTGGAGGAGCAGTCGCTGATCTCGGTCAGCGGCAAGACCATCGTGGTGTTCAACACGCGCTAGCACCCGCGCGCCAGGCGGGCATGAAGAAGGCCCCTGCCGGGGCCTTCTGCGTTTCCGAGATGCCGCTCCCGCGGGAAAACGACCGCCGCGTTCAGGGATAGAACAGCTCGCGCAGCTTCACGCCCGGGTCGGGCGCGCGCATCATGCTCTCGCCCACCAGGAAGGCATGGATGCCATTGGCGCGCATCAGGGCTACATCGTCGGGAGTGTGGATGCCGCTTTCGGTGACCAGCAGGCAGTCGCCCGTCACACGCGCCTTGAGCCGGATGGTGTTGCGGATGTCGGTCTCGAAGGTGCGCAGGTTGCGGTTGTTGACCCCGAGCAGGTCTGGCGCCAGCGCCAGCGCGCGCTCCAGCTCGTCCTCATCGTGCACCTCGACCAGCACGTCCATCCCCAGCTCGACCGCCAGCTGATACAGCTCGCGCATCTGCGGGTCGCCGAGCGCGGCGACGATCAGCAGCACGCAATCGGCGCCCAGCACGCGCGCCTCGTAGACCTGGTAGGGGTCGATCACGAAGTCCTTGCGCAGCACCGGCAGTCCGCAGGCAGCGCGCGCCTGCTGCAGGTACTGCTCGCTGCCCTGGAAGAAGTCGCGGTCGGTGAGCACCGACAGGCAGCTGGCGCCGGCGGCGGCGTAGCTGCGGGCAATCGCTTCCGGGTCGAAGTCGGGGCGGATGACGCCCTTGCTGGGCGAGGCTTTCTTCACCTCGGCAATGACACCGGGCTTACCGGCGGCGATGTCCTGCAGCAGCCGTTGACGGAAGCCGCGCACCGGCGGCGCATCGGCGACCTGGGCGGACAGCTCCCGCAGACTCTTGATCTGGCTGCGCTCGGCCACTTCCTCGGCCTTGCGCGCCAAAATGGTGTTGAGCACGTCGCCACTCATGCCGTCACCCGCTGGGTGTAGGCCACGAACTCGTCGAACTTGCGGCCGGCCTCGCCCGAAGCGATCACCTCACGCGCCCGGCGGATGCCGTCTTCCAAGCTATCCGCGACATTGGCGGCGTAGATGGCGGCGCCGGCGTTCAGGGTCAGCATGTCGGCGGCCGGCCCCGGCTCGCCAGCGAACACCCGCTGGATCAGCTCGAGGCTCTCCTGAGCGTCGCTCACCCGCAGCTGCTCGAGCGGCGCGCGGGCGATACCGAACTGCTCGGGCGTGAGCACGTATTCCGTGATCTTGCCGCGGAACAGCTCCACCACCCGGGTCGGCGCGGCAATGCTGATCTCGTCCAGGCCGTCCTCGGAATGCACCACCAGCACGTGGTCGCTGCCCAGCTCGCGCAGCACCTCGGCCACCGGCCGCTGCCAGTCGGCGCTGTAGATGCCGAGCAGTTGGTGCGGGGCGCCGGCCGGATTGGTCAGCGGGCCGAGGATGTTGAAGATGGTGCGCACGCCCATCTCCCGGCGCGGCCCAACCGCGTACTTCATGGCGGCGTGATGGTTGGGCGCGAACAGGAAGCCGACACCGACCGCATCGATGGTCGCGGCGATCTGCCCCGGCGTGAGATCGAGCTTGGCGCCGGCCGCCTCCAGCAGGTCGGCGCTGCCGGAACGGCTGGAGACCGAGCGGTTGCCGTGCTTGGCCACCCGACCGCCGGCGGCGGCCACCACGAAGGTGGCAGCGGTGGAGACGTTGAACGTGCCCCGAGCGTCGCCGCCGGTGCCGCAGGTATCGACCAGATGACGACGGTCCACCTGCACGGGGATGGCCAGGTCGCGCATCACCTGGGCGGCGGCGGCGATCTCGGCCACGGTCTCGCCTTTCATGCGCAGGCCGATCAGGAAGCCGCCGATCTGCGCGGGCGTGCACTCGCCGGTCATGATGGCGCGCATCACCACGCTCATCTCCTCGCGGGTCAGATCCTGCCGTTCGGTGACGCGCCGTATCGCGGTTTGAATATCCATGGTGCTTGCTCTTCGCTTCTCAGGCGGCCCGCCGGGTGCCGCGGAGGAAGTTGGCGAGCAGGTCATGCCCGGCCTCGGTGAGGATCGACTCCGGGTGGAACTGCACGCCCTCCACATCCAGCGTCCTATGACGCACGCCCATGATCTCTTCCATGCTGCCGTCAGGATTCTCAGTCCAGGCGGTGACTTCCAGGCAATCCGGCAGCGTGTTCTTGTCGATCACCAAGGAATGATAGCGGGTCGCCGTCATCGGGTTGGGCAAGCCGCGGAACACGCCCTGGCCGCGGTGGTGCACCGGCGAGGTCTTGCCGTGCATCACCCGCCCGGCATGCACCACGTTGCCGCCGAACACTTCGCCGATCGCCTGATGGCCCAGGCACACGCCCAGGATCGGGATGCGACCGGCGAAGGTGCGGATCACCTCCATCGACACGCCCGCCTGGCGCGGGCTGCAAGGCCCGGGCGAGATCACGATCCAGGTCGGCCGCAGCCGCTCGATGTCGACGCAGGTGATGGCGTCGTTGCGGTACACCCGCACGTCGGCGCCGAGCTCGCCGAAGTACTGCACCAGGTTGTAGGTGAACGAGTCGTAGTTGTCGATCATCAGCAGCATGGCGCGGTCCTCACTCCAATCCCGAGCTGTCGAGGCCGCTTTCGGCCATGGCCACGGCCCGGATCAAGGCCCTGCCCTTGTTGAGCGTCTCCTTCCACTCCAGCCGCGGCACCGAATCGGCCACCACGCCGGCGCCGACCTGGATATGCAGCTTGCCGTCCTTGATCACCGCGGTACGGATGGCGATGGACGCGTCCATGTTGCCGCTGTAGGACAGATAACCGACCGCGCCGCCGTAGATGCCGCGCTTGACCGGCTCGACCTCGTCGATGATCTCCATGGCGCGGATCTTCGGCGCGCCTGACAGGGTGCCGGCGGGGAAGGCGGCGCGCAGCGCGTCGATCGGTGTGAGCCCCGGCCTGAGACGGCCGGTGACGTTGGAGACGATGTGCATCACGTGCGAGTAGCGCTCGATGCTCATCTGGTCGGTGACGCGCACGCTGCCGATCTCGGCCACCCGGCCGATGTCGTTGCGCGCCAGGTCGATCAGCATCAGGTGCTCGGCGATTTCCTTCGGGTCAGCGAGCAGCTCCTCCTCCAACGCCTTGTCCTCGGCCGGGGTGGCGCCGCGCCGGCGGGTGCCGGCCAGGGGCCGCACGGTGATCTCGCCGTCCTCCAGGCGCACCAGGATCTCGGGCGAGGAACCGACGATGTGGAAGTCGTCGAGATCGAGGAAGAACATGTACGGCGAGGGGTTCATCGACCGCAGCGCGCGATAGAGATCCAGCGGCGAGGCCTCGTAGTCGACCGACAGCCGCTGCGAGGGCACCACCTGCATCACGTCGCCGTCGATGATGTAGCGCTTGATGCGCTCCACCATCCGCTCGAACTCCTCCTGGGTGAAGTTCGAGGTGAACTGCGGCTCGCGCTGCGGCCGCGCCGGGCGCGGCGGCTGGTAGACGCTGCCCGCGCTGCGCAGCTGGCGGGTCAGCGCGCTCAGCCGCTCGCCGGCGCGTTGGTAGGCGTCCGGCTCAGCGGGATCGGCGTGCACCACCAGATACAGGCGCCCGGCCAGGTTGTCGAACACCAACACCTCGTCCGACACCATGAACAGGATGTCCGGCACGCCCAGCTTATCCTCGTTGACGCTATGCGCCAGGCGCGGCTCGATGTAGCGCACCGTGTCGTAGCCGAAATAGCCGACCAGGCCGCCGAGGAAGCGCGGCGCCTGCGGGATGCCGTCCGGCGGCGCGGCGCGGAAGCCGCGGTGGTAGTCCTCCACGAAGGCCAGCGGGTCATCCACCCGCTCGCGCCGCACCAGCGCGCCGTCGCGGTAGAGCTCCACGTCGTAGCCGCGCACCTTCAGCACTTCCCGGGCGGGCAGGCCAATGATCGAGTAGCGGCCCCATTTCTCGCCGCCCTGCACCGACTCCAGCAGATAGGAGTACGGTCCTTTGGCGAGCTTGAGGTAGGTGCTCAGGGGAGTGTCGAGATCGGCGAGGATCTCGCGCACGAGGGGGATGCGGTTGTAGCCCTGCTCCGCGAGGGCGTCGAAATGCTGCTTGTTCATGAATTACCGTCCGTTGGGCGATTGTCGGGGCGTGCCTGAAGCCGAGCGCTTAGCGACGCCATCGCCACGGAGCGGTGTAGAAGATGAAATCGCGGAGGGCCGAAATAGTCATTCCGATGCCAGCAGTAGTCTCGCCAGTTCTCGCAGATCCTCGACCACGGCGTCCGGGGACGCCTGCCGGATGTCCTCGCCGTGATTGTAGCCGTAGGGCACGCACACGACCGCCATGTTGGCGCGGCGCGCGGCCTCCACATCGTTGCGGGAGTCGCCGACCATCAGCGCGGCAGCCGGATCTTCGCCTAGCCGTTGCGCCGCATACAGCAAGGGTGCCGGATGCGGCTTCCTTTCGGCAAGGGTATCGCCTCCGACGAGGACTGCAAAGTCCTCGCGCACGCCGAGCGCGCTCAGCAGCGGCTCGATGAAACGGCTGGGCTTGTTGGTGACCACGGCCATCTTCAAGCCCGCCGCGCGCAGCTGGCGCAACCCCTCGCGCACGCCGTCGAACAGCGCGCTGCGATGGCACAGCAGCCGCTCGTAGTGGGCCATGAACAGCGGCATGGCGCGCGCCAGCAGCGCCGGATCGGGCTCGCCGTCCATGCGGCCGGTGAGGGCGCGCTTGACCAGCCGCTGCGAGCCGTTGCCCACCCACTCGCGCACCCGCGCCTCGCCGGCCGGCGGCAGGCCGAGGTCGGCGAGCATGGCATCCACCGCCGCGGCCAGGTCGGGCACGCTGTCGACCAGCGTGCCGTCCAGATCGAACAGCAGGGCGCGAATGCCGGCAAAGCGCATCAGCTGCCGACCTTGGCCAGTTCCGCGCGCATGGCGCCGATCACCGCGGCGTAATCCGGCTTGCCGAAGATCGCCGAGCCGGCCACGAAGGTGTCGGCGCCGGCCTCGGCCACGGCGCGGATGTTGTCCACCTTGATGCCGCCGTCCACTTCCAGGCGGATCGGCAGCCCGGAGGCTTCGATCATGGCGCGCGCCTCGCGCAGCTTGCCGAGCGTCGAGGGGATGAAGGCCTGGCCGCCGAAGCCGGGGTTGACCGACATCAGCAGCACCATGTCGACCTTGTCCATCACGTACTTGAGGTAATCGAGCGGCGTGGCCGGGTTGAACACCAGCCCGGCCTTGCAGCCGCAGTCGCGGATCAGCTGCAGGGTGCGGTCGATGTGCTCGCTGGCCTCGGGATGGAAGGTGATGTAGGTGGCGCCGGCCTGGGCGAAGTCGGGGATGATCCGGTCCACCGGCTTGACCATGAGGTGCACGTCGATCGGCGCGGTAATGCCGTAGTCGCGCAGCGCCTTGCACACCATCGGTCCGATCGTGAGGTTGGGGACATAGTGGTTGTCCATCACGTCGAAATGGATGATGTCGGCGCCGGCGGCGAGCACGGCGTCCACGTCCTCGCCGAGCTTGGCGAAATTGGCCGAGAGGATGGAGGGAGCGATGAGGTAATCGCGCATGGGTCTATCGGCGGTAGCGGTCGAGGCGGTGACTGTAGCGCATGCGCCGGACATTTTCAGCCGCACGGCGCACACTTGAACCCGCGGCGGGCGCTCAGAAGCCGCGTGCGCGGCGGATCTGCTCGTAGGCTTCGCGGATGCGCTGGGTGCGGATATGCGCCTCTTTCAGCGCCTCCTCGGAGGCGTTGGCGGCGGCCAAACGATCCGGGTGATGACGGCTGATGGCGCGACGATAGGCCAAGGTGACCTGCTCGTTGCTGGCGTTCTCGGCGATGCCGAGCTCGCGGAAGGCATCCGCCAGCGGACTGGCCGGCACCACGGCGCGCGGCCGGCTGTCGCCGCGACAAGTCCCGCGGGTTCGCGCCAGCTCCTGCAGACGCTGCTCGCTCACGCGCAGCCGTTTCGCCACCACGCTCAACAGGCGCTGCTGCTTCGGCGCGGGCTCGCCGTCGGCATAGGCCACCTCCAGCAGGCAGCGCAGGAACCGATCCAGCGTCTCGGGCTGGCGGCCGGCGCCGCCGCGGAACCGGCGCAGCACGGCGCGCAGCGGAAAGTTGCGGGCCTTGCCGCGCGTAAACAGATAGATGGCGCGCTGGCGGCGATTGTCGTCCAGACCGAGCCGGGCCATGACCTGCTCGGTGGCCGCCACCTCCTTTTCGCTGACCCGCCCGTCGGCCTTGGCCAGATGCCCCATCACCGAGAATGCGGCGGTGAGGAATTCCTGCTCGCTGCGGCTGAGCTGGCAGCCGCGCCAGGTGCGGCCGGAATACGGTTCCAGCCGCAGCCGCTCGTCGAAGATGTAGCCGAGGACCAGGCCCAGCAGCGCCCCCGGCCAGCTGCCGAGGACCGCGCCCAGCAACGTGCCGGCGGCCTTGCCCCACCAAGGCCCTGCCACCATCACTAGGGGAGAGGACAAATTTCGATCTCCGTGCCGAAGGCCTTCATCTTAGAGTCGATTCTCCGCAACGACTTGGCCGCGGTGCAGCCTTCAAGAAAGCGACCGTCGCCGCGGGCGTATTCAACCCAGCCGCCGGACTCTCGGCGCCAACGGCGCGTTGATAAAGGAGATTACGGCAAAAATCCAGCGCTTTGATCGCGCCGCCACTCTTCTTGGCGGGGAGGGTCGTTCGCCGCCTTGACATACCCTGCGGGGTATATAAGATGGGCCGCGAACGTCCTTCGCTTCCGCCTCGCCAAGGAGGTCTCCATGGACAATTTCACGCCCGGCAGCGGCTTGCTCGGCGGCCTGATCATCGGCCTGTCGGCGGCGCTGCTGCTGTTCGCCAACGGCCGGATCGCGGGCATTTCCGGCATCGTCGGCGGCCTGCTGGCGCGACCGCGCGGCGATAGCGCCTGGCGCGCACTGTTCGTCGTCGGCATGGTCACGGTCGGTCTGCTCTGGCAGTGGCTCAGCCCGGCGGGACTGCCCATCGAGCTGCAGACCGGCTGGCCCGGCACGCTGGCGGCGGGCTTCCTGGTCGGCTTCGGCGCCCGGTTGGGCAGCGGCTGCACCAGCGGCCACGGCGTGTGCGGCATCGGTCGCCTGTCGGCCCGCTCCATCGTCGCCACCGGCGTGTTCATGACCGCGGGCGTCGTCACCGTGTACGTCACCCGCCATTTGCTGGGAGTCTGAGCATGGTCCAATTGTCGACGGCGCTGCTCGCCGGCGCCCTGTTCGGGCTGGGGATGATCGTGTCGGGCATGGTCAACCCGGCCAAGGTCATCGGCTTCCTGGACCTGGCGGGCAACTGGGATCCGACCCTGGCGCTGGTGATGGGCGGCGCCCTGGCGGTGACCATCCCGGCCTTCCGCCTGGTCGGCCAATGTCAGCGCCCCTTCTGCGCGGATCGCTTCCACCTGCCCGACAAACGCGCACTGGACGCTCGCCTGATCGCCGGCTCGGCCATCTTCGGCGTCGGCTGGGGACTGGCGGGGGTATGCCCCGGACCGGCGCTAGTGGCGACGGCATCGGGCCTGGCGCCAGTGCTGGGCTTCGTGGCGGCGATGGTGGCGGGCATGACCGCCTACGGACTGCTGTTCCGGAACGCGCGGTAAGGGACTAGCCGTACTTGGAAAGCAGGCGGGTGAGTTCGCCGAGCCGTTGGCGGCCTTCCTCCGACAGCCCGCCGTCCGGGCCCAGTTCGTGCTCGATGGCGCACGCCATCATTTCGTAGAAGGCCTTGTTCAGGGCGTTGCGGGAGGCGGCGAGCTGCTGCGCGACCTCCTCGCAGCCGGCATCGCTCTCGATCATGCGGCGTATACCGCGAATCTGCCCCTCGATACGCGCCAGACGCGCCAACAGCGCCCGCTTCTGCGCGTCCCTGGGCTCGTCCTTATTCGCGGCCATATCAGTCCCTCCGCCTCTGCAGGTACAATTAGCCATTTACCGCCGCCATTATACCCCTAAGGGTAGAGCGGCAGTTCCGGCCCAGAAGGTGTAGCGATGAGCCCAGCCCCCGACGCCCTGCACGAATCCGGACTTCACAGCCTGCCCCTGCTGCATCGGGGCAAGGTACGCGACGTCTACGCCATTGACGATCAGCGCCTGCTGATCGTGGCCACCGACCGGCTATCGGCCTTCGACGTCATCCTGCCGGACCCGATCCCGGGCAAAGGCATGGTGCTCACCGCGGTATCCAATTTCTGGTTCCGCCGTCTGGCGCACATCATTCCCAATCATATTCTCGACGTGCCGCTGACCGAGGTCATCCCCGATCCGGCCGAGGCGGCGCGCGTCCAGGGCCGTGCCGTGGTGGCCAAGCGCGCCAAGCCGCTGCCGGTGGAGGCGATCGCCCGCGGCTACCTCATCGGCTCCGGCTGGAAGGACTACCAGGCCACCGGCGAGGTGTGCGGCATCCGTCTGCCCGCCGGCCTTCGTCAGGCCAGCCGGCTGCCGGAACCGATCTTCACGCCGTCGACCAAGGCGGCGGTCGGCACCCACGACGAGAACGTCAGCTTCGCGGCCGTGGAAGCGGTGATCGGCCCCGAGCTGGCGGCGCGGGTGCGCGACGTCACTCTGCGGCTGTACAAGGAGGCCGCCGCTTACGCCCTGGAGCGCGGCATCATTATCGCCGACACCAAGTTCGAGTTCGGTCTGGACAGCAACGGCGAGCTGATGCTGATCGACGAGGCGCTGACCCCCGACTCCTCGCGCTTCTGGCCGGCCGACCAGTACCAGGAAGGCATCTCCCCGCCGAGCTTCGACAAGCAGTTCGTGCGCGACTACCTGGAGACGCTGGACTGGGACAAGACCCCGCCGGGCCCGCACCTGCCGGCCGACATCATCGAGCGCACCGCCGCCAAGTACCGCGAGGCCCAGCGCCGCCTCTGCGGCGACGAGTAACCCATCGTCGCCGACGCCGGGCGGCGCTCAGGCATCCACCCCCACCTGGATGATCTTGAGGGTATTGGTGCCGCCCGGCACGCCGGCCAGATCGCCTTTGGTCAGCACCACCAGGTCGCCGTCCTCGACCGCCCCCAGTTGACGCAGCTGCTGCACCACCTCGCGGTTGACGCCGATGTGATCGCGCGCCTCCGGGTGGTAGGCCACCGGGTAAACGCCGCGATAGAGGCAAACCCGACGGTGGGTGGAGGCGTTGCGGCTGAAGGCGTAGATCGGGATCTCGGTGCCGATGCGCGACATCCACATGGTGGTCGCGCCGGACTCGGTGAACGCGGCGATGGCCTTGGCTTTGAGCCGGTTGGCGGCGTCGATGGCGCTCTTGGCGATGGCCTCGTCGACGAAGCGGTAATCGCTGCGCTCCTCGCGCTCCCGGTGGAAGCGCTGATAGCGCTCGGTGCCCTCGCAGATCTCCGCCATGGCGGCCACCACCTTGGCCGGATGGTCGCCGGCGGCGGTCTCCTCCGACAACATTACCGCGTCGGTGCCGTCGAGCACGGCGTTGGCCACGTCCAGCACCTCGGCGCGGGTGGGCGTGGGCGCGTGCACCATCGACGCCATCATCTGGGTGGCGGTGATCACCACGCAATCGCACGCCCTCGCCCGCCGCAGGATCTCTTTCTGCACGCCGGCCAGCTGGGGATCGCCGATCTCCACCGCCAAATCGCCGCGCGCCACCATCACCGCATCGGCCGCCTCCATGATTTCGTCGAGGTTCTCCAGTGCCTCCTGGCGCTCGATCTTGGCGACGATGCCGCCGCGGCCGCCGGCCTCGCGCAGCAGCCGGCGCGCTTCCTCGATGTCGCGCCGATCCTTGGGGAAGGACACGGCCAGGTAATCCGCGCCCTCGGCGGCGGCGAAGCGAATGTCCTCGCGGTCCTTGTCGGTCAGCGCCGCCACCGACAGACCGCCGCCGAGCCGGTTGATGCCCTTGCCCCCGCTCAGCAGCCCGCCCACCGTCACCCGCGTGAGGATGCGCGGCCCGTCGACCTTCTCCACCTCCAGGCGGATCAGGCCGTCGGCCAGCAGCAGGCAGTCGCCGGGGCGCACGTCGCGCGGCAGGGCCTTGTAGGTGATGCCCACCTGATCCTGATTGCCGGCGTCGCCGGGCAGCTCGGCGTCGAGCACGAAACGCTGCCCCTCGACCAGGGTCACGGCGCCGTCGCGGAAGCGCTCGATGCGGATCTTCGGACCCTGCAGGTCGAACATGAAGGCCAGCGGCCGGCCGGCCGCGGCGGCGGCTTCGCGGGCCAGCCGCAGCTGCAGGCGATGACTGTCGTGGGTGCCGTGGGAGAGGTTGAGCCGGGCTACGTCCAGCCCGGCTGCCATCATCGCCGCCATCACCTCGGGATACGCGGTGGCCGGCCCGAGGGTGGCGACGATCTTGGTGCGTCTGCGCATCCTTGCGCCTCCGTTGTTGCCGATCAGCCGGCCGCGCGGCTCTCCAGCATGGCCACGGCGGGCAGCTTCTTGCCCTCCAGGAACTCCAGGAAGGCGCCGCCGCCGGTGGAGATGTAGGAAATACGGTCGCCCACGCCGTACTTGGCGACCGCCGCCAGGGTGTCGCCGCCGCCGGCGATGGAGAACGCCGGGCTCTCGGCGATGGCCTCGGCCAGGGCCTTGGTGCCGTTGCCGAACTGATCGAACTCGAACACGCCCACCGGACCGTTCCAGACGATGGTGCCAGCGGCGGTGAGCAGCTGCCGATAGTGAGCGGCGGTGTCCGGGCCGATGTCGAGGATCAGGTCGTCATCGGCCACTTCGCTGACCTTCTTCACCGTGGCCTCGGCGTCCTCGGCGAACGCCTTGGCGCACACCACGTCGGTCGGGATGGGGATCTCGCCGCCCTTGGCCTTGGCCGCCGCCATCAGCTTCTTGGCCTCGTCCACCAGCTCGGCCTCGTACAGCGACTTGCCGACGTTGTAGCCGGCCGCGGCGATGAAGGTGTTGGCGATGCCGCCGCCGACGATGAGCTGATCCACCACCTGCGACAGCGACTCGAGCACGGTGAGCTTGGTGGAAACCTTGGAGCCGCCGACGATGGCGATCAGCGGCCGCTTGGGATTCTCCAGAGCCTTGCCCAGCGCCTCCAGCTCAGCGGCGAGCAGCGGGCCGGCGCAGGCCACCGGCGCGAACTTGCCCACGCCGTGGGTGGAGGCCTCGGCGCGATGGGCGGTGCCGAACGCGTCCATCACGTAGATGTCGCACAGCGCCGCCAGCTTGCGGGCCAGCTCCTCGTTGTCCTTCTTCTCGCCCTTGTTGAAGCGGACATTCTCGAACATCACCAGCTGGCCCGGCTCGACCTCGACGCCGTCCAGGTAGTCGCGCACCACCGGCACCTCGCGGCCGAGCAGCTGCGCCAGATGGGCGGCCACCGGCTTGACCGAGTTCTCCTCGGAGTACTCACCCTCGGTGGGCCGGCCGAGATGGCTCATGACCATGACCCGAGCGCCGGCCTCCAGCGCCTGCCGGATGGTCGGCAGCGACGCGCGGATGCGGGTGTCGTCGGTGACTTTGCCGTCCTTCACCGGCACGTTGAGATCCTCGCGGATCAGCACACGCTTACCCTTGAGGTCGAGATCGCTCATCTTGATTACGGCCATGGGCTCCTCTTCGCTCCATACAAGAAGCCCGCTCAAGGCGGGCTTTGGTTTTACTTGGCGTTCATCACCGCCTTGACGGCGTCCAACATCCGGTTGGAGAACCCCCACTCGTTGTCGTACCAGGCGCACACCTTCACCAGCCGTCCGCGCACCTTGGTCAGAGTGGCGTCGAATATCGCCGAATGCGGGTCGTGGTTGAAGTCGCTGCTCACCAGCGGCACGTCGTTGTACGCCAGGATGCCCTTGAGCGGGCCTTCGGCGGCTTGACGCAGGATGGCGTTGATCTCCTCCACCGAAGTCTCGCGTTCGGCGGTGAAGGTGAGATCGACCAGCGACACGTTGATGGTGGGCACCCGGATCGCGAAGCCTTCCAGCCGATCGCCGATCTCCGGCAGCACCAGCGCCAGCGCCGCGGTGGCGCCGGTCTTGGTGGGAATCTGCGACTGGGCGGCGGCACGGGCGCGGCGCAGATCCTTGTGGTAGACATCGATCAGCACCTGATCGTTGGTGTAGGAGTGCACCGTGGTCATGAGGCCGGCCTCGATGCCCACCGTCTCCAGCAGCGGCTTGACCAGCGGCGCCAGGCAGTTGGTGGTGCAGGAGGCGTTGGAGATCACCGTATCGGTGGCCTTGAGCACGTGCTCGTTGACGCCGTAAACAATGGTGGCGTCCACATCCTTGCCGGCCGGCGCCGACAGGATCACCTTCTTCGCCCCCGCCTGCAGGTGCGGCAGGGCTTTCTCCTTGCTGTTGAAGCGGCCAGTGCACTCCAGAACCACATCGACCCCGAGGTCGGCCCAGGGCAGCTTGGCCGGGTCGCGCTCGGAGAGCACGCGGATGCGGTCGCCGTTGACCAGCATCGTGTCGCCCTCCACCGCCACGGTGCCGGGAAAGCGGCCGTGGACGGTGTCGTAGCGGGTCAGGTGGGCGTTGACCTCGGCGCTGCCGAGGTCGTTGACGGCGACGATGCGGATCTCGTCGCTACGGCCGTATTCGTAGAGTGCGCGCAGGATGTTGCGGCCGATGCGGCCATATCCGTTGATACCGACTTTGATCGCCATGTCCGCCTCCGTGTCAGTTCCGCTCTGTACGCTGACGCCCTCGGACACCTCGCCGCCGGCCGCCCTGGCATTACTTCACGACAACACCGCCCGAACCGCGTCCGCAACCCGCTCCGGCGTGAACCCGAACAGCTCGAACAGCACCCCGGCCGGCGCCGACTCGCCGTAGCGGGTCATGCCGATCACCCGCCCCTTGGCGCCCACGTACTTGAACCACAGGTCCGGCGAACCGGCCTCGACCACCACCCGCGCCTGCACCGTCGACGGCAGCACGGACTCCCGATAGGCCTGGTCCTGGGCGTCGAAGACGTCGGTGGAGGGCATCGACACCACCCGCACCCGCCGTCCTTCTTGCTCCAGCCGCTCGGCGGCGGCCACGGCCAGCTGCACCTCCGAGCCGGTGGCGATGACGATGGCCTCCGGCTCGCCCTGGCAGTCGCGCAACACATAACCGCCGCGCCGGATGTTGGCGAGCTGCGCCTGATCGCGCGCCTGGTGTGGGAGGTTCTGGCGGGAGAGGATCAAGCAGGTCGGACCGTCGCGGCGCTCGATCGCCGCCTGCCACGCTGCCACCGTTTCCACCGCGTCGCACGGCCGCCACAGGCTCATATTGGGGATCAGCCGCAGCGAGGCAAGATGCTCGACCGGCTGGTGGGTCGGACCGTCCTCGCCCAGCCCGATCGAGTCGTGGGTGTAAACCAGGACGACGCGCTGCTTCATCAGCGCCGCCATGCGCACAGCGTTGCGAGCGTAGTCGGAGAACACCAGGAACGTGCCGCCGTACGGGATGAAGCCGCCGTGCAGGGCCACGCCGTTCATGATCGCGGTCATGGCGAACTCGCGCACGCCGTAGTGCACGTAGTTGCCGGCTGCGTCCTCGCGCGTGATGGATTCGCAGCCCTTCCACCAGGTGTTGTTGGAATGGGTCAGGTCAGCCGAGCCGCCGAGCAGCTCCGACAAGTGCGGGCCGAACACGTTGAGGGCGTTCTCCGAGGCCTTGCGGGTGGCGACCGTGGCCCCCTTGGCCTGCGCTTCGGCCAGCGCCTCGGCGGCCACCTGCGGCCAGGTGGCGGGCAGCTCGCCCTTGATGCGCCGCTCGAACTCGGCGGCGAGATCCGGATGGGCCTGACGGTACGCCTCGAAGCGGCGGTTCCACTCGTCCTCAAGCTGGCGGCCCTTCTCACGGGCATCGTAGGCCGCATAGATCTCCTGCGGCACCACGAACGGCTCGTGCGGCCACTTCAGGAACTCGCGGGTGGCCTTGATCTCGTCGGCGCCGAGCGGCGCGCCGTGCACACCGTGGGTGCCGGCGGCGTTGGGCGAGCCGAAGCCGATGATGGTCTTGCAGCAGATCAGGCTGGGCTTGTCGGTGACGGCGCGGGCCTCCTCGGTAGCGCGCTTGATCGCCTCGGCGTCGTGGCCATCGACGTCGCGCACCACGTGCCAGCCATAAGCCTCGAAGCGCTTCGCGGTATCGTCGGCGAACCAGCCGTGCACCTTGCCGTCGATGGAGATGCCGTTGTCGTCGTAGAAGGCGATCAGCTTGCCCAGGCCCAGCGTGCCGGCCAGCGAGCAGGCCTCGTGGGAAATGCCTTCCATCAGGCAGCCGTCGCCCAGGAACACATAGGTGTAGTGGTCGACGATCTCATGGCCCGGGCGGTTGAACTGGGCCGCCAGCACCTTCTCGGCCAAGGCCATGCCCACGGCGTTGGCCAGCCCCTGCCCGAGCGGGCCGGTGGTGGTCTCCACGCCCGGCGTGTAGCCGTACTCGGGATGGCCCGGCGTCTTGGAATGGAGCTGACGGAAGTTCTTGAGCTCCTCGATCGGCAGGTCGTAGCCGCTCAGGTGCAAGAGCGAGTAGATCAGCATCGAGCCGTGCCCGTTGGAGAGCACGAAACGATCGCGGTTGAACCAGGCCGGATTGGCCGGATTATGGCGCAGGAAATCGTTCCAGAGGACTTCGGCGATATCCGCCATACCCATGGGCGCGCCCGGATGTCCACTATTTGCCCGCTGGACGGCGTCCATGCTGAGGGCGCGGATGGCATTGGCGAGTTCACGACGAGTGGGCATGAGAGCGGATCTCCAGAATTGGGGTGGGCGACGACGCCCGAGAACCCCTGGGCGGCCGGCCCGCGGCGGGCCGGCCCGATGACGTAAGGCGCGAATTTTCCCCGAGTATAGGAGCAGGGGCAAGGGTCGTCGCCAAAGTCAACACGCATCGTTACAATTATTGGTCCATCGTCTACGCAACTTCGGCCGAATCAGGTCCTCTAAGGCGAGCGTCATCCATCCAACCCCGCCGGGTGCGGGTTCTCTTGGGAGTGCAAACTAAGGTGAACGACTACCTGTTTACCTCGGAGTCGGTGTCGGAAGGCCATCCGGACAAGATGGCGGATCAGATCTCGGACGCCATTCTGGACGCCATCCTCGCGCAAGACCCGAAAGCGCGCGTCGCCTGTGAAACCCTGGTCAAGACCGGCATGATCATCCTGGCCGGCGAGATCACCACCTCGGCCACGGTCGACTTCGAGGGCGTGGCCCGCGATACCGTGCGCAGGATCGGCTACGACTCCTCGGCGATCGGCTTCGACTGGGCCACCTGCGGGGTGCTCAACTGCATCGGCAAGCAGTCGCCCGACATCGCCCAGGGCGTCGACCGCAGCAACCCCGAGGAGCAGGGCGCCGGCGACCAGGGCCTGATGTTCGGCTACGCCACCAACGAGACCGACACGCTGATGCCGGCGCCGATCCTGTACGCCCATCGTCTGGTCAAGCGCCAGGCCGAGGTGCGCAAGAGCGGCGCCCTGCCCTGGCTGCGCCCGGACGCCAAGAGCCAGGTCACCCTGCGCTACGAGAACGGCCGCCCGGTGGCGATCGAGGCGGTGGTGCTGTCCACCCAGCACAGCGAGGAAGTCTCCACCGAGACCCTGCGCGAAGCGGTGATGGACGAGATCATCAAGCCGGTGCTGCCGGCCGAGTGGCTGGGCAAGCACACCCGTTTCCACATCAACCCGACCGGCCGGTTCGTGATCGGCGGCCCGGTCGGTGACTGCGGTCTGACCGGCCGCAAGATCATCGTCGACACCTACGGCGGCATGGGCCGCCACGGCGGCGGCGCCTTCTCCGGCAAGGATCCGTCCAAGGTCGACCGCTCGGCCGCCTACGCCGGCCGCTACGTGGCCAAGAACGTGGTGGCCGCCGGCCTGGCCGACCGCTGCGAAGTGCAGGTGTCCTATGCCATCGGCGTGGCCGAGCCGACCTCGATCAGCGTCAATACCTTCGGCACCGGCAAGCTGTCCGAGAAGCGCATCGCCGAGCTGATCCAGGCGCACTTCGATCTGCGCCCCTACGGCATCATCAAGATGCTGGACCTGGTGCGGCCGATCTACCTGAACACGGCCGCCTACGGTCACTTCGGCCGCGAGGAGCCCGAGTTCACCTGGGAGCGGACCGACAAGGCGGAGGAGCTGCGCGAGGCCGCCGGCCTGTAACCGCGACCGGACCGTGCCCCCTGAGGAGCGCTGCAACGGCGGATTCCGCTGCCAGGCTCAGGGGGCGCGGCTTGTTTCACAACGGCGCTCAGCCAACATGGAGTGCAAGCCCATGAACGCTGTCGTGAATAGCAACTTCTCCGACTACAAGGTGCGGGATATCGGTCTCGCCGACTGGGGCCGCAAGGAAATCCGCATCGCCGAGACCGAGATGCCGGGCCTGATGGCGCTCCGCGCCGAGTACGCCGCGAGCCAGCCGCTCAAGGGCGCCCGCATCGCCGGCTGCCTGCACATGACCATCCAGACCGCGGTGCTGATCGAGACCCTGGTGGCGCTCGGCGCCGAGGTCCGCTGGTCGTCGTGCAACATCTTCTCCACCCAGGACCACGCCGCCGCGGCCATCGCCGCCGCCGGCATCCCGGTATTCGCCTGGAAAGGCGAGACCGAGCAGGAATACTGGTGGTGCATCGAGCAGACCATCAACGGCCCCGACGGCTGGCGGCCGAACATGCTGCTCGACGACGGCGGCGACCTGACCCAGTTCGTGCACGAGAAGTATCCGGAGCTGGTGACCCAGATCCGCGGCGTGTCGGAGGAGACCACCACCGGCGTCATGCGCCTGTACGAGATGGCGCGGCAAGGCACGCTCAAGTGCCCGGCGTTCAACGTCAACGACTCGGTGACCAAGTCCAAGTTCGACAACCTGTACGGCTGCCGCGAGTCGCTGCTGGACGGCATCAAGCGCGCCACCGACGTGATGATCGCCGGCAAGATCGCCGTGGTCTGCGGCTACGGCGACGTGGGCAAGGGCTGCGCGCAGTCGCTGCGCGGCCAGGGCGCCACGGTGTGGGTGACCGAGATCGACCCGATCTGCGCGCTGCAGGCGGCGATGGAAGGCTACCGCGTGGTCACCATGGAGGACGCCGCGCCGGTGGCCGACATCTTCGTCACCGCCACCGGCAACTACCACGTGATCACCCACGATCACGTCAAGCAGATGAAGAACAACGCCATCATCTGCAACATCGGCCACTTCGACCACGAGATCGACGTGCAGGCGCTGCGTCAGTATCCGTGGGAGAACATCAAGCCGCAGGTCGACCACGTCATCTTCCCGGACGGTAAGCGCGTCATCCTGCTGGCCGAGGGCCGGCTGGTGAACCTGGGCTGCGCCACCGGCCATCCGAGCTTCGTGATGTCCACCTCGTTCTGCAACCAGGTGCTGGCTCAGATCGAGCTGTGGACCCGGCACGAGCAGTACGAGAACAAGGTCTATGTGCTGCCCAAGCACCTGGACGAGAAGGTGGCCCGACTGCACCTGGAGAAGCTGGGCGCCAAGCTCACGCGCCTGACCGCGGCGCAGGCGGAGTACATCGGCGTGCCGGTGGACGGGCCGTACAAGCCCGAGTGGTACCGCTACTAAAAGCCCCACTAGACGGGCGGCCGCGGCCGCCCGTCCCACGCCCACAACGGTACCCGGACCATGCAGTCGCAGAAGAAGTACACCCCTACCTACAGCCTAGAGCTGTTCCCGCCCAAGACCGAGGAAGGCGCGCGCAAGCTGCGCGAGACCACGGCGCAGCTGGCCCGGCTCAAGCCGCGGTTCTTCTCCGTCACCTACGGCGCGGGCGGCTCCACCCGCGAGCGCACGTTCGAGACCGTGCGCGAGATCCAACGCGATTCCGGCATCGAGGCCGCGCCGCACCTATCCTGCGTCGGCTCGACCCGCGAGAGCATCCGCGAGATCCTGAACGATTACCGCTCGCAGGGCATACGCCACATCGTGGCGCTGCGCGGCGACCTGCCGTCGGGCAGCCCGAGCGCGGGCGAGTTCCGCTACGCCAACGAGCTGGTGGAGTTCATCCGCGCCGAGACCGGCGATCACTTCTGGATCGAGGTGGCTTGCTACCCGGAATTCCACCCGCAGGCCGACGACGCCGAGCGCGATCTGCTCAACTTCAAGCGCAAGGTCGAGGCCGGCGCCAATTCCGCCATCACCCAGTTCTTCTACAACCTCGACGCCTACCTGCGCTTCGTCGAGTCTTGCGAGAAGCTGGGCATCGACATCCCGATCGTGCCAGGCATCATGCCCATCACCAACTTCAAGCAGCTGGCCCGCTTCGCCGACGGCTGCGGCGCGGAGATCCCGCGCTGGTTGCGCAAGCGCATGGAGGCCTACGGCGACGACCGGGAATCGATCCAGGCCTTTGGCCTGGAGGTGGTTACCGAGCTGGCGCGGCGGCTGCTGGAGGCCGGCGCCCCGGGTCTGCATTTCTACACCATGAACCAGGCCTGGCCGACCGAGGCGATCTGGCGCAATCTCGGCCTCGATGCGTAACCAGGATCTCGTCGCCCGCGATCTCGCCCATCTGTGGCATCCCTGCACACAGATGAAGGATCACGAGTGGCTGCCGCTCGTGCCTATCCGTCGCGGCGAGGGCGTGTGGCTGGAGGACTTCGAGGGCAAGCGCTACCTGGACGCGATCAGCTCCTGGTGGGTGAACCTGTTCGGCCACGCCAACCCGCGCATCAACGCTGCCCTTAAGGAGCAGCTGGAGCGGCTGGAGCACGTGATCCTGGCCGGCTTCACTCACGAGCCGGCCGTAGCCCTGGCCGAACGGCTGGTGGCGCTCGCCCCTCCGGGCCTCACGCGCTGCTTCTACGCCGACAACGGCTCGGCGGCGGTGGAAGTGGCGCTGAAGATGAGCTACCACGCCTGGCGCAACCGCGGCCAAGGCGGCAAGCGCAAGTTCATCACCTTGAGCAACAGCTACCACGGCGAGACGCTGGGGGCGCTCGCGGTCGGCGACGTGGCGCTGTACAAGGAAACCTACAAGCCGCTGCTGATGGAGGCGGTCACCGTCCCATCGCCGGACTGCTGGCACCGCGCCGAGGGCGCGAGCTGGGAAGAGCACTCCCGCGCCATGTTCGCGCCCATGGAGCAGGCGCTGGCGCGGCACGCGCACGAAACCGCGGCGGTCATCGTCGAACCGCTGGTGCAGTGCGCCGGCGGCATGCGCATGTACCACCCGGTGTACCTGAAGCTGCTGCGCGAGGCCTGTGACCGCTACCAGGTCCACCTGATCGCCGACGAGATCGCGGTCGGCTTCGGCCGTACCGGCACCCTGTTCGCCTGCGAGCAGGCCGGCATCACGCCCGACTTCATGTGCCTATCCAAGGGGCTGACCGGCGGCTATCTGGCGCTGGCGGCGGTGCTAACCACCGATTGGGTGTACGACTCGTTCTACGACGACTACAGCAAACTCAACGCCTTCCTGCACTCGCACAGCTACACCGGCAATCCGCTGGCGTGCACGGCGGCGCTGGCGAGTCTGGACATCTTCCGCGACGAGCCGGTGCTGGAGCGCAACCGCCAGCTCGCCGCCCACATGGGGCGCGCCGTCGCCAACCTGGCTGAGCACCCGCATGTCGGCGAGATCCGCCAGACTGGCATGATCCTGGCCATCGAGCTGGTCGCCGGCAAGGCCAGCCGCACCCCCTACCCCTGGCAGGAGCGGCGCGGCCTGCGGGTCTACCGCCACGCCCTGGAGCGGGGCGCGCTGCTGCGGCCGCTCGGCAACGTGGTCTACTTCATGCCCCCCTACGTAATCACCGAAGACCAAATCGACTTCCTGGCCGAGGTCGCCCGCGAGGGCATCGCGCTGGCCACGAGCGACTGACACCATGAAAAGACCGCGGCTGTACGTCCCTCAGGAGCTGATCGCCGGCAGCGAGCTGGAGCTGCCCGCCGAAGCCAGCAATCACCTGCGGGTATTGCGGCTAGCCGTGGGTAACCCGCTGACGTTGTTCAACGGCCGCGGCGGCGAATACCCGGCGGAGCTGATTGCGCTGGACAAGCGCCAAGCGCGGGTGCGCCTCGGGGAGTTCCTCGACCGCGAGGCGGAGAGCCCGCTGCGCCTGACGCTTATCCAGGGTGTCTCTAAGGGCGACCGCATGGACTACACCATCCAGAAAGCGGTGGAACTGGGCGTGCAGCGTATCGTGCCGGTGTTCACCGAGCGCTCCGTGGTGCAGCTGGACGGCGAGCGGCTGGCGAAACGCGAGGAGCACTGGCGCGGCGTAATGGCCAGCGCCTGCGAGCAGTGCGGACGCAATCGGCTGCCCGAGCTGCTGCCGGCCTTGCCGCTGGCGCGCGCCTGGGACCGCTTGGGTGAGGGGCTGAAACTGGTGCTCGATCCCGGCGCGGAGCGCGGCCTGCGCGCTCTGCAGCCGGCGGGGAGCGACGTAGCCTTGCTGGTCGGCCCGGAAGGCGGTCTGACCGACGCAGAGGTCGCGACAGCCCTCCACCACGGCTTTACCGGCGTGCGCCTGGGACCGCGCATCCTGCGCACCGAAACCGCCGGCGTGGCCTCGCTGGCGGCGCTACAAGTCCTGGCCGGGGATCTGGGCTAGCCCCCAGCAAGAGCCTCCGGCAGGCCGCGGAAGCCTGCCTCCTCGCTCAGCCGATCAGAGCCCGGTACAGCTGCATTTCGATCAGATCGACGTTGGGAATCAGCGCCGGCTCGCCATTGGCTAGCACTTCGGCTGCCACCATCGGGTTGGAGACCGCGCCGTCGTCCAGCGGCTCGATGGCGCCCTCGGCGATGGTGACCAGGTGCGGCAGCTGCACGGTGACAATGCCGTAGTAAGGCAGGTTGGGGCGGTTGCCGAGCGCCTTGAGTACTGCCACGCGCGCCCGCCGCCCTGGCGGGGTTGGGTCGCCGGTCAGCATGACATCCACCGACAGCAACGGAATGCGCAGCTCGCGCCAGGTCAAACTGCCCAGCAGCCAATTCGGCACCCCCTCGGGCGGCGGTACCGGCTCGCTATAGGGAACGATCTCCGCCACCACCGTGCTGGGCAGCAGCAGGGTGGCCTCCTCGATCGGCAGCAATAGGCTGCGCACGGCGGACTGAATCTGGGACATGTCTGCTCCCCTCCCCCAACGACGCTAGGCCTGGGCCTGCGCCGGATGTTCCGTCAGATAGGCGACCAGATCCCGCGCCAACTGCTCGGGCGGGCCGCTGTGGGTCACCAAGCCGGTGGCCCGCGCGCAGGCCGGCATGCTGTCGATGGCGCAGCTGTCGCTATCCTGGGCCCAGACGACACCGCCGGCGCGGCCGATCGCCGCGCAGCCCTTGGTGCCGTCATCACCCATGCCGCTGAAGATGATCGCGCCGGCATTGCGGCCGAAGCGCGCCGCCACCTCGCTCATGAGCGCATCGATCGACGGCATGTAAGTCAGGCGCTCGGTTTCCGGGCGCAGATGCAGATAGCCGCCATGGTCGATCGAGACACGCTCGCGCACCGGCGCCACGTACACCGTGCCGCTGTCCAGACGCGCGCCGTCGGCGGCCGGCACCACTTTGAACGGGGTAGCGCGATTGAGCTGGGAGGCCAGGACCTCCACGAAACCGTCACCGATGTGCTGGCCGATGATGAACGCGGTATCGGGCGGCACCGCCGGCACCGCGCTGAGGAAGCGCTTGAGCGCCTCCGGCCCACCGAACGACGCCCCCAGCACCCAGCAGCGCAGCCGCTGCAGTTCCGTCACCAGCCCCGGCACCTGCTCGGCGGCCGCCGGCACCGGCGGCGCGGAAACCGCTGGCGCGGCCGCCGCGGCCTTGCGGGTGGTCGCAGCGCTTTGGGCGGCGGCGACCAATTTGTCGGCCAGCCGACGCAGCCAGGCGGGGTTGTCGGTGCGGCCGGCGACATCGTGAAACACCAGCGGCACCGGACTGTGCTCCACCAGCGCGTCGAGAATGTCGAGGTCGTCGTCGTCGGCCTGCTCCAGGTCGACCAGAATGACATCGACCCGCGCATGGCGGTCGATGTCGCTCAGGAAACTGGTCAGCGTCTCCTCGACCGCCACGTTCAGGCCGCAGCTCTCCAATCCGCTCCGCAGGTCCTTATGTCCCAGCAGCGTGGTGCCGAGAATCGCCACCCGAACGCGCTGATCCGCCGCCGGTTCAGGCTTGACCACGCCGTGCCTCCAACACCTCGCGGAGGTTCTGAAGCAGGTCGGCCTCCTGGTACGGCTTGCCGAGGTAGCGGTCGACGCCGATTTCCATCGCCCGTTGGCGGTGCTTCTCGCCGGTACGCGAGGTGATCATGATGATCGGCACGTTGCGCAGGCGCGGATCGTTGCGCATGTGGGTGGCCAGCTCGTAACCATCCATGCGCGGCATCTCGATGTCGAGCAGCATGGCGTCCGGCACCACCTCTTGCAGGCGCGCCACCGCGTCCACGCCGTCCTTCGCCGCCACGGCCTGATAGCCGTTGCGCTCCAGCAGGCGGGTGGCGACCTTGCGCATGGTGATCGAGTCGTCCACTACCATGACCACCGGCGCGGCCGAAGCGCTCTGCGCCGATGCCGCCTCGGCGGCCACCTGGCTGGCGGCGCCCATGCGCACCAGGGTGCTCAGATCGAGAATCAGCACCACGCGGCCGTCGGCAAGAATGGTGGCGCCGTACACGCCCGGCACCGAGCTGATCTGCGGCCCGACCGACTTCACCACGATCTCGCGGTTGCCGAGCATGCCGTCCACCTGGATGGCCAGGTGATGGTCGCCGGTCTGCATCAGCACCACCGGCGCGCGCTTGCCCGGCCCCGGCAGGTTCGGCTCGCCGGTGCCCAGCAGCCGCGCCAGGCTCCTCACCTCGTAGCGGGTGCCGGCATAGTCGTAGTAGGCGCGGTGAGGGTGCTGGAAGCACTCCTCCAGCTCCTCGTGGGACATGCGCACCACGCCTTCGATGCTGGTCAGCGGGATGGCGTACACCTCCTCGCCGACCTGGCACAGCAGGGCCTGGTTGATGGCCAGGGTGAACGGCAGGCGCACCGTGAAGGTGGTGCCCTGCCCCGCCACCGTGTCGATCTCGATGGTGCCGCCGAGCTGCTTGATCTCGGTCGCCACCACGTCCAGACCGACGCCCCGGCCCGCGATCTGGGTGACGGACTCGGCCGTGGTGAAGCCGGCGCCCATGATGAACTGAATGACGTCGCGGTCACTCAGCTGCGCGTTCTCGGGCATCAAGCCCTTTTCGATCGCCTTGCGGCGGATGGCCGCCACGTTGATGCCGCCGCCGTCGTCGCTGACCCGGATCACCACGTCGGCGCCTTCGCGCGCCAGCGACACCGTGATGGCGCCCTCCGCCGGCTTGCCGGCCGCCACGCGCGCCTCCGGCGCCTCGATGCCGTGCGCCACGGCGTTGCGCAGCATGTGCTCCAGCGGCGGGATCACCCGCTCCAGTACGGTGCGGTCCATCTCGCCTTGGGCGCCGAGCACCTTGAACTGCGCCTGCTTGCCCAGCTCCTGGCAGGTCTGGCGCACGATGCGGCGCATGCGCGGCACCAGGTTGGCGAACGGCACCATGCGGGTGCGCATCAGGCCGTCCTGCAGCTCGGTGTTGACGCGGGATTGCTGCAGCAGCAGCGTTTCGGCTTCGCGCGCCAGGTTCTCCAGCGTGCCCTGGATCGACAGCAGGTCGTTCACCGACTCCGACAAGGCGCGCGACAGCTCCTGCATGCGCGAGAAGCGGTCGAGCTCCAGCGGGTCGAAGTCCTGGTGGCGGTCGGCGCCCTCCAGCTCGCGTTCGCGCTCGAAGCGATAGAGGATCTGCGCCTCGGTCTCGATCTCCATGGTCCGCAGCTGCTCGCGCAGACGCGCCACGGTCTGATCGAGCTCGGCGAGGTTGAAGCGGATCGCGCCCATCTGCTGATCCAGACGCGCCCGGTAGATGCTCACCTCACCGGCATAGTTCACCAGGTTGTCGAGCAGATCGGCGCGGACGCGCACCGCGCCCTGCGCCCCACGTACGTCGTCGCGAACCTCGGCCGCCTCCGCGG
>Ga0207864_1000544_pt1 | contig 51062 bp, 42 predicted proteins | sample HigsolmetaAR202D_FD_184834 | JGI IMG/M metagenome (GOLD analysis project Ga0207864, IMG submission 184834) | Ionic liquid and high solid enriched microbial communities from the Joint BioEnergy Institute, USA - AR20-2-D (SPAdes) (version 2) ...
GCCGGCCGGATCGCTCGGCGATGCGCTCGCGGCGGCGCGGGGCACGGCAGGCGACCGTGCGGTCGTGGTTTGCGGATCGCTCTATCTCGTCGGCGAGGCACGCGCTCGGCTGCTCGGGCTCGCGCGCGACCCCGCGGTAGCGCTCTGATCCGCGGCTCTTCCTTCGACTCGTGCTCGCTTCACGGCCCGGTGCTCAGCGTCGTCGAGTCGCTGCACTGCACCTGGAGGCGTGGCCCGACGCAGCCTACAGGCGGCGTTCCGCGCTGTACGGAGACGGAGACGGTGATTTCATCGCCGGAGCGGGTGATCTGGGCGACGTCGGGGGGAGAGACCCCAGCCCCGAAGTACGTCGTCTGTGCCTCGTTCGCCGCGATGAACTGAGGGTCCACGGCGAGGAAGTAGTCCAAAAGCCCCGCACTGTTGGTGGCGATGGCTCCTCCGACCGTTCCGCCGGGCATCGGATACATGACGGGCCAGAACTTCACGTTCTGCTCGACGCTCTCGTCGACTGTGCAGTCGAGCTGCACGCGCTTCGTGCGGCACGTGACGCCTGGGGGGGCATCACTGGCGATCGTGAAGGTCAACTCGGCGCTCGTGCCTCCACCCGGCGGAGGATTCACGAACTTCACCAGCACCGCCGGGCAGCACGACGCGCGCACCGGACGGGTGGGCCAGTGTACCGCCTTCGGGCCCGATTGCCGCCACGACGGTCCCCTCCGTCGTCCCCGGCGTCCGGGCTGGCCGGTGTCGCGTCGGAGCACGCCCCGAGGAAGAGAAATGCGGTCACGAGCCGCCCGACGATGCGGGAGAGCGCGCCTAGAGTCCTCTGCATGTCGATCCCACCCCGGCCCTCGTTGAGATCGAGGCCAGTGGGTAGTGTGCTACGCGGACGCGAGGTCGACGAGCGCTCGGCCCTCGATGCGGACGGACAGCCATTCGCGGTGAAAGCGGGCGCCGAGCTTCTCGTAGAAGGCGATGGCCGGCTCGTTCCAGTCGAGAACCTGCCAGCAGAAGCGGGCGCACCCTTCGTCGACCGCCACGCGAGCGAGCTCGCGCATCAACGCGAGGCCCACGCCTCGACCGCGATGCTCGGGGCGCACGAACAAGTCCTCTAGGTATAGGCAGCGGCGCCCACGCCACGTGGAGAACGTGAAGAACCAGAGGGCGAAGCCGACCGTCTCCCCGCCGAGCTCGGCGAGCAACACGTGGAAGGCGGGCGAGGGGCCGAATCCGTCGCGCAGGAGATCGGCCTCGGTCGCGACGACGGCGTCGGGCTCGCGCTCGTACGCCGCCAGCTCGCGGATCAGCGCAAGGATCGTCGGCACGTCGGTTACGTTCGCGCGGCGGATGGTCACGCTCACAAGGGCGCCTCCTCGTCGTGATCGAGGCAGCGCACGACACCGGGCTCGACCTCGCGGTAGCGCCAGCCCGACTCGAGGCAGCGCATGATCCCCGAGGCGTCCGGTTTCCCGAGCACGTGGCCGTGACGGCTGATCCAAGCCTTGTGTCGCGCGGGGACGCCGGCCACGAGCGCATAGTCCGGGACGGTGCTCCTCGTGACGACGGCGCCCGCAGCGACGAACGCGTACCGTCCGATCGTCGCGCCGCAGACGATCGTGGCATTGGCGCCGATGGTGGCGCCTCGGCCGACCTTCGTCCGAACGTAGTGCCCGCGCCGGCTGATCTCGGACCTCGGCGCGAGCACGTTCGTGAAGACGCACGACGGCCCGCAGAAGACCCAGTCGTCCAGCTCGACGCCTTCGTAGATGGAGACGTTGTTCTGGATTTTCACGTGGTCGCCGATGCGAACACCGGCCCCGACGAAGACGTTCTGTCCGAGCGTGCAACCTCGGCCGATCGTCGCGCCGCGCGAGACGTGACAGAAGTGCCAGATGTTCGTCTCCGGTCCGATGGAGACGTCCTCGTCGATGATGGCGCTGGGGTGGATCATCGGTTCCTGGACGGTAGCTCGTGATCGCCTCCGGGGCCGCGTGAACGAGGTCACCGCCGGAGGAGTGGATGCACTACGTCGCGTGCGCGCTCGACGGGGGCGTGGCGAATGCGATGCGCGAGCTCGATGGACGCGCGTGCGTCCTGGATTCCAAAGCCTTGGCCTGCGAGCGTTCGCTGGTAGACGCGCGTGTGGAGCTCCGCGAAGCCGTCCGAGAGCTCGATCTCGGTGCCGTCGATGGCAATCGCGCGGTACGTCCTGCGCCGTGCGGTGCGCGTCGCCACGGGGAGGTCTCGCTCGTCGATCGAGAGGAACCACGCGACCTGCGCTTGCTCGAGCTCGAGCATGCCGGCCATGTGTCGTGGGTCGTGCAGGTGCACGCGATACGCCACAGGGGCGCCGAAAAGCCAGACGAGCAGATCGAACATGTGCACGCCGATGTTCACGGCGATCCCGCCCGATTTCTCGACGTTTCCCTTCCACGAGACGTCATACCAGCGTCCGCGCGCCGTCACGTACGTGAGGGTCACACGGTAGTGGCTCGGTCCCGAACGCCTCAGGTCCTCTCGTAGAGCGACCAAGCGCTCGTGCGTGCGGAGCTGGAGGACCGTCCAGACGCGGTGGCCCGTCTCACCCTCGAGCTCTGCGAGCTCGTCGAGGTTCCGAGGGTCGATGACGATCGGCTTCTCGCAGATCACGTCGGCCCTCAGGCGGAGCCCGAGGCGGCAGTGCACGTCGTGTAGGTAGTTCGGCGAGCAAACGGACAGCCAGTGCAGGCGCTCCTCCTCCGGCCCGTGCCGGAGGCTCTCGAGGTAGCGGTCGAACTGGTCGACGTCGGTGAAGAATGGAACGTCGAGGTCATACGCGTCGAGCACCCCGACCGAATCGTTCGGATCGAGGGCAGCGATGAGTCGCGAGCCCGTGGCGAAGATCGCATCCAGGTGACGAGGCGCCACCCCGCCTGCCACACCGGTGATGGCGAAGTTGGACGGGCGGCGAGCCCCACCGGAGGACGAGTGATGGAAGTGTGGCCCGCGGCTCATCATTCGAGCGTCATGCCGCGTCGGGCGTTCCTGTGCGTGCGAGTCTCTCGTGACGATCGCCCTTCCATCCGTGCTCGGAACGTCGCGGTCCGAACGACGCGTGGACGGACGGCGGTGGAGTGACCTTGCGCCGCATCGTACCGCACCGCCCCGTGGGTACGACGATCGACGCGCGGTCCGAGCACCCGTGGTCGATGCGTGCCAGCTCGCGACGGGAGCCGAGACCTCCAATCGATGAGCCGGTACGTACGTAGCTCCTCGCAGCGGAGCCCGAGCGGCGAAAGGTCGAGCTCGAACCCGTACCGAGCGCTGCCCCGGCTCCCCCGGCTGTTGGCGACGGCTCGAAGAAGCCTGTAGGTGGGCTCCGTCATCATTGGCGCCCGGAGGCGCTTCAGCACACCCCGGGATAGCGAGTTCGCGACCACGATCGCTCTTATCGCGGGCCCCCGCACCTACGCAAGCGCTGGAAATGCGCGCCCTGGTCCGGTAGAAGACTCGAACTCCAAGCCCTCGTCGGGCACCAAAGGAAGGGACGGAGGCACGCCGTGGGCAAGCAGCGCATCTTCATCTCGGGGGTCGCCGGTTTTCTCGGTAGCCATCTCGCCGACGCGTTTCTCGCGGACGGGCACGAGGTCATCGGCATCGACAACATGATCGGTGGCTACCTGGACAACGTCCCCGCGGGCGTCGAGTTCTATCAGTACGACTGCAACGATTTCGGGCGGCTCGTCACCCACATGAAGGGTGTCGACGTCGTCTATCACTGCGCTGCGACGGCCTACGAAGGCCTGAGTGTGTTCTCCCCGCACATGGTCACGCAGAACATCGTGACCGCTTCGACGGGCATGATCTCGGCGGCGATCGCGAACAAGGTTCGCCGTTTCGTGATGTGCTCGTCGATGGCCCGGTACGGGACGAACAAGGTCCCGTTCACCGAGGACATGGAGCCGCGGCCCCAGGACCCGTACGGCATCGGCAAGTACACCTCCGAGCTACTCCTCCGGAACCTCGCCGAGACGCACGGCATGGAGTGGGTGATCGCGGTCCCTCACAACATCATCGGCCCGCGTCAGAAGTACGACGATCCGTATCGCAACGTCGCGAGCATCTTCATCAACCTGATGCTGCAGGGGCGCCAGCCGTACATCTACGGTGACGGCAACCAGAAGCGCTGCTTCAGCTTCATCTCCGACGACGTCGCGCCGCTCAAGCAGATGGCGTTCGACGACGCGTGCGTCGGCCAGGTGATCAACATCGGGCCGGACGACGAGTTCATCACGATCAACGAGCTCGCCGCGACGATCGCGAAGCTCATCGGCTTCCCTCTGAAGATCAACTACACGCGCGGACGTCCTCAGGAGGTCTACCTGGCGAACTGCTCGGCGGACAAAGCGAGGAAGCTCCTCGGCTACCAGCCGAAGGTGAAGCTCGAGGACGGTCTCCGGCAGATGATCGATTACATCCGCACGCGCGGACCGCGGCCGTTCAAGTACCACCTCGATCTCGAGATCATCAACGAGAAGACTCCGGACACCTGGTCCAAGCGCCTGTTCTGAGACGCGGCCGGGGCCTGCTCGCGCGTCGTGCGCGGCGACCGCCATGACCCAGCGGATCAACGTCCTCTGTCCCATCGAGACGATCGCCCGAGAGCTCGACTTCCGCCTCGCGCTCGCTGCGCTCTTTGCGCGACGGCGCTATCGGATTTTCATCGGCCACGCCTTCGCGATTTACCGGCTCTCCCGTCAGATCAAAGGAGCTCTCCTGACGGGGAAGCACATGATGTTTCCGAACGCCCGGAACCCCGTCGAGTACCGTGCGGCGAAGGCGAACGGGGCGCGCGTGGTCTTCCTCGGCGAGGAAGGGGCCGTCTTCCCGACGGACCCGGAGAGCCTGCGGCACAACCTGCTCTATCAGATCGAGCCGAGCCAGTTCGCCCCCGACGACTACCTCTGTACGTGGGGCGACTTGCAGCGCGAGTTCTACCTGCGCGACGCGCCTGCGCCGGACCGCGTGCGTACGACGGGACATCCCCGTTTCGATCTCTTCCGCGAGCGATGGCGCGGGCTCTACGCCGAGGAGGCAGAGGCGTTGAAGCGCCGGTTCGGCGACTTCGTCCTCATCAATTCGAACTTCAGCTGGGTCGCGAACCCGGAAGGGATGGCGAACAGCTTCTCGAAGGAGGCCTTCGGCTACGAGGTGGATGACATCCCGAAGCGCCTCGCGTTCGTCGGTGCATGGGCACGCCTCGCGCGGACGCTCCCGGCCTACGTGGAGCTCGTGCACAAGCTGGCGGCCGCACGACCGGACGTCACGTTCGTCCTGCGGCCTCACCCCACCGACGACGTCGAGTACTACAAGGGGGTCTTCGGAGGTGTCTCGAACATAAGAGTCGTGCGCGAGGGCACGGTCGCACCGTGGCTGCTCGCGTGCCGCGTGATGATTCACGATGGCTGCACGACGGGGCTCGAGGCACACCTGCTCGGGCGGCCGGTCGTCACGTACGTTCCGTTCCCCGATCCCGAACGCGAGATTTATCTGCCGAACGTGGTGGGCGAACGCTGCACGACCGAGCAGCAGGCGATCGAGGCGGTGCTCGGTGCGCTCGAGGGCCGTGAAGTCGGGCTCGGACCGGTGGACGATTATCCCGAGCTCGCCCGCCGTCTCTTCGTCAATTTCGAGAGGAAGGAGTGTTTCCCGGGCTTTCTCGAGGTCCTCGAGGAGGCAGCCGCGACGCTGAGTGCTACGCCCGCGCCGTCCGACCGCCAGCTGCGCGCAGCGGAGATGGCCTCCGAGGCGGTCGAGCGTGCGAAGAGCCTCGTGCGCCCGCTGTCACCGCGACGGTATCGTTCGGCGCGGATGGCTCGGGGAAAGTTCCCGGGCTTCGATCGCCGAGCGATTGCTCGGCGTCTGGAGGTGATGCGTGCCATCACCGGCAATCCGGTCGAGCTGCGTTTCCACTCGAAGAACCTCTTCGAAATCGAGTCGCCTCGCATGTGAGCGACGCCCGACTCGATCCTTGGGGGCGCACCCTCGCATCACTGGATCCAGCGGTTCGGCTGGTGTACCCCTTCGCCGGAGATGACGTCGATCCCACGACCGTCGCCTCCGGGTTCGTCCGGGGGCGTTCGGTATGCGGGCACGCGGCGCCGAACCCTCCGCACGCGTCGATGAGGTTCGCTGCATGAACCCGAGCACCACCGATCTGAAGCGCTGCAAGCGCTGCCACCTCCCGGAGACGTACGAGACCATCGAGTACGACGCCGAGGGCATCTGCAACATCTGCCGCTCCGCCGAGTACAAGAAGGAGATCGATTGGGCCGAGCGCAAGCGGCTGCTCGACGCGCTCATCGAGAAGTACCGCGGGAAGGGGGACTACGACTGCATCGTCCCCTTCAGCGGAGGGAAGGACTCGACGTTCCAGCTCTACTACCTGATGAAGGAGTACGGCGTGAAGCCGCTGGTGGTGCGCTTCAACCACGGCTTCATGAGGCCGACCATCCAGAAGAACAACGAGCGCACGTTCAAGAAGCTCGGCGTCGACGTGCTCGAGTTCACTCCGAACTGGAAGATCGTGAAGCGTGTGATGCTCGAGGCGTTCCGTCGCAAGACGGACTTCTGCTGGCACTGCCACTCGGGCATCTACACGTATCCGCTGCGCGTCGCGGTCAAGTTCGAGATCCCGCTCATCTTCTGGGGCGAGCCGCTGGCGGAGATCTCGCACTACTACAACTACCTGAAGGACGAGATCGAGTACGAGGACGAGACCAAGTTCAACATGGTCCGGAACCTCGGCATCACGGCCGAGGACATGTACGGGATGATCAACACTCCCGAGGATCCGATCGATCGCCGGGACCTCATCCCTTACACCTACCCGTCGCTGAAAGAGCTGAAGCGTATCGGCTACTGCAGCGTCTGCCTCGGCAGCTTCATCCCGTGGGACTACACGAAGAACGCCGAGGTCATCAAACGCGAGCTCGGTTGGGAGCCCGACGAACTCGAAGGCGTGCCGTCCGAGATCAACGGGCACGGCGAGAAGATCGAGTGCTTCATGCAGGGCGCGCGCGACTACATCAAGTTCTTGAAGCGCGGCTACTCACGGATCACGCAGATCTCCGCGTTCCACATCCGGAACGGAAGGATGCAGCCGGAGGACGCGCTTCCGTACATCGCGCAGGAGGGGAAGCGGCCGCCGTCGCTCGACATCCTTCTCGAGTACCTCGGTCTCGAGGAGGACGAGTTCAACGAGATCGTGCGCGCGACCGAGGTGCACCCGTACCACCACGACTACAGTCGCGTCGAGCACGCGAACAAGACCTGGGACTTCGACAAGTGGTACCGCGAGGACAACCGCAAGCGGCGCCTCCCCGTCTGTGACTGACCCTCGATGCTGGCGATCCTCGACTACGGCGTCGGTAACCTCCGCTCCCTTCGGAACGCGCTCGACTACGTCGGTGTCGAGGTGGAGGTCGTCTCGGATCCGGCGCGCCTCGAGGAGGCCTCTCACGTCATCCTGCCGGGCGTCGGCGCCTTCGGGAAGGCGATGGCGAATCTCCGTGCACGCGGCTGGGTCGAGCCCCTCGTGCGGCACGTCTCGGCGGGCAAGCCGCTGCTCGGGATCTGCCTCGGGATGCAGATGCTCGCGTCGAAGAGCTTCGAATTCGGCGAGCACGAAGGTCTCGGCTTCGTGCCCGGCAAGGTGGTTCCTTTCGAGGCGAGCGATGAGTATCCGGTCCCCCACGTCGGGTGGAACAACGTCACCTTCGAGAAGAAGCATCCGGCGCTCGCGGCGGTGAAGAGGCCCGTCGACTACTACTTCGTGCACAGCTTCCACTTCGTCGCGGACGTACAGGCGGACGTGATCGCGACTTCGGAGTACGGCGTCCGGTTCGCGTCCATCGTCGGACGCGGCAACGTCATCGGCTGTCAGTTCCACCCCGAGAAGAGCCAGGCGGGCGGCCTCGCGATCCTCGAGAGCTTCGCGGCGTGGGACGGAAAGTCCTCGTAGGCCCAGCGTACGACCATGCTGAAGAAGCGCGTGATCCCGGTCCTCTTGCTGCGCGGGAAGAGGTGCGTGAAGGGCAAGCGGTTCGAGAACTTCCGAGACACCGGCGATCCCGTGATGGCGACGCGCGTGTACAACGCGCAAGCGGCCGACGAGCTCGTCTTCCTCGACATCGACGCTACGAACGAAGGGCGGCCGCCGTCGCTCGACATCCTCGAGAAGGTCTCGGAGGAGGCGTTCATGCCGTTCACCTTCGGGGGCGGTATCCGCACGATCGAGGATGTACGCCGCGCTCTCGCCGCCGGCGCGGACAAGGTGGCGATCACGACCGCGGCCGTGCTCGATCCGGAGCTCGTCGCCGGCGTGGCGAGCACGTTCGGCAGCCAGTGCGTCGTGGCCGGGATCGACGTGCGCGAGGAGGGCGGAAGCTACGCCGTGTACACGCACAGCGGTCGTCGACGGGCGGACATCGGGCTCGTCGATCTCGTCCGGCGCCTCGACGCGGCCGGGGCAGGGGAGATCTTCGTCAACTCGATCGATCGCGACGGCATGATGCAGGGCTTCGACCTCGAGCTCGTCAAGACGGTCGCGGGCGTGACGAAGAAGCCCGTCATCGTGTGCGGTGGCGCGGGCAACTACGGTCACCTGGTGGAGGCGTTCAGGGCCGGCGCGCACGCCGTCGCGTGCGCGAGCTTGTTCCATTTCGGCGACAACAACCCGCCGCGGGTGCGCGCGGCTCTCAAGAACGCCGGGTTCCCGGTGAAGGACATCTGACGAGGCGGCGGAATCCGACCGTTCGACGAGAGGAAAAGGCCATGGGCAAGGGGCAAGACCTGTATCGCAAGGCGAAGACGCTCATCCCGGGCGGAACGCAGCTTCTCTCCAAGCGGCCGGAGATGTTCCTGCCCGATCAGTGGCCTGCGTACTACGACAGGGCGCGCGGCGCGCGCGTCTGGGACCTCGATGGACGAGAGTACGTCGACGTCAGCCATTTCGGCGTCGGCACGTGCATCCTCGGGTTCGCCGACCCCGACGTCGGTGAGGCGGTGAAGCGCGCCGTGGACGCCGGATCCATGGCCACGCTGAACTGCCCCGAGGAGGTCAGGCTCGCGGAGCTGCTCGTCGAGCTGCATCCGTGGGCGGAGATGGTCCGCTACGCGCGATGTGGCGGAGAGATCATGGCCATCGCCGTCCGGATCGCGCGGGCCGCGACGGGACGCGACAAGATCGCCTTCTGCGGGTACCACGGCTGGTCGGACTGGTACCTGGCAGCGAACCTCAAGGAGGGCGCGCTCGACGGCCATCTCTTGGCCGGGCTCGAGCCGAACGGCGTTCCCCGCGGGCTCGCGGGGACGATGCTCCCGTTCCGCTACAACGAGATCCAGGAGCTCCGCGAGATCGCGGACCGAGCGGGCCGCGAGATCGCGGCCATCGTCATGGAGCCTGCGCGCGATCGCGGGCCCGCGCCGGGCTTCCTCGAAGAGGTTCGCCACATCGCAAGGAAGATAGGCGCCGTTCTCGTCTTCGACGAGGTCACCTCGGGGTTCCGCATGAACACCGGGGGCATCCACATGACGTTCGGCGTGGAGCCGGATCTGGCCGCCTTCGCGAAGGGGATGAGCAACGGCTACCCGATGGCCGCGCTCGTCGGCAGGCGCGACGTCATGGAGGCCGCGCAGAAGACGTTCATCTCGAGCACCTACTGGACGGAGCGCGTTGGTCCGAGCGCGGCGCTCGCCACCCTCGAGAAGCACCGCGCGCGCAACGTGCCCGCGCATCTGATCGAGGTCGGCAAGAAGGCGAAGAAGGGCTGGGCCGACGCGGCCGCAGCAGCAGGCATCGAGATCCACATCGGCGGGATCGACCCGCTCGGGCACTTCTCTTTCGTCTGCGAAGATCCGGCAGCGGCCGCGACCTACTTCAACCAGCTCATGCTCGACCGCGGGTACATCGCATCGACGCAGCTCTACGCGTCGTATGCGCACGACGAGGCCATCGTCGACGCGTACGTCGCGGCCTGCGCGGAAGCTTTCCGCTCGGTCGCCGACGCCGTGCGCAAGGGCGACGTCGCCACGCGCCTCCGCGGGCCCGTGAAGCACTCGGGGTTCCAGCGCCTGACGTGAGTGCCGCTCGGCGGCGTTCACCAGGCGGTGAAGCCGCCGTCGACGAGCAGGTTCTGGCCGGTGACGTACGCCGAGGCGCGGCTCGCAAGGAAGGCGAACGCGCCTTTGAAATCCTCCTCGGTAGCCATGCGCCCGAGCGGGGTGGCGGCGACGTATCGCTTCACGAAGGCCTCGGGCTGTCCGCGAGCGACTCCGCCCGGACTCAGGCAGTTCACGCGGACTTTGGGCGCCATCGTCGTGGCGAGGTAACGGGTGAGCTGCAAGAGCCCGCCCTTCGTCGCGCCGTACGCCGTCGGGTTGCCCATGGTCGTCCCGGTGTAGAGCGCGGGGTTCGGCCCGACGGACCCGTAGATCGATCCGACGTTCACGATCGCGCCATCTCGCTCGGCGAGCGCCGAGAAGGCCGCTTGCGACAGGAGGAACGGCGCGGTGAGGTTCACGCGCAAGGCGGCTTCCCACGCCTCGAGGCTCTGCTCGGGGAGCGGAACGGCGTAGCCCTTGATGCCGCTGCCACCCGTGAGCGCCGCGTTGTTGACGAGCACGTCGAGCCGCCCGAAGTGATCGAGCACGCGCGTGATGGTCGAACGGCACTCGTCCGCCGAGCTCAGGTCGACGGGCACGGCGAGCGTGTCGACGCCGAACCGGGAGGCGATGTCCTTCGCACGGGCTTCGCAGGCCTCGGGCATTCGATCGACGATCGCGACCTTCGCCCCGAGCTCCGCTAAGGCCTCGGCGCAGGCGAGGCCGATGTGGCCCGCGCCGCCGGTCACGATGCCGACGCACCCATCCATCGAAAACAGCTCTTTCAGTGTTCGCACGAGCCGCACGCTAGCACGGCGGCTTGCAGGTTGCGGCGGAGGCGTGTCGTTGCGCGACCTCGGGCGTTTGGCCGAGCGCGAGCGCGCGGCCGTCCGTCACCGCGCCTTGAACATCTCGGCGATGACGTCCCGCCTCGTCGGCTTGATCACGAGGTTCGGGCTGCGTCCGAACACCACGCAGTTGCCGGGCGTGTCCTGGTCCATCACGACGGTCCCCACGGACAGCCAGGTGTTCGGTCCGATGTTGCACTTCCCGATGACCGCCGAGCCGCCGAACATCACGACGCCTTCGGCGAAGACCGGGTAGTCGCCCTCGAGGCTCGAGCCGATGCTGCACCGCTGGTAGACGAAGAGGTAGTTCGAGAACGTCCCGCGGCCGATCACCGTGCCGACGGGATGCTGGAGGGCGAAGACCTCCGGCAACTCGACTTCGTAGAACAGGTCCGCCGCGTGGAGCGCCTTGTTCAGCGCGTACGTCTTACCAGCGAGCTCGGTACTTCCTCCGCGAAACAGCGTGTTCGACAGGTAATAGAGGAAGACCGCGTACTGGTCCGTCACGAGGTGGTTCACGCGTGGCGTGGCGTACTTCACGCGGAGGCGTGAGAAGCACCGGCTGAACCTCTGCGAGGCGACGACCACCGCCTCTTCGATCTCCGAGGGCTCGACCGTCCTGTCGGGGAAGAAGCTCGAGAGCTGTCGCGCGACGTACCGGGCGAGGGACGGGTCATCCAAGAGGGACATGCGCGGAAGCTAGCAGGTATGTGCGCTCAGTCGCGATCCCCCTCGTCGCCGAGCATCCGCCGCGCCAAGAGCACCTGCTCACGGAGCACGGCGGCATCGTCGACGTAGACTTCGAGCGTGACGTAGTCGACGCGGGGGTCGAGGTGGGGCCAGAACCACGAATCCGCGGTGAAGGGGTGGTTCGAGTCGGCCGTTCCGTCGTTGTCGCTCAGGTGGTAGCCGCGGACGCGATCGCCGCAGAGCTCGAAGAGCCTGTGCGGGTCGTATCCGAGCGTCTTCGCGGAGACCTTGAGGTGCGCGACGTCGATCAGCAGGCCGACGCTGTCGGGCAGCGCATCGAGGATCTCGCGCGTCTCCTCCGGCTCCGAGCACAGGAACGGATCGCACCCGAAGGACTCGAGGTTGAAGGCGGCGACGACGTTGTTCTCGATCAAGAGCTCGCAGCCGAGGCGGCGGGCGTGCTCGGCGAGCTCGCCGACGCGATCGACGAAGATGGCTCGCCCCTCGGCGCGCGGGACGAGATTCGCGCGATCGAGCTTGCGGCCGAGCTGCTCGACTCTGGGATCGAGGAGGTATCCGGCATGAAACGCGTACCGCGGCGTTCCGAGCTCCACGGCCCACTCCATGGCGCGGCGGCAGTGTTCCATTCCGACACGACCGAGCTCCGGGTCGCGCGTGGCCAGGTTCAGGACGAACGGTACGTCGGGGGGAGGGAAATAGTTGTGAACCTGGAACCGCGCACGCGAGCGGCGCGCGCGCAGACCGTCGAGGAGGCCCTCGCCTCCGACGCCGGAGCTCAGCTCGATGGCGTCGAGCCCGGCGTCGACGAGCCAGTCTACGGTCGAGAGGACCGGACGTCGCGCGCGCCCGCCCGTCGAGACGTGGATGGTGCGCGTCATCTCACTTGAAGACGAACGTCGGCTCCGGCTCGAACTCGGCGCGCATCATCAAGTCCACGAGCTCGGGGAATTCGACCTTCGGGCGCCATCCGAGCCGCTTCCGCGCCTCCGACGCGTCGCCCACGAGGATGTCGACCTCGGTTGGGCGGAAGTACCAAGGATCGATCTCGACCAGTACGCGGCCGGTCTTCTTGTCGATTCCCTTCTCCTCCAGGCCTTGGCCCTTCCACTCGATGTCGATCTTGACGTACGCGAACGCCCTTTCGACGAACTCGCGGACGCTGTGTGCGTGACCGGTCGCGATGACGAGATCCCGCGGCTCCGGCTGCTGGAGCATCATCCACATCGCCTCGACGTAGTCCGGCGCGTAGCCCCAGTCCCGCTTCGCGTCGAGGTTGCCGAGATAGAGCTTCGAGGCGGTGCCCTTCACGATGCCGGCGACGGTCGCCGTGATCTTCTTCGTCACGAAGCTCACGCCGCGGCGGGGCGATTCGTGATTGAAGAGGATGCCGTTGCAAGCGTAAAGGCCGTACGCCTCGCGGTAGTTCACCGTCGCCCAGTACGCGTACAGCTTCGCGACGCCGTATGGGCTCCGCGGATAGAAGGGGGTCTTCTCGTTCTGCGGGATCTCCTGCACCTTGCCGAAGAGCTCGCTGGTCGAGGCTTGGTAGAACTTGCAGGAGCTCCCGAGGCCGAGGATCCGCATCGACTCGAGGATCCGAAGCGTGCCGAGGGCGTCGGCGTTCGCCGTGTACTCCGGCGACTCGAAGGAGACCCGCACGTGGCTCTGGGCGGCGAGGTTGTAGATCTCGGTCGGCTGTACCTGCTGGATGATCCGCAGGATGCTCGTGCCGTCCGTGATGTCGCCGTAGTGCGTGAAGAAGCGGTTCTTGGTCTCTTGAGGCGGCTGGTAGAGGTGCGCGATGCGCACCTTTTGTTCGAGGCTCGATCTCCGAACGAGACCGTGCACCTCGTAGCCCTTCGAGAGCAGGAGCTCTGCGAGATAGGAGCCGTCCTGCCCCGTCACCCCAGTAATCAGCGCGACTTTCCTCTCCATGGGTCCTTCACCCGGCTCCTTCCGCGCGAGCGTCGCCGGCGTCCCTCCTACGGATGCTCCGGCAAGGAGTCCCGTAAGCGACGACGTCCGATTCGACGTCGCGAACGACGACAGCGCCGGCCCCGACGATCGTGTTCCGGCCGACGTTGATCTTGTCGATGACGCTCGCGCCGAGCCCTATGGCCGTGAGCGTCCCGATCCGACACGAGCCGCCCAGCGTCGCTCCGGGGCCTATGCTCGCGAAGTCCTCCACGAGGCAGTCGTGGTCGATGCTCGCCTTCGTGTTCACGATGACGTGACTTCCGATCTTCGCTCCCGCGTTGATCACCGCGTGCGGCATGACGACGGTGCCGGGGCCGATCTCGACGTCCGGCGCTACGTAGGCCGTCGGATGCACGGCGGTCACGAGCTCCATCTCCGGGAAGCGCTCTTGGATGCGGCGCACCACGGCGCGGCGGACGAGGTTGTCGCCGATGGCGACGATCGCCCCGCGGACGTCTTCTTTGGGAGTGAAGGCGTCCTCCTCCTCGCGGGAGACGAAGCACGCGACGGCGTACGTGCCCTGAGCACGCAAGACGTCGGCCACGACCTTCGCGTGACCACCCGCACCGAAGATCGCGACCGCAGAGTTCACCATTCGAAGTCCCCGAGCTCGAACGCCTTGTTCTGCGCTACGTCACGCCGGAGCGGGCGGCCGAGGACGAGGGCGAGGTCCTTCGGACGGAGGCCGCCCTCGGGGCGCTTGAACTCGACGTCGCACGCCTCGAGCACGTGCCCTTTCGGCAGGTCCCGATTGGCCACGATCGAGCGGCGCATCCGCGGCGCGTTGTCGACCTCCGAGGGCATCGGTGCCTTCACGCCCGAGCCGAGCGCGTCCTCGACCGCCCGGATACCCGTGATCAAGTCGCGGAACCCCGCGGGGTCGAGCGAAGCGCGGTGATCGGGGCCGGGGAGGGTGCGGTCCAGCGTGAAGTGCTTTTCGATGACGGTCGCGCCGAGCGCCACGGCGGCGAAGGCCGCATAGTTCGTCTCGCAGTGGTCGGAGAAGCCGACGGGGTACCCGAGCGCGGCGAGCGTACACATCGCCGTGAGGTTCAGCTCGTGGGGCGCGGCGGGGTAGTTCGTCGTGCACTGGAGGAGGACGAGCGACGGATCCGGATTCTCGGCTTCGATCGCGCGCACGGCCTCCACGACGTCCGCGAGCGTGCACATGCCGGTCGAGAGGATGATGCTCACGCCCTTCGAAGCGACATGACGAACGAACGGCGTCTCGACGCATTGACCCGAGGCGATCTTCAGCGTGTCGCAGCCCAGATCGCAGAGCATGTCGATGTCAGCGATGTTGTAGGGCGTCGAGAGGAAGTCGATGCCCACTTTCTGGCAGTGCTCCTTGAGCCGGAGGGTCTGCTCGCGGTCGAGCTCCAGCTTCTTGAGCATTTCGTACTGGCTCTCGGCCTCGCCCGTGTTCGCGATCTGGTACTTCGCCTTGGGCGCGTTCGGGACGATGATGCGGTCGGCGCTGAACGTCTGGAACTTCGCGCAATCCGCCCCGAGCTCCTTCGCGACGTCGATCATCTGAATCGCGCGCTCGACGGAGCCGTCGTGATTGACGCCGATCTCGGCGATGACGTAGGTGCGGCGCCTTTCCTTCGTGACCCTCGTGAACCGCTTCATGGCGTCCTTCTCGTCGACTGGATGAACTCGCGCACGCTCTCGGCGACGTGTTGCACGTCGCCTTCGGTCATGTCCGGGAACGTCGGGAGGTTGAGCCCCTGCCGCGCGAGCCGCTCGGTGTGCGTGAGCGGGCGCGGGCGCAATGTGTCGTGCTCGTACGGCGGTAGCAGGTGGTGCGGGACGAAGAACGGCCGCGAGTCGATCCCGCGCTGGCGGAGGTGATCCATGAGCCGGTCGCGGGCGTCGGCCTCGCCGTCGACCAGCACGCAATAGAGCCACGGCGAGCGACGCGTCCCGGGGGCCACCGTCTGCAGCCGGATGCCGGGCACGTCCCCGAGGAGACGATCGTAGAGGGCGAAGATCCGATCGCGCCTGGCGATGAGCTCGTCGCGCCGCTCGAGCTGCGCGCACAGGACGGCCGCGGCGAGGTTCGTCATCCGGAAGTTGTAGCCGACGACGTCGTACCAGTACCGGCGGGTCGGGCTCATTCCGTGGTTCTTGAGGACCCTCACGCGATCGGCGAGCGCGCGATCGCGCGTGAGGAGGGCGCCGCCTTCTCCGCTCGTGAGGACCTTGTTGCCGAAGAAGGAGAACGTCGCGACGTCGCCGAGCGACCCGGCGTAGCGACCCTTGTACTCGGCGAAGTGCGCTTCGGCGGCGTCCTCGATGAGCACGAGCCCGCGCTCTCGTGCGATCGCGGCCAGGGCATCCATGTCGGCGACCTGACCGTAGAGGTGGACCGCGATGATCGCCTTCGTGCGCGGAGTCACCGCGGCGCGCACTTCCTCGGGGTCGATGCACCACGTGTCGGGCGACACGTCGACGAAGACGGGAGTGGCGCCGACGTAGCGGACCGCATTGGTCGAAGCGATGAACGAGAGAGAGGGGACGATCACCTCGTCCCCGGCGCCGATACCGCAGCCGAGGAGCGCCAGGTGGAGGGCGACCGTGCCGTTGGAGAGGGCGATACAGTGCTCGACGCCGATCGCCGTCGCGAACTCGCTCTCGAAGCGCTCCACGAACTTGCCGGTCGACGAGATCCAGCCGCTCTCGATCGCCTCGGAGACGTATTCGCGTTCACGTGCAGAGAGGCTCGGCTGACTGACCGGCAGCATCAGTCCTTCCAGATGGAAATGTCGACGATCTTCCGCTCGACGAGGAACTCGGCGAAGTAGAGGTCGCGAGGCTCGTCGATCTCGATCGAGTACTCGTCCGGCATGACGTAGCCGTAGACGCCCTTCTCGCTGAAGTAGATGTTCCGGTGAGCCTTGAAGTAGTCCCAGCGGAACAGGTAGAGCGCCCCGTTCATCGTGTACTCGGGCGCGGCGTCCTGCCGCCTGTACGCGGTCGTCGCCTTCATCTTGCGGACGATCTCTTCGATGCGTCCGTCCTCGGTCATCTGCCCGACGAAGACCGAGCTCACCTCCATCCGGCGCATCCCGACGACTGCGTCGGCGTTGGTCCGCTCCATCATCGCGACGGCCGCCTCGTAGTCGCTCGGACGCGCGAACGGCGACGAGGGCTCGAGGAGCATGATCGCGTCGTAGCGTTCGCCTCGCTCTTCGAGCCATTCCATGGCGTGAGCGATGACGTCCGGCGTGCGCGCGGTGTCCGTCGCGAGCTCGGCAGGACGCGTGAATGGCACCTCGGCGCCGTGCCGCCGTGCCTCCTCCTGGATCTCCGGACTGTCCGACGAAATGATGAGACGCGTACACGTGCTCGTCTTCCGGGCGGAGCGTGCCTTGAAGCCGACGAGCGAGAGCCCGCCGATTTGGCGCAAATTCTTGTTCGGCACGCCCTTCGAGCCGCCGCGCGCGGTGATGAGGTAGAGAATACGCATCTGCGTCCTCCCCCAGGGGGGCCTGCACTCTACCAAAGGGTGCAGCTTCGTCGAGGGATCCGTGTTAGCGCGGTGAGGGGACCCCCCGAGGGGGACGCGGACGGAGAGATCAGGAGACGATCAGCTCCAGCGTGCTCGGATCGCGCTCGTCGTTGCCGTGGCCGTAGTACCGCTGGGCGTACTCGAGCTGCAAGATGAGCCGATCGCGGCTCCGCGGCGGCGAGCCTTTGTGGATGCCGAAAGTGTCCTCGATGAACCCGGAGCCCGCGGGGCCTTCGAGGGTGAGAACGTTGTCGGCGCCGTAGTGCTCGACGACCTCGGCATCGGACAAGCGGCGCATGGGGAAGCGATGGCGCAGCGGCTTGCGGACGTGGGAGCCGCGGACGAAGACATGCGCGCCTGCGTCGGCGTCTACGTCCGTCAGATAGAAGAAGACCTTCAGGAACTTGTAGTCGTCGAGGTCGAAGTGGAAGAGCTGGGCCCATTCGTTGCGCGCCGCGTGGGAGACGTCCGTGGCCCAGCTCCACCACATCTGCGTGCGCATTAGCTTGGCGGCCGGGCCGATGTAGTTCCGGGCGATTTCGAGCAGCTTCGGGTCTTCCGCCAGGGCGCGGACGGCCTCGCACTGTCCCGTGTTGAAGTAGCCGCCGACCGTGAACTTTCGACCGGCGACCTCCTCCGCCTTCAGGCGGTCACGATAGTGGAAGCCGAGCTTGATGTCCTGGTCGCCGTAACACGGCGTTGCGTCCGCCCAGGCGCGGAGCGCCGACAGAATGTCGTCGGGGAGCCTGAGGCCGCGACAAATGCCGTCTCTGCGCAGCGCGGCGGCCGCGGCGCGAACGTCGAGTGACTCGAAGACCGACCGCGAGAGGTCGAGCGGCTCGGGCCGGGAGAGGTGTCCCGGGAGAGTGGCGAGCGTCCGGATCGGATAGAAGCGGCCGAAGATCTGGAGTGTCCGCGTCCTCAGGCTTCGCTCGACGCGAGCGAGCGTGAGTCCGTCATAGCGTGTCATCGCCGAGCTCGACTTCGTGGGTGCGTTCATGGCTTGCCCCGTTCGTGCGCCAAACTAGCCGAGAGTCGATCGACGCGCGAGCGCTGTGCGCGCCAGAGATTTTCAGTTCTCCGCGCAAGGTTTGCGTTCCGCCTGCCTGGTGGAGTCCAAGAACCAGCGGCGCTTGCCCGATTTCGACACCGGGATCGAGTCCGTAAAACGCACCTCGGTTCGGATCGAGTCGCCCAGATACTCACGCATCTTCTCGGTGAAGATGGTGGTGCAGCGCGGGTCGAACGGCTCTTCGCGGACGACGTGGAGGATGAAGTCGTCGCGGCCGACCTGCTCGACGAGGAACTGCCGGATCCCCCGCACGCCTTCGCGGAGCAGGTGTTTGTTGATGTAGTCGAGCGAGTACGGCGACACGAGGCTCTTCGAGGAGGTCGTGATCCGGTCCGCGACCTTCCCGACCTCGAGGTTCATCGTTCGGAGAGTGACGCCGCAAGGACACGAGGCCTCCGAGTACGATCCGAGATCGCCGACGCGATATCGGATGAGCGGCATCGCGAAGTTGTTCAGTGTCGTGACGACGATCTCGGCGAGCTCCGACGGCGCCGCCGGGGAGCCGTCGTCGCGGAGGAACTCGACGTGGATGTGGTCCTCCGAGACGTGCATCGATCCGTGCGGGCACGTGTAGCCGACGCTGCCGGCCTCGCTCGACCCGTACAGAGAAACGATGGGCGCGCCGAATACCGATTCGCCGACGAGCCGCTCGGCCTCGTAGATGTGATCCCCGGTGTACACGACGAGCCGAGGACGCGCCTCGCGCAGGAGCTTCCGGCCCTTACGGTCCATGAACTCCGCGAGCGCTCCGATGCTCGACCCGTAACCGTAAACGAGGCGCGGGCGGAACGTTTCCAACGCCGTGGTGACGCGGTCGAAGAAGTCGTCGTCGAGCTCCTCGAACGTATTGAAGGAGAGCCCGTTCCTCAGGCGGTGCTTCAGCCATGCCTGGGCCTGGACGTGAAAACGATTGTCGACCGGACGTCCCCACAGGACGATCCGCCGGTCGCTCCGTCGGATGCCCCACCAGCGCATACCGCGTTCCCAGCAGGCGTCGATCCATCCCTCGTGCTCGGCGCCTTGTCGGAAACGTAGCGCGGTGCCGGTCGAACCCGATGTCACGCCGTTGGTCACATGGCCCGCGTAGGCTTCGCTGTCCATCTCGTGCCCGTGCTCCGCCACGTCCTGCTTCGACAGAAGGGGGAAGCGGCGCAGATCCTCGGGCGAGCGGAGGTCGGCCGCGGATAGGCCGCCCGCCCGGAGGCGCTCGCGGTAGAAGGGCACCGTCCGCTCCGCGTGCTCCATGATCCTCTGGAGCTTGCGGAGGACGAGGGCGTCGAGTTCCGCTCGCGGGAGGTACTGGTTCCGGAGCGCCTCGGAGAACGCGTTCGCGAAGCCCGTGCGCTTCCGCCTGTCCACGAGGGGGAGATAGACGCGATCGCAGATCGTCTCGTAGAACCCCCGCGGTCCGAAGGGAAGCGCGCTCAGCCGCTCGATGCTCCTCAAGCGATCAGCTCCTGGGACGCCGCCCCATCACCTGATGAGGGTGTAGAGCGAGGGCGCGGGGATCAACGGGTTGTGGCTCGAGTCGAGGAGGCGGTGGCGCACCTCGCGTACCGGCAGCGCGCGGACGGCGCTATCGAAGTTCTGGAGGTAGTCGACCCGCTTCGTGTATACGCGGCCGAGGAGGCCGAAGTAGTTGAGGGGGTAATTCTCGCAGACCGGCTCTACGTGCACGGTGCCCATGCGCGTGTGATCGAGCATGTTCTTCACGGCCACCGCGGAGACGTGCGGGATCTGCTCCAGTGAGAAGATCGTGAGCGCGAGATCGGTCGGCGGGTGGACGTACTTCTCCGGGCCGTCCTTTATGTAGTCGAGCTGCGCGAACTCGGCCTCGACCCCGAACTTGCGGGCTGCGGCACGCGCGACCTCCACGCCCTCGTGCGTGAGCTCGTACCCGTAGCAGGCCATCTCAGGCAGCCGCTGCTTGAGCATGAGGAGGGGCCGCCCGATGCCGCATCCATATTCCGTGATCGAGCGTGCGTTCGGGAAGACCTCGCGAATCGTCTTGACGATCTCGTCGACGTAGTAGCGCTGCGCGTCCCAGTCGGAGCCACGCCGCACTTTGCCGCGGATGAAGCTCGTCGTCGTGATGTCGTCGTATCCCCGGATCCAGAACCACTCGTCGAGCGTCTTGCACGACTCGAGCGGCGTCATGAACTTGCCCCACCGATCGCCGTAACCCTCGTCGACGAACTCGGTGCTTCGCTTCATGCGCGGAGTCGCGAGGAGTGCCAGCACGCGCGCGGTCGCCGAGTGCTCGAAGAACGGCGCGTAGTAGGGTTGGAGGTGTCGCTTCAGGGCCCCCGGGAGTCTGATCATCGCTCGTGTTTCGCTAGTCCTCTCGGGCGCGGAAGTCTAGCGCGAGGCGGTAAGGAGCCGCCCGAGGTGCGCTCCTCGTACCGAAGTTACGTACGCGACGAGCCGCCAACGCCTCAGGTTGCGGCCAGCGGGCATCACCGTAGCGGTCGAGATCCGATGCGATAGAGCATCCCGCCCGCGTCACTCGACACGTAGAGCGCGCCGTCAACCGGAGAAATGGCGACCCCGACCGGACGCACGCGCTCGGTCACGCCCTCGGCGGACCACGTCCAGGGACCGTCTCTGGGGCCGGAGGTATCGCCGCCCCCGAAGACCGTCTCGTACGGGAACGTCGTTGTCGTCTTCGTGGAGACGGGCATCGGTACGTTCCCGGCGGCGTCGAAGGGGACCCACACCACCTTGTAGCCGGTCGGAATGGTTCGATAGGTCGAGCCATGCAGCGAGACGAACGCGCCGCCGCGCCAGCGTTCGGGAAGCGCCCCGCGCGGCTGCGTGTCGAAGAAGACGAGGTCGAGCGGTGCCGAGTGCGCTTGGAGGAAGGTCGTCGGTCTCATCGAGTTCGCCGCGCACCAGGCGTCGTCGTGGTATGGGGCGGCGAGGTTCGCGAGCTGCGTTCCGGGCGGAACGAGATCGTTGCCGACCACCACGCGCTGCGCGGTGAAGCAGAACGGAAAACCGTACCGCCTGCCTGGGCCGAGCTCCACGAGCTGCTCTCCCGGGTTGTCGTCCCGAAACGGCTCCGTCGTCATGTAGAGCGTCCCCTCCATTCCGTTGACGACGCCGTACATCCGGCCGGCGGCGTTTCGGGTGAAGCCCGCCATGTTTCGGAGACCGAGGGTGACGATCTCGCCGCTCTCCCACGCGAACGGGGCGCCGGTGGTGAAGGAAGCGAGCGAGAAGCGCCGGAGGAGCGATCGATTCGTGTCGTAATCCGCCCCCATCGGAGAGCCTGAGTTGTCGGCCGAGCCGGAGCTCACGTAGAGGTAGCCCTCGTAGACGTGGACCGTGTGGTACTTGTGCGAGCCCGTGCTGGGCTGTCCTGTGATGACCGGCTGGCCGGGGCCGGGCGCAACCGTTGCCGCCGGATCGTACGGCCACCGCATGACACCGTCCGGCGTCCCGGCGTAGAGCCATCCGCCGTCCGCGTCCACGTGGCAGTTGATGCCGTGGTTGCCGACGTTCGCGTACTCGTGGATCTCGTTCGGCTGGAAGAAGCCGTCGCCGTCGGCGTCACGGAAGAGGAGAACGGGGCCGTCGCTCTGCACGCCGAACAGATCGCCGTTCGGCGCGAATGTGATCTGGCGCAGGTACGTCAAGTTCTTCGCCACGAGCCGTGCGCACATCCCGTCGGCGACGAAGTGCTGGTCGGGCGGGAGCGCGATGCCGCGACAAGGATCGCCGACGGCGACGGGGGGAGCCGCATCGGCGTAACCGGCGCCGTGCGCAGCGTCGGCCTCGACCGTTGGCGCGCCATCGACGCTCGCGTCGCCTGGGGCGGCGCCCGTTTGGGCGCGTCGTCCCGCGTCGTCCGCCGGAGAACGCTCGCGCGGAGCTTGGGTCTGGCAAGCGAACGATGCAGCGATGACGTAGGCGCACGACAGCGCCGCGGGGCTGGGAAGACGCATGCTCGCGAGCTGACGACGCGCCATGTCCGGGGAACCTGGGACCGAGCCTATTGTGACCTACGCACCAGCACTTGGCTCCTGCCGTCGCAGCGATGGACGTCCGGGGCCGTCCGAAGGTTTTGGACGCGAGCGTCTGGCTCACGCCGTGGCGATCGTCGAAGCAGGCGCGTCCGACGCCGCGCTCGCCGGCTCGTCCGTGTCCACGCGCGACAGCTCGACCAGCCGGCGAAACGCGGGATCCCGTGCGTAGAGCTCCTCCCACGTTCCGACGTCCCGGATCTTGCCGTGCTCCATGAAGAAGATCCGGTCGCACGAGCGGACCGTGCTCAGACGGTGCGCGATGACGATCATTGTGCGATCCGTCCGGAGCCGCTCGATTGACTGAACGATGTCGCGTTCGGTGACCCCGTCGAGCGACGAGGTGGCCTCGTCGAGGACGAGCACCTGCGGCTGGAGGTAGAGGGCTCGGGCGATCCCAATGCGCTGCCGCTGACCTCCGGAGAGGCGGACTCCGCGCTCGCCGACGAACGTGTCGAGCTTCTCGGGGAGAGAATCGACGAACTCCATGAGCTGCGCGGCCTCAAGCGCGGCTGCGATCCGCGCCTCGTCGATGGCCTCGTCCTCGACGCCGAAGGCGATGTTGCGCCGGATGGTGTCGTCGGACAAGTAGACGACCTGAGGGATGTATCCGATCGCGCGCTGCCAGCGCTGGACGAGGTCGCCCTCCAGGGGCTTGCCGTCGATCTCGATGGTGCCGGACGTCGGCTCGAGCAGCCCGATGATGGCGTCGACAATCGTCGTCTTGCCGGCCCCGGACCCACCGACGAAGGCGACGGACTCGCCCCGCCGGATTTCGACCGAGACGCCGGAGAGCGACGCTCGGGTGGCGCCCGGGTACTTCAGATGGACGTCGCGCAGCGTGATCGCGCGCTCGAACCGGAGGGGCTCGACGTCGCGTCGCCTCGTCCCGAGCTTGCCGTCGCCGGGCCACGGCTCGAGCGCCTTCCAGAGCGCCTCGACGGACGGCTTCAGGAAGCGGATCAGCGAGAGTCCGCCGATGACGTGCGATAGGCTCGGAAGGATGCGCACCGAGGCGACCGCGAGCGCGCCGAGGACGGGCAAGAGACGTCCCTCGTCAGCGCCACGGGCGAACATGGCAATCGCGATGAGCACGATGGCGAGGATGCCGGTCGTCTCGAGGACGTATCGCGGCACGAGCGAGAGCATCTTGTGGACGACAAGAGCACGCGCGTACCCGTGGCTCCGCGAGGTGAAGGCGTTGGTGAAGTAGTCCTCGCAGCCGAGGATGCGTGCTTCCTTGATTCCGCCGAGGCCCTGATGGAGCCACTTGAGCTGCTCGGTGCGGATCTGCCGCTGCTGCTCGCCGACCTGCGCCGCTTTCCGATGCACCGCCCGGTAGAACGCGAACGAGACCAGGCCGAGGACGACGGCGACGCCCGGGACGACGAGCGGTTCGATCGCGATGAGGAGCCCTGCGATGACGACGATCGAGAGCCCCTCGACCGCCATCAGGAACATGACGCTGACGACGTGCGTGTAGACCTGCGAGACCTCGTGACTGACGGCGTGGATCAGCTCGGCCGAGTTGTGCTTGAGGTGGAACGTCCAAGGCCGGCGGAGGTACGTCTCCGTCAGGTGGTTCTCGAGCCGAACCTGCCTTCCGTACGTGTACGCATTCTGCGCGAGCTGCACGAGCGTCACGTAGACGTTCTTCAGCAAGAAGACGCCGACGAGGAGCAGGCCGAACACCGTGACCAGACCCGTGCGCGTCGTGACGCCGGACGTGTCTCGGATCCACGTGAGTACCGGGTACTGTTCAACGAGCTCCGGGTGTGCGAGCAGGGACACGAACGGCATCACGATCCCGATGCCGATCGCCTCGAAGGCCGCCGCTCCGACCATGAGCACGAACAAGCCGATTCCGGCCCGCACGTCGCTGCGGTCACGGAACGTCAGCCGCAGCGCCTTCTGGAACAGCGTCACGGGGCCGTACATACCACAGGCTGTCGCGTTGACCTGAGCGGAGGCGCGTGTACGCTGCGCGTCCTTCGCGCATGTGCGGATTCGTGGCGCTCTACAACCTGAGCGGTGCGCCGATTGACCGGCGTGTCTTGGCAGGCATGACGGACGTCCAGCGACACCGCGGGCCCGACGATCAGGGGTTCGCCGCGTTCTCGTTCGCACGCCAGGAGCTCGAGCTCGACATGCGCGCGATGGCCCCTCGGCCCTTCGAGGGCGGGCTCGGCTTCAACAGGCTCTCGATCCGCGACCTGTCGCCGGCCGGGCATCAGCCGATGGCCACGCCCGACGGCAAGACGGTGATCGTCTACAACGGCGAGCTCTACAACGCCGACGACGAGCGGGAAGCTCTCGTGCGGCGGGGTCACGTCTTCCGCGGCTCGAGCGATACCGAGGTCCTGCTCGCGATGTACCGCGAGTACGGGCTCGAGGAGGCGCTCGCCCGGGCGAATGGGATGTTCGCGTTCTGCCTGGTCGACCTTCCCGGCCGACGCATCTTTCTCGCGCGCGACCGTCTGGGGATCAAGCCGCTCTACTACTGGCTCGGATCGCGCGTCTTCGCCGCGGCGTCGGAGGCGAAGTCGTTCCTCGTACACCCGGACTTCGTGGCGCGGCTCGACGAGTCGAATCTCGCCGAGCACCTCGCGTTCCGCTCCTGCGCGGGCGACCGCCACCTCCTCAGAGACGTGCGCCAGGTCGAGCCCGGGCAGTGGCTCGAGCTCTCGGCTGGTGGCGAGCTCAGGAAGACGCGCTGGTGGCGCCCCCCCTCCGTGCCCACGCGCGTCTGGCGCGGCAGGTTCGAGCGCGCGGTCGACGAGGTGGAGGCCGCGCTCGACCGGAGCGTCCGGATGCAGCTCGTGAGCGACGTGCCCGTCGGCTGCCAGTTCTCCGGTGGCGTCGACTCGTCGCTCGTCTCCGCGTTCGCCAACCGGCATGCCTCGCGCGGCCGCTACCAGACCTTCTCGATCCTCGTGGACGACCCTCGCTTCAACGAGGAGCGATGGATCGACGTCGCCGGTCGTCACCTCGGCGTATCCGGACATCGCTTCGTGTTCGGCGCGCGCGAGTTCGCGGCGCACCTCGAGAGCGCCGCGTGGCATCTCGACGAGCCGCTCGACCACATGAACTCGCTCGGCATCAAGCTGCTCGCCGAGGGATCGAAGCCGCACGTCACCGTCCTCCTCTCCGGCGAGGGGGCAGACGAGACGTTCTGCGGTTATCCGCGCTTCTTGCGCGCGCTCTTGCGCCCGGCCCTCGCGCCGCTCGCTCGGCTGCCGGCAATCGGTCGCCGGCTCGCTGCGTTCGACCGGAGCCGAGGCGCCGACGCTCGCGACTGGTTCATCCGGGCTTCGTCGCCCATTCTGCCGAGGGACCTAGCGGCGCTCCTCGGCAGGGACTGCTACGAGGAGGCGATGGAGGTCCGGCGCGCGATGTTCCCTCGCGAAGGGACCTTCACGGCGCGCTGCCGCGCGTACGAGCTCGAGACGTTCCTCGTCGGTCTGCTCAAGCGCCAGGACAAGATGACGATGGCGCATTCGCTCGAGAACCGCGTCCCACTGCTCGACCACGAGCTCGTCGAGCTGGTGAGCTCGATGCCGCCGTCGTACTGCGTCTCGCGTCGTCCCGCGATCCGTCCGCTCGAGCACAACACGAAGCGTGTCCTCAAGGCGGTCGCGGAGCGACACTTCCCACGGTCCTTCGTCTTTCGGAGGAAGGAGGGCTTCGGGATGCCGATCGGCCAGTATCTGGCGTCCGACGCGCTGCGCCCGCTGCTCGCGGACGTCATCGGGTCCGCGACGAGGCGCGGCCTGTTCGACGGACGGACGATTCGGCGCTGGAGCGAGCAGCTCGACGAGCCGCTCGTGGCGGAGGCCATGTGGATCGTCGTCGCGTTCGAGCTGTGGGCTCGCCAGTTCCTCGATGGCGCGCGCGGCAGGCTCGCGTCGTCGCAAAAGGGCGAGAGCTCGGCGAACGGCGCGAGAGAGAGCGCTCCGCATCGTTGAGCGCTCCGTCGGAGAGTCGCCGTGCTCGTGAAGCCGAGCCGAGCGGCCTCCTGCCTCGGCTCTGCTACGCTCTCCCGCATGAGGCGTGAGCCGGGGATCGCGCCGATCTTGCTGTTCATCGGCGCGGCCGCATCGTGCGGGGACGCCGTCGCCACGGCGAACGCGCCGGAGGCTCCGGATGCGAGTGTGTCGGACGCGGGAGGGACTCCCGACGCGGGGCGGGTGGACGTGATCGAACCGGACGACGGCGGACGCCGCGACGCCGGCCCCGTCCGCGCCCCGTTCGGGCTCGACGCGCGGCCCTCGAACGCGACGTGTCTCGCGTGGGCCCGTCCCGGGCCCCTCCCGCCGGTGACGTTCGAGCCCGTGTTCACGGCGATCTCGCCGTTCGCGGCGCCGATGATGATGGCGCAGCTGCCCGGCGACCCGCCGCACTGGCTGCTCGCGCAGCGGAACGGGAAGATCGTCAGGTTCGCGGCCGCGAACCCAGAGCCGCCGGTCGTCGTCGCCGACCTTCCGGCGCTTTCCGGCCATCCGCTCGGCTACGGCAACGAAGGGGGGCTGCTCGGCCTCGCGCCTCATCCGAAGTTCGCCGAGAACGGGCGGGTCTACGTGTCGTGGACGACGGCGGACCCGGCGCCGGGCGGGTATGTCCGGTCGCGCATCGGTTACGTCGTGAGCTCGGACGGCGGCGCGACGTTCACGAGCTACACCAACGTCCTCTGGTTCGATCAGAACAACTCGACCCATTACGGCGGCGGAATCGCGTTTGGTCGCGACGGCTACCTCTACGTGTCTTTCGGTGACGGGACCGAGCAGTGGCGCGGGCAGGACACGACGACCTTCTTCTCGAAAATTCTCCGTATCGACGTGGACGACGTCCCGCCGGGGGCGACCTACGGCATCCCTGCCGACAATCCGTTCCGTCTTGGAGGGGGTGAGCCGGCCACGTTCGCTTGGGGGTTCAGAAACCCGTTCCGGCTCTCCTTCGATCGCGAGACCGGCGACCTGTGGGTCGGCGATGTCGGTGCGGCCCGCTTCGAGGAGGTCGATCGCGTCGAGCGCGGCGGCAACTACGGCTGGCCGTGCCGCGAAGGCAAGAACGATCACTCGCTCACTCCCATCGACTGTCCGAACGGCGTGGGCAACACCATCGACCCGGTCGTGGACCACGAGCACGTCTTGGGGTCGTCTTCGAGCCGCTCGATCACCGGTGGCGTCGTCTATCGCGGCAAAGCAATCCCGGGGCTCGTCGGGGCGTACGTCTACGGCGACTACGTGACGAAGGAGATTTTCGTTCTCCGCTACGACCCGGCGACCGGTGCGCCCGTCTCGACGACGATCAGCGCTCCAGCCGACAACTGGGTGAGCTTCGCCGAGGACCTCGACGGTGAGGTTTACGCCGTCGCCCTCACCGGCTCGATCTACAAGATGGTCCCGGCGGGCGCGCCGCCGCCTTCGAGCGTCCCCGCGCGGCTATCCGAGACCGGCTGCGTGCTGGCGACCGATCCGCGGCAGCCGGCGCCGGGCCTCGTGCCTTACGGCATCAACGCTCCCTCCTGGGACGACGGCGCCGAGAAGACGCGTCACCTCGCCGTGCCGGACGGCAAGGCGATCACGGTCGGCGCCGACGGTCATCTCGAGCTGCCGGAAGGGAGCGTCGTCGTGCAGACCCTGTCGCTCGGAGGCAAACGGATCGAGACGCGGCTGCTCGTACGTCACGACGACGGCGAGTGGGCGGGTTACAGCTACCGATGGCTCGAGGACGAGAGCGACGCGGTTCGTCTTCCGGCGAGCAGCCGGCGGCGCGTCGGTGCCGTGGACTGGTACTTCCCATCGCCGGGAGAATGTCTCCGCTGCCACACGGACCGCGCGGGGCGCGTCCTCGGCCTGGAGCTCGGACAGCTCGACGGCGATTACGTGTACGCGAGCACGAACCGGATCGCCGACCAGCTCGCGACGCTCGAGCACATCGGTCTGTTCACGAACCCGCTGCCTGCACGGCCGCCGCCGCTGCCGTCGCCGAGTGGGGCGGGGCCCTTGGAGGGGCGTGCCCGCGCGTACCTCCACGCGAACTGTTCGAGCTGCCACCGTCCGCCAGGAGAAGGTCGCGCCACGATCGATCTGCGGTTCTCGACGGAGCTCGCGGCGGCGATGGTCTGTGACGTCGCGCCGTCCGCGGGAGATCGCGGTGTCGCGGGCGCGAAGATCCTGGCCCCCGGCAATCCCTCGCGGTCCTTGGTGTCGCTCCGCCTGCACACGACTGGCGCTGGGCACATGCCTCCCTTCGGGGCGCCGGTCGTCGACGAGGATGGCGTCGCTCTGATCGACGAATGGATTCGAGGGCTCGTCGCATGTCCTCCGTGACCGTGCTCCCTCGGGACGGGCGGTGACAGCTCAACGGACCGACGGCGAAGGCCGCTTCGATGCGCGCAGCGTCATGGGGCGCGCGGCCGTGAGCGCGTTGCGTGCGGCGGCTGCCTGCACCTTCTTCGGCGAGCGGGCCGCGAGCACGAGTACGACCGTCGCATAGAAGGGAATCATCGGCATCCGGTATCGCGAGAGAGAGCCGAAGTTCGCCGATGCGAGGCCGACGCCCGCGCCGAAGAGCACCGCGAAGGTCATCGAGGCCGCCAGCACCGGCCTCGACATGAGTGACGAGAACGCTCGACCGAAGCCGACCCGGAAAAGGAGTTGGATGACGACGCAGGTCAACGCGAAGGTCTCGAGCGAGGCCGCGAACGCGAGGGCGTTGTTCGCCTCGAACGGGAAGGGACGGAAGAGCGCCGTCGCCGCCGCGAGCGGGGCGAATGCCAGCTGCTTCTCCAGCGACGCGGACTGGTCGCCCATCTGGTAGTACGAGGCACCGCCCCCGGGACCTTCGTTCGTCTCCGTCACCAGCTCGCCCACGGCCTGGTGGTGGGCGATGTCTTCGCCGATGTTCTCGGTGGAGTACTTGGGGAAGAGGTACCCGAGTGCGACGAAGCCGGCGTAGGCCAGGGCCCCCCCGAGCACGAGATAGAAGGGACGGATGCGCACGTGGCCCGTCGCTCCCTTTCGAACACGAAGTCGATCCAGACCGATCCAGACTCCTATCGCGAAGGTCAGGGCGAAGAGCGTATACGGCTTCAAGAGCGCGATCGGAAGCACGCCGACGATGACGAGCAAGCTTCCACGGATCGGTCGCCCACGGAGTAGGCGATGGAGGCCGAGCCACAGCGGGCCGATGCCCGCGACGACGAAGGCCTCCTTCTGGATCCCCGATGACCAGAAGACCGCGGACGGCATCGCGAACACGCCGATGAGGACGCGCGTGCGCAACGTTTCTGGCAGTAGCTCGCGGAATACGCGATAGAAGGCGAGCTTTCCCGAGAACGCGATGACGGTCGCGAGAAGGCATGCGCCGTAGAGCGAATACCGGAGCACGAGCGCGAGCGCCGCGGTGATCGCGACCATCGACCCCGTGGAGGACCCCTCTCCGTAGAGCGGAACGGCCTCGTTGATCTCGCGCTGGAGGAGGAGATCGAGCCAAACGCGACCGAAGCGCTCCGGGTAGGCCTCGATCGCGCGAGCGAGGAGCGAGCCCTCGCTCATGTAGGCGAGATTGTCGCCGCCCTGGTATACCCCTTGCGCCGTCATGACCTGCGCGACGGAGGCGAGGGCATGGCCGACGAAGGCCAGGACGACGAACCGCTGCTCGAACCTCGTGAGCCTTCGCGTCGCGAAGACGATCGCGATGGCTCCCAGGAGCAGGACGAAGGCGCTGGAAAGGAGCTCGTTCATGTGCCGCTCCTCACCATGCGAAGCGACGAGCTCGGAGCCCCTTCCGTTCGCGGCACGTGGGAGGACGGCGACATGACGAGAACAACCTCTTCCTACACCTCCGCGGGCGACGCCCAAAGCGGTTCGCGTCGGAAAATCGGCGCGCGGTCACGCGGTGAGGAGGTTGCGTAGGGAATCCGGACCGTCCCCGAGGGTGGCTTCGCACCAAGCCGCGAGCACGAAGGCATGCCACAAGATCCAGGGATCGCTCGCGACCCACTTGCGGAACCGGCCGTCCGACAGCTCCTCGCTCGAGAGGATGCCGTAGCGGTCGAGCCTCTTCTTGTGGAAGAGCTGCTCGCACGCGGCGTCGAACGGACCTCGCAGCCATCTCTCGACGGGGACGCCGAACCCGTGCTTCTTCCGATGCGCGAGCTTCGAGCCGAAGCGGCGCTCGTGGAGCGCGCGGAGCACGCGCTTGCCTTGGACGACGGCGCCGCTCCCGAGCGTGTACCGCTCGGGGAGCCCAACGCCGAACTCGACGACGCGATGGTCAAGGAACGGAACGCGAGCTTCGAGGCTGCAGGCCATCGAGGCGCGGTCGACTTTGACCAGCATGTCGTTGGGCAACATGCTGCCTAGGTCGCACGCGAGCGTCTTCTGGAGCTCGGTTCCCTGCGCGCCCTCGAAGCGCGCGAGCGTCCGTTCTTCGAACCGTGCCGCCGAGGTGGCGGCGCGCACGAGGGGAGCTGTCTGCGCGAGCGACGCGACCTGCGTGAGCTGCGTGTAGACGTGGGCCGCCGAGCCATCCAGACCGCGGGCGATGCGACGTATCGTCCGGAGCACCTCGCTCCATCGCTTCGTCCGGTCGTGACGGACGGGGATGCGTCCGAGCGCGCCTCCGAGCGCATCGCGCAGGCGCGGCGTCCTCGAGAACGGGCGCCGGAGACGTACCACCGAGTACTTCTTGTAGCCGGCGAAGACCTCGTCGCCGCCGTCTCCTCCCAGCGCGACCTTGAAGTCCCTGGCGACGTGTTGGGAGAGGAGGTACGTCGCGAGGCTCGACGAGTCACCGAACGGCTCGTCGTAGGCGAGGAGGGCGTCGGGGAGCTTGGCGCGTGCCTTCTCCTCGTCGAAGGTCTCGACGACGATCGGGACGCCGATTTTCTCGGCGGTCGCGCGAGCGAACGGCGACTCGTCGAAATGGCGTTCGACGAAGCCGATCGAATAGGCCTTGATTGGCTTGCTCGACGCCTCGTGCGCGTACGCCGTGACGAGCGACGAGTCGATCCCGCCGGAGAGGAACGTGGCGACCGGGACGTCGCTCTCGAGGTGCTCCTTCACCGCCCGCCGGAGGAGAGCGTCGACCCGCTCGCACGCTTCGTCGAGCGATGCGACGCGCGCCGCTTCTGCCGACGGCTCGAGTGTCCAGTATCTGCGCGTCTCGCGCCGACCGCTCATCAGATCGACGGTGAGGCGCGTCGCGGGGACGAGTCGCCGGACGCCCGTGTAGATCGTCGCGTCCTCGGGGACGTAGCTCCACGCGAGCATCGCATGTGCGGCATCGTGATCGACGGTGAACAAGCGAGCAAACGGCTCGACGGATCGATCGAAGCAGCGAAGCTCGGACGCGAAGGCCAGCGCCGTGCCGGTGTCCGCGACGAAGAGCGGCTTGATGCCGAAGCGGTCGCGGCTCAGGACGAGACGCCGGCGCCGACGGTCGTGGATCGCGAACGCCCACATTCCGACGAGATGACTTTCCACGCGCTCCGGATCGCGCTCGTATAGGCGGAGGATCACCTCGGTGTCGCTCCGTGTTCGGAAGCGGACGCCATTGCGCTCGAGGTCGTGGCGGAGCGCAGGCGCGTTGTAGATCTCGCCGTTGTAGACGATGAAGATGGACTCGTCGTCGTTCGCCATCGGCTGGTGTCCGTGCGGGACGTCGACGATGGCGAGGCGGGTCATTCCAAGCGTGACGTCGGGGTGGGCGACGACGCCTCCGCCGTCCGGCCCGCGGTGGCGGATGCGGTCCGTCATGGCGCGTACGAGCCTCTCGCTTCGATCGAGCGAGCCCTCGAGCCCGAGCACGCCGGCGATACCGCACATGGCTGGGCGCTCTATACCATGGGACCTGCTTCGCGCCGCCGAGCAACGCTGGCGATCCGCGGGGCACCCGCACGCGTTCGTGCGGGGCGCGCGGGCGCGTTGCCGAGGCGGGACAACAGTGCTTGACTGCCGGCGAGGATGACGCAGCAGAACGCCGACACGAAGACGGTCGCAGGGTTCGGGGACCAGTGGACGCGCTTCGACTGGGGGGGCGTCGAGGAGTCCGAGGTCAAGAAGGCGTTCGACCTGTACTTCCGAATTTTCCCTTGGAGCGAGCTGCCGCGCGATGCGTGCGGCTTCGATCTCGGGTGCGGCTCGGGGCGTTATACGAAGCTGGTCGCCCCGCGGGTCGGGACGCTGCACTGCATCGACGCGAGCGAGGCTGCGCTCGAGGTCGCGAAGCGCAATCTCCGATATCTCGGCAACTGCGTATTCCACCATGCGAGCGTCGAGTCGCTGCCGCTCGAGGACGAGAGCATGGACTTCGGCTACTCGCTAGGAGTGCTCCATCACGTGCCGGACACCGCCGGCGGCATCGCCGCGTGCGTCCGCAAGCTCAAGATGGGCGCGCCATTCCTCGTCTACCTCTACTATGCCCTGGAGACGCGCCCGGCGTGGTTCCGTGCGATCTGGCGTGCGACGGACGTCGTCCGTCGCGGCGTTTCGTCGATGCCGTATCCGCTACGGTACGCAGCGAGCCAGGCCCTTGCGGTCTCCGTCTACCTGCCGTTGGCGCGCTCGGCGCGCGCGCTCGAGAAGGCCGGGTTCGACGTCAGCAACTTCCCGCTCGCCGCCTACCGGAACCAGAGCTTCTACTCGATGCGCACGGACGCGCTCGATCGGTTCGGGACGCGCCTCGAGCAGCGGTTCACGCGCGACCAGATCCGCTCGATGATGGAGACGGCAGGGCTCGAGCGCATCACGTTCAGCGAGGGTGGCCCCTTCTGGTGCGCCGTCGGATACCGCGCGAGGTGAGCGTTCGGGGAAAGCGTCGGAGCGCTCGTCGTCATTCGACGATGCGTCGCACTACGTCGACGAACTTCCGGGCGACGACCGAGCCCGCGAAGGTTTTCTCCACGGTGGCGCGGCCGGCGAGGCCGAGACGCTCGCGTAGCTCGGGTGAGTCGGCGAGGCGTTCGAGCGCGTCGACCCACTCGTCGGTGGTGCCAGCCAAGAAACCGTTCTGTCCCGACTGGACGAGATCCTTGTTCATCCCGACGGGCGAGACCACGACGGGACGGCCCGTGGCCATGAACTGGAGCGCCTTCAGACCGCACTTGCCGTGCATGAACGGCTCGTCCTGCAACGGCATGATCCCGACGTGCGTCGCGCCGATGGCTTCGGCCTCGCCGGCCTCCTGCCAAGGGATGAACTCGTTCTCGGCGTGTGCGATCGGGCGATCCGGCGGGCGGTTGCAAATGACCCGGACGCGGATGCGCCTGCGTCGAGCGAGCTTCTCGAGCGGCTCGCGTGCCGCCTCGAAATTGTAGAGCGTGTGCACCGATCCGCTCCAAGTGACGACGAACGGGTCGTCGTACTTCAGGGCCGGCTGGACCGGGTAGGTGGCCAGATCGATGCTGGTCGGAAGCACGAAGACGTTCGAGCTGCGTTGGCGCGCGTAGCTCGCCAAGAACTCGTTCCCGACCGTCACCGCGCTGGCGAGGCGGCAGATGGTCGACGTCTTCCCGTGGAAGTGGAGCTTCGAGAAGATCCCGTTCGCCTTCGAGAGCTTCGTGTCCGTCATCCAGATCGCATCGTCGAAGTCGAAGACGAACGGCACCTTCAGACGCGCGAGCACGCGCTCGTAGAGGGCGGGGCCGAGGAGCGCCACCTCCCGGAAGACGAAAGCCGCGTCGTAGCGGCGCGCGCGCGCGACGTGCTCTGCGCGCCGAAAGAAGTCCCACAGGACCCAGGACGCCTTGGCTACGCGCCGGCCGGGCTCGTAGAGGATCTCCGTCAGCCGGGGAGACTCGAAAGGAACGAAGTCTACGTCGACGCCGAGTTCCCGCGCGTACGGAGCCCACTGCTCGATGCGGAACCGCTGGCCGGGTGAGAGGCCGAGCCGCTTCGACACGAACGCGAGGACCCGCAGCTGCCTGGCGGGCCGTGCGTCGACATCGTGCGTGCGGGCGGCGTCTAGCTTCTGGGGCGTCGTCTCGTTCACGTCGTCTTCTCCCTCGCGCCTCGGGACGCGCGGCATTCATAGCGACCTGCTCTGCGCTTTTCCAGCGTTCGCACGGGCGGATGGGACCGCGCTTCGTTTCGCGAGGTCACGTTCCCGCGACTAGCGCGCGATAGAGGTTCTCGTAGCGATCGATGCCGACACGCTCGAGCCCGAAGCGCCGCTCGGCGACGGCACGTGTGGCGGCGGTCCGCTGGGCGAGCGGGGCCTGCGCGAGCGGGAGCGCCTGTTCGACGCCACGCGCGAGCTCCGAGTCCGAGAGGGACGAGAGCACGACGCACGCGTCGCGTTCGGCCACCAGCTCTGCTTGGTCGCCGATATCGCCGTTGAGGACGACAGGCAGGCCGCAGGCGAGGTACTCAGCGACCTTCGTCGGGCTCGAGCCGAGCTTCGAGAAGCAGCTCTTGATGAACGAGAGCGCGAGGTCGCCGGCGGACAAGTGCTCGGCCATCCGCGCCGGGGGTACCTTCCGTACGATGATCTCGTCTCGTGTCAGACCGGCAGCGGCGAGGAGGCCTTCGAGGTGCTGTGAGGGACTGTGCGTGAGCACGAGGAAGGCGACCCGGCGCGGTGCTCGTGACTTGAGGAGACCCGCGAACGTCGCGAGCTGATCTTCCTGGTACCAGCCCCCGAGGGAGCCCGAGTAGACGAGCACCAAGCGATCGCCGACGCCGAGCTCGTGGCGGATTCGTTCCCGGCTGGCCGGGTCGAACGCGAAGCGGCTCGTGTCGACGCAGCAGGGGATGGCCTCGATGCGCGTTCGCGGGCCGATCCATCCCCGCTCCCGAGCGATCCGCCGGAGCGTCTCCGTCAGGACGACGACCCCCTCCGCTCGCCGGAAGAGGCGCTGCTCGTAACGCTTCACGAGCCGATACTCGATGCGGTCCGTCGTCCAATAGCCGGCGTCGACGTACTCGTCGCCGAGCATGCCGCGGCAGTCGAAGAGGAGCTTCGCGCGAGGCGTGAGCGTCGCGATCATGTCCCCGATCGCGGTCGGGATGTAGCTCCGGCCGTGGACGATGTCCGGTCGGCGCGCGAGCGCCATCGCGAAGGCCCGGAGGACGCCGTGCGAGGACTCGAGGACCTTCCTTCGAAGCCGCGGATCCCGCGCGCGCCGAAGCGGGGTCCAGCGGATCCCTTCGTCGCGTAGCGATCGGCGGAGCTGCTCGATCTCGTCGGCGTCCGCCGTCGGTAGCTCGTAGCTGAGCAGATCGAACTCGACGCCGCGTCTGGCGAGGCCGCGCAGGTAGGGGAGGACCTGCGATTGGCCGAGGTTTTCGAGCATGCCGTTGTGCGAGACGTAGAGGGCACGCAAGCGTCAATCTCCGAAAGGCTCGAACGATTCGGTCATCGAGCGTTGGCGGACGCGCCGTCGGCGACGCGGTCCGTGGACGCGGCCGAAGGTCGCGCCCGCGGCACGAGCTCTTCGTATACCTCCGCGAGCGCAGCCCAGAGACGCTCGCTGCGGAACTCGCGAAGGACGCGCTCTCGCCCGGCGTTGCCGTGACGCCCCCGCAGCGCCGGGTCGTCCAAGTAGGCCGTGAGCGCCGCCGCGAGGGCCGCGCCGTCGCGAGCGGGCACGAGGGTCCCCGTGACGCCGTCGACGACGGCGTCCACGCAGCCGGTCACGCGCGTCGCGACGACCGGCACGCGCATCGCTGCGGCCTCGAGCGGCACGTTGGGGAAGCCTTCGCGGTACGTCGGTAGCGCGAGCACGTCGATGCCGGCATAGAAGCGAGGCGTGTCCTCGACGAAGCCGAGGACGTGCACGCGGGGATCGCGCTCGAGCGCCTCCCGGGTCGCGGGAGGGACCGCGTCGCGGTCTTCGAAGACCCCGCCGAGAACGAGGTGCGCGTCGGGGCGTGCTTCGCGGATTCTCGCCCAGGCTTCTGCGAGCTCCACGATGCCCTTGTCGCGGACGAGCCTGCCGAGGAATCCGATGACGGGCGCGTCGGCGTCGGCGCCGATCTGCTGGCGGAAGGACGCGCGTGCGCCGCTCGGCACGCGGTCGGGATCGAAGCGGCCCGTGCAGTCGACGCCGTTGCCGCTGCCGGAGCCGAGGACGCGGATCTTCCACGCAGGGCAGAGCCTCGCCTCGACGGCGTAGTCGCGGAGCGACGGGCTCACGGCGAGCACGCGTGTCGCGAGCGCGCACGACGTCCGCTCCGTCATCGTGAGGATCCTTCGCTGCGCGCCCGTGGCCGTCATGAGCGGCAGGCCGCGCATGTGATAGATGCGTGCGCGGACGCCTGCGGCGGTCGCGGCGATCGTGCCGAGGAGGCCTCCCTTCGGCGTATGCGCGTGCACGAGGTCCGGGCGCAGGCGCCGCAGGAGCGCGGTGAGACGGGCGAGGCTCGTCGCATCGCGGGCGGGCGACATCCGGCGGGGCATCTCGACGGCGTGTACCGGGACGTCGTGCCGTTCGCCAAAGGCATCGAGCGCGGGGCCCGGCGAGGTCACGACCGTCATCTCCCAGCCTCGCGCGCGCATGAAGTCGACGTGTCCGCGAAGGAACACGAGCGATTCGGGCACGGTCAGGACGTGGACGAGGAGCGGCACCTATGGCCTCCGATAGAGGGGGAAGAATCCCGAGAGGTCGGCGTCGTCGGCGTCGGGGTGCTTTGCGCGGCAGAGCGCACGGTAGGCGGTGGGATCGACGACGAGGCGTAGCGTGAAGAACGGGCTCCGCAGCTTCGAGAAGCCCGCCTTGAACTTGAAGAGCGAGTCCTCGCTGCCGCCCACGCCGCCGCCGAGGTGCAGCCAGCGCGCGCCGCGTGCCTTCGCCCAGCCGCGGACGAAGTGAAGCATGAGCTTCGTCGGGCGCGCCTTCAGGAAGGCCTCGTCCGTGCCCGAGAGATGGTACTGGACGATGCCTCCCGTCGTGACGAAGAGGCCCGCACCGGCGATCTGCCCATCGATCTCGACCACGGCGAGGGAGAGTCGGTCCCCGAGCGCCTCGCGGAGCCCGATGACGTAGGCACGATCGAAGAAGTAGTGCGCCGCCGCGCCGACGCGCGACATCGTCGCCTGGTAGATCTCGACGAAGCGATCGACGTGGCGGAAGTCCTCGTCGAAGTAGACGCGATGCCCGGCCTTGATCGCACGGTTGATCTCGTTGCGATGCCCGGACATCGTCTCGGCCCAGAGCTCCTCCTCGGACTTGCGGAGATCGACGTAGACGGTCGTGCCGTGCTGGACGAGCAGCCCGTTCGCGGGACGCGGCGTCGCGCCGATGAGCGGGTGGAGGCGCGCGAAGAGCGAGACGCAACCGTCTCCGCGCAGGATGTCGCTCGCGGTCTCGAGCGCCTGCGAGGCGAAGGCGTCGCGGGCGTCGGCGTCACCTTCGCCGCTCACGAGCGGCCCGGGATAGCCATACGGCGTGAGCGCGTCCCATGCGCCGCCGGCGCCTGGGACCGGGCGTGTGAGAAACGGCAGGAGCAGCGCTCGTCCGCCGTCCTCGACGAGGAGCGCGCGGGCCTCTCCTCCGTCCACCTTTGCCGAGAGCTCAGCGTACGCGGGCAGGTGATAGAAGTCGTGCTCGACCTGCTCGAGGAAGGCCGCCCACCGCGGCGACGACGGCGCGAGCACTTCGACCTTCATCCGAGAGTCCCTCGGACGCTGGCGGCGACCCGCTCCATGTCGCTCGGGCCGTAGCGGTGGTCGCAGTGGAGGCACAGGATCCGGCGCGAGAGCTCGGCATGCGCCGCGGGGATCCCCGGCGCGCGGGACGCGTCGATCGGCCAGAGGACCGCGGGATAGATGTGCTCCGTCACGAGGCGCGACCGAACGGCGTCGCGCTTCGTCGGGTCGTCGAAGCAGAGCACGGCCGCGTACGGCGCGCGTCCGCCCGCGGAGCTCGTCAAGAGCCGTGCGCCGGGGAGCTCGCCGAGCGCGCTCGCGAAGACGTCGTGGTTGCTCGCCCGGGCTGCGCGCCATGCGGGCGCGGGCAGTACGTCGAGGAGGGCGCGGCTCACCGGCGACATCGGCGCGGGATCCCCACGGCCCATTGCCGCCTCGCCGGCAATCGCGCGCGCGCGAAAGGCGTCCTTCGAGATGGGCTCGCCGGCGAGGTACCGCTGCTTGAGCAGCATCCCCGTGAGGCGATCGAGCGTGACCGAAGCGGAGCGCGCGTGCCGCTCGGGATCGAACGCCGGCGGCTCGGGGGGCGTATCGCCGCGCGGCGACCACGAGACGCCGCCGTCGGGCAAGGGGAGCCACTTGCGGAGCGACGCGAACGCGAAGTGGGCGGTGCTCGAGCGCGCCCACACGCTCATCGGGTCGTGCGTGTGGTCCTCGACGACCACGACGCCCGACGGCACCTGCTCGACCGGCGACGCCGTGCGCAGCCCGAACGTGTTCGTGACGACGAGCACGTCGCCGGGCCGGAGATCGAGCGCCGCCGTGTCGACGCGCGTGTCCTCGGGACCGTCGTCGTAGGCGCGGACCTCCACGCCATCCGCGGCGTCGAGGACGTCCTGGCAGTAGTAGGAGGGGAACAGGACGCGCGAGGGACGGAGCGCGCGCACGAGCGCTCGTAGGGCGTGCCGGCCGGAGTGCCAGTACGTGGCGCGCGGCGGGAGCCAGTCGGCGGGCGGAGCGTCCGGCGCGAGCTCGGGGTAGGCGAAATCGGAGCCGTGCTCCCAGCGGTCAGCGCGCATGCGCTCGCCACTCGTCTTCGAGGATGCTCATGACGTGGACGTCGAGGTACCTTCCGCCCTTCCACTGCGCGTGGCGAAGCGTGCCCTCGTGGACGAACCCGAGCGACTCGTACAACCGGCGCGCTCGTTCGTTCGTCTCGAGGACCTCGAGGTAGATGCGGTGGAGCTGCAGCTCCTCGAACCCGAACCGCAGCATGAAGCTCGTGCATGCGCGACCGATCCCGGTCCCCCACGCCTTCTTGTCACCGAGGAGGATCGCGAACTCGGCGGACCGGATGCGGTGGTCGATCTTGTAGAGGCCGACGTGGCCCAGGCAGCGATCGTCCGGGTCCGTGATGACGTAGAGCGCCTCGTCCTTGGCCTGCGCGTGCGCCTCGATCCAGCGCGCGAGGTCCGCGCGCGTATAGCCCTTCGTGAAGCCTCCGAGCAGCGACGCGATCTCGGGATCGTTCTTCTGGGCGAACAGCGCGTCGATGTCCGACGGCTCGGGCTTTCGGAGGCGGGCTTTGCCGAGATCGAAGTGCACGTCAGGCTCCGTTCGTCTTCGCGTCCTCGAGCGTCCGCGGCGCGAGGCCGAGGTCGTCGACGTCGTCGACGTTCTGTCCCGAGTACACCCCCGAGCCGAACAGCGCCTGCTTGACCGTCATCGCGAGGATCTTCACGTCGAGCGAGATGCTCCAGTTGTCGACGTACCAGACATCGAGCTCGATGCGCCGGCTGAACGGGATCGACTGGCGACCGTTCACCTGCGCCCAACCGGTGATGCCCGGTTTCACCTCGTGCCGGCGGTTCTGCTCCGGGGTGTACCTCGGCAGGTACTCCATCAAGAGCGGCCGCGGGCCGACGAGGCTCATGTCGCCCTTGAGCACGTTCCAGAGCTCGGGCAGCTCGTCGATGCTCGTCTTGCGCAGGAACCTGCCCACGGGCGTGAGGCGTTCGGCGTCGGTTCGGAACCAGACCTCGCCCTCCTTCGCCGGTCGCATCGTACGGAACTTGTACATCGTGAACGGCTTGCCGTGCCTTCCGGGCCGGACGTGACGCCACAAGATGGGGCGTCCCATCGTGAGCGCGATCGCACCTGCGGCCGCCGTCATGACGGGCGCGAAGACGACGAGGCCGGTCAGTGCGCCAGCCACGTCCAACGTACGCTTGAGCACGGAATGCAGGCGTTTGGTGCGACCCACGACGCTTCCTCGGTCCTCCGGTGCGGCATGAAGGCCGCGGCTTCATGACGCTTTCGCGTTCGAGCCGCTCTGCTCTTACCATGGTCGGACGCCGGGGGCGGGCTGAACGTCCGGACAGCGCGGAGGTCGGGGCCAGCCGAACCGTCGTCACTCCCGCAGTTGAGCTTCCCGATTTCCCCGTCCTGACCACCTCGTCGGATCGCACGAGGTCGAATGCTGCACTCCGCTTGCGCCACGAATCTAGCCGGGCAACTATCGCGGCCCCGTGCCCCGTCCCTCGAGCAGGGGCCCGCGTGACGCGCGAACCACGATTTTCGAGAGTCGATCGATTTGAGTCGCATCTACCTGTCGGCCCCCCACCTCGGCACGAGCGAGGAACGCTACGTCCGCGAAGCGTTCGCGACGAACTGGGTGTCCACCGTCGGGCCGAACATCGATGCGTTCGAGCGCGCGTTCTCGGAGCAGGTGGTGGGCGGACAGCCGTGCGTGGCGCTCTCGAGCGGGACGGCCGCGATCCACCTCGGCTTGAAGCTGCTGGGGGTGGGGCCGGGCGACGACGTGCTGTGCTCGACGCTGACGTTCGCCGCCTCGGCCAATCCGATCGTCTACGAAGGCGCGCGGCCTGTGTTCATCGACAGCGATCGGGCCACGTGGAACATGGACCCCGACCTCCTCGCGTCGACGCTCGAGGAGCGCGCGCGGAAGGGCAGGCTTCCGAAGGCGGTCGTCGTCGTCCACCTGTATGGCCAGGCCGCCGATCTCGACCGGATCGAGCAGGCTTGCGCTCGCTGGGACGTGCCGATTCTCGAAGACGCGGCGGAGGCGCTCGGCACGCTCTACCGCGGAGAGCAAGTCGGACGCCGAGCGCCGGTGAACGCTTTCTCGTTCAACGGCAACAAGATCATCACGACATCGGGCGGTGGCATGCTCGTCACGCGCGACCGCACCTGGGCGGACAAGGCGCGCTTCTGGTCCACGCAGTCGCGCGAGCCCGTCGCGTGGTACGAGCACAAGGAGCTCGGATTCAACTACCGCATGAGCAACGTGCTCGCGGGCATCGGGCGCGGGCAGCTCGAGGTGCTCGAGGATCGCGTCGCCGCGCGTCGCGCGAACGCGTTCCGCTACCAGGAGGCGTTCGCCGACCTCCCGGGCATAGAGCTCATGCCGCAAGCACCGTACGGGCGTCACACGAACTGGCTGAGCGTGTTTCTGCTCGACGAGGCCGCGTTCGGTGCGACCCGAGACGAGCTGCTCGCGGCGCTCGCGGCCGAGGACATCGAGGCAAGGCCCGTCTGGAAGCCGCTCCACACCCAGCCGTTCTTCGCGTCCTGCGAGCGGGTGGGCGGCGCGGTGGCCGAGGATCTCTTCGCACGAGGCATCTGCCTGCCGAGCTCGAGCTCCCTCACGGCCGCCGAGCAAGGCCGTGTCATCGAGGTGGTGCGCAGACTCGCGCGAAACCGGCGGAGCTCGTCGTCGACGGAGAGGACATGGACCGCGTCCGTGAGCTGATCGTCGTCTACCGGCGCGCCCTCGTCGTGGGGCTGCACTGCCTCCTCTGGACGACTTCACTCGTCTTCGCGCTCCTCCTGCGCTTCGAGTTCGAGATCCCGAGCGCGTATCTCACGATCCTCCCCCGCTTGCTGGGCATCTCGCTCGCGATCCGCGCGGTCGTGCACTGGCGCTTCGGTCTCTTCCACGGGCTCTGGCGATACTCCGGTTCGCGCGATCTGCGCCGGATCATCGCGGCAGCGACCGTGGCCTCGCTCTCGTACACCGCGGCGTGGGCATTCATGCAGCCGAACACGTTCCCGCGCTCGGTGTTCGTCCTCGACTGGGCGTTCAGCATCCTCATCGTCGGCGGGATGCGTTTCTTCATCCGAACCATCCGCGAGGTGACGATCCAGAACGCGTTCCCGAACGACGGCGCCCCGCGGAGGCGCCTGCTCGTCATCGGCGCGGGCGATGCGGGCGAGATGCTGATGCGCGAGATCGTCCGCATCTACGGGCGCCGTTACGAGCCGATCGGATTCCTCGACGACGATCCGTCGAAGCACGGTGAGCACATCCACGGTGTACGGGTGCTCGGCCCGATCTCCCGTGTCGGCGAGCTCGCCGAGGCGCAGAAGATCGACGAGATCATTCTTGCGATCCCGTCGCTCCGCGGTCGCGAGATGCGACGCATCCTCGACATCTGCCGCCCCACGGGGGCGCAGATCCGCACGCTGCCCGGCGTCGACAAGCTCATCGACGGCCGTGTGACCGTGACGCAGCTCGCGGAGATCAACATCGAAGACTTGCTCGGTCGCGAACCCGTGGTCCTCGACAACGAAGAGCTCGCGCTGTTCTTGAAGGATCGCGTCATTCTCGTCACGGGAGCGGGGGGCAGCATCGGTTCGGAGCTCTGTCGTCAGGTCTGTCGCTTCGGTCCGAGGCGGCTCGTCCTGATCGAGCAGGCGGAGAACAACCTATTCCACATCGACCGCACGCTTCGTGCGGAGCATCCGAACGTCGAGGTCGTCCCCTGCATCGCCGACATCTGCGATACGAAGCGCATCGCGGCAGTCTTCGAGACGGAGAAGCCGCAGGTCGTCTTCCACGCGGCCGCGCACAAGCACGTGCCCCTCATGGAGGCGAACCCCGGCGAGGCGATCAAGAACAACGTCTTCGGGACGCGGAAGCTCGCCGACATCGCGGATCGTACGGGCGTCGAGAAATTCGTCATGGTCTCGACGGACAAGGCCGTGAACCCCACGAGCGTGATGGGGGTGAGCAAGCGAGTCGCCGAGATCTACGTTCAGGCGCTCTCGCAGCGGTCCCGGACGCAGTTCGTCACGGTGCGGTTCGGAAACGTTCTCGGCAGCGCAGGGAGCGTCGTGCCTCTGTTCCGCGAGCAAATCGCCAAGGGCGGGCCGGTCACGGTCACGCACCCGGAGATGAAGCGTTACTTCATGACGATCTCCGAGGCCTGCCAGCTGGTGATGCAGGCCGGCGCGATGGGCCGCGGTGGCGAGATCTTCGTCCTCGACATGGGTGAGCCCGTGAAGATCGTCGACCTCGCGCGCGACCTGATCCGGCTGTCGGGGCTCGAGCCCGATCAGGACATCGAGATCAAGTTCACGGGGATCCGTCCCGGCGAGAAGCTCTTCGAGGAGATCGCGGTCGACGAGGAGCACGTCGACAAGACGAAGCATCCCAAGATCTACGTCGGGCGCTTCCGCCCGCAGGCGTTCAAGGACGTCGAGCGTGGGCTCTCCGAGCTCCAATGGCTCTCGGACGGCCGCGACGTGCGGGCGATCAAGCGCGCGTTCAAGAAGATCGTTCCCGAGTATCAAGTGGATGTCGACTCCGGGCCGACGGCGACCGTCGAAGCGCCGGAGGGTGAGCGCTCGAGCCGGCCCTCGACGGACATCGTGCTCGTGCCGAGCTGATACGTCGTGCCGACAGCGAGCGCCGACCAGTAGGTTCGAGCCATGGGAGCGCTCGGAGCCTCTCGCGGTCAGCGCGCCGCAGACGTGGAGCGGGGCCCAGGCGCAGGCTTCGCCGTATCCATGGACGCCCACCGGGCGTCATAGGAAAATGGCCGAGCCATGCCGCCCGCCGCGCCGCAATACCAGCCCGGAGAAATCCTTCCGGGCACGGTCTACCGCGTCGTTCGGCACTTGGCGACCGGAGGCATGGGCAGCGTCTACGACGTCGAGGACACGACCGTCGAGAAACGGTACGTGCTGAAGACGCTGCACCCGCAGCTCGTCGCGCGCGAGGACCTCGCGCGGAGGATGCGCGACGAGGCCCGATCGCTCGCGAAGCTCCAGCATCCGAACATCGTCGACGTGATCACCGCGGGCGTGACGACCGACGCGCTGCGCATGCCGTTCTACGTGATGGAGCGGCTCGTCGGTCAGAACCTGCGTGTCGTGCTCGAGAAGAAGGGCGCTCTCGACGTCACGCATGCGTACCGGATCGCGATCGACGTCGCCGACGCGCTCGAGCACGCGCACGAGAACAACATCGTCCATCGCGACGTGAAGCCGGAGAACATCTTCCTTCACCGGAACGCGAACGGGACGACGACGACGAAGCTGCTCGACTTCGGCATCGTGCGCCTGCTCGATCGAAAGGCGAGCCACACGCACGGAAAGTTCATCGGGACGCTCCGCTACGCGTCGCCCGAGCAGATCACGGGCAAGCCGGTCGGACCGGCGACGGACATCTACTCGCTCGGGCTCGTCCTCTTCGAGATGCTCTGCGGCCGCGGTCCGTTCGACGAGGCGGGAGATCAGTACGCGATCGGCGCCGCGCACGCCTCGCAGCCCGCGCCGCCGCTGTCGAGGTTCGTTCGCGTGAACCCGGCGGTCGAGATGCTCGTCGCGAGCATGCTCGCGAAGGCGCCGGAGGAGAGGCCGCGCGACTGCTTCGCCGTCGCGAGCGAGCTTCGTCGCTTGCTGCGCGAGGAGGAGGCGCGCCCGCGCTCGGCGACGGAGGTGGCCGTGCTCTCGGCCGGGCCGCCCACGACGCAAGATGCACCCGCGACGAAGGACTTCGGCCCCACGGTGCAGGGGATGGTCCCGCCCTCGGGGGCGTCGGACGTGCCGAGCACGCGCGTCGACGCACCGCCGACGGTGCCCGAAGGGAACGGCGGCCCCGTGAGCCCCATCGCGCCGACGCTCGCTGCGGCCTTTGCGCCCGAAGGCTCGAACGGCCCCGTCCGGGTGATCGCGCAGGGACACGTGAGCTCGCCGCCCGGCACTCCGCCGGCCGGCGAGCTCTTGGCGTCTCGACCGTCGACGCCGGAAGGCGCGCCGCGCGTCGTCGATCGAAATGCGCCGACGCGAGCGAGCGTGCCGTTCGGGGCGACGCAGCGGCTCGCCCAGAACGACACGCGGTTCGAGTACGAGCTCGCCAACGACGACGCCGTCCGAGCCGCGTTCGGCGAGGCCGCGCCGCTCATCGTGCCCACGCCCGGGGGCGCGCACGCGTCGAGCGACATCGTCTTTCCGCCGATGCACCCTTCGGGCGCGAACGGGACCGGTCCGTTGTCGGGAGAGGCCCGCACGCGTCCGCCCGAGCGCGGCCCGTGGATCCTCGTCGGCGTCGCTGCGGCGCTCGCGATCGGCCTGATCGGAGGCGCGCTCGTCCTGGTGGCGAAGCCCTGGCGGAGCGCGTCGGCGCACGCGGCGGATGCGCGCGGCGAGGACGCGCCGGCCGCCTCCGTCCCGTCCACGGCGTCTGCGCCGCCGACGTCTGCGCCCGTCTCCGCGGGGGAGCCCGCACCGGCCGTCTCGGCGTCGACGGCGACCGCGGCGACGGCGGCCGCCGCGGCAGCCGGGGAGACGACGGCCACGGCGGCGGGATCCGGGGCGACGGGAGTCACGGCGGCGGGAGCCGCGGCGGGGGCGGCGACTTCGCCGGCCGTGCCTGCCCCGACCGCGAAGGCCACGGTCGGCCCGACGCCCGCCACGCAGGCGCCGAGGTCGGCGGTCGCGCCCCCGGCGCGGACGGGACAACCGAAGCCCGCGACTTCGGGTTACTCTCCGGCTGTAAAGTTCGAATGAGCCCGTCTTTTCGCGACGCCGCAGAAATCGGGTACGGTATGAGTCGGGCATGGGCTCCGAGCAGAGGGAGGACGATGCCGGCTCGACCCGTCGGAGACGAAACACCGATCCGGGCGTGGGACCGCCCAGCACGCCTGGTTTTCCTGCCGGTCTGGCAGCAGGGGGAGGAGAGGAGGCGGTCACCGCGAATGGTCCGGTGAGCAACGACGACGAGGACCAGCCCCAGCGGCCGGAGGTCGTCGACTTCGACGCCCTCAACGCTGCACTTGGTGCGTTGCCGCCCCCTCCGATTCCTTCTTCGCCGGCGATTGGCGAGTCGCAGGGGCGCTCCAGCGCGACGTACGCGTCCGCCCGCCCGCACACGATCCCGCCGTCGCACGCGCCGTCCGAGGACGAGCTGAACGCGCCGGCCGTCATCGTGCAGACGGACGACACGATCCCGAGCGGGCCGCCGAACATGACGTTGCCCATGGGCCCCGGGGTCGGCGTCGTGTCGGGGCCGCACCCGGCTGCCGGCATGCCGCCGTCGCCTCCGTCTCCGTTCACTCCGCAGCGCATTCGCCTGCAGGGACCGCCGAGCGGGGACAACGTCAACGTGACGGTGCCGATGGCCGAGCGCCCGCGGCGTCCGCGCTCGCCGACCGTCGTGGTTCGTGCGCGGGAGCCGACGAAAGGCCAGCAGTTCGCGGTCTTCCTGGCGATGCTGATCGTCTTCGTCGCCGGCGGGATCGCGCTGCTCGTCTATTACAAGGCCGTCGACATCGCCGTGTTGACCGGTGCGCAGCCGCCGGCGGCGCGCTCTCAGGCGCCGCTCCCGAGCAGGCCGAGCACACCGAGCACGTCGGCGCTCGCGCCGTCGATCACGACGGCGGCTCCCGTGGCCTCCGTGCCCGTCATGACGCCGAGCGCGCTTCCGAGCGTGAGCGCGAGCGCGACCGCGACCACGACTACGACCACCACGGCACCCGTCACGAAGAAGCCTGGGTCGGGCACGCGCGCGCGCTGACGGACGTGTCCGCTCGGCGCGCGGACGGCGCGGCTCGCGCACCCGTGGTGCGCGCACCGGTCACGGCTGTCGCACGCAGATGGGCTCCGGGAAGCCGGCGACGCTCACGCAGCGCGGGAGCGCGCCGGTGCAGTCGGCCGGACCCTGGCATTCGTCCGAGCAGTAGAAGTCGGTGCCGTTCGGCCCTTCGACGCAAACCGAGCTCGCGCATTGATCGCCGCTGTCGCAGCGGTCGATCCCGTTTCGTCCCGTCCCGCGCGGGCCTGGCTTGCAGACGCACTCGAAGTCGTCGCATTCGCAGCGGAGCGCGAGCCGGCAGTCGCGATTGAACGCGCAGGTCGCTCCCACGTCGCCCGGTCCGTTCGCGTCCCGGGGCGGAGTCGCGTCACGAGGCGAAGCATCGGCGTTCGGAGAGGCGTCCTCGACGTCGCCGGCGTCCTCGTCCGTGTCGCCGTTCGTTCGTCCGCCATCGCGCTGCCTCGGCGTGCCCGCTTCGGGCTGCGCAGGGAGCGGGCTCGTCGTCTCGTCGGAGCACGCGAACACGAGGGAGGCGACGGCGGCGGATCCGACGCATGCGCAGAAGAGCGAGCGCAGGGCGAGCGATCGAGGCATCGCTCGAGGATACGCGCTCTTCCGCAGCGAGGCACGGACGAGACGCGCCGAGCCGCCGCACGCCACACGCGCTGCAGCCTTTCGAGCGCAGATTAATCCGGAGCCGCTTTCTTGGCCGCGCTTCGTCCCACACGGTACTGCCTCGTGCGTGCCGAGGACGAGCGCCCGGTGCGCGTTCGGGGCTCGGCGGGACGTGTCGTCCACACACCACTCCCAACGGAGGCTCGATCATGAACCCGAGTGAACGGAGGTCGGCTCTGCCGGACGAAGGACGAGGGGGAAAACCCCCGCTCACCCCGATCGAGGGAGCCGGCGAGCGGCGATCCGCGCCCGTGGTGGAGGAACGTCGGCGGCGTCGCAGCGAGCGCAAGGACGAGGCTCTGCGTCTGCTGCTCGAGGCCGTGCGCGAACGGAGCGAGATCTCGTCGATCGCCATCGTCGACCGTCGCGGGTTGGTCGTGGCCGGCTCCGGCCCCGAGCGCGAGCTGCTCGTGCTCGGCGCCGTCGCGGGGAGGGCGGCGTCCGGTCCGCTCGATCCGGCATGCGAGCGCCTGACGGAAGGGACCGACGTCATGTCGTGTCCGCTGGCGCTCGGCGAGACGCGGCTCTACCTCGCGGCGCTGGGCGATCGCGTCCGGCGCATGCCGGAGGCGGCCAAGGGCGTCGCGCGCATCCTCCGCGCTTCGTGAGGATCAGCGGGGCGCGCGCCCCTTCGGGGCGACCGGCGTGCTCGTGTCTTCCGGCCAGGCGTGGCGCGGATACTTCCGCATGAGCTCCTTGCGGATGCTCGGGTAATGGCGCTCCCAGAACCCGGGTAGATCGGTCGTGACCTGCACGGCGCGCCGGTTCGGCGCGAGCAGGTGGAGGACGATCGGGACGTTGCCGGCGCGCGGGCTCGACTTCGTACCGAAGAAGTCCTGGAGGTACGACTCGACCCACGGCGGCTTGCCGTCCTCGTACTCGACGCGCGCGGAGCGGCCGCTCGCGAGCGTGATGCGCTCGGGCGCGAGCTCGTCGATCCGCGCATGGTGGCCGACCTTCGCGCGCAGGGTGGCGAGCAGGTCGGCCTCCTCGAGCTCGCGGAAGCTACGCTTGCCCGCGCAAAGCTCGCGCAGCGTCTCGTGGACGAGCGCGTCCGTCGGCGCGGGGATGCGGTCGTCTTGCGACGCTGCGAACCGCGCCCGGGCGAGCCACCGATCGAGCGCGCCTTCGGGGGCGAAGGCCCGCGCTCCTCGTGCCTTCGCCCGCTCGAACAGGAGCTCCGCGACGCGCGGATCGTTCGGATCGAAGCCAGGGCTCTCGGCGATCGCGAGAGCGTCGTAGAGCATGCGCGAGCCGCCGACGACGACGCCCTTGTCCTCGTCGAAGGAGATCTCCACGGTCTCGCGGATCCGATCCTCGAAGAGCTCGATGAGCCACTCGGGCTCGATCGCGCTCGCGACGCGCACGACCGTGCGTCCTTGCTTGCGCTCGGCGTCGACGGCGACGAGCCACGGAGCGTCGCGCACCGCGCTCGTCTCCGCGAGCTCCGCTGCGCCTCCCTGCGCCAGCGCGAGCTCGCGCGAGCCTGCCCTCGTGCGGCGCGCGACGCGATCGGGAAAGCCCGCGAGCACCGAGAGCAACAGGGCCTCGTCGACCGCCTTCGGGTCCTCGGGGCGCGGCCCCGCCCAGGAGCGATGGGTCTCGATCGCGCGCTCGAGCTGCTTGGCCGCGCGTCGGACCGCGTGCGCGGCGCCCGGCTCGAGGCCGATCGCCCTCAGCGCGTGCGCGGCGAAGCCGCTGCCCTCGGCCTCGTGGAACGAATCGAGGAGCGCGAGCAGATCGCTCCGGTCCGTAGGGATGTCCGACGCCCGCATCGGGGCGTCGAAGCGGGCCTTCGCGGACGCGCGGATGTCGCGCTCTCCGACGAGCGCCGCCAGGACGGCACCCTCCTCCGCCACGCCGCGCTTCGCCGCCTCGACGAGCAGGCGCGCCTGTCGCGGATGGAGAGGAAGGGCGAGCATCCGCCTGCCGGTCTCGGTGATCGCCCCGGACGCGTCGACCGCGCCGAGCCGCTGGAGCAGCGCCTCCGCTGCGGCGATCGACTCGGGCTTCGGGGGATCGAGCCAGGCGACGTCGCGTGCGTCCGCGGCGATGAGCTCGAGGAGGGTCTGCGAGAGATCGACGCGTTGGATCTCGGGCGTGTCGTGCTCCGGTCGCGCGTCGTGATCGGCCTTCGTGTAGAGGCGCAGGGCGCGCCCGGGGCGCTGCCTTCCGGCACGGCCCGCGCGCTGCGCCGCCGAGGCGCGGCTCGTCTTCTCGATCGACGTCATGGGCAGGCCGGACCACGGCGCGTGGCGCGCGACCCGGACGAGGCCCGAGTCGACGACCGCGACGACGCCGTCGATCGTCACGCTCGACTCGGCGACGTTCGTCGAGAGGATCACCTTGCGTTGCCGAGACGGCCCGACGGCGCGGTCCTGCTCCGCGGGCGGGAGATCGCCGTGCAGCGGAAGGAGCGCGAGATCGTGCTCGCTCGCGAGCTTCGCGCAGCTCTCGAGCGCGCGGCGGATCTCCGCCGCGCCGGGAAGGAAGACGAGGACGTGCCCGTCGAGGCCGTCGGCGAGGAGGCGGCGGATCGCCGATGCGACCTGGAGCTCGAGCTTGCGATCGTCGGGCGCCGGGAGATGCTCGATGGTGACGTCGAAGCGCTTGCCCGCGGAGCGGACGATCTCGCTCTCGAGGAACGCGGCGATGGGCTCGGCGTCGAGCGTCGCGGACATCGCCGCGAGCCTGAGGTCGGGCCGTCGCGTCTTCTGGAGCCTGCGGAGGAGCGCGAGCGCGACGTCGCCCTGGAGGTGGCGCTCGTGGATCTCGTCGAGCATGACGGCGGACACGCCGCGGAGCTCGGGATCGGCGACGAGGCGGCGCGTGAGCACACCCTCGGTGACGAAGCGGATCCGCGTCCGCGCGCTCGAGACGTCCTCGAAGCGGACGGTGTACCCCACCGTCTCGCCGACGCGCTCACCGAGCTCTTCGGCCACGCGGCGCGCGGCCAACCTCGCCGCGAGGCGGCGCGGCTCGAGCACGAGGATCTCCCCGGGCAGGCCCGCGTCGAGGAGCGCGCGAGGCGCGCGCGTCGTCTTGCCCGCGCCGGGCGGCGCCTCGAGCACGAGGCTCGCGCCCGCCGGCGTGAGCACGCGGACGACGTCGGGCAGCACCTCGTCGATCGGCAAAGGCGAGAGCGTCACGGCTTCCTCTTCGGCCGGGGTGTCGGCCGGCCGCCGAGCATACCGCCTTCGAGGACGAGCGCGACGGGTCAGCCGTGTGCGTCGGGCCTCGGCGCGCGCATCAGCTCGTCGACGGCCGCTCGGAGCGCGGACATCGTGACGGGGCCGACGAGCACCGCGTGCTTCACGAGGTCGCGGACTCGACGCGGAGGCGTCCCGTCACCGACGAACAGGACGCGCGGCGCGAGCTCGGGAGCATGCTCGTCGATCCAGGCGAGCACGGGCACACCGTCGAGGTCCGGCCTCGACGGAGCGCACACGACGACGTCGAAGTCGGCGTCGCGCGCGAGCACCGCGAGCGCCGCTCTGCCGCCGCACGCCGTCACGACCTCCGTGCCCGTTCGGCGGAGGCATCGGGCGTACGTCCGAAGGAGGAGCTCCTCGTCGGCCACGACGAGGATCCGTCCTCGGCGAGGGCGCGCGTGGTCTTGGTCGGCGAGCGCGAGCGCTGCGACCGCGAGGCGGCTGTATGGTCC
>Ga0207864_1000546_pt1 | contig 50989 bp, 46 predicted proteins | sample HigsolmetaAR202D_FD_184834 | JGI IMG/M metagenome (GOLD analysis project Ga0207864, IMG submission 184834) | Ionic liquid and high solid enriched microbial communities from the Joint BioEnergy Institute, USA - AR20-2-D (SPAdes) (version 2) ...
GAGCGCCAGCGGTTTGGGAATCCCGTACAGTTCCACGAGCTCGTTCGCATGAGCGTGGAAATTGTTGCGTTGCTCCTTGCGGCGTTGCTCGCGCAGGATCGCCCGCACCTCCGGACTGCCGAGTAGCGTTTGCAGCAGTGCGCCGCGCTGGCCGATGTGGTGCAGATAGGTGCGCGTCGTGCGTGTGATGCGCTCGTAGTGATCGCGCGAACGGCGGGCATCTTTCTGTCGAGCGTCGCGGATGCGCGCGAACTCCCGGCGTGCAAGCTCCACGAACAATTGCTCGCGCGAGGCGAAATAGTTGTAAGCCTGCGTTTCGGAGATGCCCGCAATCGCCGCGATGCGTTTCATCGTGGCCGCATGCAGGCCGTTTTCCAGGATCAAGCGCTCGGCGACTTGCATGAGCTGCTCGCGCCGTGCTTCCGGATCCAGGCGCGTGCGGGTGCGGCGGGAGGCAGCACGCGCGCCAGGCGTGATGATGTGTGTCGCTTTGATCTCGGGCGCTGCGGGCAGCGGCGGGCGCTCGACCTTCTTACCCGCATTCGAGCGCATCCAATAGCCCCGCGGCGGATACGGCACGAGTAGACGGTTGCAGATCTTGGCAAGCGCGTTACCGCTCAAACCCACTTCCTTGGCGACGGCGCTCATCGGTTTCGACCAGACGCGCCGATACAGTTCTTTGCGGGTGAGAGTGACGGCAGGCTTCTTGGTCATGCCGCGGACGCTAGCCACGCAGCCGAAGGCTGTCAACCAATCAGCTGATTCGGCTCGCGTGCGATCGCAAACTCGGTCCCGCAGATCGTCAGCGTTCGAGGTTCCCGCGGTCCGATGAGCGAATAGCGGACGATCCGCTCGCCGTCATCCGTGCGTACGAAGCGCAGCGCACCGTCATTCAAGTCGAGACGCCAGCCGTCGGCGAGCTCTTGCGGTTCATCGAGCCCGAGCACCGTCGCCCAACGCCGAGCCATCGCCTCCGGATCGCGAGCGGCGATCGTTGCCTCCACGATGCGAAGCGCTCCCTCTTTGGGAGCGAAGCGCCGCCAGTCAGGGCCGGCCCAATGCCACGAGCTCGGCGGTCGAGGCTCGTCGAGCGACACGATGGCGGCGCCGATGTCCTTCGGATGAATCTGCGTCGCGCTGATCTCGGGCAGATCCGATTGCCACACGGTGCGCACGCCGAGCTGCGCGAGGCGGGCGCGCTCGCGAGCGATATCGTCGGTCTGCAGAATCAGCATGTACGCCGACTCGCCGTGGCGTGCGAGATGACGGCCGGCTGCCGTATCGGGTTGCGTAGGACTGACGATCTCGACGAACTGATCGCCGAGCGGCAGCAACGCATTCTCCAAGCCGAACTGAGCAACTCCTGCGTCGCGGTAACACACGCGCAGGCCCAGCCCGTTCACGAAACCGCTCACGGCACGAGCGAGATCGTGCGCGGCGAAGACGATCTGACGAATTCGCAAGCTCATTTGCCTTGAAACCGCGGTGCGCGCTTCTCGACGAAGGCGCGGGCACCTTCGCGATGATCTTCCGTCTCGCCGGTGCGAAGCTGCGTGATCGCCTCGCGGTCGAGCATGGATTGATAATCCTGCATCGAGGCGAGCCGCACGTTCTCTTTCATGTAACGATAGGCGACGCGCGGTCCGCGGGCGATGCGAGTCGCGAGCTCCATGACCGCACTCATCAACTCCGCATGCGGCACGACGCGATTGACGAGCCCCAACTCGAGAGCCTGCTGAGCCGTCAAGATTTCCGATAGGAACAGAAGCTCTTTGGCTTTCGCTTCGCCGAGCATGCGCGTGAGCGGCCACGTGATGCCGAAGTCGCCGCTGAATCCGACTTTCGCGAAGGCCGTCGTGAGTTTCGCCTGATCCGATGCGATGCGCAGGTCGCACGCAAGCGCGATCGCCATTCCGGCACCGGCCGCAGCACCGTTGATCGCCGCAATCGTCACTTTCGGAATCGAATACAGCAGTCCAGAAAGGCGATGCGAGTTGCGCTGACGATCGAGCTTCTGCTCGAACGTCTGCTCGCCGGGCCTGGCCGCATTCATCGCCGCCACATCGCCGCCGGCACAAAAACCTCGCTCCGCACCGGTTACGACGATACAGCCGACCTCCGGATCGGTTGCATAGCGCTCGAGCGCTTCGAGCCCTAATCGGATCATGTCGGGCGAGAGTGCGTTCAGACGCTCGGGGCGGTTGAACGTAAGAATCGCAACGCCGTCGCGGATGTCGGTGAGAAGGTGGTCCGAGGCCATGAAAAAGTCCTCTATAAAGGCTACAAGCGACAGGCCACAGGCTACAGGCTACAGCAGCGCGCGCAAATGCGCGCTCGGGTAGGGCCATCCAGGAGCGACCGTGCTAAACACTTTTATGCGTGAAAGAGTTCTCGCGCGCATCTTGCAGCCGCGGGCATTCGTGCGTCGATGCACTTGAGGGCGGCGAGAGCGAATGCGCCCGGTGAGAGATCGCGCGAGGCCGCGCCGATATCCACCTCTCCCCGTGCGGGAGAGGCGGTCTTTGCGCGCATCGCGCGCTCTACCCACTGTCTACAGCCTGCAGCCTACAGCCTAACGTCGCGCAGCCGGTGGCCGCGCGAAGTTGACTATCCCACCACTAACAAGTATCTATGCCCACTGCGCACGTGTTTGGCATTCGGGTTTTCGCTCATGTCGCGTTTCGATCGCCGCAAATTCCTTGCTTCGGGCCTGCAGCTTTCGTCGGTCGTCTTCGTCGCGAAGGCACGCGCGAGCGCATGCGTCGATACGGACGAGTTGAGCGATAGCGTGCTCGGTATGCGTGAATCGCTCGAATACACGGACGAGGGCAAGAATCCGCAGCAGGTGTGCAACACGTGCACGTATTTCAAACCCGCCAAACCCGGGGACAGTTGCGGCCCGTGCGAAGTGCTGACGAGCCCTGTGAGCGCGAAGGGATATTGCGTGTCGTGGACCAAGAAAGGCTGAAATCAGGCTGTAGACTCTAGGCTCTAGGCTGTAGTTGGGCACGCATCCGCGCGCCTTTGCGGAACAGTGCGATGCAGGGAGTGCGACGAACTATCCGATCCGATTCTCATCAAGGTTGTTCATGCGATCAAAGATTGTTCTAGGTTTCTCCGTCGTTTCCGTATTCGCCGGTCTCGCGTTCGCGCAAGAAGATGATTTCGATCCGGAGCCGGTGATTGCCGGCCGGCAAGCGGCGCTGCGCGAGATCGGTGCGGCGTTCAAAGGCATCACGGACGAGCTGAGAAAATCGCAGCCGGCGGTGGCGCTCATTCGCCAATACGCGCAGCAGATCGACGATTTGGCGAAGCAACAGCATCTTTGGTTTCCGCCGGGAACGGGACCTGAGTCGGAAATCGAAACGGCGGCCAAGCCGGAGATCTGGCAACAGCCCGCGGAATTCAAAGCCGGGCAAGCTGCGATGACCGAGCACGCCGCGAAGCTCGTACAAGTTGCTGCCGGCAACGACATCAAGGCGATCCGCACGCAATGGCAAGCGCTCGGCAGAACGTGCAAGAGTTGCCACGATAAGTTCAGGGAAGAAGACGATTGAGGGCGTGGGCTTGGGGCTTGGGGCTTGGGGCGCGGGGCGAAAAAGAGCAACCTGACATCGCAGTTCGTCGCTCTTCTGCCTTGCTTTCGCATGGACAGAGGAAATCGTTCGATGTACCTCCCGTGGCACTGTTGACTGCAGCTTCTGCCCGTTTCGTGCGTCTTTGCCTCAAGCCCCAAGCCCCAAGCCCTTTTTGCACTGCACCAAACCGCCTTTCCTAAGTTACGTTAAGGCCGTTTTCCTGTGCCGAACCTTAATTGACGGTCGCTCCAGTAATGTAATACGGTCCGAATTCGCGGGGCGTGCGTATGCGCGCGTACCGCTATTAGGGGGACGAGCCTTGTTCAAGAAGACCGCTTCGCTTTGCGCGATCGTTGGGGTGCTGGGGGTCGTGGGCGCCGGCCTCGTCGCGGAAGCCGCTGCGAGCGAACCGACGAAGATCGCGCTGCGCCGCATCACCGAGAGCCAGTACCGACACACCATCGAGGATGTGTTCGGCCCCGAGATCAAGATCGAAGCCCGCTTCGAGCCCGAGCGCCGCGAAGACGGTTTGCTTGCGCTCGGCAGCGCCATGCTGTCGCTGACCTCGTCCGGCTTCGAACAGTACTTCTCGCTCGCGAGCTCGATTGCGGATCAGGTGCTCGCCAGCAAGCAGCGCGACGCCATCGTCGGCTGCACGCCCGCCGATACATCGAAAGCGGACGATGCTTGTGCTCGCAGCTTCGTCGAAAAATACGGAGAGCTGCTGTTTCGCCGTCCGCTGACCGAATCGGAGATCGCCAGCCGCCTGAAGAGCGCCGCGCTCGGCGCCAATCAATCGCGAGATTTCTATGCGGGACTCAAGCTCGCATTGACGAGCTTCCTCGTCGCGCCGGATTTCCTGTTCCGCATCGAGTACGCCGAGCCCGATCCGGCCAATCCGAAGAACAAGCGCCTCGACGGCTACACGAAGGCGGCGCGCCTGTCGTTCCTGTTGTGGGATTCGACGCCCGATGCGGAGTTGCTTGCGGCCGCACGCAGCGGTGCGATTCATTCTCAGGCCGAGCTCGAAAAACAGATCGAGCGCATGATGAATTCGCCGAAGTTCGAGCAAGGCGCACGCGCTTTCTTCGCCGACATGCTGCAGCTCGACGGTTTCGGCAACATGGTCAAGGATCCGACCATCTATCCGAAGTTCAACCAGCTCGTCGCGGAGAGCGCTCGCGAGCAGATGTTGATGCGCACCATCGATCTGCTCGTGCACAGGCAGGGCGATTACCGCGACTTGTTCACGTCGAATGAGACGTTCATCAATCGCCCGCTGGCTTCGGTCTACAACGTGCCGTACGCGTCGAAGGCAGCATGGGCGAAATTCACGTTCCCGCCGGAATCGGAGCGCTCGGGCATTCTGACCGACATCGGCTTCTTGTCGCTGCATTCGCATCCGGGCACTTCGTCGCCGACTCGCCGCGGCATCAAGGTGCTCGAGATCTTCATGTGCCAGGCCACGCCGCAGCCGCCGGCCAATGTCGATTTCTCTCAAGTGCAAGACAGCACGAAAGGCACAGTGCGCGAGCGGCTGATCGATCACATGGAGAACGAAGGGTGTTCCGGCTGTCATCGCAAGACCGATCCGATCGGTCTGGCGCTCGAGCACTTCGACGGACTCGGACAACTGCGCACGATGGAAAACGGCATGTACATCGACGTCAGCGCCGAGCTCAAGGAAGGCAAGTTCGTCGGTGCGCAAGGTCTCGGCGAATTCCTGCGCAACGATCCACGCGTGCCTGCGTGCTTGGTTCGCAACGTCTATGCCTACGGCGTCGGTCAGAAGACGGTCGGACGCGATCGCGCTTATCTGAAGGCGCAGACGCAGAAATTCATCGAGAACGGTTATCGCTTCCCGGCGCTCGTGAAGCAGATCGCTTCCAGTCCCGAATTCTTCAAGGTCGTCGTGCCGCAGCCGAAGCCCGCGGCCGAAGCCACGCTCACTGCGCTGCAGCCTTCTGTGGAGTAGTTCGATGAAATTGCGTTTTACTCGTCGCTCGATGCTCAAGGGCATGCTCGGCGGAGCGTCCGTGTATGTCGGACTGCCCGTGCTCGATGCATTCTTGAACGGCAATGGAACGGCGTTCGCCGACGGCGCGAAGATTCCCGTGCGGTTCGGCACCTATTTCTGGGGACTGGGCCTGACCGACACGCCGGCAGGCGGCACGCGTTGGGTTCCGTCAAAGATTGGCCCGGGCTACGAGATCATGCCGGAGCTCGAAGCGATCGCGCCGTTCAAGGACAAAGTGTCCGTGTTCTCGGGTTTCCGCGTGATCGGCGACGGGCGACCGAATCTCGTGCATTGGTCGGGACACGCCGGAATTCTCACCGGCGTCGCGCCCGCGGCCGCCACCAAATTCGACGGACCGTCCTTCGATACGAAAGTGGCCGACGCGATCGGCATCGGCACGCGCTTCAAGACGATCGATATCGACGCGTCGGTGTCGCGTCAGCCGGTGAGCTATTCGACGCGCACGGGTACGACGTTCGCATCGCCCGATGCATCGCCGCTCGCGCTTTACACGCGTTTGTTCGGTCCGGGATTCCAGGATCCGAACAGCGACGATTGGAAGCCCGATCCGTCGATCATGCTGCGTCAGAGCGTGCTCTCCGCGGTGACGGAGCAGCGTCATGCGTTGATGAAGGGACTCAGTCACGCGGACCGCCTGAAGCTCGATCAGTACTTCAGCGCCGTGCGCGACATGGAGAATCAGCTCGCGGTGCAGCTGCAGAAGCCGGAAAAGCGCGAAGCCTGCGTCATTCCGCAGCCCCCGAAAGATGCGCCGCCGGGCGCCTCCGTCGACGTCGTGAACGAGAACACGCGCGTGATGGCGCGGCTGCTGGCGATGGCCTTGGCGTGCAATCAATCGCGCGTGTTCACGTTCGTGCACACGGCGGGCACGTCCGAGACGTACATGCCCGGCAGCAGCAAGATCTATCACCAGATCACGCACGACGAGCCGACCGACGCGCAGCTCGGCTATCAGCCCGAAACGAGCAAGCTCGCGAGCGAAGTGATGAAGGGCTTCGGTGCGTTCCTCGCCGAGCTGGATGCGATCAAGGAAGGCGACGGCACGCTGCTCGACAACACGCTGGTCATGGCGTTCAGCGACACCGGCTACGCCAAGATTCACTCGATCGACAACATTCCGATGTTCCTGTGCGGCCGCGCCGGCGGCAGACACAAGGCGGGTCAGCACATTGCCGGTAAAGGCGATGCGGTCACGCGCGTGTCGTTGACGGCGATGCAAATCGTCGGCGCCCCGGTCGGCGAATTCGGCGCGGGCTCGATGAAGACCTCGAATCCGATCAACGAGGTGATGGCATGAGAGCGCACGTGATGCGGCTCTGCGCGGCGCCGCTTGCCGTCGCCATGCTCGGCGCGCCGTGCGCCGCGCTGGCAGCTTGGACGAAGACTTACGTCGTCGAATGGAACGAGCCTGCGATGTACTACGGCGCCAAGACCGGCGTCACCGATCCAGGCACCGATTGCCCGGCCGGCACCAATCCCGAGCCCGATTGGATCCAGGTGCTGATGAAGGCGGGCTATACGGAAGAAGAGGCGAAATGGCTCCGCAATCCGGCCAATCCCACGCGCAGTCCCGTGCACGGTCAGAATCAAATGGCGTTCCGCGGCAAGAATCGCGCGAACGTCTACGTCAATCCGGAATCGACGCCCGATCCCGGGCTCGTCGGTGTGACCGGCACGATCGGCGAAGGCATCAATCTCGACGGCGACGAATCGACGGGATTCACGAGCCCGGACGGCGAGAAGGGCATCGACAACATGTTCTACAAGACGCTGGGGTGCTGGAAGACGTACCGCGGCCCGCGCCGGCTGTCGAGCGGCGCCTTGCAGTTCAACGACGCCATGCGCAACGGTTCGTGGACGACCGTCGTGGTCGTGTCCGGCAAGGGCGACGATCCGATGAACGACGACGATGTGCTGGTCGGCTTCTACGTCAGCGACGACAAGCTGGTGAAAGACGGCAACGGCAACATCGCGTGGGATTACACGTTCTCGATCAAGCCGAGCAGGCGCTACGAAGCCATCTTCCCGGCGCGTTCGCGCAACGGCGTGATCACTTCGACGAAGCCTGTGGATGGGTCGCTCCGTGAGCCGGCCTACTTGCGCGATCTGCAGCTCACGAAAGCGCAAGTGAAGTTGACGATGCATCCCGACGGCACGCTGACCGGATACGTCGGCGGCTATCGTCCCTGGGAGCCTGTGTACTGGGGCTGGGTCAACGCGCGCGGTCCCGTGATCGAAGTCCTCACGTGGGTGGAATTGCCGGCCGTGTGGTACGCGCTCAAGCGCAATGCCGACTACAGCCCGGATGGCCCGTACGGCAAGAAGACGCACATCTCGTATGCGCTGTGGCTGTCCGCGATTCCCGCGTACGTGATGACGCCCGATGCGAGCGAAGAAGTGACGAGCGTCGTCTCGTACAAAGACCTGGCGCCGAGCGAGGATACGCGCGTGGCGTTCGAAGCGATTTCGTCGAGGATTCGCGTCGTCGATGGCATCGTGATCGACCCGAACGCGAAATGGCAGGCTGGCCCGAATGCTGTGATCCTGCCGCCGAAGAACGCAACGGGCGCGGCGCAATGAGAACGGCTTTCGCGCTCGCACTTGCGCTCGTTGCGGCGCCTTCGTTCGCGGAGCAACCGGCGTTTGCCGTTGCCGACGACGAGCGGCCGATTCGCGTGTCCGGTATCGGTATTCGCGTCAGCGATCTCGAGCGCTCGAAGCAGTTCTACACCGAAGTGTTGGGCTTGAAAGTCGGCGCGAGAGTGCCGGCGCAAGGCGAGCCGCACGAATATCTACTCGGCCTCACCGGCAACATCCGCGAAGACACGCTGATCGTGATTCGCAAAGGCGACGTGAAGCCGGGTGCGACGGAGTTCGGCACGATCACGATCGTCGTGCCGAACGGCCGCAAGATGGCCGAGCGCGTCGTTGCGGCCGGCTATCAAACGGCGCGGCCGATCGTCGACGGCACGAACTTCGTGCGCGATCCGGACGGATATCTCATCGAGCTCTACCAGCGTCCGACGCCGCAGAAGCGGTGAACGCACCCGTGGCCATGCGAGTGCGTCCCTGGCAGGCGGCTGCGAAGTCGTTAGAACCTATCTCAAAACGTCATGAGCGGCCGCAGGTCGCGTTTTGAGGAGCGCAGGATCCGCAGTGTATGTGGATACATGAGGAATCCGAGCACCGCAAAGACGCGATCGCGCGAGGCAGCGCGGTTTCCTGCGGTCGCGCAGCAGTTTTGGATAGGTTCTTACAGCTTGCGGAACTCGCGATCCGTCCACCACGGAAAGAAGCTCGGCATGTCCTTGCTGACGCGGTCCGTGAACTTCGCGGGCCGCTTCTCGAGAAACGCCGAGATGCCTTCCTTTGCGTCGGCAGACTTGCCGAGCGCGGCAATCGCAGCAGTGTCGATCTCGTGCGCGTCGATCGGATGAGGCGCGCTCATCATGCGCCACATCATGTGCCGAACGAATGCGATCGAAACGGCCGAGGCGTTGTCGATGAACTCTCTTGCCAGCGCACGAGCCGCCGGAAGCAGATCGTCGGGCTCGTGAATGCTGCGCAGAAGCCCGGCTTCGAGCGCCTCTTCCGAGCGGAAGATGCGTGCCGAGTAACACCACTCGAGCGCCTTGCTGATACCGACGATGCGCGGCAGGAACCAGCTCGAGCACGCCTCCGGGACGATGCCGCGCGCCGCAAACACGAAGCCGAGCTTTGCGCCAGTCACGGCCATGCGGATGTCCATGGCCAATGTCATCGTCAGTCCCACGCCGACGGCCGCGCCGTTGATCGCGGCAATGACCGGTTTGTTGAAATCGTAGATTCGACGTGTGACGCGTCCGCCTCCGTCGCCGACATATTTCTGCGCAGTGGATTGAGCGGCGATGTGCTCCGCGTGTTTGCTCCAGGTGTCGCCGCCTTTCTCCAAATCGGAACCGGCGCAAAACGCGCGGCCCGCACCCGTGACGATCACGACTTTGATGTCGTCGTCGGCATCGGCCCGGTCGAACGCGTCGATGAGCTCATCCGCCATGCGGCCGTTGAAGGCATTCATGCGATCCGGGCGATTGATCGTGAGCGTCAGGATTCGATCGGCGACTTCGTAACGCAGCGTTTCGTAGTTCATCGTGCAGTTCCAGCGTGTGAAGGTGTGCGGAATATACGCGATGACTCGTGCGGCGCGCGTCGTGGACCTTTCTTGATTGACCGTCAGACCGTTCGCGAGTCACGCTCTTGCGTGCTCGCACAAGAACACAGGGGGAATGGATCATGAAGCATCGTGGAGTTCTGTTGGCCGCGGCGGCCATGATTGCCGGCGCCGCGCTGGCGCAAACCGCCCCGAAACCGACACCCGTCAAAGTCGCGATCGATACGGGCGTGCTCGTCGGCGAAACCGTCGACGGCGTGAACGTGTTCAGAGGCGTGCCGTATGCGAAGCCGCCGATCGGCGAGCTGCGGTGGAAGGCCGCGCAGAAGCCGGACAAATGGCCTGGCGAACGCGCTGCCGTGGCGCACGAACCGCCGTGTCCGCAGCCGGTGAACTTGGACGGCACGTCCAACGGCGGCGGCGTGTCTGGCGTGCAATCGGAAGATTGTCTGTATCTGACGTTGTTCGCTCCGGCAAATGCGAGCAAGGCACCCGTCGTGCTTTGGTTCTACGGCGGCGGTGCATTTCTCGGTGCGGGACATCTTGGCTCGTACAATGGCACGTCGAACGCCAAGAACGGTGTGATCACGGTCGCCATCAATTATCGTCTCGGCGCGCTCGCGAATTTCTCGCATCCCGCGCTCACGAAGGAAGCAGGACCGAACGATCCGCTCGGCAACTTTGCGCTCACGGATGCGGTTGCCGCGCTTCAGTGGATTCAGCGCAACATCGCTGCCTTCGGCGGCGATCCCAACAACGTGACGATCGCCGGTCAATCCGCCGGCGGCGCGATGGTCGTGAATCTGTTGTCGATTCCGTCCGCGAAGGGTCTGTATCACAAGGCCATCGTGCAATCCGGCGCGCTCTTGCGTCGCGGTCAGACGATGGAAGAAGCGGAGAAGCGTGGTGTCGAGGCCGCGAAGGCATTGGGCTTGCCTGAGAATGCGACGGCCGAGCAACTGCGTGCCGTGTCCGCTCAAACCTTGGTTGCGAATGAGGCGACGCGGCGCGGCGTAACCTCGCCGATCGACGGACGTTTCCGCACGATCTCGACGCCCGATGCATTCAATCAAGGTACCGAAATCGACGTGCCCGTGTTGGTCGGATCGAACAACGGCGAACCCGGGTTCAGCGCTGCACGCACGCTTGCCAAGCTCGCCGGCGCTCGCGGTGCGGCTGCATGGCTGTACCACTTTGCGTACGTGCCGAAGTTCCGTCAGAACGAATGGAAGAACGGCGCGATTCATTCCGCCGAGCTGATGTTCACGTTCGACTCCATCGACACCTCGAGCTGGGCGGTCAGCAAGAGCGGCAAAGCGGACGACGCCGATCGCGCTGTCGCGAAGCTGGTCCACTCGTGCTGGATCGCGTTCTACAAGATGGACCCGAAGGCGAAGTCGTTTACGTGCGCGAACGGCGTGACCTGGCCTGCGTTCACGGAGGCCGGCGATGATGTCATGCAATTCACGGACAAGGCGCAAATCGTGAAGTCCAAGACGATCCCGGACGGTCCGCCGCGTCCGGCGAGCGTCGGAAGCTGAGCTTTCTTGTTGAGATGACACTGCGGGCTGCTCCGGCAACCGGTGCAGCCCGCTTGCATCTTCAGCGTGGCCATTAATCGCAGTATCTTGAGCGCTCCGAACGATCTGCACCGCCGAGAGGACGAGAGCTTAGTAAAGAGAAGACGGAGCGAGTAACCCTAGTGAGCTCGAATATCGAATCCGGAAACGTCGGCGCGGGCGCGCTGAATGAAAACAGCGCCCGACCGTACTTGCTGTACGGCGGCCAGCTCAGTTATTACACCGGCAAGGCACGCGCTTACTTTCGTTGGAAGGGCATTCCGTTTACCGAAGTGCAGGCCGACGCGAACGTCTATCGCGAAATCATCCTGCCGCGCGTCGGCTTCGCCGTCATTCCGGTCGTCGTCACACCCGAAGGCGAGACTCTACAAGATACGACCGACATCATCGATGCGCTCGAACGGCGCTTCGGCGAGCCGTCGGTGTACCCGTCGACGCCCGTGCAGCAGTTGGCCGCGTTGCTGTTCGAAGTCTATGGCGATGAGTGGCTCGTCATTCCGGCGATGCACTATCGCTGGCATCACAATCGCGATTGGGCGATTCGCGAGTTCGGGGCGTTCAATGCGCCGAATGCAACCCCGGAGGAGCAGCTCGCCGTCGGCGCGAAACGCGCGGAACCCTTCGCGAAGGCTGCCGTGTTGCTCGGTGCGGAGCGGCACATGCACGCTGCCATCGAGGCGTCGTACGAGGCTCTGTTGCACGAGCTCGACGCGCATTTCGAGAAACTGCCGTACCTGCTCGGTACACGGCCGTCGATCGGCGATTTCGGTCTGATCGGTCCGCTCTATGCACATCAGTACCGCGATCCGAAGAGCGGCGAGTTGATGCGCAGGCTCGCGCCGAACGTGGTGCGCTGGGTCGAGCGCATGCAGCAACCTGAGACGCCACGCGCGGGAGAATTTCTCGCGGGCGACCAGATTCCGGAGACGCTGTTGCCGGTGCTTGCGCGAATGATGCGCGAGCAGCTCCCCGTCCTCGTCGACAGCGCGCGTCTATTGGCCGAATGGATCGCGCAGCATCCGAACGAACGCATTCCGCGTGCGATCGGCACGCATCGTTTCGAGCTCGAGGGCGCGGTCGGACAACGCATCGTGCGACCGTATAGTTTGTGGATGTTGCAGCGAGCGCGGAGGTTCTATCTGAGCCTGGAGGGCGAAGCGAAGACCGCTGCGGATCAACTGCTCGACGCCGTCGGCGGAAAACTGTTCAAAGATTTTCCGGATCCGCCGTTGCTCGAGCGGGATGGCCTGAGTGTGAAGTTGGCGTCGCGCGACGCAGGTGACAGGTGACAGGCGACAGATAGGAGCGCGCGAAGCGCGCATGCTCTCGAGCGAAGCGAGCGGGTGAGGGTCTCACGGGAGAAGAACGCTCCGAACCGCCTCTCCCTAGTGGAGAGGCGGCGAGAGCGAAAGCGTCGCGGTGAGGGGACTACGCGAACGAACAACGCATCCTTCCGCTTTGAAGCGGGGGAAGGGTTAGGTAAGAGGTGCTCGAGCAGCAGCGCTACGGTGCTGAAAGCAGTGATTTGTGAGTAGTGGGCGCGAGTGCGCGCTCTACCTTCAGCCTTCAGACTTCAGTCTTCAGCCTATTGAGGGGGCATCGAATGCAACGCAGAGATTTCCTTTTCGGCGCAGGCGCACTTGCGGCCATGCAGTTCACGCGCATTGCGCGCGCAGGCGAAGCGGATCTATTTCCGATCGTCGAGACCGAGCATGGCAAAGTGCGCGGTGTCATGTCCGGGGGTATCGCCGTATTCAAAGGACTGCGTTACGGCGCGGATACGAGCGGTCGCAATCGATTCATGCCGCCGCAGCCCGTGAAGAAGTGGGCCGGGGTTCGCGATGCGCTCGACTACGGCAACATCGCGCCGCAGATTCCTGCCGATCGACGCCGCACGTACGCAGATCTGATTCTGAACGACTTGCAGCCGGGGGGTATGGGCGAAGACTGTTTGGTGCTCAACCTCTGGACGCCGCAGCCCAATCGGAGCGGCAAGCGTCCAGTCATCGTGCGATTCCACGGCGGCGGTTTTTACGGCGGATCGAGCAACTCGCCTGGCGGCGACGGAGAAATGCTTGCGCGCTTCGGCGACTGCGTCGTCATCACCGTGAACCATCGTTTGAGCGCGCTCGGCTATTTGTATCTCGGCGATGAAGGCGAGTTCGCGGATTCCGGTTCTGTCGGCATGCAGGATCTTGTCGCCGCGCTGCGCTGGGTCCGAAACAATGTCGAAGCATTCGGCGGCGATCCGAAGCGTGTGCTGATCTTCGGTCAATCGGGCGGCGGTGCGAAAGTCAGTCACTTGCTCGCGATGCCCGATGCGCAAGGTCTGTACAGTGCGGCCGGCGTGATGAGCGGCTCGCGCCTCACGGCAATGACGCGCGAAGCGGCGCAGGAGCCTGCGGAAAAACTGCTGCAGAAGCTCGGACTCACGCGCAAGGACATTCGCAAGCTGCAACAGCTTCCGTTTACGACGATTCTTGCAGCGCAGGCCGAAGTCGAAGCGAACGAGCGTTCGCGCGGCGAGGCGCCGCGCTCGTTTGCGCCGGTGCTCGGCAAGGCGATTCCGCGTCATCCGTTCGAGCCCGATGCACCGGCGATGTCCGCGAACATTCCGCTCGTCGTCAGCACGACGCTCGATGAGCGCACCTATCGCGAATCGAGATTCGACATGACCTGGGACGACGTGAAAACGATGCTCAAGCGTCTCGTCGGCAACGAGACCGACGAAGTGCTGGAGATGTATCGCAACGAAGATCCAAAGGCGACGCCATTCATCATCAATGCGCGCATCATCACCGATACGAGCTTCCGCCGCAGCGCGTACGCGATGGCCGAACGCAAGGCGGCGCAAGCCGCAGCGGGCGGTGCGCCGGTATGGATGTATCTGTGGACGGCGCCGAGTCCGGCGTTCGGCGGACGCTGGGGCGCAACGCATGGCATCGATGTGTCGCCGTCGATGCACGACATTCGCCTGCCGTTGGTGGGTCCGACTGCGGATAACTTGCGGCTCGCGGATCAGATGGCTTCGGTGTGGGTGTCGATGGCGGCGAACGGCAATCCGAACAATCGCTACCTGCCGCATTGGGCGCCGTACGACACGACGAATCGCACGACGATGGTGTTCGGCCATCCGACCAATCCGGTCAACGACCCGCGGCGGCAATTCCGCGAGTACTGGGCGAAGCGGGCTGCTCGCGCGTAATTTTGGAGGCCGGCGATGTCTTGTATCCGCTCACGCGCAACTCGTTGTGTTGCGGCGATCGTTGCGGTCCTTGCCTTGTTTTCTCTTACGCCATCGGAGGCACAAGTGAGTTCTTCAGATCAACCGACGCTGCGGTTCATCGAATCGAACGGCATCCGCATGCGCATCGCCGAGATGGGGAAGGGCCCGCTCGTCGTGCTCGTGCATGGCTGGCCGGAGTCTTGGTATTCGTGGCGTCATCAGTTGCGTGCGCTGGCTGCGGCGGGCTATCGCGCCGTCGCGCCGGACATGCGCGGCTATGGAAAGACGGACAAGCCGGAGCCGGTCGAGGCGTACGACATTCATCATCTGACGGGCGATGTTGTCGGCATTCTCGATGCGCTCGGCGAGAAGACCGCGATTCTCGTCGGGCACGACTGGGGCGCGATCGTTGCGTGGCATGCGATGTTGCTGCATCCGGAGCGTTTCACTGCGCTCGTCGCGATGAGCGTGCCCTATAGTGGGCGTGGTCCCCAATCGCTAGTGCAAAGCTTGCAGCAAGCGATGGGCGACAACTTCTATTACATCCTGTATTTCCAGGAGCCGGGCGTTGCGGAGAAGGAATTCGATGCCGATCCGCACGCGATCTTGAGCCGCTTGTATCTGTCGCCCGACTCGCCGCGCGATCCGCCGGAGATTACGGACCGCAAACGTGCAGCCGGCGGTTGGATTCCGAGATTGGGCAAGCCCAAGGGATTGCCGTATTGGCTGACGCAGGCCGATCTCGATTATTACGTCAACGAGTTCAAGGAAGCCGGCTTCCGCGGCGGTATCAATTGGTATCGAAACTTCCATCGCAACTGGGAAACGACGCCGCAGCTTGCCGATGCGAAGGTCGAGAAGCCCGTGCTGTTCATTGCGGGCGAGAAGGATACGGTCATTCGCGGCGCGTCGGCGGATGCATTGCGGGCGATGATGAAGAATGCGGTACCGGGCTTGCGCGACGTGAAACTGTTTCTCAATACCGGGCACTGGGTGCAGCAGGAGCGGCCGGAAGAGACGAACGCGGCGATCCTCGAGTTCTTGCGTTCGCTGTGAGGTCTGACATCGCTGGGCGATCGTGCGGTTAGCGCCCATGGTGCGCAGCGATGGATGGCGAGTCCGTGCGACGAGACTCTCCTTGATTGGACACCCATCGTTTTCGCAGATGGCCACGACTCGCATGCGGCTAGAGATGGGTGTCCAGAAAATTCATCCTAAGATGGATGTCCAAAAGGCACAAAAGACATTGGTGGTCCACAGCCCAGAGTCTATGGTTCGTCTTCAGTAACAGAATGACCGGGCATCGCATCTACAAAATGCCTTTCGCGCGTGTGTATCCCATGTACGTTCAAAAGGCCGAACGCAAGGGACGCACGAAGGACGAGGTCGACCAGATCATCTGTTGGCTGACCGGATACGACCGCGTCGGTCTCCAACGACAGCTCGATCAAGAAACCGATTTAGCAGCCTTCTTCGCCCAAGCCCCCGCCATGAACCCGAACGCCTCACTGATTAAAGGCGTCGTCTGCGGCGTCCGCGTCGAAAACATCGACGACCCCCTCATGCGCAACATCCGCTACCTCGACAAGCTCATCGACGAACTCGCCAAAGGCAAGGCGATGGACAAAATCCTCCGTAAGTAGCCCGCGCTCCACCTTGCTCTTCGCTTCGGTTGGACACCCACCCTCGGATTGGACACCCACCATTCGGTCTTCGTCGTTACCCGCTCCTTGATCGACCGCTCCTCTTCCTCTTTTTGGACACCCATCGTTTCGCAGATGGCTACGTACCTCGGTTGTGTGCACCAAAGGGTGGGTGTCCAAAGAAATGCAAAAGAAATGATTTTTGGATGTCGACGTCACGTGGCTGTTGCGGAGATGGCGTCGCGACCATCGATCGATGAGAAGTTGGCGATCGCTGAAGGAGCACGCAGGCGGGAGTTGAGCCTGCGAAGGTTCTTTAAGCAGAAAATGCTATGCCGGATTAAACGGCGGGATATAGCTGCTTGGCTTGGCTCAGTCCTCGGACTCTCGTCTGGCCAAGCGTTCGTGCATGCAAGCGTAGGCGGTCGAGCTTGCCCATCGCGCGGCCGAATACATTGCCGCGTATGCGCATGGCGATGCTCCACACGTCGGCATCGACGTTGAGACGCTCGAGGATCGGCGGAGCTCGGGGGTCGATTGCGACAGCCTTGGCATCCCTCACTCTGCGGCCCGACCAGTCGAGAAGCTCCAGATAGTCCTGAAAGCGCATCGGCAAGGCCGGTGCATCGGACGTCGCTTGATCACGAAAAGGCAACAGCTTTGGTCGTCGGAACCCGGCGCTTTTCTTGGTTGCCTCGTGCATCGTCCGAATGCGCGCATAGATGGAGGTGAACTCCGCCTCTTCAGGAGTTTCCGAGATCCCTGCACGCAGGGGGTTTAGGTCGACGTACGCCATCGCCGTGAGCAGTCCCGCTTCATCGAGCAGGGCCTGTGACTTGAAGCGCCCTTGCCAGAACCGACCCGTGCACTCATCTTCGGCGTTCGCACGACGGGCCAAGTATTCGTTCATGCAACGCATAAACCAGCTTACGTCGATGAGCCGCTGACGCCAGCTCGCCACGATTCGCTGAGCGATCTCGACTTCGACCTCGGTCGCTTCGCCGTCTTGCCATCGCCGGACGAGTGGAGGTGCCCTAAACAATCGTAACCAGCGATCGATCACCTCTTGATCTGACCACTTTCGAGCGCGTTTGCGATCCACGTGCAGTACGACGTGATAGTGATTGGACATCACCGCGTAGGCACAGACATCGATTGCAAAGATGCTTGCCAGAAGCTCGAGCCGCTCGAGCACCCAGTTCTTGCGATGCGAGTAGTCACGTTGCGCATAGGCATCGAATCCCCATAGCCAGGCGCGACGTACGCACCGCGAGACGACGTGGTAGTACGGTGTATCGTCCAAGCAGATCAAATTTTTGCGTGCGTAACCCATGAATGCGCGTGTTCGGCCATGCGTACGCACCGTAATGCATTTAGCGAAGCGTGAGTCATCGAATTACTGGCCGAAACACGCAGAAATTCAGTGGGTGTCCGAAAAGTGCAGAAGAGTGCAAAGAGCGGCTCAGTGGGTGTCCACATGAGTCGTGAGGTGGTGGGTGTCCAAATGTGTCGCAAATGTGTCGCAGGTTAGGGCGATCGGTCTTAGCTGCTGATCGCTAGCGGAGCTCTGCCCGCGGGCACGGCTCTCCGCGCACGGTTCGACGCGGCCCCGTAACGGTACAAGCGCCTTCGGCAATCTCTACGCGGCAAGTCGTTGCCGACACCTCGCCGTCGCACTTGGTATCCAACGTCCATTTGCCTTCGGGTACGGCCGCCGCGCGCCACTTTGTACATTGTTCGCGTCGAAACGCTGCGTCTTTCACGAGCTGCTCGGCGTACTCGCTCAAGATCATGAACGTGGATTCGCATTCGACGGTGCTCGTGCAGGTTCGTCGTTCGAGGATTTCTCCCGCAAGGCTTTCAGTTTCTTTCTGAGGCTGCCTGCACAGCTCGACACTGTATTCGGCAGGTTGACCCCCTAAGAGCTCGAGCTCTCGCTCCATCGCTTCTAATCCTGGACCAGACGCCACTACGCGATACGTTCCGGGTTCGAGATCGACAATGTCGCCGACCTTGGCCGTTTGGCGAGTCCACGAGTCGAGCGAATCGCGTATTTCGAACTGCACTTGCGTATCAGGGCTCGCCAATCGCAAGGATACGGTGACTGGCGGAGAAGGCGTTTGGGTTGCCTCGTCAGGCTCGGCTTCCGGAGTAGTCGCTTCAGCGGATCTCACTTCAGAAGCGCCCGCTTCAGGAGTGCCCAGTTCCGGAGTGCTCAGTTCGGCGCTTTGAGGGATCGTGTCCGGCTCGGGGCTCGCCGAAGGCTCGACTTCGCCGGGAGATGGCGCCGGTGCCGGAGCTTGCGCCACGTCGGCATCCTCATCCAGATCGACCGCAGGAGGTAACTCCTCTTGTTCGACATGCGTCTCGGGCAGCGGGCTCTCTGCTCGAGTCGGCGCAGGATCACTGCGATCTGCAGGTCTGCCGAAGAGCCACCACGCACCCAACAGCACTATCGCGAGCCCGCCGCTCAGTGCAAGCACCAATGGCCACAGCGGTTGCGATTCTTCGCGCAAAGGCTGCCGATGCGGGCGGGTCGCAATGATCGGCTCATATTCGTCGCGATCGTCTTGCATGCCTCCATCTTCGCGCATTGAGACGCGAGACTGAAGGCGACTTAACCCGTATTACGCCGATCGCCCGGATTATTCGCTAATCCGCAGTCACGCGCGCATACAAAGCGCTTTGTCCGAGCCTTACCCGTCTGTCGATTAACCTCGACCTGAGTAATAGCGGCCACGACCGTGTGCGCGATGCTACCGTGCTGCCGCGACGCTGGCCGTGAATCGAAGTCTTTGCTCTAGTGATCCAGCCCCAACAAGAGACGACTTGCATTGCTAGCAGCGAGTGCGGTCGCCATGGCCGAGTTTTCGGTTTCGCCCAAAAGGCATGCCGCCTAGGCAGCGGTCGGAGTCTCTTCGTCGTCGAGCAATCCGAGGCCGTGCTTAATGCGTGCCCGATTACATTTGCTCTCGCCGGGTTGCAGCTCTCGGCATGGCGAGGGTCGTTGCGAGTAGACGCGGCAGGACACGGACTTCCCGATGGTGCCGTCGAGTGCCTGGCATCGCGGCTCGGGTTGCCCGGTGCCAGCCAAGCAAGCGTGCCAGGGACTGACTTGCTCAATGAGTGAGTCGGGGAGTCCGAGCTCCTCGGCTTCGGCCCAATAAAAAGAAACTCGATATGTGGCGCAGCAAGCGCCACACCGCAGGCAGGGATTGCCCCAGATGTTCTTTCGCTCGCCCATGGGTGTGCGCCGAGACTTTTGAATGACCGCAGACGTAGCGGCGTGTTGTGCTCGGCGGACGCGTACATTACCCAACTGTGGGCGCGTCCGGAATGCCCCCTCCAGCTTTGGACACCCACCAATCGGTAGTCCTCCAAAGGCTTCGTCGGTCCTCCGCTCGCCTGACTCCTTGGACACCCACCGATCGCTCAGATCCGGGCGTCCAGATCGTGTCTTCTGAGACGCGGACGCAGGTTTTGGACCCCCACGTCGGTGTTACCGATGGATGGGTGTCCAAATTGAAGCCGGTATCGGGTATCCGGATGAGCGTGTATGGCAGTCCCCGCCTAACGCTGGTGGGTGTCCAGCGCCGAGTGCTGCACGGAGTGGTGGGTGTCCAATGTTGAGAGGACAGAGAGGGGTGGACGCTGCACGAGCGTCGTCAGATGGTTGGATGTCCAAAGTGATGGAGCCCGGGGCGCTATTGCGCCTTCTCGTCGCTCCACATCCAGCCGATGCACCAGCCGATCGCCGCACCGCCAACCGCCCATGGCAAACCGACTCCGTATGCGATGACGACCTCGAACGGCCAAAGGTTATGGCGCGTCGGATCGGGGATGCAGTCGACGACGACTCGAATGAAGACGGTCGTCGGGGCGGTGGAGCCGAAGATGAGCACGCCGCGCCAGAAGTTTGTCGCACCAAGCGCGACTGCGATTGCACTCGCAAGTCCCGTGACTCCTAGTGCGGGACCCAACAAGTCCTCGGGCAGATTCAGAGTCCCATAGGGAATCAACCAATACTCGAGGCCGAGCGCGACAACGGCGGCGCAGAATCCTCCCCATAGGATCCACCGATTCATTGAAGACGAAGCCATCCGGGCCACCGAGCGACGCCCACGAGCGAGCACTGCAAGTTTCGCGCGAACGTACGAAGCCGCCTGTGATGCGCTTCGCTACGTTCGACGGCGGGTGAGAATCGCTAGCAGCGACCTGGGGTGCGACGATCCGCATTTTGCATTGCAAATGACTGTGCCTGGCATTCGTCGGGTACTTGGCTATCTCTCGCGCCAGGCTGTCGATAGTTTCCACCGACAACTCACAGTCCATGGTTCTCGGAGGGTCTTAAAGAAAAGCGGGAGTGCGTAAGCGGTTGCCATAACAAAAGTTATCTCGCCCCTGCCGGTATCAGCGGCCGGCGATTCCACTGGCCTCGTTCCACGCTGCTCACACAAGATGAGGCTGCTATGCTTTTTCCGGGCTACTCAGCCCAAGCCGGCAAGCATTCGACCTGACAAATCATTCAAGCCGACGCGCACTTGCGGCTCGACCTAATTCAGGCGTTCGGCTTAGAAAGGGAAGGGAGAAGCGTGATGACGCCAGGATTCAGTCGAGGCCTCGCGATCGTCGACGTGAGAAAAATCATCGAGATGACGAGTGCTGAGCCAATGACAAGAGACCCTGTCCAGATCCGTTCCGTCGCAGATATCCCTGACGCAATTGCTCATGGGATGGAAAACGGCGGGCTGCTGCTGTCCGAATCGAACCTGAGTCCGGAGTTTTTCATACTGCGCTCGGGTCTCGCCGGAGAGGTGATGCAGAAATTCGTCAACTACGGCATTCCACTCGCCATCATCGTCGCCAGTCCGGAAGATCACGGGGAACGTTTCTGTGAGCTCGTGCGGGAACATCGAAACCATCCGACCGTGCGGTTCTTCGCGTCTGAAACAGAAGGTCGAGAGTGGCTTGCAGCTAGGTTCTGAGTAGGTGTGTTCGATGTAGTGCCCTTCCGCGCTAGACTGCCCGATCACCATGCATTGGCTCGAGCTCAAAGTTCCGCCTCTGCTTCTTTGGCTGCTCTTCGTCGCGGCGATGTTCGGCCTGGCTCGCGCTTTGCCAGCGTTATCCCTCTCAGTGCCCGGTGCTTCGACTATTGCGGTGGTCTTCGCAGTTGCGGGCGCAGCATTGGCGTTTTCGGGTGTCGTCGCCTTTCGCCGGGAGCGCACGACCGTCAATCCGCTCACGCCTAACGAATCGTCAGTTGTGGTGTCGCAAGGCGTCTATCGGTTTTCGCGCAATCCCATGTATCTGGGATTTCTCATTGCACTTACGGGATGGGGCGTTTATCTGTCGAACGTCGCGTCCGCACTGCTGCTACCGGTTTTCGTTGCGTACATGAATCGGTACCAGATCAAGCCCGAGGAGCGCGCGCTGCTCGCGAAGTTCGGCCAAGAGTATGCGCAGTACATGTCCCGCGTCCGACGTTGGATCTAGGTGAGGTCCGAGCGCCGGACTGACATCACCGCATCTATCGTAGTCGTTATCGGCGGGGTGATCCTTGATCGCGTCGAGTTATCGAACAAAGGAGCCGACTGAATGGAAGACAAGTGAGTTTTACAGAGTGAGAGGCTGTGCACGAGCGGACGTTCGTGCAACTCATTGCAGCCAAATCGATCGAAGTCGTGTGCCTGTTGAAGGGCAGTTAGACATCGAAAGGAGTGCTCATGAAAATCTCTAACGGCCTAATGTGTTTGTTCGTGGCAGTGGCAACACCGGCAGTCGCGCAAGAGCGCTTGGCGCTCAGCCCATCGGATCTGCCGCCAACAAATGGTTACTCGCACGTCGTTGTCGCTCCGAAGGGCCGCCTGGTCGTGATCGCCGGCCAAGTCGCCATGGATAGCAACGGCAATGTCGTCGGTGAGGGCGATTTCGAGAAGCAGTGCATCCAGGTTCACGAGAACATTGCCAAAGCATTGGCCTCAGTCGGCTTGACGTTCAAAGACGTCATTCGCACGGACAACTACATCACGGACCGAAAATACTTGCCGCTGCTCCGCAAGGTTCGAGCCAACTACATACCGAAGGATCATCCCCCAACCAGTACGCTGTTAGTCGTGGACGGTCTGTTTCGCCCCGAGCTCATGGTCGAAGTCACCGTGGAGGCCATCCTTCCAGACAAGGAGTCCTAGGTTCGAGAGTTTCCAAGAGGCGGATGATCGGGCCCCTGATAGAGCGGCAGCTTGGTGCTCTTACTCTGCTGCCGCCGGCGCGCCCGTCACGCGCGGCCGGCGGGTGAGCCACACGAAGACGATGATGCCGAACGTGATCCAGGCACAGATCCAGAAGAAGTCGATGGCCGAAAGGAAGTACGCCTGAGAACTGAGATTGTGATTGAGTAGCGCGAGCGCTTGCTGATCGCTGAATCCATTGCCGTGCAGCGCTTCGATCGCTTGCTGGGCACGCGGGTCGTACACACTGCTCACTTCCGCTAGTTGCGACTGATGGAGCGCCGCGCGGCGTTCCCACATCGTCGTCGTGATCGAGGTGGCGAAGGCGCCGCCCGTGATGCGGATGAAGTTGGAAAGTCCCGATGCGGCCGGAATCTGTTGCGGCGGAATGCCGTCGAGAACGATGTTCAGCACGGCCACGAAGAAGATGGACATGCCGAAACCTTGCGCAAACGTCGGCACGATGAAGGCGAAGACGTCGGCGTCGGCGGTGAGTTGCGACCGCAAGTAAAACGAAACACCGAATGCGATCAGCGCAACCGTGGCGATCACCCGCGCATCGCCGCGCGCCATCCAGCGTCCCACGATCGGCGACAGCAAGACTGCAATCACCCCAGCAGGCGCAGCGACGAGGCCCGCCCACGTGGCATTGAAGCCGAGCCATTGCTGCATCCAGAGCGGCTGGAGCACGACCACGCCGAAGAACGTCGCATATCCGAGCACCATGGGGAACAGGCCCAACGTGAAGTTGCGTCTACGGAACAGCGACAGATCGATGATGGGATGTTTCTCATCGAGCTCCCAGATGAGAAACGCAATGAAGCCGACGACCGCAATGATGGCTTCGATGCAGATAATGGGCGAGGTGAACCAATCCTTGTCCTTGCCGGTGTCGAGCATGATCTGCAGCGCACCGACCCAGACGACGAGCAACGTGAGCCCGACGGCGTCGATCGGTAGGCGGCGCGTCGGCGTCTCATGATGGCGCAAACCGCTCCAGCAGACGTACAAGCAGAAGGCGCCGACCGGCACGTTGATCCAGAAAATCCACGGCCACGACCAGTTGTCCGACAGATAGCCGCCGAGAATGGGACCGCAAATCGGCGCGATCAGCGTCGTACCTGACCAGATCATCAGGGCCATCGATTTTTTCTGCGGCGGGAAGATCGAGAGCAGCAACGCCTGAGACCCGGGAATCATCGGCCCGGAGAAGCCGCCTTGCAGGATGCGGAAGAACACGAGCGACGACAGGCTCCAAGCCACTCCGCACAGGAACGATGCGATGGTGAACATCACGACCGATACGATGAACGTCCGCACCACACCGAAGCGCTGCATCAGCCAGCCGGTCAGCGGTACGGAAATCGCATTCGAAACGGCAAACGAAGTGATGACCCAAGTGCCCTCGCTCGCGGACACGCCGAGATCGCCCGCGATCGTCGGAATCGACACATTGGCAATGGTCGTGTCGAGCACCTGCATGAAAGTCGCAAGCGCAAGTCCGGTCGCGACGAGTCCTCGCGAACCGGTAAAGGCAGGTGCGGCGGCAGCAGCGGGCGTACTCACGCTTACATCTGCCTTGCAACCGTATTGCCGGCGTTCACGGCAATGATGTTGGCGATGCGCTGCGCGGCTGCTTCGAGCACGGCAGTGTCAGCGACGCGCTCTTGCAGCCGAGTGCGAACTTGTTTCGCGAGCAGCGGACCCGAAGTGTCGTGCAAATCGATGCGGGCGCGCATCGACAAGCCGACGCGCAGCGGGTGATTTTCGAGCTCTTGCGGATCGAGTTCGATCCTGACGGGGACGCGCTGCACGATCTTGATCCAGTTACCGCTCGCGTTCTGCGGCGGCAGCAGAGCAAAGGCCGCACCGCTGCCGGCGGAGATCCCGGCCACTCGACCGTGATACACGACGTCATCGCCGTAGAAGTCGGAGGTCAGCGTCACCGGTTGACCGATGCGCACTTTAGCAAGTTGCACTTCTTTGAAGTTCGCATCCACCCAGGCGTTCTCGAGCGGCACCACCGCCATCAGCGGCGTGCCAGGCGCGATCCGCGCTCCTATCTGCACTCCGCGCCGCGCAACCGTGCCGCTCACGGGCGCAACGATGCGAGTGCGCGCCAACGCAAGCTCGGCATCGCGGACGCGTGCCGCCGCAAGCATCACTTGCGGATGCGTCTCGATCGTCGTGCCGTCGATTCGCGACTGCACAGTCTGCAGATCTTGTTGAGTCGCGCTGAGCGCAGCTTCGAGTTGTGCAACCTGGTCTTTCGCGTGCTGCAGCTCTTCGCCGGAAACGGCGCCGCGCGCCACGTTTTGCCGCCGCTCGAGATCGGCGCGCGCCGCGGCGAGCAGCACCTCTCGCTGACGCAGCTGTGCACGCAAACCGGCTGCTTGTGCAAATAGACTTCGCACTTCGCGCACGGTGCGGGCGAGCTCGGCCTCGGCGCTCGCCATGGCGATCTCCGCATCGGCGCGATCGAGCTCGACGAGCAGTTGCCCGCGCTCGACATGCTGCGTGTCGTCGACGTACACCGCGCGCACGGTGCCGGCGATTTCGCTCGTGATCTGAATCAAGTCCGTTGCCACGTAGGCGTCGTCGGTGCTCTCGTAGAAGCGTGCGTACAGTGCCCAATACGCGCCGTAGGCGAGGCCGGCGACGAGCACGGCCGCAGCAAGGACGATGAGACGTTGGCGACGTCGGCCGTTCGAAGGAGTGGGTTCAGGGCTGCTCATTCTTGCAACTCGGTTAGGAAGCGGTACGGGGATCGAAGCTGCCGCCCAACATCAGGCGCAGCGAAATGCGTGCAAGGGCGAGATTCGTGTGCGCGCTGACGAGGTCTCGTCGCGCGTTCAGAACTCGGCTCTCGGCATCTAGGACGGTGAGCTGTGTCGTCAGACCTGCGGCGTAGCGGGCGCGGGCAATTTCGTATGCCTCGTTCGCCGCTTCGACGGCCTGCTGAAGCTCGACGATCTGCCGTGCGATCGCGGCGTTCAAAGTGATTTGATCGGCCGATTCGCGGATCGCTTGCAGCACGATGCCGTTGTAGCTCGCGATCGCGGCATCGACCTCGGCGGTCGCGCTTTTGTACTGCGCGCGCAGGCGCTTCGAATCGAAAATCGGTACGTGTAGCGCAGGGCCGGCACCGTAGACCAGGCTGCCGCTGTTCAGCAGCTCATCGAGCCCGATGGCCTGCATGCCGACGAAGGCACGCAAATTGACGTCAGGGTAGAACGCGGCGCGTGCGGCCTCGCGTCCGCCGATCGCAGCTTCGGTACGTGCAAGCGCGGCAAGCACGTCGGGGCGACGGCTCAAGAGATCGAGAGGCAAAGTCTCGGGCAACGCGAGCTCGGCATCGAGCCGCAGGCGCGGGCGTTCGATCTCGGTATATCGGTCGGCGCCGTAGCCTGCAAGCGCAGCCACGCGATGCACCGCGAGATCTCGAACGCTGGTCGCTTCCAGCACACCGTTGCGCGCTTGAGCGAGATTCGCTTCCGCCGTTTTCAGCTCGACCAGCGTATCGAGTCCCGCGCGAACGCGATCTTGCGTTAGCCGCAGCAGCTCTTCGCGTTGCGCCTGTAAACGCGTCGCGATATCGAGCAGCTCCCACGCGCGATGCAAATCCAAGTACGCCTGCGCGATCGCGCCCGTCAGCGACAGTCGCGCGGCGGCCAGATCGAGCTTGCTTGCAATGACTTGCGACTCGGCCTGTTTGATGAGCGCTGCCTGTCGCCCCCAGAAGTCGAGGGTCCAGGAGAGGTTCGCGTTCGCTTGTCCGACCCAGAAGCGGCGGCCGCCGTAGGGCGGGGGAATGTAATACTTCTCGGAAAAGCGCTGCCACGTTTCGTCGGCATCGATTGCGAAGCTCGGGTCATCTCCGGCATTTGCCACGATGGCCTGCGCTTGAGCAGCACGCAGACGAGCGAGCGCGCGGCCGAGGTCCGGACTGTCGCGCAGCGCATCCTCGATCAGCTTGTCGAGTTGTGGGTCGCCGAAGGCAGTCCACCATCGCTCCTCGGCGACACCCACGCTTTCGCCCGTGAGTCCGAGCATTTCGGCCGTCAGCGGCGCGCTGACTGGCTCCTCGCGCTGAGGGAACACGCAGCCGCTCACGAGCGCGGCGATACATATAATAAGTAGTGTGCTTCTCACGACGCGGGACCCTGGCGCGACTGAAGCCCGTGAATCAGCTTCTTCAGTAGGCGTTTCAGCTCTTGGAATTCGGTCTTGCTGAAATCAGCCAGCGCTTCGTTCAGCAAATCGACGACGAGCGGAACGAATTCCTGCGACCGCTTGCGACCTGCCGGAGTGAGATGCAGCTCGACTACGCGGCGGTCCGTTTGACTGCGCACGCGTTCCACATAATCGAGCTCTTCCAACTGATCGAGCACGCGGGTCAGTGCACCCGTGTCGTGCCGCATCGCGCGGCAGAGATCGCCGGCCGTCACGGCCGAGCCCTCACGCAGCTTGGTCAGAATGATCCACTGCGTGAAATTGATGTCGTGATTCGCGAATGCTGCGGCGGCCCGCTCGTGCATCAGGGTGTGCACGAGCTTGGCGAGGTAGCCGAGGCTCTCGGAAGACGAGAACTTGCTGGCATCGTAGTGCTTGATTGCCATTTGATTAGCTGCCAAGGCAGAGATTGCCCAGGCAGAGGATGCTGCGGCAGCAATTCGGGGTCAAGTCAGGAAACGGAGGAAAGGCCGGTCAGTTTTTTCGTACAGATCGCCGGTGCGATGCGATGGCGGCGTTCGAGTCGCGTCGCTTTCTGCCAGCACTTATTCCATCTCGACGAGCGCTCAGTAAAATCGCGCTCCCCATGGCTACAGCAATCCTCAGTCCGAAGTACTTGCTCCTCGCGCTCTACTTGCCGGCTGTGCTCTACGTGCAGTTTCGGGGCAAAGTGCGCCACAAGCTCTCGCGCCTCATCGCCGATCACGCGAATCTTCTCGCGCCGTACAACGCCTTGATGTACCTGTTCTCGGGGGTGCCGTCGCGGCCGTTCGTGGACGTCAACCGTTTTCCGGAGCTGGCTGAAGTGACTTCGCAGTGGCAAATGATCCGCGAGGAAGCGCTCAAGCTCTTCGACGAGGGTTACATTCGCGCGGCGTCGCGGCACAACGATATCGGCTTCAACACATTCTTTCGCACCGGCTGGAAGCGCTTCTACTTGAAGTGGTACGGCGATTTCCTCCCGTCCGCTGCGGCGCTCTGTCCGCGAACGACCGAGCTGCTCGCGAGAATTCCGAGCATCAACGCTGCCATGTTCACGGTGCTCCCACCCGGCGCGAGGCTGGGTGCGCATCGCGATCCTTTCGCCGGATCGCTGCGGTATCACTTGGGCCTGATCACGCCGAACTCGCCGGACTGTTACATCGAGGTCGACGGAGAGCGCTACTACTGGAAGGACGGCGAGGCGGTGGTCTTCGACGAGACCTACATCCATCACGCCGAGAACCGCACCGACACCGCTCGAGTGATCCTGTTCTGCGATATCGAGCGTCCGCTATCGAACAGGCTCGTGCGCGGTATCAATCGAACTATTGGCCGGGCAATGATCAAGGCCGCCGCCACGGAGAACGTGCCTGGCGAGCACGTCGGCGTGCTCAATCGCATTTTCGAGCAGATCTACAAGCTTCGATTGGTCGGCGTACGCATCAAGAACTGGAACCGGCCGATCTACTACCTGCTCAAGTGGTTGCTAATTGCAGGCATCCTCTACGCGATCATTCGTGGGTGAGCAGCGCGGTCGCATATGGCGGCGACCGGCGTGAATTCTCGGATGCGAACAAAGCGGTACGTCGCGCCTTATGCCCATCCCTTCGCCGCGATCAATGCGCGCGAGTTCTCGAAATAAATGAGCCGACGCTCAGATGCGCTGAGGATGGAATCGAGCGTGTCGAGCGCCGGACCGACATCGCCACGCTTGCCGCCGCCGACGCCATAGTCGGTGCCGAACAGAATACGGTCCGCGCCCAGCTGCTCCGCCGTGAGCTTTACCCAGGGCGCATTGCGCACCGAGTACGGGCCGGGATCGAGATAGAGGCGCCGCAACTTCGCAATCGGATCGCGAACGCCGTTCGCGTGCGCTGCCGGCACGATGCTGTGAATCAGGTGCGGCAGGAATCCGCCGAGCATGATGATCTCGACGCTCACGTCGGGATAGTCGTCGAGAAAATCGGTCAGTCCCAATGTGATCGCGCCAGATGCGAGATGCGTATTGCTGATGAGCGACCAGCGTGCGTAAGCCGTGTCGGTCGGTACGACGAGCGGCGGCTGACCGGGAACGCTGTCGCTCGCCGGACCGCGATGAATGAAGATGTGGCTGCGATGTTTCTGCGCCACTTTGAACAACGGCGCGAGCGTTCTCGCGCCTTCGAGCGTCGAAAATGCGTTTAGGGGCAACGATCCGCCGATGAGTCCGAGCTCGCGATGTGCCCGATCGAGCTCTTCCGCAGCCCACTTGGGATCGGCGGACGGCAACGCAGCGACGCCGAAGAAGCGCGAGCGGTGTTCCTCTACCACCCCGGCGAGCTCATCGTTGAACTCGCGGTACAGCTTGCGTTGCTCGTCGATGCTCAACGTCGCATCGAGCCCTAACGCCACCGTCTGCGTCAGCAACTGACGCTGAACGCCATGCTTGTCCAGGTTGGCAATCCGCGCTTCGATGTCCGAAGGCGAGAATTCGCTCGGCTCGCGCGGTTCCGCTGAGACCGTCAAGACGTTCTGTAACCGCGTAACGCCGGCAGCATCGGTAATCACGCGCGGCGCCTGTTTGCGTGCCGAGAGAAAGTTGACCTCGGCCTTCGACACGTAATGGCTGTGCCAATCGACGAGCGCGCGCGGTGCGACAGCGTCGGCCAGCGCACGACCGGAAGGCAATGCAGCAGCGACCGCAGCCGCGACGCCAGCCTCGAGAAAATGTCGACGAGTGATCATGATGAAAACCGATGCGTCTGCTTGTTGTGTACGAGCGAGCGCAATCTATGAACACCCGTCGAGCCGCGCCAATTCCGAGTCGTTATCTGCGCTGACGGCGTGGCTATGTGATCGATTTGTAACTGTGCGCATTTTGGCAATGCTTCGGACCCGGCTCAGGCCTGATTCGATATGAACTCACAGAGATTCGAATGGATTTGCGCGCCTCTGCAACCAGAGCGACTCCAGTCTGTTCTCGAGTCGCTGCCGATAGTTTTGAAGGACCTTCTCGGCGACTGTCTGATCACAGCGACGTACGGATGGGGCTGCAATCTTCACATGGATCTCTGCTATGTACCGATGAAAGTGAGAACGAGTTGGGTTCATCGATTCATTCGGGATTCTCTAGAGCAGCGCATTGTTGTGCCCGCCGAATCCGACCTGTCCTTCGAGCTACCCGATGGGCGGATCAAGCTGTTGTTCTGCCATGACGGTGACATTCACATCTCCGGCTCGGATGACGCGCTCCGAGAAAAGCTGCTCGCATCAGTTCCGTTCAAGGAGCTGTCCTTCACGAGGTACCGCAAAGGGCCCAAGCAATCCGCCTAACCCGATCTGCACGAAGACGCGGCTCCGCCTGCACCCAAAGATTAGCGGGGGGGGCTATGCGAGCGATGCCACTGCTCTGCAGTTGGCTGAGCTATTGACCGGCTGCGCTCGTTTGGACACCCGCTTCGCCGCTTGTTTGTGCGCCGCTTGTTTGGACACCCACCACCCGCTCGCTTGTTTGGACACCCATCACCTTAGATAACCCGACCGGTCGATTGGATCTCGGTTCGTCCGCGATGCAGGCGCCAGCGAGGACTACGCAGCAGACTGTCGCCTGGACATTGCCGCTTTGCTGCTTGCTGCGGTTCGGAACCCACCTGTATGGACACCCACCACGAGGCCGCAGTGTGTTCGTCCCCAGGGAGGGGCCGGACAACTGCACAAAATGGGTGTCCAAATGTCGCACGGGAGAGGGCAAGGCAGCACGAACGTGGTGGGTGTCCAAACTTCGTCCACCGTCCACTACTTGCAGGGAGGGAGTGGGGCATGCGCAAACGAGGTGGGTGTCCAATTCACGGGAGTCCAATTCACGGGAGTCCGCATGCCCGAACCGGTTGCAGTAACAACGAGATAGGCCTTGAGGAAGTCGCCCGAATGGTTTTCCCCGGTCAAAGGCTTCATTGCCATGGCTCCATTCCTGGGTATATGTTTCGGACACCACGGCCCAGTGAGTCAAAGAAGTGCAATAAGTCTTGGGCATGAAGCTGAAATGGAGACTCCTGACTCTCGCTCGCCCTGGGTCCTGGGACTGACGGAGCGAAAGCTACGATTGGGCTCCGTTGCGGTTGCCCACACGACCTTTAGCCGGAGTAGGCGCTAGAACTCACGGTTGATCTCATGCCAATTACTCTGAACGACCTCACCGCTGTTCACGGGACATCGCCGCTCCGCAAAAGGAAAGAGCAAATCATGAAGTTCAAGTCACTTTCTGAACATCAACGCATAGCCTGGTACTGCGCTTCCGCGGTCTTTGGAATCTGCCTCGCGGTCCTTGGGTTCAGTACAGGCGCATTCGCAAATGGCCAGACGTTTGCCCTGATCCTCTTTGCGGTCTGCTGGCTCGCAGGGGTTCTGCTTCTTCGGTTGTTCCTTCAGCAATTCGAAAGACCTGCGGATATTCGTAGATTCCTTTGGGGTAGCGACAAGCACACACAATGAAGCTCGCGCTCGGCGCCGACCAAGGCATTTTGACCTGACGGATCGAGTTGGCGTGCGGTGCGCAGTTGGCTCATTTCCGAATGCGCAGCCTCGGCTGACGTGATGCTTCCATCTTCCGACAACATGATCGATTCGCACAGGGGGACTTATGAATGAGCACGAGATTTCAACGCCCGAGCAACTGGATGTCGCACTCAACGCGGGCGCAATACGGAAGCGCGCGCAACTGTGGAAAATTGCTGAAGGTCGCTCTCTTAAGTGGGCAGAGGTTATTGGGTTCGTTTGCGCCGTTCTCTTTCTCGCGATCGGCATAGCACGGGGATTCACACAGGATGCTAGCGCTGCGATTCAGCTTGCCCTTGGTGTGCTAATGGTTGCGGCATTTTTCTGGAGTCGGATGCAGCGGCAATTGAACGCGCTTGTCGAAGTCGTTAAGTCGCTCGAGCGCGAACACCCTTCAGCATCGCGCGGCCCATAGAAGCCATTTGCAGCGACGTTCGGGCATACCAGCGGTTATCGTCGCTGCATGCGGCTTGCTTGGTGGATGGCCGTGGCGATATCGCAGTCTCAGACGGAATACGTGAGTCCTAAGCGCTTGCCGAACGCTCGCAAAGCCTCGCGACTATCAAAAAAATCGGAAGGCAAATCGACGGACCTCGGATCCTTCGATCAAGGCACGCCGTACGTTTTCCGGTTAACTGTTAATCGACATGAGTAGCGATTCGCACAACTTCGACGGAACTTGGCCATAGAGAACCGGAGAACACAGCTGCATTTTGCTGCGAGCATGTCGGCACATGTAAAAGTTTCGTCATCGAGAGTAGGTATTTCGACTGATCCTGCGTAACTCGATTTGCTTCTCGATCGCTTTAGGCACAGACTCAGAATCACATAGCGTGCACCCAGTTCCGAAGACGGCAGCTCATCTCCAAAGGCCGCCCACCGAACCGCCCAGTGTTCGCGTGATCGTGTTGTTGACTGGAGTGCATATTGAGTTCCGATATCGAAGCAGCGCTCGCGAACTGTAGTCGCGAGCCCATTCACATTCCCGGCGCCATTCAACCTTTCGGTGTTCTGCTCTCGCTCGATCCGCTCAATCGGCGCATCGAGTACTGCTCCGCAAATGCGTCGACCGCTTTTGGAATTAACGCACGGCGCCTGCTAGGTGCGGCTCCGAACGAGCTACTCGGAGCGGACCTGCTACGAGATACGCCATCGGGCGATTTCGAGCCTCACGAACCCGTGCGCATCGCGCTCACCGATGGTGCACGCGAACGCGTATGGGATGTCTTCGTGCACCGGCATCGCGGACACTCGATCGTCGAGCTCGAGGCGACCGATGTCGAAGATCTGGAGTCGAGCAGACCGCTGCGCTCGAGCTTGCGAAGGGCGATTTCCGAACTGGACTCGTCGCATTCGGTTTTAGAACTGAGCGAGCGAACGTGCGCGGCAATTCGGAAGCTGACCGGATTCGACGGCGTGATGATCTACAAGTTTCACGCCGACGGTCACGGCGAAGTGATCGCAGAGTCGAAGGCGGATGAGTTTGTGAAGTATCTCGGGCTGCACTATCCAGCCTCGGATATTCCGTTGCAGGCGCGCGCAATGTTCCTGAGCAATTGGGTGCGCATGATTCCGGCGCGCGACTATGAGCCGGTGCCTTTGCTTGCGGCATCGACGACGGACGAGCCGCTAGATCTCAGCCGCTCGCTGCTGCGCAGCGTCTCGCCTGTTCACATCGAATACTTGCGCAACATGGGCGTGGCAGCTTCGCTCACGCTGTCCCTGATTCACAACGGCGAACTGTGGGGGCTGATCGGCTGCCACCACTACCGCAGCTCGAATCATGTTCCGTTCGAGACCCGAGCTGCGGATGGCGCACGAAATGCGCGCGTCGCACGCCATCGACGACGGCCATGCGATCCGCAAAGGAGTTCAGTGCGGTCCGCCGCAGAATCGCGTCTTCATCGACGAGCGGATAAACCTGCTCCCACCATTGCTCGAGCCATTGAGCGGCCACCGACAATGTGCCGATGAATGCACTCAATCCCTTGGTTCGCAGAACGGCGGCACCCAGGTGAGCCAGTAGGCGCAGGTCCTTGCTTTGCTGAAGCGCTTCGAGCGATTTGCTTTCGATGGCTCGCCAATCCGGCGGGGGGTTCAGGGGGACGCTCTGACCGAAGAGTCGGAAGGTATCGAAGGAGTAGAGCAGCTGCGAGTCTTCCAGATTCTCGCCGCATGGCGACTCCTCGCTCAGCGGCTGGAGGAGCTCTGCATAATCCCACTGATCTGTCATGTTGTTGTCCGCCAGGGTGCCGTCAGGAAGGCTTGTGGGCCCAGCGTGCGGCAGCGTGCGATCTTGTCAGGTCCGGTAGCTTGGCTGTTTCTTGTTAGATGTCAATCGACTTGGCGTTCGTTCTGCGAAATCGCTCGAATGCCGCAGTCTTGGAAAGCGGGATCAATAACCCAGGTTCGAGGTTCGTGTCGACGAACGGGTCACGAAAATTGCGACCCGACGCCTTGGCGGCTGAGGCTGTGGGCCCGCTGGCGGGGCTCCATATAACAAAAGCATGACAGGTCGGCCGGCTGCCTCGGAGGCTGCGATTCTAATTAATAAGTATCCCAGCGCCGGCGCCGCTCGCGGCTCGAGCGACGCGGCAGGGAAGGGGGGAAGGGAAGGAGGGAAGAAGGGAAGAAGGGGGCAAGGCGCGCTGCCGCGCGCACGAATCACGAGTCACGATCTCACTCGAATATCTCCGCGCTCGCCAGCACTTGGCCGGAAGCGTCGAGGCCGCCGAGGATCAAAACCTTTCTGTGCAAACACCATCGCTTGCTCGGGCGAGAGCGAGTAGCGCCCTTGGTCAGTGCGACGATCGGCTGCCCGAGCTGTTGACCGGTCGCTCCTGCGTTCTCGGCTTGGAGGGGCGGCGAGGTGACGCATATGATCTGCGGCTATCTTGCGTTCGGATCGGTGTTGATTCGGGCTCATCCGCCAGGCCTGAGCAGCTGCAGGCAAGTGTCGTGAATTCTTCAATAACGATCTCGCTCTGCCGTGCTTGCAGCGGCTAGCGCATCCGGATTTCCGTGGATTCATTGATCACAGCCGGCGCACGCGCGCTCGCAGCAGGCGATCCAATCGCGGCGCTGAAGCTCGTCGCGCTCCGCAATGACGCTGCCGGCCTCGCGCTGCGCGGCATCGCGCTTGCGCAGCTCGGCGAGCATGGACGAGCACGCGAATTGCTGCGCGACGCGAGGCGCGCATTCAGCCCGCGAGAGGTCGTCGCTCGCGCCCGTTGCATCGTCGCCGAGGCGGAGATCGCGCTCGCTTCGCGCGATCTGAGCTTTGCTTCGAACGTTCTCGAGTCCGCTCGCGCCACGCTGGAAGCGCATGGGGATGCAATCAATGCCGCGCACGCGCGCCTGCCGGAGATTCGGCGCCTCGTGCTGATCGGGGCGTTGAGAGACGCGGAGCGCGCGCTCGAGCAGATGCCGGAGGTTCCGCATCCGGCACTGGAAACGGCGCACGAGCTCGTCGTCGCCGGCATTGCCATGCGGCGCGTGCGTGCAAGAGCTGTGCGGGCAGCGTTGACGCGCGCGCGAGTCGCGGCGCGACGCGCCGGCATCGTGGCGCTTGCAGCAGAAGTCGAGGGCGCGTTTGCGATGCTCAACGCCCCCGCAGCGCGCATCCTCGCCAGAAATGGCGAGCGGCTTCTGACGATGGAGGGCGTCGAATCGCTGTTGGCGTCGAATGCGTTGATCGTCGATGCATGTCGCTACGTCGTACGCGAGGCGAATCGCACGGTTTCGCTCGCCGGACGGCCTGTGATGGTCGCGCTCGCAAGCGCGTTGGCGCGCGCATGGCCGGGCGATGTGCCGCGCGAAGAGCTCGTGGCACGGATATTCCGGCTCGACCTCAGCGATGAATCGCATCGCGCACGATTGCGAGTCGAGCTCGGTCGATTGCGCAAGCTGCTCGCGCCAGTTGCAAGCATCCAAGCGACACCGCGCGGATATGCGCTCGCACCGCATCGCGCGCGAAGAACGGTCGTGCTCGCACCTCCTGTCGATGACAAGTACGCCGATGTGCTTGCGTTGCTGGCCGATGGAGAGTCGTGGTCGACGTCTGGCCTTGCGCTAGCACTGGGCACCAGTCAGCGGACCGTACAACGTGCGCTCGAATCCCTCGCGAGAGCAGGCAAAGTGCAAGCATTCGGGCGCGCTCGCGCGCGTCGCTGGATGATGTCTCCGATTCCGGGATTCGCGACGGTCTTGTTACTCCCCGTGTCGTTGCCGGCCAACTAGGATGGATCCACGGTCATCACGCGGAGATCATTAATGAAACTAGCGAATGTTGTTCGGGAATACGGCCCATTTCCCGGTATCGATGCAGTGCACGGCGTTAGTTATGACGGACGGCACGTATGGTTCGCGTCCGGCGACAAACTCAACGTGCTGGATCCCGAGAGCGGAAAGATCACACGATCCATTGCCGTGGCTGCGGATGCCGGTACGGCATTCGACGGACGCTATCTCTTTCAAATCGCAGGTACGCGTATTCAAAAGATCGATCCAGCCACGGGCGCAGTTCTCGGATCCATTCCGGCGCCGGGTGGCGGCGGCGATTCAGGTCTGGCGTGGGCGGAAGGCAGTTTGTGGGTGGGGCAATACCGCGAGCGAAAGATCCACCAAGTCGATCCGGAGACGGGCAAGGTTCTGCGCACGATCGAATCCAATCGATTCGTCACGGGAGTGACGTGGCTCGATGGTGAGCTCTGGCACGCGACCTGGGAGGGCGATGAAAGCGAGCTTCGCCGCATCGATACGAAGACCGGACAAGTGCAGGAAACGCTAGCGATGCCGCCGGGTACGGGCATCTCCGGGCTCGAGTCGGACGGTCGCGACCGCTTGTTTTGCGGCGGCGGTAAAGCCGGCAAGTTGAGGGTGGTCCGAGCGCCGAATAGGAAACGAGAAGCGCAAGGATGAGAGGTGCGCAGGCGACGTGACGCCTGCGCGCCTCGGCAATTCAGTTCTCGAGGTGAGATCGCCGTCCTTACATCGGAAACCGAACGATCGGCCCTTGCGGTGTGCCGTCGACGGGAACCGTGCTGGGCGCGGCATTGCCTTTCGGCCCGAGGTGGCGAACGAAGTCGTAAATCGCGCCTAGATCTTCGTCGGTCATCGCCGCGAGATTGAACCAAGGCATCGGCGGCATCGGTCGGATCATCCTTGCGTACTCGACCCATTCCTCTTTGCTGCGGAAGTCCTGAAAGCGCAAGCGCAAGTTCGACGCATACGTCGTGCCCCACGGTCCGTTCCACCCGAGGCTGTCGCCGGTCAACCAATCCTCGACGGGCGTCTTGCCGTCGGTCACCAGATAGCCAGGTGTGTGGCAATCGTTGCAGCCGGCCACGCGCACCAGATACTCGCCTCTTTGAATCGAGTCGGATGGCGTGCTGGCCTTCGCGACCCGCTGAGAGTCTTCGCAGCCGCAGAGCGCGGCAGCTGCGGCGACCATACTCATCGATACCAACCATTTGCGATACGACATGTTGATTTTTCCCCCGACCATTGTTGATTCAACGCAGTGGACTACCAAACGTGAGGCCGCGGCAGTATGCCGAAACAGATTCCCCGAGATTGATGAATCTCGGTGACGTGATTCGTGACTTCCGAAAGGGAATGTGGGGGCAGGTGTGGACGATGAGGAGGCGAACAATCGAGACGTTCGATGTCTCTTTGAACGTCGGCCCTAAGTCTTTAGGTCAGGATCGGTCATCTATGCCCTGGCCGAAGCGCTGCTAACACGCGCGGCCGGGCACGTTCGCAATTCCCCATTCCCAATTCTCCATCTCCGTTCAATCTCACGCCGGTAATTTCCACCCAATCACGTTGTACGCATACAGGACGGTTGCGATCGCGAGGCCGGCAATGCCGACGAGGCCGAGGCCCAACCGGTCGCGTGCGGATTCCGCGCGCTTGACTGCCCCCCATAGCGCGATTAGGGCGGCGATGGGAATGAGGTTGGAGACGCTGACGAAGGCGGCGAGCCGTTCGGTGTGACCCGCATAGAGTCGGCTCAGCATGTCGGCATCGGCGGACTGACCGACCAGTGCGATGCACGGCAGTAGCCATGCGGCCACTGTCGTTACCCATGCGGCAATGCGGCCGGCGCGTGAGCGCGCACCTCGCGCCAGCACCAAACCGACGACGCATACGATCAGTGCGGTCGCGAAGGTGTAGACGTGCAGACGCGGGTGTTGGTACCAGGCAATGCGCGTGAAGGTGTAAATACCCAGATCGGGCACGAGCACCGGCGCACCGACACGCGGATCGTGACGGATCACGGCGCGATTTCGGGCGGGTGCATCGAGGATGAAAATGCCGTTGCCCGCCGCACGCCATTTGGCCCCGCCGATTTCGAGTCCTTCGGGATCGCTATTGACGCGCAAGATCCCGGCGCCCATGTAGACGAAATCGGCGATCGACTCTGCCGTCGTGAACACGCGCCGATCGGGCCGATACCAACCGGCGAGCTTCGATGCATCGCTCGACTCGGTCGCATCGGGCAATGCGCGTTTCTCGCCGATGAAGCGCGTGAGGAATGCATTCGCATACACCGCGCCTGACGTTACTGCCGGCGATCGCGGCGGCTGCTTCCAAGGCATGAACAAAGAGCCAAGCGCATCGCTCACGCTTGCGGGCGGCGCTTCGGCCATGACGGAGACGAAGATGCCGGTATCGAGCGTCGGCAGCAGCGTCATCCAGCTGTGAAAGCCCGGCCAGTTGCCGCCGTGTGCCACCGTACGCACGCCACCCCATTCCTCGTCGAAGAACACCATGCCGATGCCCGTCGTCTCAGGCTCGTTCGAAGTCGTGCGCGTGTGCAACCGATCGAGCGTCTCGCGGCTCAGAAGCGGTTTGCCGGTTTCGGGATCTGTCGGGCCGTGCCCGAGATGCGCCAGCATGTACTGCGCCATGTCGTACGCGGTCGAAACGATGGAGCCGGCTGGCGCGATCGCTGGATTGATCGGGTTGAACTTTCTGGCGGTCTTGGTTCCGTCCGGCCAGATGACGGCCGGCTTGCCGACGCCTTCGGGCTCGGCGATGTCGACGAGAAGCTGCGTATGCTCCATGCCGAGCGGACCGAACAAGCGTTCCTGCATGACGCGGTCGATCGGTTGGCCCGTGATGTCCTCGACCACGCGTCCGAGCAATGCGATGCCGAAGTTCGAATAGACGATGCGCGATCCGGCGGGACGTACATAGGCGGGGCGCAAGCGATCGAATTCCTCCGCGCTCAGCCGCGCAGGCGTCGGAAAGTCGGCACCTATGAAAAAGAAGCGATCCTCGAATCCCGCGGTGTGTGTGAGCAAGTGATGCAGCGTGATCGGCACGCCGTCGTTGTCCGGTAGTCGGTAGTCCTTGAGATAACGATTCACCGGATCGTCGAGCGAAGCGATTCGCCCCTCTTCCAGCAGCATCGCAATCAAAGTGGCGGTGAACGTCTTACTGATCGAGCCGATCCGAAACTGCGTCGTCGTCGGATCTACGGCATCCGGACGCGCGAAATCGGCCTGCCCGTAGCCGCGAGCGAACAAGAGAGCGCCGTCGCGCACGACGCTGACGGTGGCGCCGGAGAACTCGCCGCGCTCGAAAGCGGCATTGAAGGTCTCGTCCGCCCAAGCGGCAACGCTTTCCGCATCGATGGTTGGCGGCGCAGTCTGTTCGTCGGCCAAACATTTGGCGGTTGCGAGCGAACCTATCGCCCAGCACAAGGCGCAACTGCGGAGAAAGCGGGATCGTGCAGAGCGGTGACGGTGGCGCATAAAGGCGATTTTCGCTACTTTTCGTATATGGAAGATTTCTCTATACAGGAAATTCCGACCGCGTGCCATCCGAAGTCGCTGAGGCCGCGTCTCTCCTGCAGAGTTCGCGGTGCCTTATATTCACCGGTATTAGGCAAGAATACTCAGCGGCCGCTCCGTACCGGCGAGCATGGACCGCTCTGCACCAAGAGGGATAGCGAATCGTGACTCGAATTCAAACTCACACGGTGCCGTCTGACGACATGGTGCGTCAGACGCCATCAGTCATCGGCAGCCGTATCCGGCAGTTGCGCCGCGGACGGCGCTGGACGCTCAAGAAGTTGAGCGAGGCCTCGCAAATTCCCTTGTCGACGCTTTCGAAAGTCGAGACCGGCGCCATCTCGCTCAACATCGAGAAGCTGCTGAAAGTGTGTTCTGCGCTCGAAGTCGACGTGATGCAGCTCGTCGCGCCGGCTGACGGCCCGGCGGCGAATCTACTGCCGTCCGTCGCGCCGGTGGTCACCGGACGCCGCAGCGTGACGCGCCAAGGGCAGGCGCGCCGCGTCGAGACGGACAAGACCGTTTACGAGCATCACGCAACCGATTTCTTGAACCGCAAGCTCATGCCCGCCGTGCTCGAAGTGAAGGCGGGGCATACGCCGGAGCTGGTCCGTCACCAGGGCGAAGAGTTCATCTACGTGCTCGAAGGCACGATCGAATTCTTGAGCGAGTTCTACGAGCCCACCGTGCTCAAGGCCGGCGAAAGCATCTACATCGATTCGTCGATGGCCCATAACGTCCGCGCGCTCGGCAACAAGCCCGCCCGCGTGTTGAACATCATGACGAGTCCGGAGGGGAAGCGCTGACTGGTGACTCGTGACTCGGGCGTGAGTGGGGCGCGCGAGCCGCGCGCTTCAGCCTTCAGTCTTCAGTCGGCTCTGAGCGCCGCGCTCAGCGCCACCTCCTCGGATCGTAATCCCTCGCCTCGATTCCCGGCGTTTTGCCGTCGATCAGATCGGCGAGCAGTCGGGCGGAGCCTTCGGCCATCGTCCACCCCAAGTGTCCGTGACCGCTATTGACGTACAAACCTTCCGGGCCGCAGGGGCCGATGCACGGTACGCCGTCCGCGCACACAGGACGTAAACCTGCCCACGGCTGTACGTGCGCCGCCAAGAACTCGTCGGCCGACTTCGGCAGCACCCCACGCAATAAACGTTGCAAATTTTCGATGCGCTCGGGCGACACATCGCGATTGAACCCGGCGAACTCCGCCGTGCCTGCAACGCGTATGCTCGCGCCGAGCGGTGTGACGGCGGCGTGTAGATCGTCGTCGACGATGGGAATGGAAATGGGCGGAGCAGCGTCGCGCTCGAGCGGGGTGCAAGTCAGCGAATAACCCTTCACCGGTTGAATCGGCAAACGGATGCCGAGCGGGCGCAGCAAGTGCGGCGTATGACAGCCGGCTGCAACGACGACGGCATCGGCGGCGATCGTCTCGCGCTGCGTACGCACGGCGCGAACCCGGCCGCGTTCCACGAGGATTTCCTCAACGGATTCCTCACCGCGAAACACGGCGCCGCGCCGCTGTGCGGCCGCCCATAGTTGCTGAGTGAACAAGCGCGCATCGCCCGATTCGTCCGAGGCGAAGTGCACCGCGCCGGCGAGCTGCGAGCGAATCGGTTCGAGCCCGGGTTCGAGCGCGATGGCTTCTTCGGCGGACAGCGGACGAGCATCGATTGCGGGATGGGAGTATTGCCGCATCTTCTCCAGCCCCGCGGCGAAGGCTTGCGGATTGCGATAGACCTTCATCGTGCCGCGCGTCGATGCGGCGTAGTCGAGCGGTTCTTCGGTGCGCAGCTCGCGCATGCCGGCGACGCTGTAGACGGCGAGTCGCAGATTGCGCCACGTGTTGTCGTTGAAACGGGGCGGCGACGACGCAGCCAGAAATTTCAGCCCCCAGCCCGACATCGCCGGCAGCGAGCTCGGCCGTAACAGCATCGGCGCGCGTCCGGCTTGCCCATCCAGCGCAGCAAGTTCTTCCACACGCCCGGCGCGTTCCAGGGATCGGCCATACTCGGCGTCAGCATGCCCCCGTTGGCGAAACTCGCGCCGGTTGCCGGCTCGGGTCCGCGCTCGAACAGAGTGACGTCGTGACCCGCGCGCCGCAGGCGGTACGCCGAAGTCACGCCGATCAATCCCGCGCCGACGACCACGATGTGCACCTTGAGGGACCTCCACCGGGCGAAAATTGCCGTCTGAAAAAATTAGCACAGAATTTTCGTATATGATAATTTTCAGAAATGCGCTGCTACATGGCCTATCTCGCTCACGAGACGAACTCGTTTTCGCCGATTCCGACCGACCGTTCGAGCTTCGATGAGGTCGGCGTGTATCGTCCGGAAATCGGTCCGCCCGATCGGCACATTGGGCTGCTGAAGGGCGTCGCCGATTTTTATTTGGAAGCGCGCCGTCGCGGCGACGAAGCCGTCGTGGGCGTGTGCGCGTTGGCGCAGCCGAGCCTGCCGTGTCTGCGGCGCGATTACGAGGCGTTGCGCGACGAGCTGCTCGACGGCCTGCGCAAAGCGCTGCCCGTCGACATGGTCCTGTTGATGATGCACGGGTCCATGATGGCGCAGGGCTACAACGATTGCGAAGGCGATGTGCTGCGGCGCGTGCGCGAGATCGTCGGACCGAAGGTGCCGATCGGCGTGCTGCTCGATCTTCACTGCAACATTACGCCGGAGATGCTCGCGAACGCCACGGCCATCAAAGCCTGCAAAGAGTATCCGCACACCGATTTCGCCGATCGTGCCCGCGAGCTGTACGACATCATTGCCAAGACCGCGGCCGGACAATTGCGACCGACCATGCGCTTCGCGCGCGTGCCGATGCTCGGGCTCTTTCAGACGACGCGCGAACCGATGCGCAGTTTCGTCGACGAGCTCATGCGGCTCGAGCGCCAGCCGGGCGTGTTGTCGTTGAGTCTCGCGCACGGTTTTCCGTGGGCCGACTTCGAGCACACCGGTGCCGGCGTGATTGCGATTACGAACGACGATGCCTCTGCGGCGGAAAAATTGGCGAACGACATCGCCAAGCAGTTCTTCGCGCTGCGCGAAGCCGGACAAGCACGGTTGCGCAGTGTCGACGAAGCGCTCGACGATGCGCTCGCCGGCCCCGAAGGCACGATCGTCATCGCTGACATGTCCGACAATCCGGGCGGCGGCGCGCCGTCGGATTCGACGTTCTTGTTACGCGCCATGCTCGATCGCGGCATCCGCAATGCGACGGTCGGCTTGTTGTGGGATCCGGTTGCGGTTCGTATCGCATTCTCCGCAGGCGAGGGGGCGCAAATTCCCATGCGCATCGGCGGCAAGCTCGGACCGATGTCCGGCGATCCCGTCGATGTGCAAGCGAAAGTTCTCCATCTGCGCACCGATGCCAAACAGCCGCACATTGCCGACGGCTATCCGGTCGCGCTTGGCCGAACTGCGGTCGTCGAAGCGCAGGGCATCGAAATCGTGCTCAACGAAATTCGCCAGCAGCCGTTTCATCCAGGCGCATTCGAGAGCGCCGGCGTCGATCCCTGGTCGAAGCGCATCGTTGTGGTGAAGTCTTCGTTTCATTTCTATGCGGGCTTTGCCGACCGCGCCGCGGCAATCGTGTATTGCGACGCGCCCGGTACGCTGAACAGCGACGCCTCGATGCGGCCGTATCGCTTCTTGAAGCGTCCGATCTGGCCGCTCGACGACATCGCGATGTAGATCCCGCCATGCATGCGTCCTGCGGCGAAAGGTTACTGACCCAGGGCGTGCTGCGTCGTCGGCGCGACGTGCGAGCGATGCTCGCGCGCAGAGCAGTGGCCGTGTCATGAGCGTGCTCGTCGTCGTTGCCGTCATTGCAGCGCTCGTCTTTGCAGGCGTTGCTCTCGCATATGTCACCGGCGCGGCGGCGGTAGTCACTTTCTTCGTTTCCGACAGCGCCGAATATCTGGCCGTTGCGCCGCAGCGCATGTTCAGCCAGATGGACGTGTTCGCGATCATGGCGATGCCGCTCTTCATCTGGGCGGGCGAGCTCATGAATCGAGGCGGCATCACGCGTGCGCTCATCGACATGTCGATGCTGCTCGTCGGCCGCATGAAAGGCGGTCTCGGCCACGCGAACGTTCTCGCCTCCGTGTTCTTCTCCGGTATCAGCGGCTCGGCGGCCGCCGACGTCGCGGCGATGAGCAACACCTTCGTCCCGCAAATGCAACGGCGCGGCTACGACCCGCTCTATGCCGGCGCGATTACGGCGGCCTCGTCCGTCATCGGTCCCATCATTCCGCCGTCGATCATTTTCATTTTGTATGGCGCGATCATGGGAACGGACATTGCTGCGCTGTTCATCGCGGGCGTCGTTCCTGGTCTTTTGATCGCCGCCGTGCTCATGGCGATGAACGCTTGGATGGCTTATCGCGAAAATCATCCGGGCGGGCGGCCTGAAGATACGCCGCCGTGGAAACCGACGCTCATCGCGGCAGCGCCTGCGCTCGTTTTGCCTGCCATCATTCTCGGCGGCATCGTGTTCGGCGTGATGACGCCGATCGAAGCCGGTGCCGTCGCCGTCGTGGCCGCCACCGTCCTCGGTTTCTGGTACGGCGAGCTCGACATGCGTTCGTTCTGGGAATGCACGCAACGCACGATCGTGCTGAGCGGCGTGATTTTCATCTTTCTCGCGGCCGGTTCGCTCGTCAGCTATCTGGTCGCGCTTCATCAGATCGCCGATGTCGTCGCCGAATTCGTGCAATCGTTCGGCCTGACGGGCATGACCTATGTGATCATGCTCGTGATCGTGTTCCTGATTCTCGGCATGGGTGTGGACACGATCGTTTCGCTCACCTTGTTCGTGCCGTTGCTCGTGCCTGCGGCGATCGCGCAAGGATTCGATCCGGTGGCCATCGGCGTGATGGTGTGTCTCAACCTGACGCTCGGCATCGTCACGCCGCCGCTCGGCGGCGCCATCATGATGGTGGCCACGATCACGGGCCAGGAATACTGGGCGATGTGCAAACGCATCATGCCGTTCGTCGTTGCTGAAATCGCCGTGCTGTTCCTGATCGTGTTCTTCCCCGATCTGTCGACCGCGCTGCCGCGCTGGCTGGGGATGATGTGATGGCCAGGCGCTCACTTCGTTTCGTTCTGCTCTGCGTCGCAGCGTTCCTGCCTGTCGCGCAGGTGTGCGCGATCGAGCCCAACGACATCAAGATCGGCATGTCGACGCCGATGGATCTCGAGCGCAACGGCATCTACGTCTGGGTGAACGCGCTCGCCAAGTCGCTCGAACGCGCCGGCGCCCGCGTGCGCATTTATCCCAACAGCGCAATCGGCGGCGAGAAAGAGCGCATGGATCAGGTCGCCATCGGTCTGCTCGAGATCAATGTGACCGGCAGCGACGAGTTGAATCGTTTGTCGCCGCTGTTTCACGCGATGCAGCGGCCGTTCCAGATCGATTCGTACGATCACATGGACCGCGTGCTCTACGAGGCCGGTCTATTGGACGCGGTGAACGAGGAGCTCGCCGACGATCCTTACATCCTGCTCGACTTCGCCTATACCGGCGCGATGGTCGGGCTGCTGACTCGTCGCACGCCGGTGTATCGCATCGAAGACTTACGCCCGCTGCGCCTGCGAATTTTGAGCGCCGCGGACATCGGGTTGCTCAATGCGTGGGGCGTGCGCGGCACGCGCGTCGCCTGGGAAGAAGTCGCGCAAGCGTTGCAAACCGGAATGGTGGATGCGTATCTCAATCCGCCGATCGTCGCCGTGATGTTCGGGCATGGCAATGTGCTCGACTATTTCTCCGATCTGCGCATGGGACCTTCCGGGCGCGTGGTCGTCGCTTCGCGCAAGTGGTACGACCGCCTCGATCCGGCGCTGCGTAAAGCCTTCCACGAAGGAATCGTGGAGGCGCGCCGGGCCAATCGCGAATGGACGAAGAACGCGGTCGCGCGCGAACGCAGGCTGCTCGAGAAGACGGGCATCGAGTGGATCGAGATCAGCGAAGAAGCGCGCGAGGAATGGCGCCGCCTGAACGAGCGCATGAAACGCTCGCGCTGGGAGTCGCCGGAGGCCGAGGCGCGCCTCAGGCAAATGATCGAAGCGACGCGTCGCGAGGGCGAGTGATGGTCGATCGAATCAGCCGCGTACTCGCTTCTTTCAGCGCAGGCATCGACCGAGTGTGTGCCGTGCTCGCCTTCGTGTCGATCATGGTCATGCTGGTCTCGCTGATGATCCAGATCGTGGCGCGCTACATCTTCGATGCGCCGCCCGTGTGGACCGAAGAGCTCGCACGTTACGCCATGATCTGGGCGTCCATGCCCGGCGCTGCGATGGCGTACTACCGGCGCGCCGATCCCGTGTTGTATCGCGCGAACGTGAAAGGTCATCCGCGCCGCGCCGTCGCGATGTAGCTCGTCGAGCTGGCCGCCGTGCTGATTTTCTGTGTTCCGGTGCTGTGGTTCGTGCCTGGATGGCTGGCGCGTCATTCGCAGCGCATTACGGAGACGCTCGAGCTGAACAGCGCCGTCGTCGTGGCGATCATCCCGCTCAGCCTGCTGTTCATCGTGATCCACGGCATCACGCGCCTGTTCTCGACGCTGCAAGCGGCGAAATCGGAGCTGCAAGCCTCATGAGTCTCGAGATGTGGAAAGCGCCGCTGCTCGTGCTCGGTGCGATCGCCATTTCGTTGAGTGCCGTACACCGCTCGGATCGAGCGCCGGCCGAAGTGGTGCCTGCGACAGAGCAAGCTGCATTTTCAGCGGAACGGGCATTCACGCATTTGCACGATTTGTTGAAAGAGAACGTTCCGCATCCTGCCGGAAGCGCTGCGAATGCCGTCGTCGGCGAGCGCATCCTCGAGAAGCTTCGGCAGTTCGGTTACACCCCGGAAACCCAAGAAGCGTTGCAATGCTCGACGCTCGCACCCGGCTGCGCATTCGTGCGCAACATCATCGCCGTGAAGCCGGGACGCGAATCGGGCAGGGCCATCATGGTGACCGCGCACTACGACAGCGTGCCTGGTTCGGCCGCCGCGGCCGATGACGGCGTCGGCGTCGCCGTAATGCTCGAGCTCGCCGAGCGGCTGGCGAAACGCGCGCCGTTACGCCACGACATCGTCTTTCTGTTCACCGACGGCGAGGAGTCGGGACTGCGCGGCGCCATGCTGTTCGCGGAGAAGCATCCGCTGATGCAGCGCATCGGTCTGGTGCTCAACATGGAGGCGCGCGGCGCGTCGGGCCCGGCTCTGATGTTCGAAACCAGCGAGAAGAACGCGCGGCTGATCGACTTGGTCGCGGCGGCGCCGCGTCCCGTGACGAACTCCGTGCTGTTCGAGGTGTATCGGCGCATGCCCAACGACACCGATTACAGCATCTATAAGCGTGCGGGTGTGCCGGGCCTGAACTTCGCTTTTGCTCGCGGAGCGTCGCTTTATCACTCGGTTCGCGACGATCTCGAACGGCTCGATCGCGAGTCGTTGCAGCACATGGGCGACAGCGTCTCGGCTGTTCTCATGCAGGCAGGGGAAACCGACTGGTCCAAGCTGGTCGCGAGCGGCGATGCGACGTACATCGACATCGGCGCGCTAACGGTTCTTCGATGGCCGTCGGCGTGGAATCTCCCGCTGGCACTGTTCGGGCTTGCACTAGTCGCCGCGCTGGCTGTGTGGCGTGCGCCGATCAGGCTTCGCCCCGGCGCGTGGGCGTTTCTCGCGATCGTCGTTGCACCGCTGATTGCGGTTGCGCTCGGTTGGTTGCTGAGCTGGCCGCTCGGTCATTGGCCGGATGCGCATCCGCTCGATCATCCGTATCCGTGGGCCGGAAGAGTCGCGCTGATTGCCGCGGCCATGCTCGCCGCTTTTGTTTGTGCGCGCTGGATCGGCGTGCGCGCAGGTGGCGCTGCGATGCTGAGCCTTGCGTGGTTGGTGATGTCAGCGCTCTCGATTGTCGCCGCCGCGCTCATGTCGGGCGCAACGTACTTATTCGTGCTGCCCGTTCTCATCTATGGAATCGTCGGGCTCATTGAATCGATCCTGATTCGCGAGCGCAGTCGATTGCCAATCGCCGCGGCGTTCGCCGGGTTCTTCGTGGCGGTCTATCTCGTGCTCTATCACTTCGCAATGTTCGAAACCGTTCTCGGTTTCAAGCTCAGTCATTTCCGAATGGTCGTTCTCGCCCAGTTGATCTGGTCGCTGCTGCCATTGGCGGTTCGGTTCGACGAAAGTCTGGGCTCGCGCACCGCGATCGGGACCGCTGCTGTAGCCGGCTTTGTCGCAACCGTCGTTGCGATGTATCTGCCGTCGCACACGGTCGATCGGCCGCGCGGCGCGAATCTCGTTTACGTGCAAGAGGACGATACCGCGCAATGGCAGGTGGAATCGTTCGGCGGGCCGGGTAAGGACACGTTGCGCGCCATGGGTTTCGATCTCGAGGCGCAATCGATCGAGCGCTACGGCGTCGCTGCTGCGCAGGCACAAGTTCGTTCGGCGCAGTCGCTGAATCTCCCGCAGCCCGTCATCGAGATCGAGATCGACGAGGAGCGCGACGGCCAGCGCGTGCTGCAAGGACGCATTCGTAGCGCACGCAACGCCTACACGGTGGGCCTTGCATTTGCCGCCGGTGTCCCGCTCGCGCGCGTCGCGATCGAAAATCAACCTGTGCTGCTCGCATCGCCCGAACGTTCCCAGGTCGTGAGGATTTTCGGCGCCGGCGAGCAATCGATTCAGTTCGAAGTCGCAGCGCCGCTCGGGCAATCGTTGTCGTTCGTCGTGTTCGACGACGATGCGCTCACTGCCGAAGGCGAAGCTGCGGAGATCCTCGCAAAGCGTCCCGATACGTCAGCGCCGTTCCAATTCGGCGATCACTCGATCGTGCTACGGCGCGTCACTCTTTGAAGTTTCACGGTGTTCTATGCCTTTCAGTCTCTATCCGCCGCCGTTCGATCTTCGCACCCGATTGCGCACCCGCTCGATCAGTTTCGAGAATCCGACGGGTGCGCCCGGCGCGGGCGGTCAAGCGGCGAGTCCGTTGGGGCCGGGCCGCAAAGGTTCGGCCGTTCGACTCATCTATCCCGGCGAGACGATGCAGCTCGCCGACATCGAAGGGCCGGGTACGCTGCGGCACATCTGGGCGACGACGCACGCCAAGCCCGAGATCCTGCGCGGCTGCGTGATTCGTTTTTATTGGGACGATCAGCCGCATCCGTCCATCGAAGCGCCGCTCGGCGATTTCTTCGGCTTTGCGCACGGACGCACGAATCCGTTCCAGAGTTACGCACACTCGGTCGGCGAAGCGCTCGGCATGAACATCTGGTTGCCGATGCCGTTCGTGCGCCGCGCACGCGTCGAGATCACGAACGAAGCGACGATCCGCATGCCGTTCTTCTATCAGATCGATTACACGGTCGGCGATGAGCACGAGGCGGACGTCGGCCGTTTGCACGTGCTGTTCCGCCGCGAGAATCCGACGACGCCGAAACAGGATTTCGAATTGTTGCCGCTGCGCGAAGGACGTATTCGCTACCTGGGCAGCGTGATCGGCGTGCGTCCGCTCGATCCGCGCTGGTGGGGCGAAGGCGAGATCAAGATCTTCCTGGACGACGACACGACGCATCCGACGATTTGCGGCACCGGTACGGAGGACTACGTCGGGCTGTCGTGGGGTATTCAGCCGAACGCCTTTGCCTACAACGGCGCGAGCTGGCGCGAGAACGACGATTCGACGACGACCGGTCGCGTGTCGATCTATCGCTGGCACGTGCTCGATCCCATCGTCTGCGAACGCCGCATGCGCGTGACGATTCAGCAGATCGGTCATTCGCCGGCCGGAGCGAAGTCCATCGAGGAGTACAGCTCGGTCTCATTCGCTCGCGTCCGCCGTCAGACTTCGCGGAAGGCTTGTTCAACTCGACGTGCCGTCCGGAATCGAACGGCGACACCATCGTCGATGCGACCGAAGCCGATCAAGGCAACGTGTTGCCGATGGAGATGATGAAGCGCCTGCTCAAGGCGAAGAATCTTCATCAAGCCGTGTTCTTCCACGACATCCGCTGGGGCGCCGAGCACGACGGCCGATTCTGGGTGCTGCTCAACTCGGGTTCGATCGGCGCGTATGCGTTCAATCACGATCCGGACACGCTGCGCGGCGTGCACAGCTTCCGTCAGCCGTCCGCGTACTTCCCGGTGCCCGGCGGTACGTTCGCGGGCGAGAGTTTGCCCGGCGACATTACGTGGGCGCGTGCCTATTTATATGAAGGCGAGCTCTGGATGGACATCGGCCAGGGCAGCGTCGTGAAGCTTCCGGAAGCAACGCGCGATGCGTGGTGGAACGGCACGACGCGGCAATGGCCGTTCATGGCGGCCGATCTCGGTATCGGTCGCGACACGTTGATGGCGCATTACTGGAGCAATCACATCGCGGTCTCGTACGGCGACATCTTCCATGAAATGATCGCGCTGAGCCGCAAGCTCGGCTTCAAGGTGCGCGTGCTGTCGGAGCGTCGGTAATGGCTCGCTGTTGCGTGATCGGCGTCGACGGCGGCACAGAGAGCATTCGCGCCGGCGTCTTCGAACTGGACGGCTCGCCGCTCGCGTTCGCGGCGACGCCTTACGAAACGCACTTTCCTCATCCAGGCTGGGCCGAGCAGCAACCGGAAGATTGGTGGCGCGCGCTCGGTCAGTCGGTGCGCGAAGCGCTGCGGTTGAGCGGCGTCAGTCCGAATGAAGTTGCGGCCATTGCCGTCGACACGACGTGCTGTTCGGTCGTGGCGTTGGACGGACAGGGCAGAGCGCTCAGGCCGGCCATGATTTGGATGGACGTGCGTTCGCAAGCGCAGGCCGAGCGCGTCGCCGCGAGCGGCGATCCGGCGCTGTGCATCAATAGCAACGGCCGCGGTCCGGTATCGGCGGAGTGGATGTTGCCGAAGTCGTTGTGGCTCAAAGAGCACGAGCCGCACACCTTCGAGGCAGCGCACACGATCTGCGAGTACCAGGATTTCATCAATCTGCGTCTCACGGGCGAGCGCACGACGAGCATCAACAACATGGCCGTGCGCTGGCATTACCGCGCGAAGGACGGCGGCATTCCGAAAACATTGCTTACGGCGGTCGGCCTGAGCGCGCTCGAAGAGAAATGGCCGCAGAAACATTTGCGTCCGGGCGCGCCGATCGGTCCGCTCACTGCGGATGCCGCCGAGCATCTCGGCCTCAATCATGGAACGCTCGTCGTGCAAGGAGGGTCGGATGCCTCGGTCGCGACGATCGGCTTGGGCGTCGTGCATGCCGGTTCGATGGCGCTAGTCACTGGCTCATCGCATCTGCAGCTTGGTCTGAGCGCGAAGCCGTTTCATGGTGCGGGCATCTGGGGCACGTACGCCGATGCGACGATCGAAGGACTGTATCTCGTCGAAGGCGGCCAGACGTCCACGGGCTCGGTCGTGAATTGGTTCCGTTCGCTGATCGGCCGCGACGTCGGCTACGAGACGCTGAACGCCGAAGCCGCCGCCATCCCGATCGGCAGCGAAGGTGTGCTCGTGCAGGATCATTTCCAAGGCAATCGCACGCCGTACACGGATTCGTTGTCGCGCGGCGCGATCACGGGATTGACGCTGAAACATCAACGAGGCCACATCCTGCGCGCCATCATGGAAAGCGTCGCGTACGGTTCGCGGCTGATCCTCGACACGATGCGCGCGAACGGTTTCGACCCCGGCGAGCTGGTCGTGTGCGGCGGCGTCGTCAATTCCGAACTTTGGTTGCAAATTCATGCGGACGTTCTCGGCGTGCCGCTCAAGCTCACGCGCACGAAGGACGCAGCGTGTCTCGGCAGCGCCATGCTGGCCGCCACGGGTGCGGGCGCATTCGCTTCCATCCCAGAGGCGGCCAACGCGATGTCGAGAGTCACTCGCACGATCGAGCCGAATCCGTCCGCGCAAGCGGCGTACGCCGAGTTCTACGAGCGCTACAAGAAGCTTTATCCCGCGCTGCGAGGCGTCGCTTGAGCATCGGTATTTCTGCAGAAGT
>Ga0207864_1000556_pt1 | contig 50550 bp, 36 predicted proteins | sample HigsolmetaAR202D_FD_184834 | JGI IMG/M metagenome (GOLD analysis project Ga0207864, IMG submission 184834) | Ionic liquid and high solid enriched microbial communities from the Joint BioEnergy Institute, USA - AR20-2-D (SPAdes) (version 2) ...
GGCCGGGCGTCACCTTCAGCGTCACCTGCGCGGGCGGAAGCGCGGGCGGGGGAGGCTCGGCCGTCTTCTTCGCCGGGCGAGCAGCCGTCTTCGGCGTACCTCCGGAAGGCGCCGCGCCCGACGCTTCGTCCGGCGGCGCGAGGCTCGCTCCCGCGCTGAGCGCCCACCAGAAGAGGAGCATCGGAGGCGCCGCCCCGATGCCTCGGAGGACGACCCTGCCGAAGGGCGGTCGCGAGCCCCGAGCGGCACGGAGCCGTGGCCGACCGGAAGCCGTCCGGTCGCGCGCCATGCGCTCCTGGGGGTCGCGCGACGACCGCACCCTCAGCCCCCGCGCAGCATCTCGTAGAGCTCCAGATCGGGGATCGCCGTCGTGAAGCGCGTGCGGATCACGCCGACGTCGTTCTCCTCGAGCATGCGGCAGAGCGACATGCCGTCGAAGAGCGTGATCGGAGCGGCGGGAGCGCCCGCCTCCTCGCGCGCTCCGCTGAGGACCTGGCCCGTCGTGATGAGCCAGCCGGCGGACGCCGGGCCGTAGTGGTGGAGCGCGCCGCGGAGATCGCTGACGCGCTCGCGACCGATCTCGCGGCCGTCCTTGCGCACGACGATGGCGGTGCGGATCTCGTCCGTGCCCGTGCGGTGCACGGCGGCGAAGTGAGCCTCGCCGCCCGGCGCGCCCGCGCGGCGCACGGTGCGGATGTTCGTCATGCCGACGCGCTCGAGGCCGAGGAGCACGAGCTCGATGAGCGCGTGGCCCGGCAGCTCCTGCAGCTTGCGGAGCATCGTGCGGCGCGCCGCTTCGCGGTAACGCTCGATCGCGTTGATGGCCTCGAGCTCGAGGCGCACGACCTCCTGCGAGAGCGCCCAGTCGGTGAGCGCGACGCGCGGGCCGGCGCTGAACCGGAACCGCGGGCGCTGCCCGTTCGCCTGGCGACGGAGGTTGTCCGCGCGCAGCGCGGCGGTGAGCTGGGCCTGCGCCATCGTCACGTCACCGGAGAGGCGACCGCGACGCATGAGCGCGTCGACGACGGAGCGGACCTGGACGGCGCCCTGCTGGCGATCGAACGCCGAGAGGATCATCACCGTGGCGTCGGCGAGCTCACGACCCGCGAGCTCGTCGCCCTCGCCCGGCGGCACGTCGATGCCGGTCGGCGCGCCGCCCGCCATGATCTGGCTGCGGTCACGCACCATCGGGCGCGGCGCGGGCGCGAGCGGATCGCGCGACGTGTCGATCGACGAATCGCCGTCGACCGAGACAATGGGCGTCGGGCTGATGACGTCGACGCGCGGCTGCGAGTTGCGGTCGAGCGCTTCGGCCTCGGCGCCACCGCCACCGCCACGGCGGCGGCGACGGCGACGACGACGACGACGGCCGCCCTCCTCACGCGCGCTCGGCACGTCGTTCGTGCTCTCGGGACCGGAGAGGATCGGCTGATCGTCGTCCTCCTCGTCGTCGAAGATGTCGGCGCCGCTGGCGAGGAGATCGGCGCGGAGAGCGTCCTCGCCGGACACCTCCGACGGCTCCTCGTCCTCGTCGTCGTCATCCATCGGCGGAGGCTCCGGCTGCCGCGCAGCCGCCTCGAGCTCGAGGGCGTTCACCTCGACCCCGGCCTCCTCCGTCTCCGTGCCCGTCTCGTCCTTCTTCTTTTTCTTCCCATCCCACTCGCGGAGGGCGAAGACGCCGGGCTTCACGCGAACGATGGGGTTGTCCTTGTCCTCTTTCTTGAGGAGCGCGGCCAATCGAGCACCCATCGTCACCTCGGGGCTCTTGCCCACGTGGGAGAGGAGGTTCTTCTCGATGGCGAGCTCGGTGATCTCCTTGTAGTGCAGCGGCTTGCCCGCGATGCGCAGCACCTCCGCTGCGGCTTCCGTGAACGTCATCTTCCGTGTTCTCGATGTTGAGTGCCTGCTCTCGGGCTCACGGAGCGGCGCGGCATCTCCACGCCCACGCCCCGCCGATCACGGCACTTATGTTGTGTTCCCTGCGAACGTCGAGCAGGCGGCCCGCCGAACCCGCCCCGACTCATCCGGGGTGTGGGGGCTCCCACCTGAGCTCGCAACGCGAGGCATACCGCCCATTTTCCCCGGCGTCAAACGTGACATTCGTGGAGCACGGGCGTTTTCCGCGGCTGGCAGGCGCCCGCACCGGAGGTCGGCGTCCACCCGAATTCCAAGCCTAGTCGTGCCGGATCGACGCGGCGAGCGCGAGCAATCCCGGCCGTTTCGGCGATTTCAGCGCCTCTTCTTCGCGGCCTTCGCGCGGCTGGGGGGCGGGGCGGTCTTCAGGCTCTTCACGTCGAGCACGGGGACCTCTGCCGCCGGGTCGGTTTGCAGCGTCGGAGCGGTCGTGGGCTGCGCGGCGGCGGTCGACTGCGGAACGGACGCGGCCGGGACGGCCGGCTGCTCCAACGGACGCGGCGCGGTCAGCGTCGTGAGCGCGGCCTCCCGCGCGGCCCGAGCGCGACCGATCCCCACGCCCACGGCGAAGACCGATAGCAGCGTGAGCGGAACGAGGATCACGAAGGCGAGGGAGGCCCAGAGGACCTTGCGCTCGCGCAGGCGCGCCCAGATGGAGGGACGCGCGCGCTCGAATGCAACGTCGGCGGCGCCCCAGACCTCTCCGGCGACACCGTGCTGCGCGCCCGCGTCGAGCAGGTGCATCGGCAGGGTGGGCGCGGCCGGCGGGACATGGACCTCCGACGGCGCGTCGTTCGGAGGAGGCGGGATCGTGAAAGCGCGATCGCGCGCGAGCGCCGCGGGCGGCACCGGCGTGAGCGGCGGCGGGACCGGCGTCGGCAGGGGCGCGAGCGCCGGAGGCGGCGTCGGGGTCGCCCGCGGCGGCACCGGCGTCGGCACGTACGGCGCGTGGACGGCGGGACCGATGCAGTCGTCGGTCACGAGCGCATCGAAGATGTCGCGCGCCGTCGACGGCGCTCCGGGCGTCGACAGTCGCGGACGGCTCGCCCGCTCGCGGATCACCTCCTCGGCGCGCGCGATCGCCTGCGTGAGATCCTCGACCTCGAGGACGTCGCAGGGGGCGAGCTCGGCGGTCGAGATCAGGCTCGCCGTCGACGGCTCGTCACGCAGCGTCGCGCGGAAGGCGTTGCGTACTCTCGTATCGGCTCCGGCGATCAAGCCAGCCATTGCTAGCGCGCTCTCGTGAGATGCGCCAGGGGTGCTGCGTCAATTTCGCGCCTGGCTGAAATGCACTCGGCGGGAGGACGACGGCGTGGGCTCGCTTCCGAGGATCCAGTGAACCTGGACTCCACCGAGCCTGTACGCCACGTGCTCCCGCCGTGTACGGAGCTCCGTCGCTCACGTGGCGGCGACGGAGCCGTGTGTCGAGATCAGCGGCCGGACTCCCACCACTTCGCGGAGGGGATGGCGCGCGTCGCGTTCGTTCCGCAGTGCACCTCGCCGAGCATGCGGTGATAGGTGTCCCAGTCCTCGGCGAAGTGGACCCGGATGCCGAGCCGCGCGAGCGACTCGCGCATGTGGACCTTGAAGATGTCCTGGCCGTTGATGATGGGGCCGTGCGGATCCGGCGCGACGAAGTCGCGGTCCGTCAGGTACAGGCCGTTCACCGTCCCCGGCTGGTACGCGACGGAGTAGCCGTCGAGCTCCATGTGGAGGAACGGGATCGGGATGATCTCGTCGTCCGTCAGGCCGATCTCCGCCTTGAGCTTGGCGACCTGCGCGTCGACCTCGACGGCGGCCTCTGCGCTCGCGGACGCGATCTCCGGATCGGACAGGACCTGGTTGATCGTCACGCGCGCCGGCGTGCCGTCCGACCAGTACTTGCCGACGAACATCGGGACGTTGCCGCGGCCCGCGTTCGCCTGCTCGCGGAGCATCTGCCAAGCGAGGCGTGCGTCGTTGACGAGGAGGACCCAGCCGCGCGGCGTGTTGGCCTTCACGAACGAGAGCGTCTCGTCGACGTGGGCCACGAGGAGCCACGACGTGTCGACGTAGATCGGGGGCTGGACCTGCTGCGCCTCCATCATCGTCGTGAAGACGCGGTCCGGGTAGAAGCTCGAGGTGCTCCCGCGGAGGATGCGCCCGAGCGGGTAGCTCTTGCCGTTGTGCGTGTAGGGCGGGACCGTCTCGAAGTTGCCGAACGAGTTCAGCGTGTCGAACTGGCCGAGGCGGGTCGGGTCGTACGCCTGAATCGCCGCCGTGTCCTTGCCGCGGAGGGCGAAGACCACGCGGCCCGCCGGGCGGAGCGGGTTACGCCCGCCGACGGCGCCGTGGCTCATGTTCGCCGAGCGGATGTTGACCCGGATGACGTGCTGCTTGCCGCCCGGGGCCGGCATCGACATGAAGCCGGTCTCGAAGAAGTCCTGCGTCCACGGGTCGTTCACGCCGATCTCGATGGGCGGGGGAACGCCCGCGGCCTCGGCCGCCTTCACGAGGTCCGCGCGCATCGCCGCGTTGCCGGCGTTGTTGAAGCGCGAGACCCAGGTCTGCTCGGCCGGCAAGAGGTGGTGGTACGTGAGCAGCGGCGCGACGCGCATGCGGACCGTGTCCCGCGCCGTCTCGCCTTCGGCCGTCACCGTGAACGTGATGTCGACGAAGCCGTCCCACACGGTCAGGTCGCGGACGATGTCACGCCCCTCGATCGCGAGCTCGACGCCGCGCTGGATCTCCGCTCGGGTCAGCGTGGTCCCGCTCTGGATGACGGTGAACGAGCCGTTCACCACCTTGAAGAGGCGCACGTGGTTCGGCGCGGTCCACGAGAGCGTGCCCGTGGTTCCGGGCGGCGCCGCCGGCCACGGCCGGGTCTTGAGGCGCGCGAGATCGAGCTCGTCGTCCGGGCCGTTGACGACGTCGTCGGCCGCGTCGTGGCACTTCGGGAGATCGACGTCGTCCTCGTTCGGCGAGCAGCGGCGCGTGTCGTCGTCGATGTTGGCGAGGAAGATGGCGCCCTGCTGCGCGTTCCAGATGTGCTCGTTGACGTCGTCCGAGGGATCGTCGAAGTCGATCACGCCGTCCCGGTTCGTGTCGGCGCGGAGATCCGCGACGACGTTACCGAGCTCGCTGACCGCCGTCTCCGGATCGGGCTCGTTCGAGCCCGTGCTCTCCCCGTCGAAGAGGAACGGTGCGTCCGCACATGCCACGAGAGAAAGGACGCACGCGATCGCCGAAAAACGAGCAAGCTTCATCGGTCCTCCACCACCGCGCAGCACGAGGGCTGCTCCCAACCACGCGGCCATCCACGCGGCGGCGGACCTCATAGCAGAGGATCTGCGATGCACCAGGGCTCGTGTGCGATTTTTCGTGATGTCAGGTGCAACTTTGCGGCCCGCAAGCATCGCGCCAAAGCGAGTGCTCGTTCGCCTCTCGTCTTTTCGCGCGTTTCCGGCGCGGGCAAGTTGCTGCACGAATTGCGCACCCGCGTCGAGCAGCCCTCAGGGATCGGTTACTCGGTGACGGGTCGATCCCTGCCTGGTCCATCGAGGCCCCACCCCACCGAGGGAGGGGAGAGGCCCGTCGCGTCGGCGTTGGCCGAAAGCGAGCCGTCGGCTCCCGACGGCAGACGCGAGCACGAGCGAGCGCCGCTCCCGCCCCCGGCGACCGAGCTCGACGTTGCATCGTCCCGTACCGTTCCGCTCGAGCCCCGTCGCATCCGGCCGCGATGGCCGTCGAGACACGGCCCATGGTAAAGAGCCGCCGTGCGGAACGTCGCCTATCTCGCCGGGATCGTTCTGACGATCGCCGCGGCCGCGCACTTCGCGTTCGATCTGTCTCGCGCGGGCACGCGAAGCGTCTTTCTCATCATGGCGGTCCCCACGGTCGCGCTGGCGGTGGTGGGCGTCCTGCGCGCGCGATGGGACGGGGTCCTCAAGAGCTGGCTGTCCGTCCGGGCCGGTGACTTCACGCGCGGGGTCGTGGCCGCGGCCCTCCTCTTCGGCGCCTCGTACGCCTTCATGAAGGTGGTCGCGCCGCCCGACTCCGTGCGCGCCAGCTGGCTCGCCCGTCTCTACCTCCAGCTCGGCGATCCGGCGGTGCTCCGGAAGAGCGCGTCGATGGTCGTGCTCGCGATCATCGTCCTCGCGATCGCCGAGGAGATCGTCTGGCGCGGGCTCGTGATCTCGCTCCTCGAGGAGGTCATCGGGTCGCGGCGCGCTTGGGTCTGGGCCGCCGTGCTCTACGCGATCGCGCAGGTGCCGACGGTCTGGACGCTGCGCGATCCGGTGGCCGGCCCGAACCCCGTCCTCATGCTCGCCGCCCTCGCCGCGGGCCTCGTGTGGGGCGGCATGATGCGCCGCTTCGAACGCCTCTGGCCGGGCATCTTTTCGCACGTGCTCTTCGACTGGACCGTGGTGATGATGTTTCGGCTGTGGGGCCCGAGCGTTTGAAGCTCCTCACGGTCGTCGCGTCTCTCCGGCTCGTCGAGCTCGTAAGGTCCTCCAGGCGCTTCGCGGCGGCGGCGCTCGCGCTCCTCGCGCTCGGTTGTGGCGGCGGCGAGAGGCTGCCGCCTTCGGCATCGGCATCGGCGTCGTCGCAGGTCGCGTCTCGTCACGTCCAGGTCGTCCACGCGATGACGACGCCCGAGCGGCGTGCGCTCGTCGAGCGCTTCCAGAGCCGCAACCCTGGCGCGAAGTGGATCGTGAACGAGGAGGCGCTCGCTTCCTCCCTGATGGTCGTCGATCCGTTCGCGGGGTTTCTGCGGCGCGCGCGCCGCGATCTCCCGCCGAGGGCCCCGCATGTTCCTCCGGTCTCCGCGGAGGAGGCCGCGACGAGGGCGCGCGCGTTCGTCGAGCGGAACGCCGACCTGCTCGGATTGCCGCGGCACGTCCTCGTCCGCCTCGGCGAGCACGTGCGCAGTGTCGCCCCGACCGATCACGCTTCACCGAATGCGGTCCACGTCGTCCGCTTCGACGCGTCGTTCGAGAGCAAGGGCTACGAGATCTTCCACGAGGTCGACAACCTCGCGGACGTGGAGGTCTTCGTCGACGACGACGGAGAGGTGAGCAGCTTCGTCAATCGGTCGCGCGTGCATCCTCGTCTTTCGATCGACAAGCGCCCGGCGCTCGCGCAGGAGGACCCGCGCGTGACGGCGCAGGTCGTCGGTCGCGAGGTCTTCGTGCTCCTCGACGACGCGGTCTCCCTCTCCGATCGCCCGAAGCCTCGGGACGTCCGCGAGCTCCGGCGCATCCCGCTCGGCCCCATCCGCGCGGAGGAGGTCGCGGGGGTCCGGCTCGTCATCCACGAGTCCACGGGGCCACGCCTCGCTTGGCTCGTCTACCGGCTCGCCTGGCTCGTCGAGGTCCGGAAGCCGGCGCCGCCCGAGGTGTCGGGCGGCGTGCTCGGCGGGTCTTCGTACGTCGCCTTCCGGTACGTGGTCGACGCGGACACGGGCGACGTCGTCGAAGACGCTCGCGCTCCGGTCCTTCCGCCAGCGACGATGCCGATCCCCACGTTGTAAGCTCACCGCTCCGAATGCCTCGCGAGAGACGCCAGCCCGTCCCAGCCCCGAGCGACGCGGCCCTCGCCGCGGTCGCGGCGTGGAAGGAGTCTGCGAAGGCGAAGGGGCTCGCGACCGACGACGGCACCGTCGAGCTCGCGACGGCGCTCGCCGAGGCGTACCCGGGGCTCCGCGCGCAGATCGTCCGACGCCCCGAGGACGTGCTGGCGATCGCGAAAGGCAGGCTCCGCATCGCGCGCGATCTCCGCACGTATCGGCGGCTGGCGGCGAGCTTCGTCCCCGACCTGTCGAGCCCCGAAGAGGTCCGCCGCGGGCTGCGTCTCTTCGCGCAGCGCGAGCGCCTCCGCATCGCGGCGCGCGAGCTGCGCGCACGCGGGGCGGACGACGTCGACGTCACCGCGCGCGAGCTCTCGGACCTCGCTCAAGTGTGCATCGAGCTCGCCCTCGCGGAGGCCCAGCGCTGGGCGGAGGAGCGCTTCGGCGTACCGATGGCGGCGACCGGGCAGCGCTGCGCGTTCACGGTCCTCGGCATGGGCAAGCTCGGCGGCCGCGAGCTCAACTGCGGGAGCGACGTCGATCTCCTGCCGTTCTACGAGACGGACGAAGGCGAGGTCGTCAAGGACGGCGTCGCGACGGATCAGTCGCTGCACGAGCACTTCACCCGCGTCACGCAGCGCTTCGTCGCGACCCTCGAGGACCCGACCGAGGACGGCGTGTGCTGGCGCGTCGACCTCCGGCTCCGACCCGAGGGCTCGCGCGGTCCGCTCGTCAACGCGCTCGCCGCCGCCGAGCGCTACTACGAGACGTGGGGCCGGACGTGGGAGCGCGCCGCGCTCCTTCGTGCTCGGCCCGTCGCGGGCGACCCCGGCTTCGGCGCGCGCGTCATCGAGGCGCTCGCGCCGTTCGTGTGGCGCAAGGCCATCGACCCACGCATCGCGCACGAGATGGTGCAGCTCGTACAGCGCGCTCGCGTCGAGCTGTCCGAGGATCCCGAGCGCGATCTGAAGCACGGCCCCGGCGGCATCCGAGAGGCCGAGTTCTTCGTCCAGTCGCTGCAGCTCGTCTGGGGCGGCCGTGAGCGGAGCCTCCGCGACCCGAACACGCTCGAGGCGCTACGGAGGCTGCGCTCGCGCGGCTTCGTCACCGATCGCGAGTGCCGCGAGGTCGAGTCGGCGTACCTGATGTTGCGACGGCTTGAGCACCGCGTGCAGTTCGCGACCGGCATCCAGACGCATCTGCTCCCGCGCGGCGAGATGCTCGAGACCGTGGCGCGTTCGCTCGGCCACGCGTCGGGGCACGAGCTCGAGCGGGAGGTCGACAAGACGCGAAGGCGCGTCGCCGCGCGGTTCGCGTCGCTCACGAAGGAGGTCGCGCCCGCCGACGAGGACATCGAGCACCTCGAGCCGCTGCTCGTCGCGATCGACAGCGGCGAGGAGGCGATCGTCCTCACCGCGATCTCGGAGGGCGTGGGCGGCCTCGACTTCTCGGCGAGCGCCTCGGGCGATCTCGCCCGCCACCTGCTCGCGCTCGCGCGCCGGCCCGACTTCCCGCTCGGCGTGAAGACGCGCGACAACCATCCCGGGCTGGTGGCGGCGCTGCTCCAGGCGCTCAGCGAGGCGGCCGATCCCGAGCAGGCCGCGCGCCTCGTCGGAGCCTTCTTCTCCAGGGTGCCGACCCCGAGCATCTACACGCGCGCGATGGCGGAGGACCCGCTCGTGCTCCGCCGTCTCGTGGGCCTGTTCGGCGCGAGCGCGTTTCTCGGCGAGGCGCTCGTCTATCGGCCCGACCTCGTCGACAGCGTGCTCTTCACGAAGGGAGCGCCCACGCCGGAGATGGCGCGCAAGGAGGTCGACGCCGAGGTGGCGGCCGCGGTCGCCGAGCAACCGGACGACGTCGAGGCGTTCGTCGGCGCGCTCCGGTACGCGAAGTCGCGCGTGACGATGGAGGTCGGCCTCGCCGAGCTCGCCGGCGAGCTGCGCACGCGCGACGCGACGCTCGTCCTCTCCGCGCTCGCCGACGCGACGCTCGACCACGCGACGCGGCGCGCGCTCCGCGAGCGCGGTCTCGAGGGCGGCCTCGCCGTCATCGCCATGGGGAAGCTCGGCGGCCGCGAGATCGGTTACGGGTCCGATCTCGACATCTTCTTCGTCTACGACGTGGCGCCCGGCATCGGGCCGGAGGAGGAGGGCGAGCTCGCCGAGAAGTACGTCCGCGCGGCGCAGCGCGTCCTGTCCCTCGTCAGCACGCCGCACGGCGCCGGGCCGGGCTACGAGCTCGACACGCGTCTCCGCCCGTCGGGCAGCCACGGCCTGCTCGTCGTCAGCCTCGACGCGTTCGCGCGATACCACGGGCTGACGCGCGACGGCGCGCCGCTCGACGAGCCGTCCGAGGACGGCGCGAAGACGCAAGGTCAGGATTGGGAGCGCCAAGCCCTCGTCAAGGCGCGGGCGTGCGCGGGCGATCTCGATCTCGGCAGGCGCGTCATCGCGCTCGCCACGCGCGTCGCCTACGAGCGCGGCGCGCCGGACCCGGCGGGCGTCCACCGCCTGCGCATGCGGATGGAGCGCGAGCTCGCGAAGGAGGGCCCGACCCGCTACGACGTGAAGCTCGGACGCGGCGGCATCGTCGACGTCGAGTTCGCCGTGCAGTGGCTCCAGATGAAGTACGGCGCCGATCCGCGTGTGCGGTCGACGGACACCGAGACCGCGATCGGTGCGCTCGAGGCCTGCGGCTACCTGGACGCGAACACCGCCGCCGTGTTCCGCGAGGGCTACGCGCTCTTGCGGCGTCTCGAGCAAGCGCTGCGGGTGGTGCACGGTACGAGCGCGAGCCTCATCGAGGAAGGCGCCCCGGGGCTCGGCGCCCTCGCGCGGCGCATGGGTTTCCGCGAAGGCACGTCGGGCACGCCCGGCGACGCCCTGCTCGAGCGGTACCGCGCGGTGACGCGCGACGTCCGCGCGGCGTATTTGCAGGTGTTGGGGGTCTAGAAAGAGGCTCCAGGCTCCAGGCTCCAGGTTCGTGCTCCGCTCCGCTCCTTTCGGGTCGATGGGGTGCGTGCCGCGGCTGCTGCGCTCAGTCGCTCAGTCCTCAGTCGTCAGCTTTTTCGCGCCTCACTGTTGCAACTCGGGACTCGGGAGCGCTGCGACGGCGTTTTCGGTTCTTGGGAACCCGAGCCTCAGACCGAGGTCTGGAGATTGGAGCCTGGAGCCTGCCGTCGGCAGATCCGCTATGACCTGCGTCGCCCCCTCCGATCGAAACCGCCCGATGCGCCTTGGACTCCTCGTCGTCGTCGTCTTGCCCACGATCGCCATTCCGGCGTGCGTTCACGAGGAGCGCCGGCCGGTCGAGGACCCCGTCTCGAACGAAGTGCGCGCGCCGCGGTCGAGCGCTCCGTCGAGGCCGCAGTACATCGTCGCCGATCCCTCGTCTTCGAGGGGCACGAAGGTCGTGCAGCTCGGGCGAGAGGGGCAGGTCGGGGTCGTCGTCGAGCGGCGTCGCATCGTCGTGGGCTACGGCGAGCCGCGCGTCGCGGCCGAGCTGACGCCGGAGCCGCTCGCGGGCGCGGAGCGGATCCCGAGCCGCTTCGGCGGTGGATTCCTCTTCTGGACGAAGAACACGCTCTACCGAGCCGCGCAGTTCGATGCGTCGCTCGCGCCCGTCACGCGCCTGCCCGACGCGATCGCGTCGGTCTCGTTCGGACCGAAGACGCTCGTCGTCCGAACGAGCAACGGCGAACGTTGGGGTATCTCGTTGCCGAAAGGAGAGCGCGCCCCGATCCTCCCGGTCGGCGTCGCGGACGTGCAGGCGCTCGACGACGGGCGTGCCCTCGCGTTCACCGATCAGGGCATGGTCCTCGCCAGCGTGGACGGCGGCGAGCATTGGGCCGACGTCACCGTCCAGGTGAAGAGCGCGCCGACGCAGATCTCCATCGTCGAACAAGACCTCTGGCTGTTCGATGGAAGCAGCGGCGCCTACCGGCTCGAGGCCGACGGCCGCCTGTCCTGGTTCGACAAGGTGCCGGTCGAGAACCGGCCGGAGCCCCGGTCGAAGGATCCGCGATGGCATGGGAACGACCCACCGCTACGCGCCGTGTTCCACGGAGGCGCAGCGGTCGACGACTCGACCGCGATCGTCGTCGACTCGGGCGACCTCTACCGCGTCGACGTCCACACGGGCGAGATCACGTCGGTGGTCCGCGGACGCCTCCCGCCCGACGCGAGCTGCGAGGCCGTCCCCGCCGGCGGCGACGTCCTCTTCGCCTGCATGGCGCCCTCGACCAACGGCGCGTTCGTCGTCTCGCACACCCTGACCTCGGAGCCGCCGCTCATCGAGCAGACGTTCGCGCCGGGAGGGATGTTCTTCGCGTCCGACGACGGCGGACTCTGCTACGCGGGGCCGTGCGGTGGCGTCGCTCCTTTCCAAGGCGCGCCTCCGAGCGTGTGCGTGCGCATGCCGGGAGGTCGATGGGAGGAGCGCGACGTGTCGGGCCTGTCGGCGGACGGCGGCGTCAGCGACGTCTACGTCGCGCGTTGGGTCCCCCGCGCGGACGGTCACGTCGTCGCGCTCGTCGTCGAGCCGAGCCTCGGCATCTACGATCCGCAGAGCCAGACCTTGCAGCCGCTCTCGGAGGAGGTGAAGGACGTCCTGGGCCGCTCCTTCTCGTCGATCAAGACCCGCCTTCGCATGCGGCGGATCAGCCCCGGGCAGACGATCGTGGACTCGAGCTGGACCTTCGCCGGTGGCGGCGTCCTCCGCGGTTGGCAGCGGCACGGCGAGCCGTTCGAGATCTCCGAAGACGGCAGGCTCACGCGATCGCCTTGGTCCTTCGACCTGGTGTTCGCCGGCGCGCTCGGGCTCGGGCGATCGAGCGACGGACGCCTGTACCAGTCGAACGATCACGGCGCCTCGTGGACCGAGGTGGCGACGCCGCCGGCGGGGATCGAGGCCTTCGATCTCGTGAGCTGCACGACCGCGGGTTGCGACCTCGGCGCGTTCTATCGCGTGGGCTGGGCGCCGCGTCCGCCGCGCATCGAGCGACGGCAGAGCACGCCGCCGCCGGCGCCCGAGGTCCGTCGCGTGCGCGGGCTCGAGCTGACGTGCCGTCCGAGCGGTCCCGTCTCGTCGAAGACGATTCCGCGCTCGGACGCCTCCCCCGAGGACTTCGGCCTCGGTGCGGTCCGGCTCCCGGTCTCGACCGACGACAACGACTGGGCGTACCTGCGGAACCCGGTCCAGCGGCTGATCGTGAACCCGGTCCACGAGCCGACCGGGTTCGACGACTCGCTGAGCCCGGCCTATCGCGCGATGTTCACGGGCTTCGCCACGACCCACGAGGGCGGAAACGTCATCTCCGTCCTCGGTCCGAACAGGAACGCGCTGAGTCTGCGGCGCGGATTCTCGTACGTCGTGCCTTTCGATCCTTCGGGGCGCATCGTCCGCACGGCGATCGCGATGGCCGACGTCGTCGCCGCCGGCCGTCGCGCGGGAATGACGACCGACGAGGTCCTCTCGGAGGACTACACCGAGGGCGGCACCGTCGTTCCGCTCCTCCCGCCCAATCCGACGCAGCCGTCGGACGTCGTCGTCCACAACGCCGATTACGGGCTGCTCTCGGTCGTGCGCGGCGAGCGTGTCCGCGTGGCGCTCCGGCCCCGCGACAACTACACGAGCATCGTCTCCGGCGTCGTCCTCGACGCCGAAGAGGTCGCGTTCCTCGAGGTCGACAGCACCGGGGTGGGGAAGGTGTTCAAGCTCGCGGGCGGCGTGATGACCGATCTCTTCGACGTCGTCTCGACGGCGAACGAGACCTACTACCCCGCGAACCCCGACGCGCTCGCCCTCGGTCCGAAGGGCGAGCTCGCGATCCTGCGCACGCCGAGCGGCAGCGACCCGGCGTCCGCGCTCGATCCGGCGTTCGTCGTCCGCCAGGCGGCGCCGCCGGCTCCGCTCGCGCCGTGGTCGGAGCTGAAGCTCGCGGACGATCCCGCGTGCAAGGCGGACAAGGACGGCTGGCGAGCGGTGATCCAGACGGTCGGGCCGTGGATCCGCCTCGCGAACCCCGAGCTCCGCGTCGTCGAGGACGCGCCGATGTTCGCGCGCGTCCGATGGAGCGCGAAGCGCGTCTGCCTCGAGGGCTTCGAGATCCGGCTCCCGCCGGCATCGGTCCAGCCCGCGGGCGGGCCCGGGACGAACGAGCCGACGACGTTCGCGACGTGGCTCGTCGCGAAGGGCTCCACGTTCGCACGCGTCGGGATCGCCGAGGGCGTCGAGTGGCGGCAGCCGCTCGAGTGCAGCGTCGTCTCGACGGGGCCGTGAGCGCTGCGCGCGCGCCCCGCGCGACGTCGACGAGCTCCCCTCCATGAACGAAGAGGGAGACACCGCGAGGTGTCTCCCTCTCGATTCCGACACGCGTGCGTGCCGTCGTTCTTACGAGTTGATCATGCTGATGACGGTGCTGATGATGCCGCCGACGACGCCGAGCACGAAGCCGATGATGTTCATCGTCATCGCGGACTTCGCCTTCGCGCGAGCGCCTTCGATGTCGCCCGTCTTCTTCATGTTGCCCGCCTGGAGCGAGAACACGAAGGCGATGACGAAGAGGATCGCCGAGAGGCAGGTCCAGCCGCACAGGAAGAAGCCGACGATGGACAGGATGAGCGGGAGGGTCGTGTTCACGTCACCGCCCGCGCCGGGCATCATCGGACCGCCCGGAGGCGGGAAACCGCCCGGAGGACCGAATCCCGCCGGAGGAGGCCCGCCGAAGCCACCGGGCGGAGGTCCGCCCATCCCACCCGGAGGAGCGCCACCCGGCGGTCCGCCGAAGCCACCACCACCCGGCGGCCCGCCGAAGCCGCCGCCGCCCGGAGGTCCACCGCCCGGAGGTCCGCCGTAACCTCCACCGGGCGGTCCGCCGAAGCCGCCGCCGCCCGGCGGCGGATAGCCACCTCCCGGAGGACCGTAACCACCAGCCGCGTGCAGATTGCCGTTTGCGCTCGTCGGGTCCGTAATCATCTCGTCCTCTCCTCGTACCTAGCCTCTGCGGTCTTGGCGGTCGCACCGAGGGTCCTCGTGACCTCGGAGACCAGGAGAATCGCATCGACCCTTCCCGGTCGCAATTCGAAACGCATCCCGTGGGGGGCTTGTTTACCGGGCTACCGGTCGTAAAAGGAGGGGGGCGGGCTGTCCCGTCCTCGTCCGCGCTTCGTTCGTCCGAGCCCTGCTCGCACCTGCCGCGCACCCTTTTTTTCCGTCCTACCGTGTCGAGCTCCGCAGCTTCTCCGAGCGTCGCTTCGAGCGCGACCGTACCGTTCCCCGTACGGCTGCGCCGCGCCTCCTTGCTCGCCGTCCTCCTCGCGGCGTTCGGAGCGCTGCTGTACGCCCAGTCGATCCCTTGCTTTTTCGCGAGGCTCTTCCACGTGCCGTGTCCCGGCTGCGGCTCGACACGCGCCGTGCTCGCGCTCTTGCACGGCGACCTCGAGGGGGTCGTCCGATACAACCCTCTCGGACCCGTCGTGGCCGTGTTGATCGGCGTCCTCGCGCTCGACGTGCTCCGGTCCGTCCTCCTCCACGGAGACGTCCGATCGGCAGGGCAGGGCAGGCTCGGGGGCACGATCAAGCTCGGCGTCCTGCTCGTCGCCGGCCTCGAGGTGGTCCTCTGGGTGGCGCGCTTCTTCGGGGTCCTCGGAGGCCCGGTCCCGGTCTGAGCGGCGCCCGAGCGCCCATCTCCGCCGCAGAACGCGCCGGGATGATAGGCTCCGGTGGGTGTCGAAGATCTGCCCTCGTTGCTCGGAGCTGCTCCCCGACGACGCGGGGTTCTGTCCCTTCGACGGCACGGCGCTCGCGAAGAGCACCGATCGCTTCCTCGGCAAGACGATCGCCTCACGTTACCGGCTGACGAAGAAGCTCGGCTCGGGCGGCATGTCCCTCGTGTACCTCGCGCGACACGAGCTCATCAGCCGTCTCAGCGCGATCAAGATCCTTCGTCCCGAGCTGTCACGGATCCCCGAGCATCGCGAGCGGTTCCTCCGCGAGGCGCGCGCGGTCAACCGCATCAATCATCCCAACATCGTCGAGATCACCGACGTCGGCGAGTCGGACGGCGTCGCCTACCTCGTGATGGAGTACGTCGAGGGGCAGTCGCTCCTCGATCAGATCCAGCGCGGGCCGCTGCCGTGGGAGCGCTCGGTCGCGATCGCGATCCAAGTCGCGAGCGCGCTCGCGCGCACGCACCAGACCAACATCATCCATCGCGACCTGAAGCCGGAGAACATCCTCCTCCTGACGCGGAAGAAGGTCCCGCTGAGCGAAGGACTCGTGGCGAGCGAGCTCGTCAAGCTCACCGACTTCGGGATCGCGAAGATCATGGGAGAGCCGACGCTCACGTTGAACGAGCAGCTCTTCGGCACTCCGGGATACATCGCGCCCGAGTACGTCGAGGGGCTGCCGATCGACGGCCGCGCGGACCTCTATTCGCTCACGGTCGTCCTCTACGAGATGATCACGGGGCGGCTCCCGTTCGAGGGACGCGGGCAGTCCGACCTGCTCCTCAAGCCGCTGACGACCTCGCCGATCCCGCCGAGCCGCTTCGTCCAAGGGCTGCCGCCGGACCTCGAGGCGCTGCTCTTGCGCGGGCTCGCCCGCGATCCCGCCGGCCGCTTCGCGGACGCGTTCGCGATGCACGACGCGCTGACCGACATCCTTCGTCGCTTCGGCACGCCACCCACGCCTTCGCAGGAGCGCCTGTCCGTCCCGTCCTCCAGCGCGCGCGAGCCGATCGAGACGGTCGTCGACCGGACGAGCTCGCCGCTCGTCACCGGAGTCATGGGTGGAACGAGGAGCGGGACGCAGGAGCTGGCGTCGCGCTGGACGACTGCGCTCTCGGAGCTCGAGAGCTACATCGAGCGCGCGCGGCTCGCGGGCGGCGCTTCGGCCGTGGCCGCGAAGCGGGCCCAGGAGCTCGCGATCGTCGCGGCCGAGATGATCCCGCGCGTCGAGCGCGCGTCGCGGGCCGTGGCCGAGCTGCAGGCGAAGGTCGACAAGCTCGAAGCGATCGGCCGCGAGTTCCGCGGGAGCCTGGGGCACGCGATCGACGTCCTCGTGCACGATCGCTCGCGCGAGCGCGTGCACCTCGATGCGCTCCGCGCTCGGCGCGCCGCGCTCGAGGGCGCGCTGGGCGGTGGCTCCATCCCGGATCCACCCGCGTCGTCGCCCGAGTCCGCCGCCGGCTCCGATCCGCGTCCTTGGGAGATCGAGGCGCTCCGCGCCGAGGAGCAGCGCGCCGAGGCGGTCATCGCGGATCTCACCTTCCAGATCGACATGCTGCAGAAGCAGCTCGACGCGAAGAACGAAGCGCACGAGCGCGAGCTGGTGCAGGCCACCGGCGCGCTCGAGGGCTCGCTCTCGGCGCTCCGCCGGCTGACGAACGAGCTGGCGCGCACGATCGAAGACGGGATCGATCTGGTGCAGCAGACGGCGTGATCTCACCGCTCCGACGACGTCGTTGTCGTCAGAGCGCCGAGCCTCGTGACCGAGCGCACGCGCCGAGGTCAACCCCGGATCCCGGAGCTGCCCGGAGCCGTCGGCCTCTCGGCCAGGAGCCCTCCGAGCCGCCGAGGCTTCGCAGCCTCCAGGTCCGTGTCACGGAGGAACCTCAGGTTCACCACGTTGATCGCCGCGTGCGCGAGGATCGGCCCGAGCAGGCTTCCGGTCGCGAGGAACAGCGCGCCGAACAGGAGCCCCATCACGGTGGCCCAGGACGCCCAGATCCAGCCGACGCGCCCGCGGAGTCGATGCAGCGCGCCGAAGGCGACGGAAGACAGGACGAGGCCGAGGAGCGGAGCGAGGAGGCCGCGGAAGAAGAGCTCCTCGGCGATGCCGCTCGAGATCCCCAGAACGAGGATGGTTCCGTCGCTCGCGTCGCGGACGGCCGGGCGCATCTCGGCGTGCAGCATCCGCGCCCATCCCCAGCGGCGGACGAACACGCGCGTCGCGCCGACCGTGACGACGGCGAGGAGGACGCCGCCGGCGAGGCTCGTGAGGTGCGCGAAGGCAGGAGGGAGGGCGAGCCAGCCTCCGGTGTCGCCGAACAGGGGCGCGATCGGGCTCCTCCCACGGGCGATGGCGATCCCGAGGGTGAGCATCGACAGCGAGCCGTAGACGGCGAGGGCCAAGGGGGCCGGGCCGCGGCGTACACCGGCGCCCACGCGCGTCGAGGGGCGCGGGAGGGGAGGGGGCGCGAGGATGCGGGCGCGGGATCCAGCCGCCATCGGGGGGATCATCCCGACCCTTGCACGACCGGGCGCGAAGGGCAACGCCGCCCGTTTCCGCGGTCTTTACCGCGAGCTTGGAAAATGGCCGGACGAAAGAATGAAAGACCTACCGCTCGGGTCTGGTACATTCCTGAGCCGTCCTAGATGACGATGCCGAACGAAGAGCGCCCTCGCGTCCTGATCGTCGACGACGAGAAGTTCATCCGGGACATCCTGGCGGACTTCCTGGGCATGGAGGGCTATGTGGTCCGCACCGCCGAGGATGGCCAGGCGGCGCTCAACGAGCTGAATCACGCCCATTACGACCTCGTCATCAGCGATCTGAAGATGCCGAGGATGGGCGGCATCGAGCTGCTCGAGCAGATCGGCAACACGGCGCCGAACGCGCTGACGGTCATCATGACCGGCTTCGGCACGGTCGAGACCGCGATCGACGCGATGAAGCGCGGCGCGTACGACTACATCCTCAAGCCGTTCAAGGTCGAGGAGGTCATCCACGTCGTACAGCGCGGTCTCGAGAAGCAGCGCCTCGCTGCGGAGAACCTCCGTCTCAAAGAGGCGCTCTCGCTCTACAAGGTCAGCGAGGCGATCGCCGCGAGCCTTTCACTCGAGGAGGTCCTGGCGACGGTCGGCGAGACGGCGATCCACGAGATCCACGGCGACCTCGCGTCGACGTGGCTCGACGACGGCGAGGGCGGGTACTTCGAGCGCCAGCGCCTCGTCCCGCCGAAGCACATGCGCACCGGCGCGATGCGCGAGATCAAGGACAGCTCGTCCTTGGGGCAGCTCTCGCCGCAGGCGTTCATCAAGCACCTCGCCGAGGACTCGACGCTGCTCGAGCACGGCCGCGACCGAGTGCTGCGCTTCTTCGAGACGGAGCCGGATGTCGCCGTCGAGTCGCTCATCGCGGTCCCGCTGCGGATGAAGAACCGCCTTCTCGGCTGGATCGCGGTCGCGAGCTTCACGAAGGGCAAGCGCTTCGACGAGGGCCAGCGCAAGCTGCTCTCGATCGTCGGCTCGCGCGCCGCGGCCGCGATCGAGAACGCGCGCCTCTACGAGGATCTCCGCGCCACGTTCCAGCAGACGATCGAGGGCCTCGCGAAGGCCATCGACAAGATGGACCGCTACACGGCGGGCCACTCGGAGCGCGTCGCCACGTACGCGATGTACCTCGCGACGCGCCTCGGCCTGCCGCCCGAGCAGGTCGAGATCGTCCGCCAGAGCGCGCTGATGCACGACATCGGCAAGATCGGCTGCGTGCTCAACCTCAACAAGCCGGGCAAGCTCACGCAGGAGGAGTACGAGGCCTTCAAGCGCCACCCCGGCTACGGCCGCGACATCCTCGAGCCGATCAAGTTCCTCCACCCGCTCATCCCGGGCGTCCACCTCCACCACGAGCGCTGGGACGGCCGCGGCTATCCGCTCGGCCTGAAGGGCCAGGACGTCCCGCTGATGGCGCGCATCATCGCCGTCGCCGACACCTACGACGCGATGACGAGCGACCGCGCCTACCGCCGGGCGCTTCCTCACGAGGTCGCCGTCGCCGAGATAGAGCGCTGCTCCGGGACGCAATTCGACCCGGAGGTCGCGCACAGCTTCTGCGAGGGGCTCGACGAGTACCGGGCGGCGGAGGTCAAGAAGGGGAACAAGGTCCCCGAGTAGGCCACCCAGACCCGTCCGCGTTCATCGGCCGTTCCGCCTCCCCGACGAGCACCAACACCGTTCGCGCTCTCCTCGGCGCAACCGGACACCCCGTTCCCGTTCCCGTCCCCGTCCCCGGACCGAGCGAGCACGAGAGCGGTTCGGGGATTGCGTCAGCGCGGCCGGATGAGAGGACGCTTCCGCTTCGAGCCGGGGAACACCCGAGTGGCCCGCCGTGGCTTCCCTTCGGCTCTTGCGCGCGCTAATTGGCCGCGCATGCTCGAAGACAGCCTCCGTGAGTGCCTGACGTTCGACGACGTACTCCTGGTCCCGGCCTACAGCGAGGTGCTTCCAAAAGACGTCGACGTCCGCACGAGGCTTTGCAGGGGCGTCGAGCTCAACATCCCGCTCGTCAGCGCGGCGATGGACTCGGTCACGGAGGCGCGCGCGGCGATCACGATGGCGCGCGAGGGCGGGATCGGCATCCTCCACAAGAACATGTCGCCGGCCGACCAGGCCCGCGAGGTCGAGCGCGTGAAGCGCGCCGAGAGCGGGATGGTGCTCTCGCCGGTCACGGTGCGGCCCAGCCAGCCGCTTCGCGAGGCGCTGGCGACGATGCGCGAGCACGACGTGTCGGGCCTCCCCGTCGTCGAGGGCGATCGCCCCGTCGGCATCCTCACGGCGCGCGACATCCGCTTCGAGCGCAACCTCGATCAGCCGGTCAGCGCGCTGATGACGAAGGAGCTCGTCACGGTCTCTCCCGGCGTCACGACCGAGGAGGCGCGCGAGCTGCTCCACAAGAACCGCATCGAGAAGCTGCTCGTCGTCGACGGTGGCAAGCTCGTCGGCCTCATCACGATCAAGGACATCCTCCAGGCCGATCGGAACCCGCTCGCGATCAAGGACGGAAAGGGCAGGCTCCGCGTCGGCGCCGCGATCGGCCCGGGCCCCGACCGCGACGAGCGCGTCGAGGCGCTCGTGGCCGCCGGCGTCGACGTCATCGTGGTCGACACGGCGCACGGGCACTCGAAGGGCGTCCTCGAGACGGTGCGCGCGGTGACGAAGCGCTACGACGTGCCCGTCATCGCGGGCAACGTCGCGACGGCCGAGGCGACGGAGGCGCTCATCGACGCGGGCGCGGCGGCCGTGAAGGTCGGCATCGGGCCGGGCAGCATCTGCACGACGCGCGTCGTCGCGGGCGTCGGCGTCCCGCAGATCACCGCGATCAGCGACTGCGCGCGCGTCGCCGACCGATACGACGTTCCGATCATCGCCGACGGCGGCGTGAAGTACTCGGGCGACATCACGAAGGCGATCGCCGCCGGCGCGTCCGCCGTCATGATCGGCTCGCTCTTCGCGGGCACGGACGAGGCGCCCGGCGACCTCGTCCTCTACCAGGGCCGCAGCTACAAGGTGTACCGCGGCATGGGCTCGCTCGGCGCGATGCGCAAGGGCAGCAAGGACCGCTACGGCCAGGGCGGCACCGCGGACGAGAAGCTCGTGCCCGAGGGCATCGAGGGACGCGTGCCCCATCGCGGCTCGCTCGCGTCGATGATCCACCAGCTCATCGGCGGCCTGCGCGCCGGCATGGGCTACACGGGCTGCCGGACGATCCGGGAGCTTCGCACGAAGGCGAAGTTCGTCCGCTGCACCTCGCAGGGGCTCCGTGAGAGCCACGTGCACGACGTGATCATCACGGAGGAGGCGCCGAACTATCGGACCGAGACGCGCTGAGCGAGGCTCCAGGCTCCAGGGGAGTCAGGTTTCAGTCCTCAGTCCTCGGTCCTCAGCGGGAGCGCGCTGCGGAGCTCGCGGCAGCTCGGTCTTGCTTCGAGCGTCGAGGTTCGACTGAGGATGGGGCCCTTCGATCGGCTCGCCGCTTCGCAGGCGCTACTTTCATGAGGCCCGAGGCCTATCGCCGAGGCCTGAGGCCCTCTCACTGACACATCGCGGGCTGGTAGCCGGTGTCGGGCACGCGGGTCGCGTTCGCGCCCACGATCGTTCCGTTGCGGCCGTTGCCCGAGGCGTCCACGATGTCCGTTCCCGTGCCGGGCTCGTCCATGTGCCAGAGCAGGTAGGTGTTCGCGTCGCTCGTGAAGCGGCGCGCCGGCACGAAGCTGCTCTTGTATCTGTCGATCGTCGAGATTCGGAGCTCGTCCACGGTTCCGGGGAGCCCGGACACATGCGCGATGAAAAGCGGGCCTCCAACGACGATCTGCACGTCCGCGCTGCCCACGTACGCCGTCGTCTCGGTCGCCTCCGCGACGAGCGCCCCATCGACGAACACCCGATGGGTCACGGTCGTTCCGACGACCTCGCGACAGCCCGCGAAGTGGTGGAAGATGCCGTCGGCGCACGTCACCGGTCCCCACGCGGACACGACGCCGTAGCCAAGGGCCTGAGCCGCGAACATCGCGTGCCCGTCCGCACAACGGAGGAGGAACAGTCCGTCGCTGCCACTCGTGTACGCGGTCACGAGGTCGGCGTTGGCGGTCAGTCGCGCCCACAGCTCGACGCACATCGATCCCTGCAGCTCCGCCGTCGCCGTCGGCCCCGCGATGTACGAGGCGCCCTCGCTGAGACCCGTGAGCTTCACGGCACGTCGGAGCTCGCACGACTCGCAGCCGTCGCACTTCGCGTCGTTCGAGTCGTCGCATTGCTCGTACGTCTCGACGACGCCGTCCCCGCACTTGCTGACGTTCGTGAGGGCGATGTCCGGCGGATCGAGCCCGGCATACTTCCCGTCGGCGCTCGTCCCGGGCCCGATCACGAGGGAGTAGCCGACCGAGGGATCGTTGATGCCGTCGTCCTTGCCCGTCACCGTCACGGTCTTGGGCGTGCTCCAGTCGTCCGGCGTGAAGGTGATCGAGCCGGCGCTCACCTCGGCCTCGGCGGTGTTCGAGACCGACAGCGGGAACGTGACGTCGGCGGTCGGTCGCGACGCGAGGTGGAACGAGACCGTGACCGCTCCTCGACGAGGGCGATGTCGTCTGGCTTCGTCCCCGCGTAACGCGGGTCGTCCGAGACCGCCGGCGAGAAGGTGATCACGTAAGGCTGGTCGCCGTCGTCCACGTCGTCGTCCTGCCCGGTCACCGTCACCGCCTTCTCGGTGTCCCAGTCGGTCGCGTCGAACGTGAGCGACGTCACCGACGGCGTCCCCTCCGACGGGAGGCTCGACGCCAATCCGAGCGTGACCGTGGCCGTCGGCGGCGCCGTCAGGCGAACGGTGAAAGTCACGGCCCCTCCGCCCTCGGTCGTCTGGTTCGTCGGTGCCGGCGTCACGAGGAACTTCGTGCCGTCGACGTCCAGGTTCTTCAGGCTCACGCTCGGGACGTCGATGCCCGCGTACGTCGGATCGTCGCTCGTGACGGGCCCGAGCTCGATCGCATAGTCCTGATCGCCGTCCACGATCCCGTCGGCCTGTCCCGTGACCGTGACGGCCTGCGGGGTCGCCCAGTCGTCCGGCGTGAACGTGAGCGAGGAGACCGACAGGGTCCCTTCGGTCGGTCGCGTCGACGCGAGCGGGATGACGACGTTGCTCGTCGGCCTCGTCCGTAGCGCCACGGTGAACGTGGCCGCGCCGCCGTGCTCGGTCGTCGTGAGCGGCGCTTGGGCAGACGACGCGGGGGTGATCGTCACGCCGGGCTCGGGAGCGGACGCATCGCCGCCGTCGTTCGCGTCGGGGGCCTCGCCGTCGTTCGCGTCGGGGGCCTCGCCGTCGTTCGCGTCGGGGGCCTCGCCGTCTTTCGCGTCGTCGGCCGGAGACTGCCCACCGTCGACCGAAGGAATGGTGCCGCCGTCGAAGCCGAAGTCGGGCGGAGCGGCTTCGCTCCCGCAGGCGAAGAGGAGTGTCATCAGCGCGGCCAGCCCGAGCGCGGCGCGCGCCCTCGACTCGTTGAGCCCGGACATCGAGCTCTACTGGTCGCGTACTCTCCCGATCGAGTCGAGAGGCTGTCTGGTTCCTCATCGCCGCTGCGACGGCATGTCGATTGCGACTTGGTGGCTCCATCGAAGGAGAAGGACCATGAGCAATCAGGCGAACCGTGGCGAAGGCATCGCCGAGCAGATCGGCGGCAAGATCAAAGAGGGCATCGGCAAGCTCACCGGCGACGAGCAGAAGGTGGCCGAGGGCGAGGCCAAGGAGGCTCACGGCGAGCAGAAGCAAGAGGAGGCCAAGAGCAGCGAGCGCGCGCAGGGCAAGCTCGACGAGATCGCCGGCGCGGCGAAGAACCGAGTCGGGGCCATCATCGACGACGCGAAGATGCAGGCCGAGGGCAAAGCCCGCGAGATCGCAGGCGAGCAGCGCCAGAAGACCAACCAGTGAAAGGAAAGTGAGGTGAGGGCGGGTCGTCCCGTCCGCGATCCGTTGCCTGCCGCAGAGCGTCACGACCGCCCGAGGCCCCTCGGGGGCGGAGATGAGACTCGCTCGAGGACCTGCGGAGCGGCTAGGGAGGCCGCCCATGAAGCTCGCCTCCGTCGCAAGCATCCTCGGGCTCGCCCTCGCCGCGTGCTCCTCTTCGACCCCGGAGCCGGTCGTGGCCTCGTCCACGACGCTGACGTCCGCCGATGCGCGCGAGGCGCAGCCGAAGGCGAAGACGGCGGCGGAGGACTGGGCCGAGAAGAAGGTCGCCGCGGAGCTCGCCAACGAGCCGATCGCGCCGTCGCGTGACGGGGCGGATCCGCTCGCGATCGACAGCGAGCTCGAGGAGTCGTCGATCCCCCACATGGAGATCACGCCCGCGGGCCAGGTGCGAAAGAAGAGCCCGGGCGAGCTGAACCGGGCGATCGGCCTCGTGAAGTCGGCGAGCACGCTCGAGGGCGCGGTCAAGAAGCTGACGCAGCGGCTCGGCAAGCCGAGCTGGACCGAGGCGCCGAAGTCCTCGCCGAACGCGAAGCGCCGCGTCTGGGTCGCTCCCGCCGGCAACCAGTGCCACCGCCTCGTCCTCGAGGCGGACGGTGCCGTTCAGGTCGAGACGGCGTCGAAGAGCGAGTGGCGCATGCTCACGGCCTCGGCGCGCCAGAACCCGTGCACGGGCGAGATCAAGCGCGGCATCTCGCACGACTGATCGCTCGCGCGAGGCCGAAACGGGAGTAGGGTGGAGCGTCCCATGAGGCGCTCCATCACGGCTTACTGGCTCGGCCGCATCGGCTACGGTCCTGCGCATCGCCTGCAGGAACAGCTCGTCGCGGCGCGCATCGCAGGCCGCATCGGCGACGTCTTGCTCCTGCTCGAGCACGACGCGGTCATCACGCTCGGGCGCAGCGCGAAGGCCGAGAACGTCATCGCCGGCGAGGACGAGCGTTCCGCGAAGGGCGTCGAGCTCGTCGAGACGGGCAGGGGCGGGGACGTCACGTTCCACGGCCCCGGACAGCTCGTCGCCTATCCGATCGTCGATCTGAAGCCCGATCGGTGCGACGTGCGGAGGTACATCCGCGATCTGTCCGAGGTGATGATCCGTCTCGCCGCGGACAGCGGCATCGCGGCCGGCGTCGTGCCGGGCGACTCGAAGCTCGTCGGTGTGTGGGTCGACGAGGCGGCGCCGACGGAGTGGGACGAGGACCGCGCGCGCGATGCGGCCATCGGCGTCCCGAACGGCATGCGCCTCGCGAAGATCGGCGCGATCGGCGTGCGCCTCTCCCGCTGGGTGACGATGCACGGCTTCGCGTTCAACGTCACGACGGATCTTTCAGGCTTCCAGCTCATCGTCCCGTGCGGGATCCGCGAGCTCGACGTGACGTCGCTCGCGCGCCTCGGCGTCACGCCGCCCCCGCTCGAGGAGGTCGCGCGTGCGTCGACGAAGCACTTCGCGACCATCCTCGAGGCGGACGTCGTCATGGGCGATCCGCGCGAGCTCTCGGCCCTCGGCCTTCAGGCCTCTGCGTGAGAGGCCTCGGGCCTCGGGCCTCGGGCATCACTGACACATCGCGGCCCTGTAGCCCGTGTCGGCCACCCGCTGCGGGTTCGTGCCCTTGAGCGTTCCGTTGCGGTTGTTGCCCGAGGCATCGACGATGGTCGTCGTCGAGTCGGGCTCGTCCATGTGCCAGAGGAGGTAGGTGTTCGCGTCGCTCGTGAGCCGGCGCGGCGGCACGAAGCTCGACGTGTATCGATTGCCGATCGAGATCCGAAGCTCGTCGACGATCCCGCTCACTCCGCGAGGGTCGAACTCGGGGCCTCCGACGAAGATCTTCGCGCCGGCGGAGCCCACCCCGGCGTCGTCCATCGAGTATTCCGTGATGAACTCGCCGTCCACGAAGACGCGATGGGTCACGGTCGTGCCATCGACCTCACGGCAGGCGGCGAAGTGATGGAACGTACCGTCTGCGCAGTTCTCCTCTGCGATCACGCCCCAGCCATCGTACATGTCCGACTGCGACCAGAACTGCAGCACGCCGTAGGCGTAGCAGCTGAAGCGGAACATCACGTCCTCGCTGCTCGACGCCGCGACCACCAGCTCCGAGTCCCCGTCGAGTCGTGCCCACAGCTCGACACACATCGATCCTCGCAGAGCCTCCGTCGCCACGGGACCCTCGATGTACGAGGCTCCTCCCGCGTCCGCGTGCGTGAGCCTCACGGCGCGGCGGAGCTCGCACGACTCGCAGCCGTCACACTTCGCGGCGTTGCCGTCGTCGCATTGCTCGTGTGGCTCGACGACGCCGTCACCGCACTTGCTCACGTTGATGAGGGTGATGTCCGGCGGATCCATGCCGTCGTACTTCGCGTCGGCGCTCGTCGCGGGGCCGATCACGAGGGAGTACTGGACGTCGGGATCGATGACGCCGTCGTCCTTGCCCGTGACGGTGACGGTCTTGGGCGTGCTCCAGTCGTCCGGCGTGAACGTGATCGAGCTCGTGCTGACCGACGCCTCCGCAGGGTTCGAAATCGAGAGCGGGAAGGTGACGTCGGCGGTCGGCCGCGTCGCGAGGCGGAACGAGAGCGAGACCGAGTCACCGTTCTCGCTCGTGCGAGCGCTCGGCGTCGGCCCGGTCGTCTCGAACCCGGCCTCGTCGTCGTCCACGTTGACGAACGTGAGGTCGTCCGGCTTCACCCCGGCGTAGCGAAGATCGTCGGACTCCGCCGGGGCGAAGACGATGGCATAGGTCTGATCGTCGTCGTCCACGTCGTCGTCCTGTCCGGTCACGGTCACCGTCTTCTCGACGTTCCAGTCGGCCGCGTCGAAGGTGAGGGACGTGACCGATGGAGTTCCCTCGGACGGAACGCTCGACGAGATTCCGATCGTGACGGGCGCCGTCGGCTCGGCCGTCAGGCGCACGGTGAAGGTCGCGGTGCCGCCGGCTTCGGTCGTCTGGTTGCTCGGACCGGGCGTGACGAGGATCTTCGTGCCGTCGACGTCGAGGTTCCTCATGGGCACGCTCGGCACGGTGAGCCCTGCGTACGCGGGATCGTCGCTCGTGACGGGTCCGAGCTCGATCTCGTAGTCCTGGTCGCCGTCCACGACGCCGTCGGGCTGGCCGGTGACGGTGACGGTCTGCGGGACGTCGTAGTCGTCCGGCGTGAAGGTCAGAGACGTGACGGACGTCGTGCCTTCGGTCGGTCGCGTCGACGCGAGCGGGATGACGACGTTGCTCGTCGGCCGAGCGCGCAGCGCGACGGTGAAGGTCGCGGTGCCGCCGTACTCGGTCGTCGTGAGCGGCGGCGGGGACGCGGTCGTGATCGTGACGAGAGGCCCAGGATCGGACGCATCGCCGTCGGACGCATCGTCGTCGGCGGCAGCGTCGGACGCATCGGCTTCGGACGCGTCGTCCGTCCCGCCGGCGTCGGACGCGTCGTTGGTCGTTGCATCGAGGCGCCCCGCATCGAGCTTGGGAGTCTCGAGCGGGCCGGGGGGGACGACGGGTTCCGGCTCTTCCGCACAAGCGAAGAGAAGTGTCAGTAGCGCGGCCAGTCCGAGCGCGCCGCGCGCCATCGACGTCTGGTACCGGAGCATGCGGCGCTTGTCGCGCGACATCCCGACTGTGTCAAGACGCCGCATTGCGTACGACGAGCCGGTCGCGCCCGAGCCAGCGCTCGAGGCCCGAGGCCTCGCTCAGAGAGGAATCACCGCCGCCACCGGCCGATGGTCGGAGGCCGTCGTCTTCGGCACCCACGCGTGCGCGGTCTTGCCGAACGCCTTGCCGCGGAAGATGAAGTCGATGCGCTTCGTGGGGAGCTTCGCCGGCGCGGTGAAGCCGAAGAAGCGGTGCTTCTCCTTGTACGCGTCGACCATGCCGGCGCCGGTGAGCGCGTCGCCGATCGTCTTGCCGGGCGTCTCGTTGAAGTCGCCGGCGACGATCGCGCGCGACACCCCCGGCCCGAGCGCCGCGAGGAGCGCGCGCGCGTTGTCGTCGCGCTCCGACTCGTGGAGGCTCGCGTGGACGCTGACGAAGGTGAGGCGCTTGCCCTTCGCCGCGACGTCGGCGGCGACGGCGATGCGCGGCTCGTAGCCGTTCGCGCGCTTCGTGTGACTGTCGAGGCGGATGACGCGCGTGTTCGACAGCGGGTACTTCGAGAGGATCGCCTGGCCGTACTGGCCGCCGTCGAAGTCGAAGCTCGCGCCGAAGAAGTAGTGGCGCATCCCCGTGAGGGCGGCGAGCTCGGACGTCTCCTTCTTGCCTCCGCTCCGCCGCGTGCCCTCGTCGACCTCTTGGAGCGCGAGGACGTCGGGGTTCGACTCCTTGATCACCGCGGCGATCTTCGAGAGGTCGAGCCCGGACTCGGCGCCGTACTTGATGTTGTACGTCATGACGCGCAGGCTCGACGCGCTCACCGCGGACGCGTCGCTCGCGACGACCTCCTCGGGATCCTCCTCGTCGTCGACGTCGGCGGCGATGTCCGCAGCGCATCCCGCCGCGAACAGGGCGAGCAGCGAGCCGAGGAGGAGGCGACCCAACGAGCGCATGCCCGCCGAGGAGCAACTGTCGGACCAGGTAGGATACGGGTCGAGCCCCCGTGGTTTCGAGGGGTTGGACGGCCCGCGCCTGGATCGGTGGTCGTGCACCCGCGGTCCGCGACGTCCAAGCGACGCGCGCACGGATGCGCACGACCCTGCGCAATGTCTCCCCGCCCTCGCGGGCTACGAGCCGGTCGGCGCCGGAGGCATCTTCGACTGGCGCGTGCGCTCGAGCATGCGGAGGTACATCTTCGCCTGCGAGTTCTCGGGCTCGATCGAGGTGACCTGCTTCCACTGCTCCTCGGCGCCTGCGGGATCGCCGAGGGCGAGCAGGACGACGCCGAGCTGGAGGCGCGCGGGCACGTAGTTCGGCTTCGCCTGGAGCGCGGCCTCGTAGCGCGCGCGTGCGCCCGCCAGATCGTTGATCTCGCGGAGGAGAGAGCCGAGCTTCGTCTGCAGATCGGCGAAGTGGGGGCAGAGCGCCGTCGCCTTCTCGTACTCGGCGATCGCCTCCCGGATGAGGCCGGCGTCGTGATACGCCTGCCCGACGTCGGCGTGCATGTTCGCGATCTTGCCGCGCGCGAACGGATCGAGGCCTTGCGACGAGCCGTAGGGACCGACCTTGATGCGGCTGTATACCTCACGCGCCTTCTCGTACTTGCCCCGGTCGTTGTACGTGACGGCCAGGTTCAGCGCCGCTTCGGTGTATGCCGGGTTGATCTCGAGGGCGCGCTCGAAGTGGCGCTCGGCGACGAGGAAGTTGCCGCGCGAGTGGGCGATGACGCCGAGCATGTCGTGGACGTCGGCGTACCGGTCCTCTTCCTCGAGGACCATGCGAAGCATCTGCTCGGCCTTCTCGAACTCGCGCTTGGCATAGTGCTCGCGGCCGAGGACGAGGAGCTGCTTCACACGCTCGTTCAATGCTCTTCTCCTTCAGCAAGGCCTGGAGGAGGCCACGATTGCAAGTACGGCGCACGGGCTCCACCCCCGCGCAAGAATGAACATTACTAGCCTTTTTGTCGTACGGAAAACATGTTGTTCCCACCCACGCCCGTTCGCTCCGTCGACGAGGCGCACGCTTCGGTGCCGAAAAAGTCCCGTCAGGTTGCATCGACCCGCTTTGGGGGCTATGGACCGCGCGCTTCCTTCCCCGAGACTTGGAGCTCCAACCAACGGCCGGCGCGGGCATCGATCCAAACCGAGACGTCACGATGGAAGAGACCTCTTCATCCAAGCCTCTCGAGGAGGCGCCCGACCTCGAGGCCGTGACCGGGGCGATGCTCGGCGCGGAGCGGGCCTCTGGGGAGGTCGACGACGCGGACGAGCCGGAGGCGCTCGTCGAGGAAGCATCGAGCCAGCCGGAGGTCACGGCGGCGAGCCGCCCCGAGCGTGATCGGAGCCGGGTCGTCGTCCTCGGCGCGATGGGCGCCCTCGTCGCGCTCGGCATCGGGCTCATGATCGCGTCGCCGCGCAAGGACACGTCGTTGCCGGCGCTCGCGCTGACGAGCGCCGAGCTCGCGACGAAGGGCGACGAGTCGGCGAAGGACGAGTCCTCCGCGAGCGTGCCGATCGTGAAGGCCGCGGCACGGCCGGCGCCGGCGTGGCGCGTCGCCAGCTTGAAGTCGGACCCGAACCTCGAGGTCACGGAAGGCACCTTCGCGAAGGGCGGCCTCGTCCAGACGCTCACGCGCGCGAACGTCCCGCGCTCCGAGATCCGGCGCATCGTGCAGGCGTTCGAGGGCGTGCACCGGATCAATCGTCCGTCGGCGAACGACGCGTTCGTCGTCGCCAAGGACAAGACCAACGGCGCGGTCGTCGCGTTCGAGTACGTGGAGAGCCCGCTCGACGTCTGGCAGGCGCGCGCCGAAGGCCCCGACGGCGCGTTGGTCGCCAAGAAGCTCGATCTCTGGGTCGAGCACAAGCGCGTGGCCTCGAGCGTCGTCGTGACCGACGATCTCGCGAAGTCGATTCGCGCGGCGGGGCTCCGGCCCGAGATCGTCGAGCCCGTGGGCGAGGCGCTCGAGGTCCACGTCGAGCCCGGCAGCATCCGGTCGGGTGCGCGCATGCGCATCGTCACGACGGAGGACTGGGTCGAGGGCACGTTCGCGCGCGTGAAGGTCGAGGCGATCGAGTTCATCCCGAAGAACGGGTCGCCGCTGCGCGTCTACCACTACCAGCGAGGCCCCGAGGTCGACGCGTCTCCGCGCACCGCGCCTGCGCCCGGCTTCTACGACGCGAAGGGGAGGCAGCCGTTCCGGGGCGCGTTCCGTCCGCCGCTGGCGTTCCCGCGCGTGACGTCGCGCTTCAACCCGAAACGCATGCACCCGGTGCTCAAGGTCGTGAAGCCCCACCGGGGCGTCGACTACGGCGCCGCGACGGGCACGCCCGTCTACGCGTCGGCGGAAGGACGCGTGGTCCAGGCCGGCAACGGCGGCGCGTGCGGGAACATGGTGGAGATCGCGCACGCCGGCGGCATCAACACCATCTACTGCCACCTCAAAGGCTTCGCGCAGGGGCTCCACGCCGGGCAGAAGGTCGAGGCGAGGCAGCTCATCGGCTACGTCGGGCAGACCGGCCGCGTGACGGGCCCGCACCTGCACTTCGGCGTGAAGAAGAACGGTGTCTTCATCGACCCGCTCTCGCTGAAGATGGACGGCGTGCGCGTCCTGCCGCCGGCCGACCGCGAGGTGTTCGCGCGCAAGCGCGCCGATCTCGACGCCGTGCTCGACGGTGTCGCCATCCCGTCCGCGGCGAACGTCCCGGAAGAGAGCGAGGACAAGGACCTCGATCTCCACGAGGAGTGAGCGAAGAGCGCGCCGGGCGTGCCGAGCGGCGCGCCCGGCGCTCGGCCGTCACTTCTCGAGCGGCTTGCCGTGGCCCGGGCCGAGGATGTCGGCCATCTTCGCCTTCGGATCGAACTCGTGCACGTGCGGCGGGTGGTGGCACTCGATGCACGACTCCGGCGTCGGCTTCGCGATCGGGATCTTCACCTTGTCGGGATCGGCGGCGTGCAGCGAGCCCGGCCCGTGGCAGACCTCGCACTGCACGTTCTTGAGGTTCTCCACGTGCGTGACGGTGCTGCCGCCCGGCTTGTCGTAGCCGGTGACGTGGCAGCTCACGCAGTCGAGGTTCGCCTCCTTGAACTGCTTCTCGAGCGTCGCGTACGCGTGCGCGTGGCTCGTCGCGTCCCAGACCTTCTTCGCCTCTTCGTGGCAGTTCTCGCAGGTGTCGACGCCGGCGTAGCTCGGCTGACCCTTCGCCGCGGGGATCGGCTTCTTGTCCTTGAAGGCGATCTTGTTCGCCTCGTTCACCTGCTTGTAGAAGGCGTTCATCTTCGACTTGACCGCCTCGTCGCTGCCGAGCTCGTCACGGATCTCGCGCATCGAGAAGCGGTAGAAGCTCCCCTTCGCGGGCGGCGGCGCCTTGTCGAGAGCGTCGCGCTCGGCTTCGAGCCTGGCGACGTCGGCCTTGCGCGCCTCGACGTCCTTCCGGTCGACGGTCTTGTCCTTCTCCCAGCTCGCGATCTTCGCACGCAGCTCGTCGATGCGCGCGGTGAGCTCCGCGCGCTTGCGCATGCGCTCGAGGCCGGTGCCGTCGGCGAGCTTGACGAGGCCCGTGCTCGGGGCGTCGCGCAGGTGGATGTCGAGCACGCCGACGGTCTGGAGGTGGTTGCCCGTCTCGACGATCAGCACGTCGCCGACCTGCTCGGGCGGCGCCGGCTTCGTGTTCCCGTCGCCGCTCGCGCCCGTCGAGCCGACGAGGATCGCGAGCAGCTCCGGGTTGTCGTCCGCGATGCGCTTCGCCTCGCCGCGTCCGACGGCGGCGAGCACGACGATGACCTGCGCGCCTTCCTTCTTCAGCGCCTCGACGCTCTCCTTCACCGCGGGGACGGCCGCGGAGGACTCGACGCCTTCGAGCGAGCCCTTCGCCTTCTCGTTCTTGTCCGGCGCGGCCACGCCGATGACGCCGACCTTCACGTCGCCGACCTTGACGAGGACGTGCTTCTTCGGCGCGACGGAGCCCGCTTTCAGGTTCGCGGCGACGAACGCGCCTCCGCTCGCGTCGCGGAGCTTCGCGAGCATGTCGGCGCCCGCGGCGAACCCGTTTCGTCCCTCCGCGAACGCGGCGAGCTTGAGCTCCTTGAGGGCCGCGGCGATCGTCTCGGCCTTCGCGATCTCCTGGCTCCTCTTCTCCTCGGAGAGCTCCATGTCCATGAAGAACAGCGGCCCGGCCGCGAGCGTCGCGAACGCGGGCGCGGTCTTCTTCTCGGCGGCGACGAGGGCGCCGAGCTTGTCCATCCCTCCGAGCTGATCCTTGACGCACCCGCACGGCTCGAGCGCTCCGGCGAGATCGGAGACGAGGTACAGGCGCGCGGAAGGTGCGTCCGCCGTCCCCCCGTCCGGGCCGGCCGGCGTGGCCGGGGCCCGGCACCCCTCGCATGCGGATAGCGCGAGGAAGGAAGCCAGGCAGGTCGCGAAGAGGACGAGAAGAGCCCGGGCCGATTTCTGCAGCCAGGTCGCGAAGGCGCCCCTGGCGCACCCCCCGGCACGCGAAGAAGAGGGTCGAGGCGATATCACCGCGCGGAGCATATCACCCCACGATCGCTGCGGCGTGTACCACCCCCGAGCAACCGTGACACAGGACGCCGAAATCGCTACCCTTTCGGCTACGTGAGCCGCGCGCCTTATCGTTTCGGCCCGTTCTACCTCGATGCGCGAATCGCGGTCGGAGGGACGGCTGAGGTGTACCTCGCGCGACCCGCTCAGCCGATCCCCAACCTGCCCGATCGCCTCGTCGTCAAGCGCCTCTTGCCGCACTTCGCGTCGGACGCGGAGGGGCGGACGATGTTCGATCGCGAGGCCCGCCTGCATGCGGCGGTCAATCACGAGAACGTCGTCACCGTCTACCACGCCGGCAAAGACGATCGCGGCGAGCCGTACCTCGCGATGGAGTACATCGACGGGGTCGACGGCTATCGGCTGCTACGCAAGCTCCGGCAGGAGGGCGAGTTTCTCCCGATCGGCGTCGCCGTGTACATCGCGCGCGAGGTGCTCCGCGCGCTCGCGAGCGTCCACGCCGCGCAGGACCCCACGTCCGGCGGTGCGCTCAACATCGTCCATCGCGACGTCAGCCCGTCGAACATCTACCTGTCGAAGAACGGGACGGTGAAGCTCGGCGACTTCGGCATCGCGCGCTCGACGACGCGGCCGACGCTGCGCAGCGATCAGGGGCACGTCCTCAAGGGCAAGTTCGCCTATCTCGCCCCCGAGCAGGTCGCGGGAGAGCCGAGCGATCACCGCGCCGACCTGTTCAGCCTCGCGGCCGTGCTGGCCGAGATGCTCCTCAACCGGCCGCTCTTCCCCGGCGGCGGGCAGCTCGCGATCCTGCTCGCGATCCGCGACTGCAAGATCGACGCGCTCCACGAGATCAAGCCGCGCCTCCCTCCGGGCCTCTTCGAGGTCATGCAGAAGGCGCTCGCGCGCAACCCGAAGGATCGCTACGAGAGCGCGACGGCGTTCGCGACCGCGCTCGCGCCGTTCGAGGCCGACCCGCGTCTCGCGTCGAGGGAGATCGCCGCGCGCGTCCGCTGGGTTCAGGCGGCGTCGTCGACGGACAAGCTTGTCGCGCAGCGCGACAAGCCGGCGATCCGGCCTCCTCAGATACGCAAGGTATCGCAGCCCGCGGTGCCCGCGCCGGCCGCACCGTCCGGGTCGCCCGCGACGTCCGCGACGTCCGCGACGCCGGCCGTCTCCTCGGCGCCGGACGATCCGGTCGTCACGGTCGAGGTGGTGGAGGAGGAGGCGCCCGAGTCGGAGCCCGACGGGAAGACGACCGAGTTCGAGCCTCTCCCGTCGCGCGTCATCAAGAAGGACGGGACGCGGCTCGGTCCGTGGTCGTTCGCGCGCCTCATGGAGGCGCTCGCGACGGGGCAGATCGATCGCGACGACCAGGTGGACTTCGTCGGTCGCGGCTTCCGGCGCGCCGAGGACATCGACGAGTTCGCGCGCTTCTTCCCGTCCTCGACGGCGACGACGGGCCAGCTCGACGGCCCGGGCACGCCGGACTTCCACGAGGAGATCGGCCCGCAGACGATCCTGCGGGCGCTCATGATGGTGCTCGCGCAGAACGAGACGGGCGTCCTCTTCGCCGAGCGCAACGAGAGCGGCCTGCCCGGCACGGCGCCGCTCAGCGCGAGGAAGGAGCTCTACTTCGTCCAAGGCAAGCTCCATCACGTCGCCTCGAGCAACGCGCACGAGCTGCTCGGCGAGTACCTCGTGCGCAGGAAGATGCTCGCGCGCGACGAGCTCGATCTCGCGCTCGCCGTGCTCCCTCGCTACGGCGGCCGGATGGGCGACACGCTCATCTCGATGGGCCTCGTCAGCGCGGTCGACATCTTCCGGGCGATCCGCGATCAGGGGCGCGATCGCGTCGCCGACCTGTTCTTGTGGCGCGGCGGGACGCTCACGTTCTATCGCGGGCACACCGCGCAGCACGTCGAGTTCCCGCTCGATCTCGAGCTGCCGGCGCTCATGCTCGCGGGCCTCGAGACGGCGAAGCCGGGCGACTCGATCCTCGAAGAGTATCGGCCCCACCTCGATCGACCGCTCGGCCCCGCGGTCCCGCGCGACGATCTCTTCTCGTTCACGGGCGTCTCGTGGCCGAGGTCGGTCGAGATGGTCCAGGAGCTGGTCTTTAAGCCGACGACGCTCCGCGACGTGCTCACGAGCGTCGCGCGCTCGGGCGGCCTCTTGTCGACGGGCGACGTGCTGCGCGCGCTCGAGATCCTCCTGGCGGCGGGTCTCGTCGCGTGGAAGTAGGCGCGATGCCCAGCGTCCTCGACGATCTCGTTCGGCTCCTCGCGCTCGAGCGCATCGAGGAGAACCTCTTCCGCGGCCAGAGCCAGGATCTCGGATGGGGGACCGTGTTCGGAGGTCAGGTCCTCGGCCAAGCGCTCTCCGCCGCGGCGCAGACGGTTCCCTCCGAGCGGCGCGTGCACTCGATGCACGCGTACTTCCTCCGTCCCGGCGACGTCACGCGCCCGATCGTCTACGAGGTCGACCGCATCCGCGACGGCACGTCCTTCACCACGCGCCGCGTGGTCGCCGTCCAGAACGGCAAGGCGATCTTCAACCTCGCCGCCTCCTTCCAGAAGGAGGAGCCCGGCTTCGAGCACCAGGTGTCCGCGCCCGACGCGCCGGGCCCCGAGGGGCTCAGGACGGAGCGCGAGCGCTTCGCCGCCTTCGCCGATCGCCTCCCGCCCCACGCCATGGAGAGCGCGACCGCCGAGCGCCCGATCGAGCTACGTCGCGTCGAGCCGGACGACGATCTCTTCCATCCAGAGAAGCGTCCGCCGAACCGCATGGTGTGGCTCCGCGCGATCGCGCCCTTGCCGGACGATCCTGCGCTCCACGCCTATCTGCTCGCGTACGCCTCCGACTTCTCGTTCGTGACGACCGCGCTCCTCCCGCACGGCGTATCGTGGCTCACGCCCGGGATGCAGGTCGCGAGCCTCGATCACGTGATGTGGTTCCACCGGCCGATGCGCATCGACGATTGGCTGCTCTACGTCATGGACAGCCCGGCCGCGTACGGCGCGCGCGGCCTCGCGCGCGGCCTCATCTTCACGAAGGACGGGACGCTCGTCGCGTCCTGCGCCCAGGAAGGCCTCATTCGCAAGCGCCGCTGACGAGCACGCGCCTGCGCCTGCGCCTGCTCACGGCGCCCCGCCGTCGCGCGGAGCCGCGTTCAGAGACCGGCGTTCCTCCGGAACCACTCGAGGACGTCGGCGTCGATCCGTGTGAAGTGATCGAGGTTGCGGTCCGGGTCGGGCTGGCGCGCGACGCCGATCAGCTTGTGCGTCGGCTGGCCGTTCTCGACGAGGAACAGCCCGGCGCCCGAGTCGCCGCCTTTCGAGAAGAGCGGCGTGCCGAAGCCATGTAGGTATCCGTACCTCGTGGTCGAAGTGACGGACAGTCCATCGACCACCTTGAAGGGCGACTCGAACTCCTGCTCCTCGCGCACGATCGCGAGCGCCGTGACCTTCTCGCCCTTCTCGACCCGCGCCGTGATGTCCGTGAGCTGGGCGTAGGCGGGGAGCTCGATCGGATCGTCCAGCCGCAAGAACCCGATGTCCGGGTTCTCGACGGCCACGTAGTTCCGGCCCATCCACGTCGGGCTCGACGCGCTCACGCGGGGCTTGTCCTTCGCGAGCGGCGCCACGATCTCCCACGCGTAGAACGCCGACTCGTCGAGGCAGTGCGCGGCCGTGACCGCGATGTCCTTCGCGATCAGCGTGCCCGTGCACATGTAGTGCCCGCCGTTGTGGTGGTCCATGAAGACGTAGACCACTTCCTGGAGGAGCGCCTTCGCGTCCTTCGGCTGGCTGGCCGGAGGTGTGCCGGGTTGAGCCGGCCGTGACGGCGTTTGCGAGGTGGCGGGGAACGGATTGTACTCGGGCGACCCGTCGTCGACCTCGGGCGGATCGGGGTGATCGATGCACCCGACCAGAGCGAGCACGGTGAGGAGACCAGCGCCGAGACGCATCACAGGGAATATGGAGCAACAACCGCGCCTCTGCGAATCACGTCCCGCTGAGACGTGAATGCAACCGCGTGGGCTCGTCCTGGATCCGTCGATGTCCATCCGACCACGTCGAAGTCGCTCGATGATCGCGGCGCTTCTTCGAAAGCATAACCGATGGCGGGGCGGCGAGGGCCCCGTCGAGCCGTCGCGCAATTTGCGCGCGGCGAGCGCACACCGGATCGCCGAGGGTGGGGTGGTGTGCTGGAAGCTCATCGCCGGGCGGGGGAGTGTAACGACCGGTCACGAGCGTGCGTGAACGGCGTTCCTCGATGACGGGCGGCGCCCCGCCCGGCTGCGGCTCAGTCACGAGAGCAGTGCGGCCTGCGCGCGCACGGTCCCGTGGCCCAAGTTCGCGAGGAGGTCGCCCTTTCCGAGGAGCCGCTCGGCGCCGGGCTCGTCCAGGATGATGCGCGAGTTGACGGCGGACGCGACACGCAGCGCGATCTTGCCGCCGAGGTTCGCGCGGAGCAGGCCCGGGACGGTGTCCTTGTCCGGGCGCTGCGTCGCGAGGATGAGATGCACGCCGGCCGCGCGCGCCTTCGCGCCGAGGCGTTTGACGCCTTCGAAGAACGGCTTCGCGGTCGACTTCTCCGCCGTGAGGTCCTGGAACTCGTCGATGACGACCACTTTGCGTTCGATGCGGTCCTCGGGCGGGACGGTCTCGTTGTACTCGACGAGGTCGCTCACCTGCGCCTTCGTGAAGAGGGCGTAGCGCTCCTCCATCGTGTCGACGAGGCGCTCGATGATGGGCAGAGCGTCCTCGGCGTCGTAACCGATCGGGCTGTCGAGGTGCGCGCTGACGGCGGAGCTGAAGGTCGGAACGTTGAAGGTGACGCGCTTCGGATCGATGAGCACGAAGCGAATCGCCGACGGCGGGTGGTAGTGGACGAGGCTCGCCACGAGCGTGCGGAGGAGGAACGACTTCCCGCTGCCCGCCTGCCCGCCGATGAGCAGGTGAGGCGTGGACGAGTCGGACAGGTCCCCGAGGAGGATCTCGCCGTTCGGCTTTTGGCCTACGACGAACCGGCCCGGGCGCTCCGCGAGCCAGCTCTTCGCTTCCGCGAGCAGAGGGCCGAGGTAGACCTTGCGAGGCACGGATCGCCGCACGACGAAGAAGCGCTTGCCGCCGCGGTGCTCGTACTCCGCCTCGGTCCCGTCCTCGCTCGCAAGGCGGTGCTTCACGTCGGCGGCGGCCTGGTCGAGCGCGCGCACGGGGCCGCGTGGGCGCGTGACCTCGATCTCGAAGAGCGTCGGTCCGACGGTCGGCGGGCGCGGGCACGTCGCGTTCACGCCCTGCTTGCGGAGCTCGGCGAGGATCCGATCGCGGAGGCGCTCGGCCTCGCGCCGTCCGTCTTCGTCGCTCGTCGTGGGCTCCGCGTGTGCGCTCGTGACGGGCGCGCCGATGGCGCCGTGCGTGTCCGGGCGGGGGCGCGCGGCGCCGGCGGGCGGATCGTCGCGCGGGCCGATGCGCTCGGGATAGACCTCGTTGCACGCGGCGGCCATCGGGCAGGCGGGGCAGAGGTCGCGTCGATCGGTCGCCGGCGCGCCTTCGGGGTGCGCGGCCCAGTCGACCATGCCACGGAGCAGCGGATGGATCGTGCGTGCGACGAGATCGTCGGCCTCGGTCTCGGAGAGCGACGTCTCGCGCAGCATCGGCATGAACCGCAGCACGACCGGCTTCGCCGAGACGCCGGTCGAGCGCTTCAGCATGTGCCGGTAGAGCGCGACTTGTGCGCGGTCCAGCGCGTCGTTCGCCTCGTCCGTCAGCTTGTACTCGATCACCTCGAGCGATCCGTCGGGCTCCGCGTACAGGGCGTCGAGCGTCCCGCGAAGGAGGACGCCGTCCTCGACGACCGTCTCGATGGCGCGCTCGCTCTCACGGAGCAGCGCGCGGAGCGCGTCCGCCGGGCGGCCCTCGAAGCGTCGGAGCCTCGCCGCGAGATGGCGGGCGAGCTCCCGGAGCGCTTGCGCGAGGTCGTCCACCTCTCCGGGCATCGTCGAGAGCGTGGCGTCCGCGCGGAGCTCGTCGACGAGCAGATCGAGCAGCCAGTCACGCAGAGCCGCCTCGACGTCGTCGAGCGCGGCACCGCTCGGGAGCGCGGCGAAGTCCTCCGGAGGGACGTCGACGGTCTTCCCGAAGCGGTCGACCAGGCGATGGAACGACGCGCCGAGACACGACGATCCGATCGGGAACGCGACGGCAGCCCTTCTCAGCCTGCCGAGCGCGAAGATGCGTGGACAGCGGAGGGCGTTGCGCACCTCCGTGACGGAGAACGTCTCGCTCATGCGTGTTCCTCCGGCGTCGTGGGGGCTTGGCTCCGGCCTGCCTGCGCGGCGCGCGTCTTCGTGAATGCGAGGATCGAGCGACCGAACCACGTCACGTCGTCGGCCATCTGCTCGAGCGACGCGACGACCTCCGCGCGCGTCGCCGACGGACGAACGCGCACGACCTCGCGGACGAGCCGCTCGAGCGACGCGACCCTCAGGTTGGCGAGGCACGCGCGGATGATCGCGGCCGTCGCGCCCCCGATGTCGCCCTTTGCGGCGTCCGAGCTCTTCGCGGCGCCGGCGTCCTGCCCGGCGTCGCGCGCGTTCTGCTCCTGGGCGCCGTCGGACGACGGCGCGCCGCTCTCGACGAGTGCGTCCTCTCCGTCGGGGCGCGCGCCTGCACCGACGATCGCGCGGAGGGGCGGCCAGCTCTTCACCGCGAGCTCCTGCCGGATCCAGCTCATCACGTCGACCTCGTCGATGACGTGTCCCTGCGCGTCCTCGATGTCGTGCGAGCGCGCGGCGGCGACGAAGCTCTCGAGCGCGAGCAGGTTCACCGCCTCGTCGCGCTCGAGCCACTCCCAGCGCGCGCCCTGACGGATGATCGCCTCTTGCTTCGCTAGCGTCTGCTTCCAGGTCGGCGGGAACTCGAGCGCACGCTCGCGCACGACGACCACGGAGCGGGCCTTCGGTCCGGTCATCGCGTCGGCGATCTTGTCGAGGACCGCTACGGTCGAGCGGGGGTGCGCTTGGTGAAGAATGCATATGCCTCGCCGCGATCCGTCCGCCCCGTCGACCTCGACGTGAATCGGACCGCGTGCGTCCATGCGCCCGACCTTCGCCCCGTCGGCGAAGCGGAGGGCGCACGCGATTCCGCCGATGAGGCGCGCTGGATCGGCGCCCCGGCGGTCGGCGTCGGCTTCGTCGAGCGCCTTCCGCGCAAGCTCGACGTGCTCGCGCCACGCGTCGACGAGCGCGTCGCGCCGTGCCTCGATCTCGTCGATCCAAGGTCGCCCGCGCTCCGTCGGAGGCGCGGCCTCCACGGCGTCGGTGGTCGGCTCTTCAGGATCGTCGCCGGGGCCTTCGGCGAGCGCCTGCTTGCAGGCGATCATCAGCATGCGCGGCGTCATGCCCGGTGTCTCGCACCAGCGCTTCACGCGCCGGTCGCCGAAAGGCCACGGGAAGGGCTCCGGTCGATCCGGGATCTGCTCGGTCCAGAGCCGGAGGAGCTCACGCGCCTCGTCCGGTTTCGGCAGCGCGATGAGCTCCGTCTGCGCCGCCATTCGTGTTCGTTGCGACAGGGGCAGCGCGGGCTCGATCGCCGCCTTCCACTCGGTGTCGAGCGCCATCTGCACGAGGACGAACCCGCGCATCGTGTCGAACAGCTCGGAGACGAGGTTCGCGTACGCGCGTACGCGGGCGGGAGTGCCCTCGGGATCGACGAGATTCTCGAGCTGATCGAAGACGAGGACGATGGGAGCGCCGGGCGCGGCGAAGATGCCGAGCGTCTGGAGCGCACGGACGATGCGCTCTTCGCGCAGCGGCTCCGTCACGCCGAGGCGGCTCATCTGCGCCTCCTCGAGCTCGCGTCCGGCGAGCCACGCGAGCGCAGCGCGCTGCGTGGGTCTCGGCATGAACGGCGTCCGCAGGAGGCGGGCGAGGTACGTCTCGTCGAGGTCGGGGTACCGATCGAGGAGCTTCTCGAGCGCGTCGTCGAGGAGCTTCGCACGCTTCACTTCGTCTTTCTGGGCACACTCGTCGAGAAAGACGCGCGGCATGTTCGGCGGGTAGCCGTCGAGGTGGGCGAGCGACGCTCCGACGAGCGTGTCGAGCTGCCGGAACGGGACGCCGTTCGGCGTGACGGAGTCCTTGTTGAGGTGCGCGATGATCTCGCCGAGCACGTACCGCGGCGTCATCTCGGTGCCGATGAGCGGCCGGATGAGAACGAACACGGCCCGCGGTCCGAGCCTGCGGCGTATGCGCGCGAACAGGTGCGTCTTCCCTGCGCCGGCGGAGCCGAGGATGAGCAGGCTCTTGCTCCGTAGCTCCGTGTCGCCCTGACGCGCCGCCGTCGTCACGGACTCGATCGCGCCCACGATCGCGTCCGACGCGCGCTGGTTGAGCGTCGGCAGATCGACGAAGTGCGTCGCCCAGGGATCGGCGTGGTTGTGCTCGAACGGCGCCGTGCCGGCGCGTGCAGGCTGGCTCGTCATCGCGCGATCTCCTCCATGGCTCCCGACTCGGTCGACGTCCTCATGGCCCCACCCGACGTACCCACGACAGCCGCGAGCCCTGCGGGCCGGGGACGCAGAGATCGAGGTCTTCCGCCGAGAGGCGTCCGAGCCCGCTCTCGGGCCGGAGCTCGAAGATGCCCGAGCGCGCACCTCGCAGTAGCTCGGCGTGCACGACGTCCCGAGCGCGCGCGCCGCCGAGCGCCCGCACGATCGTCGGAACGAAGGTGAGGCCGCTCGCGTCGCGATGGCGTTCGACGAGCTTGGCGATCTGGTCGCTCGATGGGACGTCCGCCGCCGGAGGCGGCGTGCCGACGTCGCTCGCCGCGGGCGGGCCGGCGACGTTCGTCGCGGGCATGTCGGGGGCGCTCGAGGCCGCGCGCGTCACGGCGCCGTTCGTGCCGGTGTCCGGTCGGCGTGCCGTCACGAAACGTGACACCGCTTGCTCCACGTCCGAGCGGAGGAGGGACGCGTGCTTCTTGCGGGCGAGCTTCGTCGCCTTCAGGAGGGAGTCGAGCGCGCGTTCGATGGCCTCGAGCTCGGGGCCCGCGACGACGTCGGCGCGGGCGCCGACGAGGACGAGCTCCTTCGTGCGCAACACGAGTCTCGCTTCCCCTGCTTCGACGAGCGCGGCCACGGCCTTGGTGACCTCGGCCTTCGTCGCGCCCGAGACGGCAGCGGCCGCAGACTTGGTGGAGAGGGCCGAGCCCGTCGCGAGCAGCGCGAGGATCTGCTCGCGGACGGGCACGCGCACGGACTTGGCCGTCACCTCGAGCCCCTGGCGGGCGAGCTCCTCGAGCGCCTCGTTCAATCGCTTCTTGGGGACCCCGAGCCGCACGAGCGCCGTCCGCGCGATCGCGCCGTCGCGGCGGACGGCTTCGACGGCGGTGGCGATCGCCGGACCGAGCGACTCGGGCGCCGCACCCCCTGCCTCGTCGGCCTTTGCACCCTTCCTTCCCATGATGCGGCGAACGTACGCCAACGGGGGAGGCGAGAAAACACACAACGCACCCGGTCGAATCAGCTTCTTCGTGGCGTTCCTTCACCGGGTGGCTGGTCGTCACTCGAACGCGCGTGCGGAAGGACGGAGCGGGCGCCGCGCGATCCTCGAAATGTCGTCTCGAGTCGGCATGGTGCGGAGGCGGCGCGGCGGCGCACGCCCGTGCATCCCCTCGGACCAGCTGATGCACGAGCGGAGGTCCCATGGAGCGTTTGCATCGATGGATCGCGGGGCTCGTCGCGTTCGCCGCGGTGACGATCTTCCTTTCCTGCTCGAAGAAGACTTCTTCGAGTTCGGGTCGAGAGGGCGACTGCCGCACGCAGCAGCCTCTCCAGGCGGAGGGGCTCCGCGGGGCGAGGATGCAGCCGAAGCAGATCGCGCTGACGTTCGACGACGGCCCCGGCCCGCGCACGAAGGCGCTCTCCGCGTTCCTGAAGAACGAGGGCATCCAGGCCGCGTTCTTCGTGAACGGTCGCTCGCTCGGTGAGAACGCTGCGGAGATCCTCCAGCAGCTCGTCGACGACGGTCACATCATCGGCAACCACACGGAGACGCATCGCTCGCTCACGGGAGTGACGACGCAGACGCCGCGACCGACGGACGCCGAGATCATCCAGGAGCTCGCCGAGACGGACGCGAAGATCGCTCCGTTCGTGAAGGGCGATCGCTTCCTCTTCCGGCCGCCGTTCGGCGACTACGACGAGCAGACGTTCGAGACGCTCGCGACCTCTCCGATGAACAAGTACGTCGGCCCGGTCCTCTGGGACGTCGGCGACAGGATGGACGAGGCCGCCGGCGAGGTCGCCGACTGGGATTGCTGGCAGGACGGCACCGACGGCAAGCGCCTCACGGTGCAGGAGTGCGGCGACCTCTACATCACGGCGATCAAGCGCGCCGGCTGGGGCATCGTCCTCCTCCACGATCCCTACTTCAACGAGGACGACCCGATGCAGGAAGGGACCGTCGAGATGGTCATGTACATGGTCCCGATTCTGAAGCAGGAGGGCTTCTCGTTCGTGCGCGTCGATCAGGTCCCCGAGATCGCCGCGCTCCTTCCGCCGCTGCCGCCGGATCGGCCGGCGGACCCCGGTGTCGTGCCGGTCGAGCCGGCGGACGGGCCGGCGCCGAGCGAGCTGGAAGATCCCTGCAAGTGAGAAGACGCAAGTAGGTAGACCGGACGTCGGTACCTCGGCCGACGCCGGCGTTCGCTCGAGCGTCGTTGCTCGAGCGTCGTGCTCGCCGTTGCTCGAGCGTCGTGCTCGCCGCTGCTCGAGCGTGCGCGGCGTTGGCCCGCGGGATGCTCGTGACGCGCGTCCATGAGACGCGTCGTCTTCGTCTCGAGCTTGGTCTCTGGCTTGGTGCTCGCGTGCTCGTACGGCTGCGTCGCCGCGGGGGAGCCGGGCGGCAGAGGCGGTCACGAGCCGACGGGACAGCCGCTCGAGGAAAGCACGAGCACCGGCCATTTCCTCGTCACGCGACGCGACGTCCGGAGGTGCGCGGCGCCGTTCTGCGGCGGGTGGTTCGTGAAGCTCGTCAATCGCGACGAGACGCCCTGCGCGGACGGATCGTCGAAGCCCGAGTGCTACGTCTCCGAGATCGACCTCGAGCGGCTGAATCTGTCCGAGCGCGAGGTGAAGGAGGTCACGTCGGCGGCCGAATCCGGGCGCGTGATCGTCGAGGGGCGGATGATCGCGATGCCGGTCGAGGACGTCGTCCTCGGCAAGCTCGTCGCCACGAGCGCGTGGATGGGGGTGAGCGGCTCGAAGCCGACGGGCACCTTCTACCGTGCGGCGGACAACGGGCTCCGCTGCGTCCGAGCGCCGTGCCCTTCGACGACGGCGTGGGCGCTCAACATGGACGAGAGCCGTGACGTCACCGACGTGATCATCACGCGCACCGAGGTCTCACCGGATCCGTGGAAGCTGAGGCACGTCCAGGCGGCGCTCACCACGGAGGAGGGAGCGCTCGTCGCGGGGACGATCACGGAAGAGGCGTGCGAGACGAGCCCGTGCCGGGTGGCCCTCGTCGCCTCGGAGGCCTATCTGCGGGTCGTCCCGCGCGACGGGAAGCCCGCCTCCGCGATCGGAGCGGACCGCGATGCGCGCGAATAGCTCGTCGCCGTCCGGACGGCTCTTCGCGTGGGGCGTGCTCGCGTGCCTGCTCGTGCTCGTCGGCGGCTGCGGGCAATCGTGGGTGCAGCGCGAAGCCCGCGCGATGGAGGTGCCGCCCTTCGTCGAAGGCCCGGCGCTCGTCGTCCTGCCGCGGACGTGCGTGGTCGATCGCGACGCGTATGGCCCGATCACCTCGAAGCGCATGAGCGGCCCCGGCGCACGAACGAGCCGCGAGCTCCGGCGTACGGTCGACGCCATGGTGGCCGGCGTGCAGTCACCGGCCCTCCCCGCCGACCTGTGCCCACCGTCGTCGTCGCCGTCACTGCCGGAGCGGCCGACGGCCGTGGACCGAATCTCGGAGCTTCGCGCGTCGGATCACCTGCTCGGAATGATGCGCGAGCGCGGTGTGCAGCATGCGGTGGTGATCGAGATCGAGACGACGCTGGTGTGCGCCGAGCCGATGGGGAGCGGTCTCTACGCCGGCGCCGGGATCGGCCTCACCCCGCACGTCGTGCGAGACGACTGCGACGAGGACGACATCCGTCTCTCCGCCATCGTCTTCGCGGCCGACGGCTCCGCCGTGTGGGCCGGAAGCCGTGCGATCGAGCCGGGCGCCTCGGCCGAGCGCGCGGTCGAGCGTCTGCTCCGGCGCGTGCCCGTGCCCATCCCGCTGCGTGCACGCGGGTGAGGCCCGCTGGGCGTGCCGGAGAGCGATCTCGCGGCCGCCGTCACGCTCAGCCGTGTGCGCCTCCTCGTCGCGCCGGCGCTCGCGCTCGGGCGCGCAGAAGTTGTGGAGGCGCGCGCCGCATGGCATGGGAACGACATGCCTCGACCTGCCCCTGCCAGGCTCTCGCGACGTGCCGTGCTCGAAGGCAGCCTCGCCGCGTTCGCCGCGAGCATCGCTGCGCGCTCGTGGTTGGGCTGCGCGGACTCCGCTTCGACGGAGGGCGCAGCTCCTGGCGTGGGCGACGCCGGGACCGGCGGCCTCGGTGGCGAGGCCGTGGCGGACGCGGCCGTGGAGTTCCCGTACACGCCGATCGAGCGACCGAAGCTCGTGTCGAAGATCGCGGACATCGGTCCGTTGCTCGAGCCGGACGCGAACGGTGTTCGCGTCGCGGACGGCTTCACCGCGCGCATCGTCGCCTCTTCGAACGAGCGGGTCGGCCAGAGCGGCTACGAGTGGCACCCGATGCCGGACGGCGGCGCGACGTTCCCCACGCCCGACGGCGGCTGGGTGTACGTCTCGAACTCGGAGGTGCCGATCGCGGGCGGAGTCGGCGCGCTCCGCTTCGATGCGTCGGGCACGCTCGTCGACGCCTATCCGATCCTCGAGCGCACGAACGTCAACTGCGCGGGCGGTCCGACGCCGTACAACACGTGGCTGTCGTGCGAGGAGATCGACCGAGGCCGCGTCCACGAGTGCGATCCGCTCGGACAGCGCCCCGCCGTCGTGCGTCCCGCGCTCGGGGTCTTCAAGCACGAGGCGGCCGCGGTCGATCCCGTCCGCCATCACGTCTACCTCACGGAGGACGAGCCCGACGGCTGCTTCTATCGCTTCGTCCCCGATCGCCTCGGCTCGCACGGCTTCGCGAGCCTGGACGCAGGCCGTCTCGAGGTCGCGGAGGTCGCGCCCGACGGACGCGTCACCTGGCATCCCGTGCCCGATCCCGCCTTCGAGGGCGAGACGCCGACCCGCCACCAGGTCGCCGCGGCGACGCACTTCGACGGCGGCGAGGGCATCTGGTGGCACGGCGGCGTCGTCTACTTCTCGACGAAGGGCGACAATCGCATTCGGGCCTACGACACGGCGACGGAGACGATGACCGTCCTCTACGACAAGGCCACGGCCCCCGATCCCATCCTCTCGGGCGTCGACAACATCACCGTCTCCGCGTCCGGCGACGTCCTCGTCGCGGAGGACGGCGGCGACATGCAGATCGTCGCCATTCTCCCGTCGGGCGAGCTCAAGCCGCTCGTCCAGCTCGTCGGTTACGACGAGAGCGAGATCACGGGCCCGGCGTTCGATCCGTCCGGCACCCGCCTCTACTTCAGCTCCCAGCGCGGCATCAAAGGCGGGACGACCTTCGAGATCACGGGCCCGTTCCACGCGCCGGCGTGAGCTTCGTGCCTCGCGTACGGGCGGCGTCGGTCGAGACGTCGGGTTCGGGACCTTCGAGTCCCGTGATGGTAGTCTCGTCGCGCTCCATGACGCTCGTGACTCCGTCTTCTTCCCGAGGATGCCTTCCCACGTGGCTCCGCACCTGCGTGCGCTCGGCCATGCTCGCGGCCATCCTCGTCGGTGCCGCGGAAGCTCGCGCCGACCAGAAGCCGATCTCCGTGTCCGAGGCGGCGATGGCGGACGGGCGAGCGCGCTTCGAGGAGGGCTTGAAGCTCGCCGAGGCCGGCCAGCACGACGCCGCCAGGCTCAAGTTCAGCCAAGCGTGGTCGGTCCTGAAAGCGCCGGCGGTCCTCTACAACCTCGCGCGAGCCGAGCAGCTCTCGGGTCATCTGGTCGACGCGCTCCATCACTTCCGCGAGTTCGCGAGGATGACCGACCCGAAGATCGACGACAAACAGCGCCAAGCTGCGGCCGACAACATCGCCGAGCTCTCGAAGCGCGTCAGCCAGATCGACATCCAAGCCCCGCCGCACGCGCGCGTCTCGATCGACGGCAGACCGGTCGACTCGGACCTGAGCGATCCGGTCCCCGTCCTCCCGGGCACGCACGTCGTCGAGGCGATCGCCGGCGGAAAGGTGAAGCGCGTCACCGTCGAGTGCGAGGCCGGCCTCGTCGCGCAGGCGAAGCTCGTCGACGACACGCTCGCGCCCTCCACGAACGGCGCAAGCGGCCCCGTCCCGTCGCCGGACCGCCCCGCCGACGCGAGCGCTTCCTCTTCGAGCTCGAGGAGCGCCGCCGGCTGGGCGGTCCCGATCGGCCTCGGCGCGCTCGGCGTCATCGGCGTCGCCACGGGCGTCGGCTTCGCGTCGGCCTCGCAGAGCGCGAAGGACGAGTCCGAGTCCATCCGCCGCCAGAACCCGGGCCTGTGCGCGAACCCACCCACCCCCGCGTGCGCGTCGTACGACGACAAGCGCTCCACCGCGGAGTCGCAGGCGACGATCGCGTGGATCGGCTACGCGGCCGGCGGCGTCTTCCTCGCGGGCGCGATCGCGACCTGGCTCCTCTGGCCGACGGACGACAAGGGCTCGACGAGCGCGCGTGCCGTCCGCGTCGTGCCCGCCCTCGGCCCGCGCGCGGGCGGCGCCTCGCTGCACCTGTCGTTCTGACGTCCCGGGCCAGGGTCACGCGAGGACCGGGAGCGCCTCACGAAGCGCGACGTCGATGGGCGGAGGCGTTCCCGCCCATCGCTCCTCGAGGAGCGCGAGGACGCGGCGGACGTCGGCGTCCTTGAATCCCAGACCACGAAGCGCGCCGCGCGCCGTCTCGCGATCGTACCCGCGCTGGCGCGGGTGCATCTTCTTCTCGTTCCTCTTGCTCTCGACGTAGTCGCGGCCGAAGTCCTTCTCCGCGGCGAGCGCGTTGTGAGCGCGACAGCGGACGCGAAGGTTCTCGGCATCGTCGGTCCCTCCGAGCGCCCGAGCCGTCCGGTGGTCGAGCTCGAGGAACGTCCGTGCCTGGCAGCGGCGCCCCCGTTCGTCGACGTAGGTACATTGCTCGCCGTCGCGCTCGAACACCTCGCGGCGCACGGCGCGCGGCACGTATCCCGGTCGCGTGCTCTTGCGCGCGTTCTGCGGGCGGGGCGGCCGCGTGGCCTTTCCGAGGCGTTGCTTCTCCAGCTTCTGGAGCAAGAGATCGATCGCGCGCTCGACGACGGCGGACAAATCGCCGCTCGGGTTCGCGTGGCGCATCAGGTCGGCAGCGCGCTCGAGCTTCCGTCGGAGCTCGGCGCTGGCCGTGAATTGCACCTTGTACCGCTCCGGCGCGAGGGGCTCGACGCGAGAGCGCGGGGGAGGGGAGGGCGTCGTCGGTGGAGACGCTGAAGGTGACGCCGCTGCGGCGGGAGGAGTGTCCGTCGTCGGCGTCGAGAGGGGAAGGATCTGCGTGGGCGCGTCCGGTCGTGGGAAGCGTGCGGCGATGAGGTGCTGCACTTCGGCTTTGGTCGCGCCTTTTGCGGCGGAGAGGAGCTCTTCGTGATTGTCCTCGGTCAAGTAGTCGCGCAGGAGCAAGAGCGCCGTGAGGTGGATCTCTCCACGCTCGATCATGCCGAGCGCGACGGGAAACCGGCGAACGAGGCGCGCAGCGGCGACCCGGCGGCATGCCTCGTCCTCGCTCATCCCGAGCCGTCGAACGCAGAAGTCGTAGAGCGACGAGCAGGCCGACTCGAGATCGAGACGCCGCTCCTCGACCTCTCCGAGATACGCGAGGAGCCGCGCGAGGACCATGCGGCCTTGGCCGACCAGCTGGTGAAGATTCGAGAGCAGCTCTTCGTTGGATAGAGAGGCGAGATTCATCATCGCCTTTTACCATGGCGATTTTCGTGCCTCGTATTTGGCTTTGGAGGGTCGATTGATGGGCATTTCGACGCGCGAGGCCTTTCGCGCGAGAACGGGGCGTATTCGGGCGCCGAGCGCGTGTGCGGGGCATGTTGTTGGCGAGGATGCGATTTTGCCGCGAAGTTGCGCGAGGATCTGTCAAGAGTTTTCTTGTTTTGTTGGGACGAATTCGTGCGCGCGGATAGATATTGCCTTTGCGCTCGCATCGAAGCGAGCCGGCGCTCAGGCGTCTTGCGTGACGTCGGGTGCTGCGGTTGGCGTCAGGGGCGGGGAGCCGCGACGATCTGGCCCTCGAGACCGGGCGGTCCGTCGTTCACTCCCGGCGCCCCGCCGCGGCCGGGCTCGCCCTTCTTGCCATGTATGAGCGTCGAGCCCTCGTTGATTGGGGGGACGTTCTTGTAGAGCACCGCTGCGGACACCCCGCCCGCGCCGCCGGCGCCGGCGCCGCCGTTGCCGCCTCTGCCGCCGTAATTGCCCGAACATCCAGACCGGTGGCCGTTTCCTCCGGCGCCGCCCTCGCTGCCGTCGCCTCCGGGCTTGCCAGCACCGCCGTTCCCAGCGTCCGCGGAAGTCAGCGTCGACGAAACGAGTCTCACCGGCGACGAAGAAAGCAGCAGCGCGACGCTGGCGCCACCGCCTTCGCCGCCTCCGCCACCTTCGCCGCCGCAGCCGCCGCAGCCTCCACCGCCTCCACCGCCACTATTGCTTCCGGCATTCGTTCGGCCGCCGCCTCCTCCCCCTCCCTGACCAGGGGCACCGGGAGCACCTTTCTCGCCGTCGCCGAACGTCCAGCCGTTCTCATCGAGGGTGCCCACAGGGGGAGGTGGCTTTGGAGGCATGTCCGGTGCGTTCGAGCCGGGGCGGGCCATGTTGAGCGCCTCATTGCAGTCCGCCTGCGTTTGCCCTGCACCGTTTGCGGTCGGCGGGCTCGGCGGGTTGATCACCGGCAGGCCCGCTCCACCGTTGATCTCGTCGCCGAGCCCAAGGACCGACCCACCACGTCCTCCGGTGCTGCTACCTCCCGTGGAGCACGTGCATGTCTTCGCTGCGCCACCGACGATCTCGCTTCCGGGGTTCCCGGCGAGATTCGGCGGGGTAGGCACTCCCGTTTCCCCTGGCTCGCCGTCCTTTCCATCAGCGCCCTTGCCGGCGGTCATGTCGACACGCTTGAAGATGACGTTCGGCGAGTTCACGACGAATGCGGCGATGCTCGATCGGTGAGACGCGGTGCCTGGTACGGCCTCGAATGCGAGATTCTCGAACCGAACCGGTGGCCTGACGTTCGCAACGCGGAGAGCGAAACCAGGGTCAGTCGGGGCGACCTTCGGTTTGCTCGCGGGGTCGGGCGTCCAGCTTCCGCAAGCGAACCCACCGAAGATGCTGATGGCGCTTTCGACCGCGACGTGCTCCGGGTAGGGGCCCGAGCCGCAGACGTACACGCGACGTTTCCCTTGCGAGGCAGCCTTGATCAGCGCGGCGCTGATCGACTTGAGCGGCTTCACCTTGCTGCCTTCGTTCGTGTCGACTCCGCTGTTGCCGTCGACGAAGACCGCGAAGCTGTCGGTCAGACAACCTTGCGCCGCCGGTGCGGTTGCGTCGGCGGCCTCGTCGCACTCGAGGGG